>MDSW01181956.1_pt1 | contig 40108 bp, 35 predicted proteins | sample 811171 | NCBI WGS metagenome assembly MDSW01 (sample SAMN05326641, study PRJNA326480) | marine metagenome | isolation source: seawater | place: Atlantic Ocean: North West | collected 2012 | reverse complement strand
CTCCCATGTCTTAAGACAAAGTACCATCGGCGCAGAAAGGCTTGACTTCCGAGTTCGGAATGGGATCGGGTATTACCCTTTCGCAATAATCACCAGGCAAGGTTTTATACTAATATATATAAATCTTGTAAAGTATTTAAATTATATGTATTTTTCACCTCTCAAAGATACTGACTAATTAAAAAATCTATATCTAATCAATGAATAAAGTGCTTCAAGACCATCATAAGAGGTAATTTTCTTACCTTCATTATAAGTTCTTCCTTTATAACTAATTGGTATTTCATAAATTTTAAAATTTTTCTTTGATAATTTAGTTGTTATTTCAGGACAAAAACTAAAACCATTTTCAACTAATTTAATTTTTTTAAAAATACTACTTTTAAACAATTTATAACAAGTATGAGCATCTGTAAGATTTTGGTTATTAATAAAATTTGAAACGTTAGTTAAAAAAGTATTTCCCCAAATTCTAATCAGGTGTGTAAAATTTTTTGTATTTTCAAATTTGTTTTTATTAAGAACCCTTGATCCATAAACTACATCGAGATTTTTTTTTTTAATATAATTATACATTTTGATAATATCCTTTGGATTATATTCTAAATCTGCATCTTGTATTATTGTGTATTTTCCCTTAATAAATTTTTTTGCAGAAATTATTGCAGCTCCTTTGCCTAAATTCTTGTTGTGTAAAACTAATTTATCGATTTTAGATTTTAAGTATTTTGTTAATATTTCTCTTGAACCATCTGTTGAAAAATCATCAACAACTATTATTTGAGTTCTAATTTTTTGCTTTTTTATTCTTTCAATAATTTTTTTTATCGTTTTTTTTTCGTTAAAACATGGAATTATTACAGTTAACACCATTACAAATATTCATATCGTTTTAAAAAATCCTTGTAAGTAATTTTAAAACCTTTTCTTAAATTTGTTTTATATTTCCATCCATATTTTTTAGCTAAACTTACATCTAGTAATTTTCTTGGCATTCCATCAGGTTTGGTCTTGTCAAATTTAATTTTTAATTTTACTCCCATTTGTTTCATTATAAAATTTGCGTACCACTTAATTGTATAATCTTTTCCTGACCCTATATTTATAAAAGTCTCTTTAAATTTTTTATTTAAAAAAAATATTATAGCATCTGCAAAATCATCAACAAATAATAGCTCTCGGAAAGGTTTTCCACTTCCCCAAATATTAAAAGTTGTTTTTTTTTGAACTTTTGCTTTATGAATTTTTCTTAATAACCCAGCAAAAAAATGAGAATTTTGAGGATCATAACTATCGTTTGGTCCATACATGTTTGAAGGCATAAAGGATTTGTAATTAAGATTATAGTTTTCACTGTAACTTTTACACATCATTATTCCTGCGATCTTTGCAACTGCATAAGCATCATTAGTTTCTTCTAATTTGCCTGTTAAAATATACTTTTCCTTGATTGGTTGTTTTGAAAGTTTTGGATAAATACAACTAGATCCAAGGAAAATAAGATTTTTGACTCCAGCCTTGTAAGAACCATGTATTAAATTATTTTGAATTTGAATATTCTCATAAATAAATTGACTTTTAAACAAACTATTAGCAATTATGCCACCTACTCTTGCTGCAGCAATTATTACGAGATCTGGTTTATTTTTTTTTAAAAATTTAAAAACACTAGCTTGGTTTAATAAGTTTAATTTTTTTTTTTCAACAGTAATAATTTTTCTAAATCCCTTTTCTTTAAATTTTTTTTTTATAGCAGATCCAACCATTCCTTTATGACCTGAAATGAATATTTTTGAATTTTTATTAAGCATTTTTAATTTCATAATTAACCATCTCATTTACGAGTTGATTAATATTTCTTTTAGGTTTCCAATTCAAAACTTTTCTAGCTTTTGAGTAATTTCCTCTAAGATTCTCAACTTCAAGAGGTCTGAAATATCTTTTGTCAATTTTAATTATACAGTTACCTTTATCATCGTATGCTTTTTCTTTTAATCCTTTTCCTTTCCATTTAATTTTTAAATTAAGTCTCTTACAAACTATCTCTACAAATGTTTTTATTTTATATTTACGGTTTGTTGAAATTACAAAATCATCAGGTTTATTGTGGTTAAGTATTTTCCACATAGCTTCAACATAGTCTTCTGCATGTCCCCAATCTCTCTCAGAGTAAAGGTTGCCTAAAAATAAAATTTTTTGTTTATTTAATTTTATTTTAGTTAGTCCTTTAACTATTTTCTTTGTTACAAAAGTTTCTCCCCTCAATGGACTCTCATGATTAAATAAAATTCCATTTGAAGCGAAAATTTTATAAGCATCTCTATAAATTTTTGTTATCCAATGAGCGTAAAGTTTGGCAGCTGCATATGGGCTTTGAGGATTAAAAGGAGTATTTTCATCCTGCGATTTTTTTTGAACTCCACCATACATTTCTGAAGTCCCGGCTTGGTAAAATTTTATTTTCTTTTTATCTCTTAAATTTTTTATAACATCTAAAATTCTAAGTGCACCTAAACCATCAACATTTGAAGTATATTCAGGAGTTAAAAAAGATACAGCGACATGTGATTGAGCCGCAAGATTGTAGATTTCATCTGGCATTATTTTATTTATAATTGAAGAAACAGATAGACTGTCAATTAAATCGCCGTAATGTAATATTAAACTTCTTTTTTTAATAGATGGATCTTGATAAATATCATCAATTCTTGAAGTATTAAAACTTGAGGATCTTCTTATTACACCATGTACAATATAATTTTTTTTTAACAAAAATCTCGAAAGATATGCTCCATCCTGTCCTGTTATTCCAAATATTATTGCTTTCTTTTTTTTCATTTCCAGAATTACTTATATTTAAATTCGTTCTTAATCAAATTAAATAGTTAATTAGATATAATCAATTAAATTTAGTATATAAATAAAAATATCTAACATGGAAAATAAAATTTCTATAATAACAATTGTAAAAAACGGTTTACCACATATAAAAAGTTCTATTAAATCTTTTAATTTACAGAATTATCCAAATAAAGAGTTAATAATAGTCTACGGAGATTCAAAAGATGGTACAGAAAAATATTTAGAGTCAATAAAACAAAATAATATTACAATTATAAAAGATGATCAGTCAAATAATAGATATGCAGCAATCAACATAGGTATTAAAAAGTTAACTGGAGATATATTTGGGATTTTACATTCTGATGATATTTTTTACAGTGAAAATACACTTTCTTTAATATCTAAAAATATGGGAGGAGATGTTGATTGCTTATATGGTAATATAATGTTTTCACAAAAAAATAATATTCTTAAAATAAATAGAGTTTGGAAAAGTAAAAAATTTAAAAGGGGTAGTCTTAAATATGGGTGGACACCACCACACACTTCTATTTTTTTAAAAAATAATTTAAAAGATAAGTTTCTGTATGATGAAAAGTATTTCATTTCAAGTGATTATTTTTTTATTTTAAAAATTTTTAATTCACAAAATCTAAAAATTAAATATTTAAATGAATTTATAACTATAATGCGTTTAGGTGGCGATAGTACTAAACTAAAAAATTTTTATATTAAATTCTCAGAAGATTTAGAAGTTTCTAAAAAATTTTTTAAGCTTTATTATTTAACTGTAATTTTAAAAATAATTAGGAAAATATTTCAAATTAAATTGATAAAAAAAAATATGAATAACGAATATATTAAAAAATTAATTATCTAAATTTTTTTTTGTAAATCTTTGAAAATCTATGTTTTTTTTATTTATATATATATTCTCTATCCAATGATAGGTCCTTTTTAAACCATCTTCTAAACTAAATTTGTAATTCCAATTTAATTCTGACTTAATAAGATCATTATTGCTTGATCTCCCTTTAACACCTTGTGGTTTATCTAATTGATAATTCTTTTTTAATTTTACTCCAGATATTTTCTCACATATTTGAATTAACTGATTAATTGAAACCTTTTCTTCACTACCAATATTTATTGGATCTGAATAATCTGAATTGAATAATTTAATTACAGCATCAATGCAGTCATCTATATATAAAAAGCTTCTTGTCTGCTTACCATCTCCCCAAACATCTATAATATTTTTTTTATTTAATTTTGCCTCTATAACTTTTCGACATATAGCAGCTGGAGCTTTTTCTCTACCTCCATCAAAAGTTCCCATGGGACCATAAATATTATGAAATCTTGCGACTCTTGTTTCAATGCCATAATCTTCAGTGAAATGTCTACACATTCTTTCACTAAATAACTTTTCCCATCCATATCCATCTTCTGGCATAGCTGGATAAGCATCACTTTCTTTTAATCCATCTATATTTGGGTCTTGTTGTAAATCACTATTATATGCACATGCACTTGATGAAAAAAAATATTTCTTAATTTTATTTTCTTTGCAGGCTCTAAGTAAATTTGTATTAATTAAAACTGAAAGCATACAATCAGCTTTGTTATTCTCTATAAAACCCATTCCACCCATGTTGCATGCTAAATTTAATACAAAATCTACATCTTTGGTCATTTTGAGACAATTTTCATATTCTTGCATATCTAATGAAAAACTTTCAACTTCATCAAATTTCTGAAACCATAAATCAAAAGGTTTAAGATCAACACACCTAACCTCTTCTCCAAAATCGATTAATCTTTTCACTAGATGTCCGCCAATAAATCCTCCAGCACCTGTAATTAAATATTTTCCCATTTTATTTTCTCAAAACAAATAAATAGTTATTATAAATTTTTATACTTGTATTTCTGCCTTTTTCTATATGACAAATAAATGGAATTGACCAGCATAATTGTGATTGGCTAGATTTAATAACTGGGTCTGGATAATTTACTAAAAATCCATCAATAGTCATTGTAGAATATTTATTTTCTAATATTTTAGGAAATAAATTTGAGTTAAATTTAAAATCTTCTATTCGTAAAATATTTTTGGATACATTAAAGATTATACACAGTATCAAAATTACATTAATACCTTTTGCTAAATTTATTTTAATTAGATTTCGTATAATTAAATATATTATTATAAATAAAAATAAGAATAAATAGGGTATTCCAAATCTTATAACTGGAGATTTTAAAAACCAAGTCCCTAGCCCAATAATCAAAAAAGTTAGTAGAAAAGTTAAAAATAAGTTTTTTTCACGAAAATTTACAAAAAAATTTGATCTTAAGATTTTTTTAGCGTTATATGCAACTAATATTAATATAGGAACAATAAACGCTGCAAGATGCTCTAAGAATTGTATTTTATTTCTTAATAACCAAGTATGAACCCAATTAAAATTTTTTAAATATTCCGCTTCGCTCAGATTTCCTGAATATTGATTGAATGATTTATTAATTGATCCAGTCGCAGCTCTAAGCACCTCAGACAAATTATTATCATGCCATTGTACCGACTTTATGCAAGAAAATTCAAAAAAGGGAATAAAACAACTAGAATAAATAAATTGTTGAATTATCCAAACAAATAAAAAACAAAAACAAAATAATATTGGATAATAAAATTTATTGATTTTAATTTTTTTTTTAATAATTAAAATAAATGATCCTAAAACTAAAATCGGAGAAGCAAAGGTGGATAACTTAATAGTTATACATAATGTCGAGAATAATAATAATAAAATAAAATTTCTTTCAATAAAATCTTTATCTTTATTCTCAAAAATTTTGATAAAATAATAAATAGATATTAATAAAAAATAGTTTGCAGGAAAGTCAAAGCCATGTTCAGAAATTCTTGAGAATTTAATTATAGTATAAAATGAGAGAAATAATATATAATAAAAGGAAAACTGGAAATTATTTTTATTTTTTTTAATTTCATGAAAAAAAAATATTATTAAAAAAAAATATAAAATTGAATTACTTAACAATATGCCTTTTAAACCCATAATAGGAAAATTAAGCATTGAAGAAAAATTTAACCATGACGAGTTCCATGCAAATTGGGGTTGGATGTTAGATAAACCAAAAATTATTTTCTCTGAAATAATATTTATAATATAAGGCAAATGATAAAAACCATAGTCTTCATTGGGTTTATACTTAATTGTCATTAACAGGACTATAAAAAAAGAAATTAAAATAACCTTATTTTCAGAAAAAAATAATTTTTTTAAATATTTCAAATTTATAAATTTAAAAAATAATATTAAAATAATTATTGTAACTGTGAGGTTAACTGATTTATTAAGTGGAAAAAAAAAATGAATTATGAATGACAAAAAAGTATAAAAAGTAATTCCGACAAGTCCTATTTCACCTAAATTTAGAAAATTTGAATTTTGATTAAAAAGAATTTTTGAAGCTAATGATCCACTGACTAAGATTATTAATGTTAATAATAAAAAATATACAAATAATTCAATCATTTTTAAAACTTTTATTGGTATATATGATTATAAATAATGATAAATATAAATATTTAATTATCAAATAATATTTAAATGAAATTTATCTATAGAGATGAAATTGATGTTTTTAGATCAATAGCAGTAATTGCTGTTATTATTTTTCATTATTTTCCAAAAGCATTACCTGGTGGTTATCTTGGTGTAGATCTATTTTTTGTAATTTCAGGATTTGTAATTTCTTATCAAATATATAAAAACTATAATAATAAAAACTTTACCTACAAAGCATTTTATTTAAAAAGAATAAAAAGAATTTTTCCAGCAACTTTTTTTTTGTTAATAGTAGTCAGCATTATCAGTTATTTTATTTTTGTCTATTCTGATTTATTAAACTTTTCAAAAAGTTTACTATTCTCTCTTTCATTTACTTCAAATATTTACTTTTGGCTAACTGGGGGTTATTTTTTTCCAAATGATGAATTAAAACCACTCCTCCATTTGTGGTCTTTGTCAGTAGAAGAACAGTTTTATATTTTTTTTCCTTTTATTTTTATTATTTTTTTAAAATTTTTAAAAAAAAAAGAACATTTAATTTTATATATTTTTTTAATTAGTTTAATAAGTTTTATATTAAATTATTTTTTAATTAGGATGGGAGGATCAAATCCAGCTTTTTTCTTGCTGCCTACAAGAATATGGAATTTTGGTTTTGGAGTTTTAGCAATGTTATTCTTTGTTCGCTTTAATAATAAAAATCATTCAAATTTTGAAATGATTTTTTTTTCAGTATTAATGTTAATAGAATTTATAATAGAAATACCTTATTTACCAAGGGGAACAGTTCTAATTTTTTCAACTGCTTATTTATTATCAAAAAACTTTTCAAAAAAAACTTTACTTTCAAAATTTTATTTTAATAAATTTTTACAAAAAATAGGTCTTGTTTCTTTTTCACTTTATCTTTGGCATTGGCCTTTTTTAGTCTTTTTTAAATATTATTATATTAATGATGTTCCATTTTTTATTAAAATTTTAAGTATAATTTTAATGATTATATTTTCAATAATAAGCTATGTTTTTGTTGAAAAAAAATTTCGTTATCATTTTTCAATTCCTCAAATTAAAACAAAACTATCTATAATTGTAATATTTCTTTTAATTCTAAATATTTTTTATTTAAATAAACCAATCAAAGATGAGAAAGACAACTATTCATCAGATCAAATTTCTTTATCAATACAATCTAATTACAGATGTAATCCGTTAGATTATAAATTTTATAAAAATTTAAAAATTTGTATATTGAATAAATCTGAAAAAACTTATGAGATTGGATTAGTTGGGAACTCTCATGCTCAAATGTATGCTCCATCAATTATTAAAAATTTAAAAAAACAAAATAAAAGTGGTATTTTAATTGCTATGACAGGATGTTTGCCAACAATTGACTATAATATTAACCAAGAGTGTTTAAATCAAGCCAAATATAATTTTGAATTATATTCAAAAGATAAGAATATTAGGACAATCATAATAGGGTCGACTTGGAAATATTCAAAATTATTTGATGGTAAAAATTATATTGAAGATCCAAACTTTATAATTTTTGGAAAGTCTCTTTTGAACCTAGTTGACAAACTTGAAAAACAGAACAAGGAGGTTTTTATAATTGGACCAATTCAAACACCTTTTTATCAACTACCCTCAGAATTATCGAGAAAATTAAAATTTGGTAAGATAAATAAATCAGATGTTTCGAACGAATTAAGAATAGATAGATCAATATTTGATAAAAAATTTAACAAGGTAATAAATTTATTAAAATATAATATGAATAAAAATTTCGTAGACCCATCTTTGAAACAATGTGACAAAAGATATTGTTATATTGGAAATAAAGATAATGTTTTTTTTGCAGATCTTGATCATTTAAGTTTATTTGGAACATATTTTTTTTCAGATATTTTCAATGAGGTATTTAGTAGTAATTGATTTATGAAATATAAAAAATATAACTCAAGTTTGCCACTAGTATCTATAATTACTCCAAATTTTAATGGGGAAAGATATTTGGAGGAAACAATTAAATCTGTGATTAATCAGGAGTACAAAAATATTGAGTATATAATAATTGATGGTAAATCGAATGATAGCTCTAAAAAAATAATTAAAAAATATAAAAAAAAAATTAATTGTTTTATTTCCGAAAAAGATAACGGCATTTTTCGTGCAGTGCATAAAGGAATTAAAAAAAGTAAAGGTAAATATATCATTTGGATTAATTCGGATGATATACTGGATAAAAACGCTGCAAAAAATATTGTAAAGATTTTTCAAAATAACCCAAAAGTAGACTGGATAAATGGTATAAGTGGATATATTAAAAATAATATTAAATTTTTTTTTATCCCCTATATTTTTCCTCAAAAAATAATTTTAAATGGAAAAGCTCATAAAAAATTTTGGGGTTACATTCAACAAGAATCTGTTTCTTTTAAAAGATCTTTATATATTAAGAGTGGGGGCCTAAATATAAAATCTAATTCAGGCGGTGATTATTTTCTTTGGCAAAAATTTGCTAAATATTCAAAATTAAATACTTTTTTTATCAAAATAGGTTATTTTAGATCTCACAAAGATCAATTTACAAAAAAAAAATTCTACGAAGATTATACAGGACATCATTCTAGCAAATTTAATTTTAATATAATTAGATTATTTGTATCACTTGTGAGTTTACCATTTATAATAATAAAGACTTTAATAAATAAATAACTTATGCAAATTTTTTTGACAACTTTAATTCCTGTACTTTTTTTAATTTTTTTTAAATATGGAAATAAATTTGGGAATAAATTAAATTTAATTGATAAAAAAAAAGTTCCTTTATTAGGAGGGATTTTTTTATATATTGGTTTCATAATTAATTTATTTTACAAAAATAATTATTCTGAAGATAATTTATATTTAATTGATTTATATTTCTTATCATCTATATTTATTATATCTTTATTAGATGACATATATAATTTAAAACCTCATACACGATTACTGCTAATTATATTTATTGTTATATTTTTTGTTGATAAAAATAATTTATTTATAAATACTATAAACTCTCAGATATTTGGTTTTTATTATTTTTCCGAAATCAACTTAATCAAATTTATATTTCCTACTTTTTGTATAATAGTATTAATTAATGCTTATAATTTTACAGATGGAATTAATGGTTTAGCTTCACTGATTGGATTAAGTTGGTTTTCATATTTATTTATAAATTATACATTTTTATTTGATTTATATAAGATTTTTTATATTTTTATTTTCTTTTTCCTCATTTTAAATTTTTTAAATAAGTCTTTTTTAGGTGACAGCGGAAATTATATTATATCATCAATTATAGGGTTTATAATCATTACTATAAATCAAAAATTACCTTATTCTATTTTTGTAGAGGAAATATTATTACTTTTTTTATTACCAGGTATAGATTTAATTAGACTTTTTTTTAAAAGAATAATTAATAAAAAGAGCCCTCTCAGCGGGGATTTAGACCATTTTCACCATATCTTGATGAAAAAGTTAAATTTAAATAAAACTTTATTTATTTATCTAATATTATTAAATTTTCCACTCTACATTTACTTTTTGTTTCAAATAAATCTTGTATTTCTATTATTATTTCAATTAGCAGTCTATTTTTTATTATTAAAAAAATTCTCCTTAAGAGACTGAGTTTTATAAATACCTGACAATCCATAAAAATGGCCTAGTAAATACCAAAATATAAACGCAGTATTTGTTGTAAAAAAACTTCCTGTCGGTTTCAATGGAATAACGAATGTTATTATTAAGCAAAATAAAATAGATAAACCAAAATTATTGTATTGTTTGTTCTTAAAAAATTTTATTAAAATTAAACCTAAGAGAAATAAAAAAAGTAAATAACCAATAATTCCATTATCCGCCAATATTTCAAAATGAAAATTATGTGGATGAATACTACATTTTAAATCATTTAAATCTGAATTTTCATAATTTTTTAAACAAACATTTCTATATGTTCTAAAACCAGAACCAAATAAAACATTATCTTTAAAAATTTCAATTGATTTTTGATAATGTCCAAGCCACTTATTTTTTTCAAAAAAGTTCTGTAATTTATTACTATATTTTAAATTATTAATATTTTTATCTTGTAGCTCATTATCAAAATTACTTTTATTTGAACTCAAGGAAATATTGTCAATATGTTTTTTTAAATTATATTTATTATTTAAAATTTCAGAGTTTTTAATAATGAAAAATGATGAAATGATCAAAACAAGAGTAGTTATTAAAATAAGTCTTTTCTTAGAATAAACAATTAATATTAAAATAAAAAAATATAATACACTTAGAAATGCAGATCTTTCCCCAGTGAATAAAACAGTAATAGAAATTAAAAGAAATAATAAGAAATTATGTTCAGATTTAATTTTATAAAAATAGTTAATTAACGACAGTGTTAAAAATCCAAAGTTAAAGATATATGTCCCGATTATCATTTCATCTCCAAATGGACCTGTAATTCTATTATAGCTTGATATATAAGGAAATCCAAATAAATCAGTCCCTGAATAAAATTGTAAAAAACAATCAAATATTAGAAAGAGAATTAAATATATTAATATTTTTGAATATATTTTAATTTTATTTGAGGACAAAAATCTTAAAATAAAACTTAAGGATATTGCAAATAAAAAATATCTTAAGAACGAAATTGTCTTTTGAGCACTAAAAAATAAATATTGTGAATTTAAAATATTTATTAAGAATATAAGTATTGTTGAAATGATAATAAATTTATTGTCTTTAAGTAGAATTAAAAACTTATTTTTTGGTTCTATAATTAGGTAAACGATGAAAATAATCAGTATTGATAAATTTGCAAATAAACTACCTACAATAAAAAAAAATGGTGCAAGTATTATAGATAATAATGCCAAATTTTGAATGTTAAATTTTTTCTCTAACATATGGTAAAAAATGATATTACAATATATACAGTTCAAAAAATTAAATTAAACTAAAAAAGTGTTATTAAGTAAAATAAAAAACAAAAAAATAAACGTTCTTATAGCAGGTTGTGGATATACTGGTTATCCATTAGCAGATTTAATCTCTAAACAAAAAATTAATGTAATTGGTTATGATGTAAATAACGTTTTGGTAAGAAATTTAAATTTCTTAAATAAAAATAATAAATATTTAAAATTTACAAGTCAAATTGCAAATATTAAAAATATAGATGTGATTCTAATTTCTTTACCAACGCCCCTAACAAAAAATTTTGAGCCTGATTTAAGTTATATAAAAAATTTTTTAAAATCTGCTGTGAAAATATTAAAGAAAAATCAATTAATGATATTAGAAAGTACAACATATCCAGGTACCACAGACCAAATTTTAAAAGTATTTTTAGAAAAACAAAAGTTCAAAATTGGTAAAAATTACTATCTAGGGTATTCACCAGAAAGAATTGATCCAGGTAGAAAAATAAAATTAAGCGAAATAACTAAAATTTGTTCAGGTTCAACAGTAAAATGTAAAAATCAAATTAAGCAATTTTATAAATTATTTATTGATAAAGTCGAGCTCTTAGAAAATAACAAAACAGCTGAATTTGTGAAAATTTTTGAAAATATTTTTAGATCAATAAATATAAGTTTAGTTAATGAAATGAAAATGATTGCAGATAAATTTAATGTTGACATCAGAGAAGTAATTAGAGCTGCAGCTACAAAACCCTATGGTTTTATGAAGTTTGAACCAGGACCTGGCATCGGAGGACATTGCATACCAGTGGATCCGTTTTATTTAACTTGGAAGGCGAAGGAATATAATATTCATACAAGGTTTATTGAACTTGCAGGTGAAATAAACAATTCAATGCCATTATGGATTTTTGAAAAAATCAATAATGAATTAATTAAAAAAAATCTTTTTATTAAAAAAACTAAATTTTTATTTATAGGAGCTGCATATAAAAAAAATATTGGAGATATAAGAGAATCACCCTCTCTAAGATTTTTTGATATTTTTAAGAAAAAAAATATTAATTATGAATATCATGATCCCTTTATAAAAAAATTAAGTTTTAAATGCAATTCTAAACTTGTTAAATTAAAATCAGTTGTATTAAATAAAAAAAATTTAAAAAAATATGATTGTGTAATCATTTTAACAAATCATGATAATATTGATTATAAAATGATCAAGGAAAATTCTAAATTGATTTTTGATAGCCGAGGTATTTATAAAAAGTCACAAAAAATAATTTATATTTAATTTATTTTAATGATTTTTTTATTCTTTATCTCATAAATATCTCTGCACTTACTAATAACATGTCTGTTGTGGGAAATTATTATAACTGTGATATTTTTTCTTAGCTCTAAAACAGTATCAATAATTTCATTTTCTAATTGTTGATCTAATCCGTTTGTAGCTTCGTCTAAAACGAGTAATTCTGGCTCTTTATACAATGCTCTTGCAATTGCGATCCTTTTTCTCTGACCACCTGAAATTTTGACTGATTCATCCCCTACCTTTGAATTTTCTTTATCAGGTAAATTATTAATAAATTTTTCTAATTTTGCGATAGATATAACTTCATTGAATTTTTGCTTGTTAATCTCTTTTTTTTCAAATGATGTTGAACATATATTATTTATAATTTTATCATCAAATAAAAAAGTTTCTTGTGAGATATATGAAATCTTATTCTGCCAGGCTCTTATTTCATCTTGTTTATTATTTATATCTTTATCGTCAACAAAAATTGATCCAGATTCAAGTTCTTTTAAACAAACGACAATGTCAATTAGAGTGCTTTTTCCAACTCCACTATTTCCAAAAATTCCAATGCTACTTCCTTTTTTAATTTTCAAATTTGCTTTATCAAAAATTTTTTCATTCCTATCTTTGTAGGAAAAAGTAATGTCTTTTAATGTAAAATGATTTCTAAAGTCTAATATTGCATTAGTTTCTAAAGAAACGTTTTTAGTTTCAAGCTGTAGATCGTATAAAATCGCTTTTAAACTTGCTCGTCCATAACTTAGACTTTGAAGAGAATAAATCGTTTTTTGGATTGATGGTAAAAATCTATAAGCAACAGCAAGAAAAAATGCTACTGATGATAAGATATACTCTGTATCATAAGAATTTATCGATAAATAAATTATTATTGTACAAACAGCTAAAATACCTAAAACTTCAAATAAATATTTTGGTAATATTAAAGTAAAGTCTGATATTTTTTTAAAATTAGTAAGTTTATCAACTATTTCTCTGTAATATTTTTTAATTGAATTAAATTGTTGATCTAAAATTATAATATTAGCATTTTTAAAAAAGGCTTTAAGAGAATTTAATCTTTTTTGATCATATATCATCCTTTCATGGCCCAATTTTTTAATATTCGATGTGGTAAGTTTTAAGATAATTATTCCAATAATAAATATTGATGCAAAGATCAGGAATATTTGAAAAAGTTGAAGATAAATAATTATCAGCGAAATGGAAATTAATATTAAAACCTCTGTTAAAATTACTATTGTTGGTCTAACAAAGGATGCTATCAAAACTACCATATCATGTGTGAGCCTTGAAATAAAAACCGATGAATTTTTTTCTATAAAAAAGGAATATCTTTGTTGAAAATATCTTTTTAAAATTTTTAATGATATTTCCTTTTCAACATCTTTGAAAAATTTTAATTCTAGATATTTTGTCGCTAAAATGAAACAATTTTTAATTAAATAAACTAAGAAAAAACATATAATTAAAATGTATTTTGCATTTTCTAAATCTGTTAGATCTAATTGGGTAAAATCTATTTCCCATTCAAGAATAAGACTATTTATCTTCGGAATAATTTTTTCTGGAGATAAAATTACGCTCATAAATGGTATAATTAAAGCAATACTCAAAACTTCTAAAAAAACTGTTATCAAAGAGCAGAATATTAAAAAAATGAAAAAATATTTATATTTTCTTGATAATATTGAATAAAATGAAAAAATATTCATAAATTTGCTAATACTTAGCGATTTTTATCTTTGGAAATAACCAAATAAGCTTGGTTTTTTTAAGATTAAATTTTTTAAGTTTTTCTCTTATTGTCTTTTTAAAATGCCATATAAGAAGGATCAAATATCTTGGTTTTAATTTTTTAATTTTATTTTCATCAATTATTTTAATTTTAGATCCTGGTGTATAAGTATTGAATTTTTCTTTATTAATATCATATATTGCCTCAATATTTTTGCCCGTTAAACCGCATAACTGAAGAGTTACATTCCCTTTAGTTGACGCTCCAAACCCATATATTTTTTCTTTTAATGAAATATTCTGTATAATTGAATTTATATTTTTAATGTTATTTTTAATTTTTGAAAAAAAATTCTTGTAAGTTTGACTTTTATGCAATTTATTTTTTAATTCGAATTTTCTCAGTTTATTTAATTTCTTAGAATTTTGCTTAAATTTTGAGTCTTTGAATGCTAAATCAAAATTAATACTACCACCATTTATTGCATTTCTACTATAATCTGTGATTTTAAAATTGGTTTTATTTATTAAATTTTCAAACGAAATCAGAGAGTAATATGTAAGATGCTCTTGGCAGAAAGTATCAAATGAAAAAGTTTTTATTATATCTGGCAGATAGGCTATCTCAATGTGAAATATTCCATTCTTATCAAGAATTTTTTCAACATCTTTGCAAAATTTTATGGGATTGCTTAAGTCATAAAACATTGCAATTGAAGTTACAAGTTTAAATTTTTTATTGAAAATTTTTTTTATCTTATTATTAAAAATTTGAGGAATTATTTTTACACTTGGTGAATAGTATTTTTTAAATTTTTTTGCAGTAGGGTCACATCCATATTTATTAATTCCTTTATCAAAAAAATTAAGAAAAGTCCCATCATTACTACCAATATCAAGTACATTATTATTATTTCTTAGATCAATTTTTTTTATTAATTTTTCATATTTTTTTTCTAAATGATTTTTCATTGACACATTAAGACTAGATCTATAACCATAATTAAAACCAAATAGTTTTTTTAAGTTATAATTATGTTTTAATTGTAATAATTTTGATTTTTTTGAAAAGACAACTTGTAAAGGTGTTTTTTTTAGTTTTTTATTCTTATTTTTAGGAAAAACCCCGGTCAATGTAATTTCTCCAAAATTACATACATCAATTAAATTTTTATCATTACAAATTCTACATTTAGAAATTTTTTTATACATCTCACTCATTTGGTAGCTTTAATCAAGACTATGGACATTGATGAAATTGCAGTCTTACTTTTATATTTTTTTCTAAAAACCGGTAAAATATTTGAGCAATTTTTTTCTGTATCCTCTTTCCATTTATTATTTGAAAATTTAAAAAACTTCATATTATATTTTCTTGGTCTAAGAATTTTTAATATTCTTTTTACATCTTTACTATTAAACTGCTGCATATTACTAAATTTGGACTTTTGACCAAAAGGTAATGATATAAAAATTTTTCCATTTTTTTTTAAAACTCTTTGGAGGTTTTGTAACACCTGATTAAGTTTTTTGTTAGATTTTACTTTGTTATGTTTATTAGTAAATTTACCATAATTATAAATTGAATTATCATAACCAACATGTTCTAGGGTTGATATGCAAGTAATTATATCGAAAAAATTGTCTTTGAACGATAGTTCGCTTAAGTCTTCGTAAGTATAAGATATATTCAAATTATTAAAATATTTTTTTTCAGGAAATAAAGTAGTAAAAAAAATTTTTTTAAAGTGTTGTATTTCATCAATTATGAAAAATTTATTTAATGTAGAGCCTGCGTCAAGTAGAACTCCTCTATTTTTCTTTAACTCATTTATTACCCAAGGAATTTCTACCACTCTTTCATCAATATACTTATTTAAATGAATTTTTTGCTTGTTTATCTTTTTTTTTATTAAATAATTTTTATAGGACTCATAACCTCTCCCAAATAATTTAGGATGTACTAAATAAAAACATATGCCCAAATATTGTTTTATAATATCAAAATGGTTCATTTAAAAATTTTATTAATAATTAAATTAATTAAAAAATAAAAAGAAAATCTAAAATTTCTATTTTTTATTAATTTTAAAATTTCAATTAAAGTATTTCTAAAATAAAATCTATTAAATAAATTTGTAATTAATATGAAAAAACCTAATGAAATTAAATATGTATAAGCCTCATTCTTTGTTTTAGTATTAATATTAGTATTTTGATTAAAATAACAAATTCTTGCAAGCCAATAACCTATTCTTAAAAAAGCATTTCCATAAATCACACTTATTGATTTTTGATGACTAGAAAATTTTACTGAAAAAGGATAGAAAAATTTTATAGTTTTATTGCTTTCATCTATTGATAACAAAAAAGTCAGCAAGTCTGGGCCAACCTCTTTTTTAAAAAAAAAATAATTTCTAAAAGAATTTCCATAAACAAAATCATTTAAAACTTTTTCCCATTTTTTTAAAAATGATGTTTTAAAAGATGTACAAATAGGGCTGACTGGAAGTACTATTTTATTTTGAAAATTCAAATTTTTAAATTCTTTGTTAATATTATTTCCAAAATAATAAGAAATCATATCATCTTTTTTAATTTTGATTGCAGATAAATTTTTAAAAGTTACATTTTCGTTAATATCTTTTACAACTCCGTATCCAAATGAGAAGATTTGATTTTTTAATATATTACTTTTATAAATTTTATTAATATGATCACCCATAACGTCATCGTCATACAAAAAGGAAGTGTATTTTGTTTTAATATATTTTATACCTTCTAAACAACCCTTTTGAATACCCTTTGATTTTTGTTTAATTAATTTTATATTCTTATATCTACTTATAATTTTTAAGTTTTCGATACGATTTCTTTGGTTACTTGCATCTATTATTAAAAAATAATAATTTAATTTCTTAAAAACTTTTTTACAATTTTTTAATAATCTATTAAGTTCTGATGGCCTATTTTTAATGGGCACCAGAAAAGTTATAGAATTTGAGAGATTTTTTTTTCTCATAATTTTAAAATATTAAAATATTCGGAATTATCATATGGCAATAATTAAATTAAGTTATTATATATAAATTAGTTCTTATTATGACAAAACAATTTTTTACAATAATACTGATATTTGGATCTGTACGTTTTATAAACTTAACGCAAAAAATATTAAATTTAATATTTAAGTTGTTTTCCAAAAAGAACAAATATTTTTTACATTTAAAAGAGATAAAAAATGGCAATGATTTAAAATCTCAAGTTATTTATGAGAGTAATAGTTTATTAGATACTAAGCTTGCCCATTATGTGACTGCCCATGCTTTTAATTCTATGGGATTTAAAAATATTTTTTTTTATAATATGTCAATTAACTCTTTTTACAATCCAAACACTTTTTTTTTTTATAATAAACTACGATTGAATTATATTAATTATAATTTAGATCTTAATCAAATAAAAAAAAGTGTAAAATTATTTTTTCAATTGAGAAAAAAAGTTGTTTCAAAAGATAAACTTATCAATTTGAGAATAAATAAATTAGAAATCGGTGATTTAATTTATGATAGCTATTTGAGATTTGCTAAAAAGCCAACCTTAGATTTAAATGACATAAAATTTGATATTGAGTTTTTTAAATGTATTGCAACTTTTGTTTTTTGGAATGATTATTTTAAAAAAAATAAAGTAGACTCTTTTATTCAATCGCACGCAAATTACAGAATTGGCATACCTGGTAAAATAGCTTTATCAAAAAACATTAAGGTATTTAACGTAAATATAGACGATATTTATCGCTTAAGTAAAAAAAAAAAATATTTAGGTCTTCAATTTTTAAATTATAAAAAATCTTTTAATTCCATCAATAACAAGAAAAAATTAATTAAAATTGCTCAAAAAAAAATGGAAATTCGTTTTAGAGGTGGCAATGGTTTTGATATACCACATACATTTAAACATGCATTTAAAAATAATAGTAACTTGAATATTGGTGATCTATTTGTGAAAAACAGAAAAAATATTCTAATTTCGTGCCATGATTTTACAGACTCACCAAATGCATACGGTAAATTTATTTTTAAAGATTTTTTAGAATGGGTTGAATTTTTAGGTGAATATTCAAAAAATAATAAAAGATTTAACTGGTACTTAAAACCTCACCCAAATCCTGTTAACAATGAGGATAAAATAATATTTTCAATTTTAAAAAAATATCCCCACTTTAAATTAATACCTGCAAAAGTCTCGCATAAAAAAATTATACCAAACATTGATCTTGTTCTCACATGCCGCGGCACAATTGGCTATGAATATCCGTACTTTGATATCCCTGTTATAATGGCTTCCAACTTAAGTAAGGTTACAAATTTTAAATTTGCTCATACAGCTAAAAATCTAAAAAACTATAAATATTTGTTAAAAAATATTCCAAAGATTATTAATGAAAATAATATTAACAAAGAGGAAATTGCAGAATTTTATTTTACTCATTATTATTTTTATGATGCTTCTAGTTGGATTATAAAAAATTATTTTAGCTTCTATAATAAAAAATTTAAAAAAAACCAAATTGGGAGTTCTAGGATACTGCCTGAAAAAATATTTAGTATCTTTTTTGATTTATATAAGTCAAAAATTAAATTGATTAATAAATCTAAAATATTTATTAATTTTTATAAATCAAAAAATTACAAATTAATTTACAATATTTATAAAAACTAAAAATAATTCAGTTTTTTAAATATATCGAGTTTGGTTTTAGCCAGTATTTTTGCTATCTTCAACCCAGCTGTCCCATTTCCATAAAGAAATGACTTTTTATATTTGTTATGATTTAATTGCTTTGTAACTGCTTTAATTATATCTTTTGAACTATATTTAGTATTAATAACATTATTAGCAATTTCCCGACCAAATTGTCTATTTCCTATATTAACTGCTGGTGTTCCAAAATAGCTTCCTTCTCTTATTGCAGAGGATGAATTTCCAAAAATACATTTTGCTTTACTTAACAAGTAAGCATAATGCTCAGCAGAAAAATTTTTGTGAAAGTATATATTTGATGGATTTTCTGACTCTCTAAAACTTCTTATCTCTTTAGAAAAAATATCTGAACCTGCATCAATATTAGGCCACAACCAAATAATTTGAATTTTTTTTGAGATTGCTGTAGCAGCTTTAATAGTTTCTCTAATGTGTTGTTTTGATTTTTTATATTCTGTAGTCACAGGATGTTGCATTAAAATTAGATAATCTTTATTTAAGTTAAATTTAGATCCTGTGCCGGTAAAAATATTATTATTAATTATTTCTCTTTGTATTTTTTTTTGATTAATATTTCTTAATATATCTATTGATGGACATCCCGTAAGAAAAACTCTCTTTCGTTGCTCCCCTAATTTAATAACGTAATTATAAGCTCTTTTATTAGAAACAAAATGAATATGTGATAATTTAGTAATTGCATGTCTTACACTTTCATCTATCGAACCAGTAACTTCACCTCCTTGTGTGTGAGCTAGAAATATATTCATATAGCTTGCTGCTATAGCTGTTGCTAAAGTTTCATACCTGTCCGCTACTGTTAAAACAATATCCGGCTGCAATTTATCAAAACATGTAGCTAACTCAATAATCGCTAAACCAGTTGATTTAGCCATAGTTGTAGGATTTTCTCCCTCTAATGATGTATAAACTTTTTGATTTACTTTTAAACCATCTTTTTTAATAATATCTTGTATATCTCCAAACCTTTTTAAATGTGCAGAAGCTCCAAGTATTATTTGAAGTTGGATATTTTTATTTTTTTTTGCCTCTAATAAAAAATGTTTTATTCTAGCATAGTTTGCTCTGTTAATTATTACAACGCAGATTTTTTTTTTCATTTAAAGTCCTTAAGAAAAATGAGATTTTTGTTACTAAGATTTTTCTTTGCTTTTTTGCCTACTAAATTTTTTGTAAAACTCACGTCAAGCCCAGTTCCTGGTTTTTTTAAAACAAGATTATCTTTTTTTAATATTTCACCTTTTAACATATTTTTTTTAAGTGATAAGCTTTTACTAAAAAGAACTTTATTGTACTTATTTTTTTTAGCGAATTTATTTTTATCAATAGGATTGTTATCCATTAGGTATTTGGCATCTCTAAATTGAACTATCTTTTTTAAATCATCAATAGTCACTGATGATTGAATATCTGGCCCAAACATTTCTTTATCAAAAGTTACATGAACTTCTAATGCACTTATGTCTTGGGACAGTCCATAAATAGATGGAAAAATTAAGCCTGTGTGATCAGATAAACCAACTTTACAATTAAATTTTTTTTTAAAAATTTCCAATACATTCATTCCAACATTTTTTAAGTCAGATGGGTATTTTGTAGTACATTGCATTAAAATAAAGTTTTTAAACCTTTTTTTTCTTAAGAAATCTGTTGTTTTTTTAATATCTTTATAATTACTTAAGCCAGTGCTTATAATAAGAGGTTTTTTTTGCTTAACAATTCTATTAAGAATTTCAAAGTTATTTATTTCACCAGATGCTATTTTCCATAAATCAACTTTCATTTTTTTTAAAAGATCAACAGCTTTGGTTGAAAATGGAGAACAAGAAAACAACAAATTTTTTTTTTTGGCATGCTTAATAAGTCCAAACCATTCCTCTTTTGAAAATTCCATTCTTTTCCAGTATTGAAATCTATTTTCATTCTTAAAAGAAAACTTTTTTCTAAATTTATCTTCATGTGTAGATTCTTCATCAGCAAAATGCATCTGAAATTTTATTACATCTGCACCTGAGTTAGCTACAGCATCAATATAAGAATGCGCTAATCCAAGAGAACCATCATGGTTTTGTCCTATCTCAGCTATGATTAAATTTTTTTTCATCAATTAAATAATTTATATTCTATTAAATGCTGTCTTCAAAACTAAATTTTTTTCAAAAATTGTTCTAATAAAAAGTTAGATGTTTTATGTCTTGCCTCTATTGAATTACCTCCAATATGTGGTGTAATAATTAAATTTTTATCTTTGTATCCCTTAAAGGTATTTTTTAATTTAGAATTCAAATTCCAAGATGAGTCATTATCTAGAACGTCTAGACCTAATCCAGAAATTTTGTTTCTCTTCAGTAAATTTAAAGCTTTGGACTCTGAAAAAAGATTTCCTCTTGAGGTATTAACTAATATTGATTCTTTTTTTAACATATCAAGTTGTGAGTTTTTTATGAACATTTTATTTTTTTTATTAAATGGTATGTGAATAGTTAATACATCAGCTTTTTTAATTAAATTATCTAAACTCAAATATTTTACAAATTTAATATTTTTATCTCTCAATTTTTTTTTTTTATCAAATACATATATATTCATACCAAAAAATTTTCCATATTTAGCGATATGTTTTCCAATTCTTCCAAAACCAACAATACATAAATTTTTATTTTGAATTCCATTGCTTTGAAATTTTTCTCTATTCCATTTTTTTTTGAAAATAACATCATAGTTTGCAGGTAAAATTTTTCTTAAAAGAGCCATTATTATAGACCATGTATGTTCAGAAGTTGATGTAATAGAATTTAAAAATTTAGGGTATTGGCTCAAATACATTAGTTTTATATTTTGCTTTTTTAATTGACTTAAATCTATATGGTCTAATCCTGTTGTAGGACTTATAAAAAATTTTAAACTTGGTTTCATCAAGTTTAATATCTCAAAATTGTAACTAAAACCTAAAGATGAAAAGATACAAAAAAGCTCAATTTCCTTTTTTTTAATTTTTTTTAAAAATTTTAAAAAATTTTTTTGTGTATCAATATTTTTTTCTATTAAGATAAATTTTCTTTTTAATTTACGCAAAAGGCTTTTGCTTAAATATTCATTGTTAAGTATTAAAATAGCTTTTTTATTCATTAAATATAAATTAAAGATTACAAAAATAGTTCTTTGAATTTATTCTATAAATATATATATACAAAAAAATCCTATGTGCGGAATAATTTTTTATCAAAATACTGGACCTATCCTCAGAAAAAAGTCAGATTTTTATCAAGCAGCAAATTTATTATATAATAGAGGTCCTGACCATCAAAATTATATTATAAAAAAAAACAGAATGATTTTTCATTCAAGATTAAAAATTATAGATCTGCACAACAGATCTGCACAGCCAATGAGAAGAAATAATTTTAGTATTATTTATAATGGAGAAATTTATAATTATCTCGAATTAAAGAATGAACTTAAGAATTTTTATCATTTTACTACTAACTCAGACACTGAAGTTCTGCTTTTTTCATTTATACATTGGGGAAAGAAAATGTTGAATAAAATAGAAGGTATGTATTCATTTGTAATTTTTGAAGAAAATACAAATTATTATTTTGCTGCTAGAGACTTTTTTGGACAAAAACCCTTATATTATTTTAAAAAAAATTCTGAAATTTTTTTTAGCAGTGAAATAAAACCAATTTTAAAATTTTTTAAATTAACTATTAATTTTGAAGATAAGGAAATTTACAAGTATCTTAATAATAATTATTTTGGAGACAGTAAAAATACCTTTTTTAGAAATATTTTTCAAGTTACACCTGGGACTTACTGTGAATATAAAAATCTTAAGTTACAGTTTAAAAAATATGAAATTACACCTAATAAAAAAATTATAGAAAGATCAATCAAGAGTGAATTGGTTAACTCTGTCAAAAAAAATTTAATTTCAGACGTAGAGGTTGCTTTATTATATTCTGGAGGAGTAGACTCAAGGTCAATATACGATTTACTACCAAAAAATAAAAAGAAAAAAATTAAATTATTTCATCTTAATTTTGAAGATTTTAGTGAAATTAGAAATACTTCAAACTTAAAAAATTTAAAATCTTTTACTTTTAAAAAAAAAGATTTTTTTTTTAATTTAAATCGTTGCTCTAAAATCTGTGAGAGCCCTCCTTTAAGTCTTTTTAGTTTAGGATATTTAAAACTTTTTGGTTCAATAAAAAAAAATAAAATCAAAGTTGTGCTTAATGGCCAAGGTATTGATGAAAATTTTGGAGGTTATAATTCATTATTTAATAAATTAACAAAAAGTAAAATATTTCATCCAAATGGAGATATTTTATTAAATGGTTCTGATTTTTTCAAAAAAAAATTTGTTAATGATAGTAAAAAAAATATTTTAAAAAAAAAATATGATCTTTTGAAAAAAACGAAAATACCAAAAAATTTAATTCAGATAGATAAACTTTCTATGAATTTCTCTCTTGAGTGTAGGACTCCCTATTTAACAAATTCTATATTTAAAAATACTTTTAATTTATCGAGAAAAAATATGAAAGGTACTAAAAATAATAAATACCTATTTAGAAAAATTCTTTATTCTATAACAAAAAATAATGATTATTTCATAAAAAAAAATTACAAACAATCACCACAAGAAGAATACTTGAGAGATAAAAAAATCTTTTCAAAGATTAAAGAAATAATTGGAAAAAAAAATTACTGCGATAAATATTTTAATAAGAAAAATTTAAAAAATTATTTAAGTAAATTTGAAAAAAATCAAAATAATGGTTTTCTTATTTGGCAATATATTAGTTTAAATTCTTTTATTAAAGCCTTTAAGAAAATTTAGTTTTTTTAAATAAATATTCAGCTATTTTAAAGTCAAACATACGATCGATATTTATACTTTTTTGTTCTGACATAATATATGCCATTGGTTTATTGCCAAGCATAGAATTTATGTTTTTTGTTTTAATTAAATATATCGCGCCATTCCTTAAATACATTTTTTTTAAATTTTGTCTAATAATTCCAGTTTTTTTTTCAGATAATAAATTTTTTTTTAAATATAATTTGTTGAGATAGTACATCCTACTTGGGTGGTTATCTTCGACTTGAACAACGCTCACTATGGACGTGGCTTTTTTGTGTTTTTTAATTAATTTAATAGCCTTTTGAATATCTTTAAAAGTTCTTAGAGGTGATGTTGGTTGTAAAATTAAAATATATTTAAAAAATTTTTTTTCTTTTGAAAAAAAGTTTAATGCATGTTTCAATACGTCTTTCATTTTAGTATCATCTCGGGATATATTTTTTGGCCTTATAAAAGGTACATCTGCACCATATTTTTTAGAAATTTTTGAAATTTTCTTTGAGTCAGTAGAGACAATTACATTTTTTAACTTTGATTTTATAGCCTCTTTTATAGTCCAGTAAATAAGTGGTTTTCCATTAATAGGTTTAATATTTTTGTTTTTTATTCCTTTTGAGCCAGATCTAGCAGGTATTATTGTTAAAATTTCATCTTTCATTGTATATAAATGTTTTTCAAAATATGTTGTTTATAAATTAATGCTTACAAAATACATTAAAAAAATAAAATTATACTTCTATCTAATATTTGGCAACAAGGATTCCAAAACTTTTCAAAAATTTTTAAGTGATAAATGGAAATATTCTAATAACAATTCGTCTAAAGGTATAATTTTACTAGATTTTTTTCACCACTACCCTTTTATTTATTTTTGGAGCTATTTAACAAATATATTATCTAAACAAAATAAGTTACAAGTAAAATATTTTTATTTTCCTTTATACAATAATATTACATCAAAGTCATCTTTACTGAAAAGGAACTTAAGATCTATTTATAGATCATTCAATGTTGAAAAAGGTTTGGATGAAAGAGATTTTATTATACAAAAAAATACTAAATTGGAGGTACAAAAATTATTTTCTAGAATTAATTCCAAAGAGGATTTAATTAGATTTAAATATAAAGGAATACATATTGGTGATCTAATTTACGATTCTTATTTGAGAAGTTTTTTCAAATGCACTGTCTCTCTTGATGATAAAAAATTGTTAGAATTATTTTTAAGAGCAATTAACAATTTTAAACAAATTGAGAATTACCTAGATAAAAATAAAGTAAAATTTATTATTCCAAGCCATATACAATATTTTCAGTATGCTATGCTAGTAAGGATAGCTTGTAAAAAGAATATTAGTGTTTTAAAGCTTCACTCAAGTGATTGGGGGAATTCAAAGTTTAGATTACAAAAAATAAACCGCAATTTTCCATCAGAAATGGCAAAAGATTTTACTCAATTTAGAAAAATTTTTAGAAATTTAAAAAATAAACAGCAAAAGTTCAAATTAGGTAATAAAATTATTAATCAAAGAATGAGTGGAAATTTTGATAAAAGTCTAAGCTATATGAAAAAAAGTTCTTATTTAAAAAAAAATAATTATAATAATAATTTATTTTCTACCTTAAAAAATAAACAAATAGTTGCAGTATTTTGTCACTGTTTTTTTGATGCTCCACATAAATATAGATCTATGATTTTTCCAGATTTTTATGAGCAAATAAATTTTTTAATTAAATTATCTAAAAAATATTCTGAATTTACATGGATATTTAAAAGGCATCCAAATGAACTTCCAGAAAATGATAAGGAATACAATAATATTTTTAAAAATAAAAATAATGTTTACTTTATAAAAGATGAATTAAATAATGCTGATCTTTTAAAACTAAACTTAAAGCTAGCAATAACTGATCATGGAACTGTTGCACATGAAATGGCAAATTTTAATATACCTGTAATAAATACAGGTGATAATCCTCAAATAAAATATAATTTTAATTTTCATGCCAAAAATAAAGTTAATTTAAGTAATATAATTTATAATATTTTAATTAAAAAAAAAAAATTAAAAATAAATAAAAAAGATTTATACGAGTTTTTGTATATGAATTATTTTTATTATAATAATTTATTTAATGAAGAAACTTATCAGCTCGATAAATGCCTTGCTACAAGTGATAAAAAATTTAATGAAAGTAGCAAAATATTGAATTTTTATGTAAAAAATAAAAATTTTGCAGATAAAAAAATATCTAACTATATCAAAAGTTTTATTAAAATTAACAAAATTTAATCAAAATTGCTCAAATCTCTTACTTGTTTATAAATGTTAGAATTAGGATAAGAAAATTTTATATCATTAACTTTAGCAAATTTAAAATCTGAAACTTGATCTCCTATCATGAAACATTTTTTTTTGTCAATTAACCATTCTTTTTCTAATTTTTTGTATAGTCCAACTTTTGGCTTTCTACAGTTACACTTTTTTTTAAATTTATTTTTCCCAATTGTTGGATGATGTGGACAAAAATATACATCACGAATAATTACTTTTTTGTGTAAGAAAAATTGTTTAATTTCTTTTTGAAAACTATAAAAATTTTTTATTGAATATAAACCTCTTGCGATACCGGACTGATTTGTAATAATAAATATTTGAAAATTTTTCTTAGTTAAATATTGTAGTGATTTTATTATACCTGGCTTAATTTTAAAATTTTCCATCTGATGAACATATTTAAAGTCATAATTAATTGTTCCATCTCGATCAAAAATTGCAGTATTTTTTGTAAAGACGCTTGGTATAATTTTGAAAGCTTTCATTAGATTTTTTGGAGTTCCAATATCAATAAAAAATTTATTTACTCTATCGCCGTATAATTTTTCTTTTCTAATTAACTTTGGAATAATGTCGTTTTCTAAAGAACAATTTTGATTCTTTGGTATAAGTTTAAATATTTCTTTTGTAAAAAAATATATTCCTGCGTTCATATAATTAGAATTTTTTTTGTAAACTACTTTTTTTTTTTTATTTATGAAAAGATTAGAAAGTTTTTTGTTAGAATGGTAATTTTTATTTTTAACTAAAATCAATCTATTTTTATTTGTAAATTTTATTTTTGAAATGTCAAAATCTAAAAAACTATCGCCATTTAACAATATAAAATTTTTTGATATTTTTTTTCTGATTGTGTTTAAAGCACCGGCTGTATCATTGGGGCTTATCTCCCTTATACATTCGATCTGTATAGAGTTAATTATTTTTTTATGAAATTTTGAAAAAAATTTTTTACTCCCATATGAAGTGATAAGATATATTTTTTTAAAATTATATTTTGTATAAAAATTTAAAAGATATTGTATAAATGGTTTATTTTTGATTTTTATAAGCGGTTTAGGTAGGTTTGTGATAGATTTTAATCGTCTACCTTTTCCTCCAACTAATATTACTAGGTCGGTATTTTGAAATTTATACATTAAGTAATAAACAATTTAAATTTTTATATTTGATATGTTATCTGTTATTTTAAAATTAGGGTTTTCAAATAGTTTAATTAATTCTTTAATACCAAAATCAAGATTTCTTTGGGGTTTAAAACCCGTTGACTCTATTTTCTCATTAGAAACAAAATAATCTCTTTTATCTTCGTCTGTACCTTCAGTTGAAACCTCGTACACAAAATCAGTGACATATTCTTTAATTTTTTTGCATAATTGCTCTTTTGTTAAATTAGCTTCCGTAAGGCCTAAATTATAAATTTCATTTTTGACTTTATCAAAATTTTCAATTGCAAATATAAATGAGTCAACAACATCTAATACATGTATATAATTTCTTCTAAAATGTGGTTCAAATAATTTTATATATTTTTCTTTGCATGCAATATATGTAAAGTTATTTACTAGAAGATCCACTCTCATTCTTTTTGAACATCCAAAAACTGTGGCTAATCTAAATGCAACACTATTTTTCCTAGACATAATTACTTTTTCAGACTCTACCTTGGTTTTTCCGTACAAACTTATGGGATTGAGTGGAGAATTCTCTGTACACATCTCATCCTTTTTTCCAATACCATAGCCACTATTTGTTACTGGAAAAACTATCTTTTGATCTTGACTTAAATTTTTTACTAAAAATTTAATTGCTTCTAAGTTTATTTCTTCAGTTTCATTTGGAAATTTTTTACATAATGGTGCACCAACTAGTGCAGCCAATGGAATTATAATATCATTTTTTGACAAATGTTTTTTTATTTTTTCATAATTTCTTACGTCTTCATAAATAAGTTCAAAATTTTTATTTTTTTTAAATTCATCTAGTGAGTTTTGACCAAAAATCATTTTATCAATCACCGTAACTTTATATTGTTTTAGTTCTAATAATTTATTTACAAGTTCTGACCCTATGTAGCCAGCACCTCCAGTAATTAGAATTTTAATCATAATTTTATATATTTAATTTTGCATTGATATATATATTGATAATAAAAAGTTTACAAAGAAAAACTTATGAAAAAAAAAATAATTAATGGAGTAAGAATTTTTAAATTAAAACCTTTTTATGACTTTAGAGGAAAATATATAGAAACTTTTAATAAAAAAGAATTTAAAAAAAATTCAAAAGTTAATTTTGTCCAAGATGATATTTCAATGTCAAAAATGGGTATTTTGAGAGGGTTTCATGGTGACCAAAAAACATGGAAGTTTTTTACATGTTTGAGTGGGAGAATACAATTTGCTGTGATAAATTTTGATAAAAAATCAAAATACTTTAAACAAAATAATTATATTATTCTTGATCAAAACTCTAAACTTCAAATTCTAGTACCTCCAAAATTTGGTGTTGCACATTTAGTTTTGTCTAAAAATTGTATCTTAAATTATAAACAAAGTACTTATTATGGCGATAATAAACAATTTACAATCAATTATAAAAGTAAATGTCTAGACTTTGAGTGGAAATTGAAAAAAATTACTACTTCAAAAAGAGACGCTGGTGGTATTTTGTTAAGTTAAATTATGAATTTAAAATTATTGATGAACCTTCATAAGAGAACTCTATAGGTATAATAATTTTTTTTGAAAAAGCTCTAAAAAATTTCGCTTTATTCTCATCCTTTACATAAAACAATATAAATCCACCAGATCCAGCTCCTAATAATTTTCCTCCAAGAGCTCCAGAATTAAGACCTTTTTTGTATAGAAAATCAATTTTTTGGTTAGTAATTATCTTACCAAGTTTTTTTTTAACATTCCAGGTTTCACCTAGTAATCTACCAAACTCATCGGTATCACCATTTTTAATTATTTTTTTGGCTAAATTTACATGTGCTAGTATTTCTCTAATGTATTGATTTTTATTTTTAAGATTTGTTGTATAGGATTTTGATATTAAATCTGCATTTCTTGATATTCCTGAAAATACAATAAATAAGTTTTTTGATAATTTATTGAAAAAAAATTTTTTTTTAATTAAGGATAATACTTTAAATTTATTTATTTTAATAAACTTAATATTGTTAACCCCTCCATATGCGCATGCAATTTGATCTTGAGATCCTACATTTTCTTTTAAAATATTTTGTTCAAAAAATATGCTTTCTTTTGATAAATTTTCTTTAGAAAGTTCCTTTTTTTTTAGTGTATTTAAACTGTTAATTAATCCAACTGTAAAAGATGAACTTGACCCTATTCCACTATTTGAAGGGAGATCTGCAAAATAATTTATTTCTAATCCTGAATTAAATTCATATCTTTTAAGAGCATTTCGGACTACATTGTGTTGGATCTTGTTTATAGAGTTAGTATTTTCTATTTTTGAATAAGTTATTCTAAATTTAGTTTTAAAAAAGGGCTCATATTTTTTAACAGATATGTAAATATATTTGTTTATTGATGCAGATATTACCTCACCAAAATTATACTTATACCATGATGGATAATCAGACCCACCACCAAAAAAGGAAATTCTATAAGGAGTTTTGCTTATTATCATAAATCTATTTTAAAACTTTCCAAATGACAAAATTGTATGGCTCATGATAAAAACTGCCAAGTTTTTGCTTTTGAAGTTTAATTATTTTAATTAAAGATTTTTTTTCTAAACTTTTTAGGTAAAGAAAGTAATTATTTAAATATCCACGTTTCACGTGGTAAATTTTGGCAAGTTTGTCAGAATAATATTTTTTTTCATTATAAAGTTCATTCATACATTCCACATTAATACATATTTTGATTTTATTTTTGATTAAAAAATTTGTGAATTTCTTGTAATTTTTACCAGTTTGTTCTAGTGCACCAATTGTAAATATACATAAATTTTTTGGTAGCTTTTGTCTTTGATCAAAATTATAAAAATTAAATCTTTGGAAAGAAATATTTAATTTTTTTTTTTTGTTTAAGAAATTAATAATTTTCCCTGACTCAGAAGACCAATCTAAACCTTTTAAATTAACATGAGGAATGATTTTCTTCATTAAAATTAAATTTGTCCCAGTTCCACAACCATATTCATAAACATTTTTTATATTCTTGAAATACTTCATAAAAATCCAACTTAAAAAAATTTCTTTAAATTTAAATTCAAAGGACGGGTTATTTGGATTAATAAATTTTTTTTCCCATCTTAAAGGTAAATTTTTAAACCATTTTGGAACTAAGAGGGAAATTTGTTTTTTTTTTTTCAAATCTTTTAAATTTTCCCCCCATCCTTTTTCCCAATCTTTCAATCTTCGAGCACCTAAAATCCTCGATTTTCTGTCATTTATTTTTTTAAAAATAAGAGAGTATATTTTAGGTAAATCTTTTTTATCTATATAGCTAAAATTTAAATTATATTTTTTTATTTTTTTTAAAATTTGTTGATTAAAATTTTTTCTTTCACCAAATGATTTTTTGTAATCTTTTATTTTAATTTTATAAAATTTATTCATTTTCAATTATATATTATAAAATCAAAAAATTTTATAGTATAAATTATAGATGAAAAAAAAGTTACTTTTTGTATCTAATGTTCCTCCGTTTAAACGATTTGGTGGGGGAGAGCATACAGCAGAAATATTACTTAACTCATTAAAGAAAAGATTTAAAGTTTCGATTTTATTTTGGAAAAATAAAAATTTTAAAGAAAATGATAAGGTATTACAAAAAAAACTAAAATCTTATAAGTATTTTTGTATAAATAAAAAAAATATAAAATATGGAAAATATTTTAAACTTTTATCAATTTTTTTTCCAATTAAATTTTTTAATCCTTACGGAAATGAAATTGATAATGAAATTTTAGATTATATAGAAAAGGATAAAATTGATTTTATTTTTTTATTTGATTATCAATCTTTATTTGCTTTTAGAAATTACAATTTAAAAAAAAAAATTGTTTATTCACTTTCACCAGCTCTTTATTCAATTCTAAGATTTCATTCTAAAAATAGATTTTTTTTAAGTAAAATTTTTATTGGTTTTCTTTTAAAACTTTATTTAATTAAATTAAACCATTTTCAAAAATATTTAATATTGAGAAGCAAATATTTGATTTCAAATCTTTATGAGGATATTCAAAAATATAAGTATAAATTTAATAATCATATGATTTATCTGCCAATGCCTCATGAAGATCATTTTATAAAAAATAATAGATTCAAAACAAAAAAAAATAAAATTTCAGTTGTTCATTCTGGTCATGGAAGAAATGTTATGACATTATTAAGTCTGGGATGGATAAATAAGAATATCCTGCCACTAATAATAAAATACAAACTTGAGGATAAATTTAATTTTATAATTCTTGGAAAATACACTAAAGAAATTAAGTTTGAAAACTTTTCTAAAGTAAATACCAAATATTTAGGATTTGTAACTAACAAAAAATATAAGCAAATCTTAAATGATTGTGACGCTTATTTATTTACATATCCATTTAGAATATATGCTTATGTAAATAGAATAATAGGAGCATTAAGCATACCAGTTCCTATTGTATGCACCAAAACCGTTACTGATGATTTTAGACTCATTAAAAATAATCAACATGTGTTATCAAGTAATGACCCTAACATCTTGATAAAAAATATTCTTAGACTAAAAAAAGACAAATTATTAAGATCTAAATTAAAGAGAAACTCTCGAAAATGTTACGAAAAGCATTTTAGTATTAATATTTTCAATAAAAATATTGTAAAATTTATAAATAAGATTAATTAAATTAATTTTTAATTTTTCTATTACTTTTTATTTTATTATTTTGATAGTTTTTAACAAACCATTTTATAGTCTTTTTTAAACCAACATCTAGTTTTGTAAAATTAAATTTTTTTTGCTTCATTAAAAGACTTGTATCACAGGTTTTTTTGTATATTCCATTAGGTTTTTTTTTATCAAAATATAAATTTTTGCTATTTAATTTAAAAATTTTAGCTATTTTCTTTACTATAGTTTTGATTTTATACTCTTCTTTAGAAGATACATTTAAAATCTGTGAATTAGAGTAATTCTCTAGAGCCCAAATAAAAATATCTCTATAATCATCAGCGTAGGTTAACTCTCTATAAGATTCACCATTACCCCAAATAACAAGTTTATTTTTATATTTTTTTGCTAAGAAGGCTTTATGAATGGTTGCTGGGAGCATTGGTGCATCATCTAAATTAAAATTATCATTCTCACCATAAATCCCACTTGGTGCTAAGCCTATAACATCAAGATTAAATTCATCTCTATATGATTTAATTGCAGGATCAATAATTCTTTTTGCAAAAGAACTGCCATAATTATTTTCTAATGGTAAACCATCGTGTAAATTTTTTTCTTTATAGGGTAATTTTAAATTTTTAGGGTAAGCCCCTGTCGTTAAAGTCATTATTAATTTTTTAATATTCAATTTTCTAGAAACTTCGAGGATATTTAAGTTAATTAATAAATTATCTCTTAATAAAGTTGCTTGATATTTTGCTGATAATCCTATGCCCCCACTTACTGCTGCAAGATTTATAATATAATCAGGTTTTAATTTTTTAATGTATTTGAACGTTTTATAATAATCTCTTAGATCACACTTCGTTGAGTCTGAAAAAATAAAAGAATATTTTTTCTTAAATTTTTTTAAAAAATTTTTTTTTTTAAAAGAAGATCCTAAAACCCCTCGCGAACCAGTTAAAAGTATTTTTTTTTTCACTTTGAAAATAAATAAATAGAATATATACACTAAATATATATTTATAAGTATGATTTTCAATAAATTTTCCAACTCTGAAAATAAAATATCAAGTATAGGTTTTGGAACCTGGGCTATTGGAAGTAACAAAGCAACCGGCTATGGCAAAATAGATATAAAAGAAGCTATATTTACTATTCAAAAATCAATAGAAAGAAAAATAAATTTTTTTGATACATCAAATTTATATGGCAATGGTTACAGTGAAAAAATTTTAGGAAAAGTCTTTCACAAAAAAAGAGATAAAATATTCCTTGCATCAAAGGGTGGATGCTTACCTCATGACACTCTTTATATGCCCCAAGATTTTTCAAAAAAGAGTCTTTCAAATAGTTTAGATGGTAGTCTTAAAAGATTGAAAACCGATTTTCTTGATTTATTTCAACTACATAGCCCAACCATTATAGATTTTGAAAAAAAAAATTGCATGGATACTTTATTAAAATTTAAAAAAACTGGTAAAAGTAGATTTATAGGTATATCAGCAAGAACACCTGGTGATGCTCTATATTTTTTAAAAAAATATCCAATAGATAGCCTACAAGTAAATTTTAATCTAATAGATCAAAGAGCTTTAGACTTAAATTTATTTAATATTGCAAAAAAAAAGAGAGTATCTATAATCGTAAGAACTCCTTTAGTTTTTGGTTTCCTTACAGGTAAAGTTGATCACAAAAATATTAAAGATAAAAAAGACATCAGATTACTTTTTCCAAAAGAACAATTGGAAATTTGGCAAAATTCAATTAAATTATTTTTGAAAATAAAAGAAAAAAACATAAGCAATTCTCAATTTGCTCTAAAATACTGTCTTTCGTTTCCAGGTGTTACGACTGTTATTCCTGGAATGATAAATAGGACACAATTATTTGAGAATACAAATAAAAATATTTTTAAAAAAATGAAAAAAGAAAAATTACAAATTAGAAGGATATATAAAAAAAATAATTTTTATTTTAAAATATTAAGATCTCTAAAAGATAAAAAATAAATTATAATTTAAGTATTTTTTTCTTTATAGAATTTTTGTCAATTTTGTTAGTTTTATATATTTTTTCTCTAGAATTATAAGTATATAAATTTTCGTCTTTAATTCCAAACCTTTGAAGATTAAATTTTAAATTATGATCACTTTTAATTTCAGATATAACTGAACCTAATCCTCCATGTTTTGTATGCTCCTCAATAACAATTATATTTTTAAAATTTTTTAAATATAATTTTAATTTATTTTCATTAATTGGTTTAATTTGAAAAATATCAATTAAAGTAACATTGACATTATTTTTTAATAAATCAGTTCTTAATTCATTCATAACATGTGTTGCATATCCAGTTGAAATTATTGCATTCTTAGTTTTTTTTCCAAAAACTTGAAATGTATCTTTAATTTGAACGTCTTTTTTTGAGATTACATCAAGATTCATTCTATCTAATCTAAGATAACTTAGTTTTGGCTTTCTTTTTAAAATATTAAAGATGTTTCTTAGAACATTATTGTCAGTAGGGGAGTATAAATTAATATTTTTTAAAGTTCTCAAAATAGATACATCATCAATTGAATGATGAGTTGGTCCAGCTGTATCGTAAGAACAGGATGCCCCTACTCCAAATATTATAACAGGTAGATTCATTATATTTAAATCTATTTTTATTTGTTCAAAACTCCTTAAAGTAATAAATGACGATATGCTGTATACAAAAACTTTTTTTTTAAACTTACTTAGTCCAGCAGCTACAGAAATAATATTTTGCTCTGAAATTCCAGCATTAATAAACTGATTTGGAAGATCTTTTCTAAATTTATCAAGAGATTTTGCTCCCTGCTCATTTGAAATCAAAATTACATCTTTGTCATTATTTGCAATTTTGTAAATTTCATCAATTAAAAAATCCCTCATTTGCATAATTCTAAATCCCTAAATCTTTTTTACTTTTCAATAATTTATCTTTTTCATCTAATTTTTTTGTATGCCAAATAGGGTCATTTTCCATAACGGTAAGTCCTTTTCCTTTGGTAGTATTTGCTATAATAACTGTGGGTTTTTTTGAAACATTTGCCTTCTTAAGTGATTTATATAGTGATTTTATATCATGACCATTAATAGATAAAACATTCCATCCAAATGCTTTCCATTTTTTAGTTAATGGATCAAGTGAAGTAAAGTTATCAACATAATCTAAAGATCCAATATTATTTCTGTCAATTAAAGCTATTAAATTGTTTAATTTATGAAAAGAGGAAAATAACGCTGCTTCCCAGATTGAACCTTCGGTACACTCTGCATCACCTAGTAAAACATAATGTTTGTTTTTTACTTTTCTCATTTTAGATGCTAGTGCCATGCCAGAACTGAAACCTAATCCATGTCCTAAAGATCCTGTAGTTAGTTCAACTCCAGGCACTTTATGATCAACATGTCCACCAAGAATATGTTTCCCAGAATTGTAAGATTTATAAAGTATATTTTTAGAAATAAATTTTTTAAGATAAAGAATACAATATATTATTGTTTCAGCGTGACCTTTGCTTAGAACAAAAGTATTTCTATTCAAAGATTTCATTTCTTTTTTAGTATAGTTTAAAAATCCACCAAAATATAAAGTAACAAGAATTTCTACACAGGAAAATGAGGTTGACAAATGACCATCATTTTTCACGCCAACATCAAAAATAAGTTTTCTTAATTCTGATGATTTAGTTTTTAATTTTTTAAATTTATTCATTATTTTTTGAAAAGTTTTTTTTCAACTTCATCAAATATAAAGTGTCCTAAAAATATATGACATTCTTGTATTCTTGGTACAGATTTAGAGTCTACTATTATAGGTAAATTACAGTATTTTTTAGATATACCTCCATTGTTACCCAAAAAACCTATAGAAAATATTTTATTTTTTTTAGCAGTTTTAAGTACATTAACAATATTTTTAGAATTTCCGGAAGTTGAGATAATAATTAATATATCTCCCTTTTTTCCAAATGCTTCCAAATTTCTCGAAAAAACTTCAGAAAATGAAAAATCATTTGAGCAAGCTGTAATTGTGGAAGTGTCAGAAACTAGATTTATAATGGGTATTGGAGGTCTTTTAAAGCCAGGTTTCAATCTAACTAGATATTCTGCGGTTAGATGTTGGGCATCAGCTGCTGATCCACCATTTCCACAAATTAAAATTTTTTTTTTCTTTTTTAAAGAGTTAAATATTTTATAAATAGCAATATTTATTTCTTTATTTTTAGCAATTAATTTTGAAAAAACTGAAATATGATCATTTATATTTTTATTAAGATAATCCATATCTTATATTATATTTTATCAATTGTTTTGTCATTATTATTAAGCATTGTTATATTTTCAAAACATATTTTTTTTTCTTCACAAATGTATTTTCGTGAAAGAATATTTGCTTTATCTCAGGAGAGATAAGTAAACTGTTATCTTTAAATAGACCAAATAAGGTATCTGCCAAATCAGTAATGTCTTTATTCAGTTCAATATCTACTAAATTATTTTTTAATGGAAAGATATAATTAAAATCAGAAATAAATTCAAATATACCTGAAAATACTTTGTCCCTATTATTAAAATCTCTTTGACTTTTTTCTTTTTTATTAAAAATAAAATTATTTTTTGAATTAATATTTTTTACTGACCCTTCAGGGGAAGTATACAATGACTCAAAGAAAATCTGAAGTTTTTTAAAATTGCTACTTTTATAGTCAAAAAGTCCAAATCTTTTTTTATCTTTTTTATAATAACTTAAAAATATTCCATAAAATTTTCGATTCATTATTTTCTCAATCATAGACTGAGTGGTGCCAAAAAAGCCTTGGTCAAACATTGCTATATTCTCATTCTTTTTAATCATATTGTTTAGATAAATAAGATATCTCTCTCTTGTTTGGTAAGAAGATTTAAGTATTTGTTTTTTAAATTTCTTTAATACATATCTCAATTTTTTTTGGTTTTTTTTGGTATTAATAGAAAAGCTTTTTATTTTTTTTATATTTTTTCTTTTAATTTCAAATCTAGTTTTAAGTAATTCTTTAACATTTCCCTCATATCTGTGCTTTGAAAATGAGTTTATTATATCTTTAAATTCTTTAATTGAGGACAGAATAGATATTTTTCTTGAGGTATAAAAATACTTATAATCTGGAACATTTGAGTAAGTCTTAATTATATCTAAACCCTTTTTAACAAAATAGCCTTCACGTGAAAAAAGTAGAATTTTATCTATTTTCTTTTTTTTACTAACGTCAATTAAAAAAATAATAATTAAAAAATTCAATAAACCAAAAAATATATATCCAAAATCATTATAATTTTTGAATAGATATTTTTTTTTGTTTTTAATGTCATTATAGATACAAATATTTATTTTATATTTAATTAGACCTATAAACATTTTACAAAATAAATCCTGATTAAAAGCAAATATTTTTGAAAAATGTGAATACAAAATTATGCTATTTAAATTTGGAATTAATATGGCGGGAATACCTTTTTTTTTTGGGTTAATATAATCACTAGTATAGTTATCACCTATATGAATTAAATTATTATTAAATTTTTTTTTTAAAAAAGAAAAAATATCTTTATCGAATTTTGACATTCCTGTTTCACTTGATAAATAAATTGCGTCAAAAATATTAATTTTGAGTTTATTTAATATTTTTTTAATAAATTTCTTATCATGGTGAGTATCAGATACAAGGATCACTTTTTTACCTTTATCTTTTGCAAATTTAACTATCTCAAATATTTCTGATCTTAGGAATATAAGTTTAAGTTCTATTTTTTTTTCTTTATCGATCAACTTTGAAATTTTTTGTTTCGTATAACGTTTCGAAACTAGTAATTTTTGTTTAATTTCGCTGTATGAATATTTAAACTTCGTTTCATGTAAAAGTATTTCTTCTATACTTCTTCTATGATTAAAATAGTACTTATCATTTATCTCGTTTGATACTAAATCATAAATATCACTCGGTTTTGAAACCTTTCTGTCACACAGTGTTTCAAAAAGGTCAAAGCTTATTACTTTGTATTTAGATATTTCTTGTTTTATTTTTTCTATTCTCGAAAATATCCTTTTTGAACTTAAAGAAAGTTTTTTAACTTTAAATACTTGAAAATTTTTGTTGAATATACGGTGATTTTTTATGTATTTCTTCAAAAAGTGATAAACAGCAATGTCATGGGGACTTTTGGTTGCAATTATAATATTATAATCTTTTGTAATTAGGTCTCTTAGTTTAAAAAGTTTTTTATTTGTTCTTACTTTGCTGTTGCTGTTTGTGGTAATGCCAATAACTTTTTTGTCTTTGAGCAGTTCTTTAGCAATGTCATTTGAACCATAAACAACAAATTTTTTCATTAATTTATTTTGGGGATAGCCTTATACCTTGTTTACCTGGTCCTACTGGAATTTCAATGCCTGTATTACAACCATTACAATTTTTACAAAAAGTTGCATAACCTAGTTTTAGAAAACCTAAATCGTGCTCAATTAATCCTAAATTATCTACTTCACTTAAGTCACAATAATCATTTTTATTATCAGGAATTAATCCTGCTAAGTTTGCACTAGTATTTAAATGACAAAAATAATATCTGCCATTGTTAATTCCCTTATAAGGTGCTGTGCACTTTTTAAAATGTTTTTTTACTTCTTCCTCTAATGGAAACTTTATTATCTCAGGATGGCCAAAGTCATTCCAATTAATATCTTTTCTTATTGTGTAAGGTATCTTATTTTGTTCTAGACTATCTAAAAGATTATTTATTCTTCTTTTATAATTAACTTCCTCTGTATAATCAGAAATACTTATTAAAAGATTATGTTTAAGAAATAATTCTACCGTTTTTGCTTTAGGAGTTAAAGTTCCATTGGTTGTTAAGATTAATCTACCTATTTTATCTCTATATTTTTCTCCTACATATTCTATTACTTCATTTACAAATGGATACATCAAAGGCTCTCCGCCGACTAAATGAAAGATGCTTATATAGTCAATTAAAGAAAAAAATTTATCTAAATCACTTTTAATTTCATTTAGATCTCTATGCTTGGCATTTTTGAAGTGTGGCATATACATGTTGCAAAAAGTACAATTTAAAGTACATTTTTCTGTAAGCATTATATCTGCTCTCCATATATGTGTTTTATTATCTTTAATCAGGGGAAGTAAAGATGCTACTTCTTTATAATCAAAAAAATCTTCCTGTGCTTTATATCCTTGATCAATGAGCTTTTTAAAATATTTATTTTTATTAGCATCGCTTGTAGTAATAATTTTGAAATTTTTTTTTTCTTTAGTAGAGATGAAAAAATCTTCAGATTTTATTATTTTTATTGTTCTTTTGCATGGAGTTACTCTTCCATCTGGCTGGTAAACTGCATCATTTAAATTGTAAATATTTTCAAATACACCTGTCTTATAATCGTCAATTAGAAAATTAATATTTAGTTTTTTTGATAATAAAATGTCTAATGACTCAATCAATAAAACAAAGTCTTTGCTTGCACCATAGAATACAACATCTGTTGTTGAAGACCATTTTTTTTTAAAATTATCTAAAAAATCTACAAAGTTTTTAAGCATTTTATCTAATATACAGAATAATTATTGATAAATGTATAAATTAAAAAATTTTTTTCAGTGCATAAATCAAGCCAATTGAGCTATTAGTACTGGTCAGCTACATGCGTTACCGCACTTCCACACCCAGCCTATCAACGTG
>MDSW01100856.1_pt1 | contig 40140 bp, 32 predicted proteins | sample 811171 | NCBI WGS metagenome assembly MDSW01 (sample SAMN05326641, study PRJNA326480) | marine metagenome | isolation source: seawater | place: Atlantic Ocean: North West | collected 2012 | reverse complement strand
TCTAGTGTTGCACTAAAAATGGTTTCAACTGTCGTAGAAACTGAAAAATTTGAGCCCACTCCTCACCACGGACACCATGATGACCATCACGAAGAACACCATGAAGAATTACCTCCTATTGCTTATACAGATAGAAATATCTCTAAACCCTTCGAATTGCTTACAGATTTAGTAGGTAGACCAAGATATGGACGAATAGATCCCACAATGTTTATGCTAATTACATATCCAATATTTTTTGGAATGATGTTGGGTGATATGATATATGGAATCTTCACGATTATGCTTGGACTTTGGATTAAAAATAAATTTAGTGATAACGAAGCTGCACTACTAGCATCTAGATTAGTGATGTACATTGGTATTTCATGTGTCATTTTTGGATACATATACGCAGAATTTGCTGGCTGGGAGATTTTTCTTTATGAGAAACTGACATATGCAGATGGAAGTTACATGAAGGACTCAAGCGGGTATTATATGTATAGCGAGAATCTATCTCCAGTTTCATTCCTTAGTGTACTTTACATCCCCTTTGACATTCACCATGGATATGGACCTACAACAGTGTTGCCATTCGGAATAACACTAGCCTTCCCATTCCACAGAGTAGGTACTCACATGAGTGATTTGATTGTGATTGCATTGTATTTTGGAATTCTTCACCTCGCACTAGGATTCATAATTGGAATTATTGATGTTGCTAAACAACACGGGATTGTAGCAGCCTTCTTTGAAAAAGGTTCTTGGCTAATTGTTTTGGTAGGAGGATTTTTAGCGTGCTATGGATTTTTAATCGGAAATGGAGAAGGTTTGACTGAACAATATTCTGCTGCTATGAGCGATTTAGTGTTCTATGGAGGGATAATGCTAGTAATTGGAATTGTTTGTTTATGTTATGGATTAGCCAAATACGAAGGCTTTGGACCAATTGGAATTTTTGTAGGGCCCCTAGAAACTATCTCTTTACTTTCAAATGTGTTATCATATATTCGTCTAATGGCTATTGGCGTTGTAGGTGTAAAAATTGCTGAAGCAGGAAATATGCTAGGCTATGACAACATGATCAAATCCTTTGAATTAGTTGCTAATGGGGACTTATTAGCAATTATCTCTGGAATAATAGCGATGCTATTATGGATAGGAATTCAACTTTTTGCATGGGTACTTGGAGTATTTAGCCCAAACATACATGCTGCACGTTTACATTTCGTCGAATGGATGAAACAATTTTATGATGGTAGCGGCGAACCATTCAAACCATTTGGTTCAAAGCCAAAATTGGTGGAGGTCGAATAATTTATCACAGTCCAGAAATATATCTGAACAAAAAAGGAGGAAATAACATGAAAATGAAAATAATAAAGAACGGATTAAGAATAATGGCAGTATTAATGATTGCAACGTCAATTGTAGGAATTGCTACTGCTGAAGGAGACGACAATGCAAGTACAGAAGCTGCTTGGAAGAATCTAGGAGCAGGTATTGCTGTTGGATTAGCTGCAATTGGTGCAGGTATATCACAAGCAAACATTGGTGCTGCTGCAGTAGGCATGTTAGCTGAAGATGATAGCAAATTTGGTACTGCAATTATATTTACAGCATTGCCAGAATCTATTGTTATTCTTGGTCTTTTACCACTATTTATGTGAGATAAAGAGATTAATAAATACTGGAGGATATTAAATGTCGTTAGAAAAACTAGCTGAGAAAATCAATTCTGCTGCAAAGTCAGAGGCTGATGAGATAATTAATTCGGCTAATGAACAAGCATCTGAAATAATTAATTCAGCACAAAATGAAGCCAAAGAAATGGAAGATAATGCTACGGAAAAAGTTAACAAGGAAATTGCTCAATTAGCTGTAGAAGTTGTTGCTTCAGCAAAACAAACCAATCAAAAACGATTGTTAATTGCAAAAAGAGAAGAATTAGATTCTACTTGGAAATCTGTTAAAGATTTAGTAGGGTCTGGAAAATTATCTGGACGTAAAGCATTACTTGAATCAATTGTCAAGGATGCTGATAATTCAGATAATAAAGGCATGATATTGAAACCAGTAGGTATTGATAGAGGTGTTTTATCTAAAGCGGGATCAAGTTTCAAACTTGGAGATGATGTAGAAGGACTAGGCGGATTTATTTTGGAAAGTTCAGATGGATCAATAAGTTTAGATTACAGATTTGATTCTAGATTAGATTCTTGCTGGAATGAGAATATACAAAATGTAAGCAATATATTATTTGAATAAGGTGAAAAAATGTCAATGTCAATTCCTGGTCTAAATGGAGGAGGTTCTAATGCCCCTAATGCTGCAGCTCGCTGTAAAGCAAGACGTGGCAAATTATTAGACAGGACACAATTAAGACAAATGATTCAACAATCACCCGAACAATTAGCATCAACTGTTGCAGACAAAGGATATAGAAATGAAATTGATATGTATTCAACAAGATTTTCTGGTAGTGATTTACTAGAAATGGCGTTGACTCATAGACTTTCTAGAGAATTAAACGAAGTTCTTGGATTTTGTAAAGGAGAGTTATTGAAACAAGTAGGAGTATATGCAAATAGGTTTTCTTATTTTAATACAAAAGTTGTTTTAAGAGCAGTTGAAAATAATGTTTCTGCTGAAGAATTATCTCATGACATTCTACCCGAAGAGAACGAATGGAATACAAATTGGTTAGATATTGTTAAGAATTCATCATCTTTGAATGAAGTTGCCGTCGCATTAGGGAATAAACCATGGGGTAGAGCTATCTCATCATTAGATTCTAATGCAACTTTAGCAAATTATGAAGATGCATTGGACAAACATTACTACAAAGAATCTATTGCTGCCCTTAAGGGCCAAAATACTGCAAATTCTCTATTAAGAAGATATTTACATATGGAAATTGATCACAATAACATTATGAAATTCTTCGAAGGAAAAAGACAAGGCTTATCCTCAGATTTAATTGAGTCTTTGTTCTTACCAGAGGGTAAATTAATTACTACTGGAATGCTTAAAAATTTATCTTCAATGGATGAAAATGGCATTATCGAAGTCCTAAGAAAAAATAGTAGATTTGATATTTCAGAATTTGAAAAGGCTGTAGATGAATCAAATAAAATTGAATCTCTAGACCCAATAATGATGTTTCTAAATAAAAGAACATTTCATGTGCTTGAAAAAATGAGTTATTTATCTCCAATTTCAGCTCTTCCTGTTGTTCATTATTTAGCACTCATGAGGCAAGAAGTTAGAGATATTAGAATGATAGTTAGAGGGCTTTCGGTCGGATTAGATAAAAATTTGATTGATGCCCATATAGGTGCGTGAGGTGAAAAAATGGAAATTGCTGTCGTAGGAAGTTCTGATTTTACACTAGGATTTCAGCTTGCTGGAATTAATCGCCTATATAATTCAGAATCTGTAGAAGAAAGTGCAGAACATTTGAAAGAATTACTAAACGATAAAAGTGTTGGTATTGTTGTAGTAAATTCTGAATTATTAACAGAATTACCAGAGCGTCTTCGTATACGCCTGAGTAATAGTATTACTCCCACCGTATTAGGTATTGGTACGGAGGAAGACAACACATTGAGAGAATCAATACGAAAAGCAATCGGAGTCGATTTGTGGAAATAATAAAAAATGGAAGTGGAAAAAATGAGTAAGAAAGGACAAATTTACCGTATATCGGGGCCTGTAGTAACTGCAATAGGAATTAAAGCAGCAATGTTTGATGTTGTTAGAGTAGGAGACGAAGGTTTAATGGGAGAAGTTATTGAATTGCATGGTGATAAATGTGTCATCCAAGTATATGAAGAGACTAGTGGAATAAGGCCTGGTGAGCCAGTAATAAACACAGGTGAAACATTATCTGTTGCACTTGGACCAGGTTTACTAACTCAAATTTATGATGGTATTCAAAGACCTCTAGAAGATCTTGAAGAAAAAATGGGTGTTTTTATTACAAGAGGTGTCGATGCTGATGGTATTGTAATGGATAAAAAATGGACGTTTAATCCCACAGTTAAAGCTGGAGATGTAGTTAAACCAGGTTCAGTAATTGGAACTGTTCAAGAAACAGAAACAATTGAACATAGAATTATGGTCCCTCCCAATAAAGAAGGTACAATCAAAGACATTAAACAAGGTGATTTTAATGTTACAGAAACTGTTTGTACTCTAGATGATGGAACTGAGTTACAAATGATGCAAAAATGGCCTGTAAGAACACCAAGACCATTTGCACAAAAATATGCTCCAGATACTCCATTAATTACAGGTCAAAGAATTCTTGATTTCTTATTCCCTCTTGCAAAAGGTGGAACATCAGGAATTCCAGGACCATTCGGGTCTGGAAAAACTGTAACTCAACAACAATTAGCTAAATGGTCAGATGCACAAATTGTTGTATACATAGGATGCGGAGAGAGAGGAAATGAAATGACTGAAGTACTTTCAGAATTCCCTCACCTAATAGACCCCAATACAGAAAAACCACTAATGAATCGTACCGTAATGATTGCAAATACCTCAAATATGCCTGTGGCTGCACGTGAAGCATCCGTATATACGGGAATTACAATTGCAGAATATTTCAGAGATATGGGTTATGATGTTGCTTTAATGGCTGACTCTACAAGTAGATGGGCTGAAGCTATGCGTGAAATTTCATCTAGATTAGAAGAAATGCCAGGTGAAGAAGGATATCCTGCTTACTTATCAAGTCGGCTTGCTGAATTCTATGAACGTGCAGGACGTGTTGAAACTATGTCTGGAGATGATGGATCAGTTACGGTAATTGGTGCTGTATCTCCACCAGGTGGTGATATTTCTGAACCAGTTTCACAAGGTACTTTGAGAATTGTTAAAGTATTTTGGGGATTAGATGCAGGTCTAGCAAGACAAAGACATTTTCCTTCAATTAATTGGTTAAATTCTTACAGTTTGTATCCTGCTTCACTAGATCAGTGGTATAGAGACAATATTGCACAAGATTTCCCAGAAATTAGAACTGAAATCTCAAGTCTACTACAAGTTGAATCAGAATTACAAGAAATTGTTCAACTTGTAGGTTCTGATGCCCTTCCAATAGATCAACAATTAACCCTTGAAGTTGCTAGAATGATTAGAGAATATTTCTTACAACAAAATGCATTCCACGATGTAGATACATTTTCATCTTTAGAACAACAGTACAAAATGACTTTGGCAATTTTAACTTTCCAATCAGAGGCAAAGAAAGCAATTGCTGCAGGTGCTGCACTTGAAGATGTTGTGAATGTGGAAAGCCGTACAAATTTGATGCGTGCTAGATTTGAATCCGGTTATTTAGAAAAAATAGATAATTTAGTGGATCAAATGAAAAAAGAAATTAATGATGCTGTGGAGGCTGAAAACTAAAGAGGTGTTTAAAATGACAGAAAAAGAATATCGTACAATTACAGACGTTAAAGGACCACTAGTGTTCTTGAATAAGACAGAACCCGTATCTTTCGGTGAAATTGTTTCACTAAGACTTTCTGATGGAAGTACAAAAAATGGACAAGTTCTAGATACAAGTGATGAAATGGTAGTAGTTCAGGTTTTCGAAGGAACTGCTGGAGTAGACTTAGATACAGGGATTAGATTCATGGGTGATGTTTTCAAATTACCAGTAAGTAAAGACCTAGTTGGAAGGATTCTAACTGGTGCTGGAAAACCTAGAGATGGTGGACCAGACATTGTTGCAGAACATAATGCAGATATTATTGGAGCAGCGATTAATCCTTACAGTAGAAGAAGTCCTGAAGAGTTTATTCAAACTGGAATAAGTGCTATTGATTCTTGTACTTCACTGGTTAGAGGACAAAAACTACCAATTTTTAGTGCATCTGGACTACCACATAATGATATTGCCCTACAAATTGCAAGGCAAGCAAAATTAAAAGATAGCGATGAAGATTTCGTAGTTGTATTCTGTGCAATGGGAATTACAGCTGAAGAATATAACTTCTTTAGATATGATTTAGAAAGAACTGGAGCATTAGAAAACGCGGTATTATTCGTTAATCTTGCTGATGACCCTGCTGTTGAAAGATTAATTACTCCAAGGTTAGCACTTACTGCTGCAGAATATCTTGCATTCGAACATGATTACCACGTACTGGTAATTTATACAGATATGACAAATTATTGTGAATCTTTAAGACAAATTGGTGCTGCTAGAGAAGAAGTTCCAGGAAGGCGTGGTTATCCCGGATATATGTATACTGATTTAGCAATGCTTTACGAACGTGCTGGAATTGTTAAAGGAAAAGAAGGAAGTATCACACAATTCCCAATTTTAACAATGCCTGGAGATGACATTACTCATCCGATTCCTGATCTTTCAGGATATATTACAGAAGGACAAATTGTTATTTCTCGTGAATTACACCAAAAAGGAATTTACCCTCCGATTAATGTTCTGCCATCTTTATCAAGATTGATGAATGCTGGTATTGGACCAAGTAAAACAAGAGAAGATCATAAATCTGTTTCAGATCAACTTTATGCTGCTTATGCTCAAGGAAGAGAATTAAGAGGATTAGTAGCAATTGTGGGAGAAGATGCATTAAATGAACGTGATTTACAAATGTTAAAATTCGCTGATTTATTTGAAAACAAATTCCTAAGGCAAAGTAAGGACGAAGATCGTACAATTGAAGGAACTCTAGATTTAGCATGGGAATTATTATCTTCAATTAACACAAAATATCTAGTTAGGTTAGATCAGAAATGGATTGATAAATATCATCCAACAGAGAAAAAATAATCAAAAAAAGGTGATTTAGTGGCTTTAGACATCAAACCAACTCGTTCAGAATTAATAAATCTGAAAAGAAGGATTAAGCAGACTCAAAATGGATATAAGTTACTAAAAATGAAAAGAGATGGTCTTTTTCATGAATTCAGAACATTGCTATCAGAAATGATAGAGGCAAAACAAGAACTTTCTGGAACATATCAACTTGCACTTCAAAGAATAAATCTTGCAAGTGCTGTTGAAGGTGGCTTGGCTGTGAAAAGTGCAGCATTAGCAAGTTCAACTCATCCCGAAGTTACTGTAAAAAGGCGTAATATCATGGGTGTAGTAGTTCCATCAGTAGAAGGTATTAATCTTAGAGTAGATATGGAAAAAAGAGGCATAGGATTGATCGGTTCTAGCCCCTATATTGATGAAGCTGCTGATTCTTATGGGAAATTAATTGAAAAAATTGTTAAAGCAGCTGAGATGGAAGCAACATTAAAACGTTTACTAGCTGAAATAGAATCAACAAAACGTAGAGTAAATGCGTTAGAATTCAAAGTTATTCCAGAAATGGAAGAAGCAAGAGATTTCATTCAATTAAGACTTGAAGAAATGGAACGTGAAGAAACTTTTAGATTAAAGAGATTTAAAAATAAATAATTAGTATAAATGAAACTTATACCTTCCAATCATTTCGGATGATTTGGTGAGACAATGAATAACGAAGACAGTAGCGATGTTTCACCCCTAAAATCACTTAAAAGTAGATGGAATCAAAAAGAATTGTTAGGAAGAATTGTTTCAAGGTATTTCAATATGTATGAATCCCTGGGGGGGATTTGGCCATCTTGGGTTGTAGATCCTATTGAAGACAAAGATGTTTCAGATGCATTAGAAGAACTTAATTTACATCTTAAAAAATTAGATTGGATGGCTAAAATTTATTCTGAAAAACCATATGTAATTAAAATTTTACCAATTCCAAAGGGATTATTCATTCTTGGGAAAAAACAATTAGTTATTTTTTGGACCTTAGCATTTTTTTCTGTTTTAGCAATGGGAGTGGAATGGATTGGAGGTCATCAAAAAGATGCATCTATTTTTGATTTAGATATTATTTTAAGATCGTTGTTGTATTATACAATCCCCGTCATTGGAACCCTGTTTATTGCTAATTTAGTACAAATATATTTAGCTAAAAGAAATAATATTAGAATCGGAAATATGATACCAATACTATTTCCAATTCCTCTACCTGTTTGGCCATTTGGTATTATTGCTATTCCTAACCACCCTAGGATGGATTCAGTTTGTTGGCCAAATACAAAAAAGATGATTGCTGTTTGTATTAGTGGACCTGCAATAATGATAATTTCTGGTGCATTCTTACTAACTTTAGGTATTTTCCTAACTCCAGAATCAATTAATGGACTTAATTCACTACCTCTTAAAGCAAATCCACCATTAATAATTGAATTGATTTTTTCAGTTACTTCAAGTCAGTATTCAGAAAGTTTAGGATTATATTGGCTTCATCCAATAGGGCTTGCTGGCATGGGATTAACATTAATCGGATGGATCAATTTATTGCCTTTACCAACACTTGCTGGAGGTAGAATACTTGCAGGATTAATGGGATTAGAAGATATGGCGAAAGCAAGTACACAGATTGCATTAATGGCATTAATAATCATTTTTGGTATTTCATACGGTTTTTTAGAAGGAAATTCACTTTGGACGTTTATAGTAATTGGAGGATTTATGCTATTATTTTTACATGGAACGGATCAAAGGCTCCCAATTATTCTTGATGAAACTAAAAAGATTGATGATGGTACATTGAAAAATTTTGCCTCTTTTTTTGTGATTCTACTTTTACTATTATTACCTGCCAAAATGCCGTTAGAACCAATAAACGATTGGGATTCTGATCTTTATATTACTTTAGATTCAACATATTTTTTTGATGAAAATAATCAAATAAGTTTTTCAATTACAAATCCTTCTTTGAATGACAAAGATATTGATGTCAAATTTTGGTTAGAAACACCCGAAGAAATTACATTTCAGATTTCATGTATTCAAGATAATATTATTGAAGAAGAATGTAATAAAATTACTTTGAAACCTCATAGTTCTTTAGAAATAACATTTACATCAAATCAAAATTTAAAACCAAACCAGAGCATAGAAACAATATTTTTAATTGAAAATCTAGGGTTAAAAGAATATCATCATATGACTTTTGTTCCAAATAAAGAAATATTCTCTACATTACCAAGATGGGAATCAAATCAAAATTTAATAACTCCAGAGCTTTGTACAACAATAAACAATACAATTGATGAAGTAGAAATATATCCATCACCTTTTTGGGAAATTAACTTAATTGAAGATATTTTAAACTCCGGAGAAAATAGAATTTGTATGTTCGGGAATGCAGGGTTCCTTTTATCTGAAAATGAAGAAATAAATTCCCCCTCTATAAATTATGTATTAAATGGTACAAATCATTCAATTAAACTCCTCCCACCTTTAGAATTTAAATTATTATTTACTCCCTCTCAAGGTTTAAATTTTACAAATCAAGTTCCAAATATCACTCCATTTAAACCTGGAAGTGAGTTGGAAATATCAAATGAAAGAGCATTATTATGTTCAAATAATACTGCTCACCCATTAATGAGTAGTTCTGATAGTATTTTTTGGAATGCCACATCCTCAACTTCAAGAAAAGTTTTACCTACTGAAATTAATAAAACATTATTAATTGAATTACCAAAAAATGGTTTTTTAATTGAATGTAATAGGAATAATCCCTTTGAATCTGATTACTACTCTATTAAGGAGGGTCCTCTAATTTTTGTTAATGGAACAAAATCAGAAATAGCTTGGGGAAATACACCATTATGGGATATTAGTCAATGTGATAATTGTTCATTTAATGATTTAAATGGATTTATTAATTTTTCAATATTTAGTCCAAATGATGATTTTTCAGTTTCAACTCGTTTTCATGGAGACATAGTCCCCTGGGAAATTAATCTTGAAGATACTGAATTAAAATCTAAGACATTAATAACTTCAAAAAATGAAACTAATATCTCAATTTCATGGAATTCAGAATTGGATGAGGATGTTTTCCTAATGGCTTGGCTAGATTATAATTCTGATACTCTCGAAATTCATTTAACCGCTTGGTCTGGTGTAATATAATGAAAATTGGAATTATTGGAATTGGTTCAATAGGTGGTTTAATTGCGGGTTTGATAGCTAGTAAAGATGAACATGAACTGATTTTATATACAAATTCAAATATACAAAAATTAGAATTAATTACAAATGGTTTGACAATCAATATTCCTGAAACAAATAAAAAGATAATCATCGATCAAGAAAAATTTACTATCAATTCAAATGATGATGAAATAAATTCTAAATGGAAAAAATCATGTGACTTGATTTTGATATGTACAAAATCATTTTCTACATTAAATGCATCCAAAATAGCGAAAAATTTAATTTCAAAAAACGGATCCTGTATTAGTATTCAAAACGGAATTGGAAATGAAAACATTATTTCTTCAATTTTAGGTTTTGAACCTGTATTAGGGGGTATAATCACCCATGGTGCAAATAAAAAAGATTCTACAACTATTAATTGGGCTGGACAAGGTGAAATAATCATTGGTAAAATGCCATTAACAAAAATTAGTAATGAAGTAATTGACGAAATCACAGAACTGTTAAATGATGTAGGTTTAAATGCCTCAAATGTTCAAGACATTCGACTAAACCTATGGTCAAAATTAGCCATAAATGCTGCAGTAAATCCACTTGCAGCAATTTGTGGGGTTAAAAATGGAGAATTACTCAACCCTCAATTATTTGAATGTGCTTCTTCTGCGATGTTTGAGGTTTTAAATGTGGCAAGAGGTATTGGAATAGAAGTTCCAAATAATTTTGAAATGTTAGATACATTAACCCAGATATTAAATTCAACTAAAGAAAATAAATGTAGTATGTTACAAGATATCATGAAAGGAAAAAAGACTGAAATAGATTCAATTTGTGGAGAAGTTATCAGAAAAGCAGAAGAACTCGGTATTCAAACACCTATAAATTCTACATTATTAGCAATTATTTCTGAAATTTCAATATCCCACATTAGTGATTAATATTATCCTCATTATAATGTAAACCAATATTTTCAGTTCTATTTAATGCAGATTGAATGATAATTTGGGCTATCTGAACCATATTCCTTAATTCAATTAAGGGTCTAGTTGGAATACTTGAATTCCATACCATTTTAACTTCTTTTTCAAGTAAATTCATCCTCCTTAATGCTCTATTTAAACGTCTATCGGAACGAACTACTCCCACATCTCTTGTCATTGTCATTTTCAAATATTTTAAATCATCAATTAATGAATAATGTTCTATCAAATTTTCTAAACCGTCGGCCCTCCAATCTGGTAATTCTCTTCCTAAATTAATATTATATTCTGAAATATTCTTCCTTAAATCTAAAGATGCCCTAGATGAATAAACTACTGCTTCTAAAAGACTATTTGACGCTAAACGATTAGCACCATGCATTCCAGTACAAGCAACTTCTCCTATTGCATACAATCTTTTTATTATAGTTCCATTCGATTCATTAATTACTTGTCCTAATTTATTTACTGATATTCCACCTACAAAATAATGCGCTGCGGGAACAACGGGAATAGGATCTACTCCTAAAGTAATACCATATTTCAATAAAAAAGTGTTTATTGCAGGGAACCTTTTTTGTAATTCTATTTGATCAAGGTGCTCAGTAATTAATAGAACGTGTTCTTCACCTGAGAAATTTAATTCTTGATCAATTGCTCTAGCCAGTATATCTCTGGTGGCTAATGAACCTAAATCAGAATATTTCCTTGTAAATGAATAATCCTCAGGTTTTTTAGAATAATTATGATGTTTCCAAAGGTTATATTCTGAAGTGGTCATCAATATACCTCCATAACCCCTTACGGCTTCACTAATCAAAAATGGTCTATCGCTATCTAGTGCAGCAGATGTTGGATGAAATTGTACAAATTCCATATCAATTAGTTTTGCACCGGCTCTATTTGCCATTGCCATACCATCTGCAGTAGCAACACTTGGATTTGTTGTTCTAGAAAATAACTGTCCACCTCCGCCAGTAGCTAGTATAATTGCGTCAGTAGGAAAAGTTTCAACAATCTCTTTTTCAATATCATAAACCCATAACCCAATAATTTCTTTATCTTTAGATGTTCTATCTTTAAGGATTAAATCTAAAGCTAAATGATTGGATAAAAGTTCTATCTTAGGGTGATTAATGGCCTTAGATAACAATGCTGTTTCAATTTCTTTACCTGTTGAATCTTTAGAATGTAAAATTATTTTTTGAGAATGCCCTCCTTCCTTAATTAAATCAAAATTACCATCAGAATCTGTTTGAAAATTTACTCCTATATTTATTAAATCTCTAATTCTATCTCCTGCTTCATTCACAACTTCTTGAACAACATTCTCATCGCAATATCCATCTCCTGCATCGAGTGTGTCTTTAATATGAATCTCTTTACCTTCTGAATTAGTTTTATCTAAAATTCCAGCTATACCTCCTTGAGCATAATTTGTACTGGATTCTTCTAAACTTTGTTTTGTAATTACACAAACATCCCATCCTGCATCAGCGCAATTTAATGCAGCAAATAGCCCTGCGATTCCACTACCTGCTAGAACTACTCTGGGCATGTTTTCATTTGGTAGGCTGAGTTCTATAAATTAGAAGGTTTTCTTGATTACTCAATTAGAATTCTTCCGATATTGCTATGTGGGAACAGTCATCTCTGGGTACATGCGCAGAGGTCTTTCACTGCTATTTGCCCTGCTCGGAGCCTGTATTCTTGTAATTTCAATTTACAACGTACAAGTAGGAATGGTGAAAGACATTTATTCAGAGAATACGCCTAGGTATAAATTGGATATCCCTGCATTTATTACATCAGATGAATGTTCAGATAGTACTGTTTCAGCAGGATTTATGAAAGGAGATCCTGCAGATTGTGCTAGATCGGTTGGTGTATGGGAAACACCTGACTTTATTGGTATTGGAATAAGTATTGGATTTCTTTTACTCTCACGTAAATTCAAGAGTAATGTAAGAACTAGAGCTTCTAGAGGATCTACAGAAAGAAAATTAAAAAGAAAACGAAGAAATGCTAGAATTAGATTTGGATTTGGTCTAGGTTTACTTTCTTTTGGATTTGCTGATTTAAACGGATTAACGGGTCCGAATGGATCTTTAGATTGGTCTGCAATTATCGGTTTTCCCGTACCTGCTATTTCTATAGACTTAAGCCTAATAATGTATGGTTCATTTTTCATGTATAGGTCTATGAGATTTTTATCAAGAACAAGTGAAGCCGCAGAAATGTTTTCTGATGCAAGAAGAAATGTGGGTGGGCAAGATGATTCATATTTTGAAAGCGGTAGAAGTAGTAGAAGAAAATTCAAAGGAGGATTAGAGTCACTTGGAAAATCAAATGCTACTGTTTCAGATTTATACAATCAGTTAGGATTGAGTGATTATGAAGATGACTTTGAAAGGAATTTGTATGATGATTATAGCTCTGGAGATATGAAGGTTGGTAGAACCTGCCACTTATGTAACGGCCAAGGTTGTGCAAGATGTAATCAAACTGGAATGTTAGATTAGTTGGAAACTTAAATTTACTAAGAAATAAGCAACATAAGAGCCTAACCAAGGGTATTGTTTATAGTCGGTAAATTAACCTGTATGCTTTAATGTGTTTGTTTGTATAATACTTTCAACATATGAGGATGGGAAAACATGTATCTAAAACGTCTAGAAATGGAGAACTTTAAATCATTCAAAGGCGAAGTTGTAGTACCTTATGAAAGGGGTTTTACTGCGATTACAGGTCCAAATGGATCTGGAAAAAGTAATTGTGGTGATGCAATACAATTCGTCCTTGGATATAAATCAGCAAAAGATGTCCGAGCAAATAATGTGCTTGATCTTTTATTTAATGGTGGAAAAAACAACAAGCCTGCAAAGTTTTGTAAAGTTTCACTAATATTTGATAATCCTGAAGATTCTGACGGTAGCAGAAGATTAAAAATTGATGCTGACGAAGTACATTTTACCAGAACTGTAAGAAAAACTCGATCTGGTGCTGCATCTTCTAATTATTACCTTAACGGAGAGGCGAGTAGTCAAAGACAATTCAAATTATTACTTTCTAGTGCTAATGCAAGAGCAGATGGATATAATATTGTTCTCCAAGGAATGGTTACCGAATTAGCCACAATGACAGGAATAAATCGTAGAAAGGTGTTAGAAGAAGTTGCAGGTGTGACTTCTTATGATGACGAAATACGTAAAGCCGACAGACAAAGGAAAAGAGTTGAAGAATATTTAGAACGAATTGAACTTCTTGAAGAAGAGTTAAAAATTAGATTAAAAGATTTGAAGGAAGAACGTACTCAGGCTCTGAAATATAAAGAGTTGAAAACTGAATTAGATAATGCAAGAGTACTATTACATCAATCTAAATTTTGTAGTGCTCAAGCTGAAATAGAATATGTAGCGCAAGAACAAAGTAATTGTGTAAAAGAATCCAAGGATGCTGCACAAAAAGCACAAGATGGTGAAAAGCAATTAATGAACATTGAAGAAAAAGTAATTGCTATTGAAAAACAAATGAGAGAATTACTAGGAGATGAAAGTAGTTCTTTAATGGATAAATTAAATCAATTAAGATTAGATATTGATAGAAGGACTGACAAAATTTCTGAAGCAGAACAAACCATTGAAGAAAATTTAGAAAATTTAGAATATTACTACGAAGATGCAACTGAAGCATCAAAGAACCTAGATGACCACACATCTAAACAAGAACAAGCCAAGAAGTCTTTGCAAGAAGCAAAAGACGCATTTATAAAAGCAGAAAAAGATGAAAATGATGCCAAAAAAGCATTAATGGCTGGAGACAAGGAAACTAACTCACTTACAAGAGAACTAGGTAAAGCAAATCAAAAAGTAAGTGATTCTGTTGCCGAACTAACAAAAGTTCAATTAGAATTTGATAGAGCCGAACAGACATTTGATTTGTCATTAAAACATTTAGCAACCCTACAAGATGACGAAGAAGAGGCAAGATTATCAAGAGACGATTTATTGATGCAAGGTGAAGAATTAAAATCAGAAGATTCAGTCGAAGATCGAGAAGGTTTAGCAACTCAATTAACTCAAAGACAAAGAGAAGAGCAAAAACTCAAAGAAGAACATGATGCAATAAATAGTAAATTAATATCTGCAGAAAGAGATTTAGTAAAAGCAAGAGCTGAAATGGAAAATAAGAGCGGCATTAGAGGAGGAATGGCAATGGCCGTCTCCGCACTTCTAAATCAAAGAGATGAAGGAAACATTAAAGGAATTTTAGGCACATTAAGTCAACTAGCTAAACCTAAAGACTCGACTCATGAAAATGCTCTTGCAACAGCCATAGGCGCTGGAATGCAAAGCATTATTGTTGAAACTGATGAAGTAGCAGCCAGGTGTATTGCTTGGCTAAGAGAAAATAAAGCAGGAAGAGCAACATTCCTGCCATTAAATAAATTACAAGTCAGAAGACCTAGTGGAAAAGCACTAATGCTAACAAAAGAAGACAATATAGAAGGTTTTGCTTGGGAATTATTAGATTATGATCCAAGAGTTGAATTAGCAATCAAATACGCACTAAAAGATACATTACTAGTGGCAAATCTTTCAACCGCAAGGAAACATATGGGCGGAGTTAGAATGGTCACATTAAAAGGTGATTTGACAGAAGCGGGAGGAGCAATGGTAGGAGGTAACCAAAGAAGAAACAGAGTTCTTTTCGGAGGTCAAATTGCAGGTAGTGGAGAGGTAGACAGATTAGAATCTGAAATAAATAGATTACAATTACTTAGCGATACTGTTCAATCCGCACTAATAGAATCTAGAAAGCAGCAACAACTAGTCCATCAAAAGATTACTAATCTAACTGCAAATGATGGTATTGCCAAAGTCAAACAATGGAATATAGAGATTAAAGCCGCTGAAGATAAATTACAAAAGATTACTAAAGACCTATCTAATGCCCAAAATGCACTAAATCAAGCAAAAAAAGATAGAGAGAAAAATGAGGAAAATTTAATTTTGGCAAATAAAGCATGTCAAGAGGCTGAAGAACAAAGACAAAATGCAAATTTAGAATTACAAAAAGCAAGCCCTGAACACTTACAAAAAACATTGAGAGATGTTCAAGAACTTAGAGTAAATGCTCAAGGAATACAAGTGAAAGCCGAGGCACAATTGGCTGGCGGTGAAGAACACACAAGAATCCTAAAAGACAGAGTCGAAGAATTAAATTTAAAAATAGAATCATTCAAAAAAGATTCTCAAAATAAGAAAAAATCAATTGGCGAATGGAAAAATGAGCAAAAATCACTCAAAATAGAGTTAAAAGAACTTGAAGAAAAATATTCTACAATTTCAGAAGAAAATAAAGAACTCGAAAATTCAAGAGTTAAATTAGTAGAAGAAAGAGGAAGTTTAAGAACTACAGTAAATCAATTAATTCAACAATCTGAATCTGCTAGGAGAAGAGCATCAGAACATACAATTACCTTGGAAAGTAAACGCGAACTATTAGCTTCATTAATTGAAGAAATGGAGATGGCTGGAGTTAAAGCACCTGAAACAGGCGCATCAATACCTACCGTTGCTCAAGCAGAAAATAAGATCAGAGGAATAGAAAAGAGGTTAGAATTCATTGGCAATGTAAACATGCTTTCTATAGAACAATACGATAAAACAGAAACTAGACTAGACGAATTAAAAAATGACAATAAATTATGTCAAACTAGGAGGAAATCATTAATTGATATTTCTGAGAAGTTAGAGAAGCAACGTAAAAAGCGATTAATTGCTGTATTTAAAGAAGTAAATAAAAATTTCAAAGAAGTATATAGACTACTCTCAGATGGAGGAAGAGGTGAACTAAAATTAGAAAATCTTGAGAACCCATTCAAAGGTGGTTTAGAAATGTGGTGCCAACCAAAGGGTAAAAGCTCCAGGGCTAAATTAAATGGTCTCTCAGGTGGAGAAAAATCAATGGCTGCACTTTCATTAATTTTTGCTATTCAAGACCACGATCCATCACCATTCTACTACTTTGATGAAGTAGATCAAAATCTAGACGCTTTCAATGCGGAAAGAATTGCAAGACTTTGTAGAGCTAGAGCTAATAGTGCTCAATTCCTAATGGTTACGCTAAGAAAAGTAAGTTTACAATTAGCAGACCACCACATTGGAATCACACACGCTGGAGATGGATGTAGCAGAAGAATAGCAGATTTCAACAGAGAAAGAGCAATTGAACTCGGTGAAAAAGAAGAAAAGATTCGTGAAACTGCGGATAAAGCAATGAAAGAAAAGAAAGAAAAGTTATCACACTTACCTACAGAAAAAGATATGCCAGAAGTTCCTGAACCATTATCTGCACCTCCAAGTTTAGGAGGTTTAGATATTGAAATAGAAGGAGAAGTACCATTAAAAGTTGATTCATCAATGTCAGCACTTTCCGAAAGAGCAGGCGAATTGAAAGAAGATATTGAAGAATTACAAGATTTAAGAGAAGCCATCAGAGAAGTTGATTCCATAAATAATGAAGAAATTGAACTTGAACAGTTGGAAAAAACTGAGGAGCCCTGAGAGGTGGATGATTGATGCAATCAAAACTTGACTCATACTTCATTAGAGAAGACATAATTAACAACCTATTAGAATCTAGAGAAGAAACTAGAGAAGAAGCAATAGACTATGCCGATAGATTATTAACAATTGCAGAAATGGAAAATGCTGAATATTCATCATTAGTTGATCCTTTTGATAGATCAGTGGCATTGGTATTTGAATTAGTAAAAGACGCTGATTTAGATCCATGGGATATCGATTTAAGTTCTTTTGTTAATCTATTTAGTGAAAGAATCAAAAAAAATTCAGATAATATAGACTTACCATCATGTGGAAGATTACTTAGGTTAGCTTGGGCAGTTCTAAGAGGACAAGTTGAAGATTTATTAGATAGACAAAACAAAGCTGACATGGATGATGAATTGGACGATTACTTTATCGACGAAGGATGGATGACTGATTTTGACGATAATGAATTCAATTTTACAAATAATGTTATTTCAGGTGAATTAGAAGCTGATTTAAACGGATTATTTGAAGAAAGAGTACGGAGAGAAGAAGGCCGACCTGTTACTTTAGGTGATTTATTAGGAGCTTTAAGAGGGGCTTGTGATGACGCTGAAATAAATAAAACCAGAGAAGAAAATAGAATCAAATACAAATTAGAAGTTGAAGAAGCATTAGGAAACGTAGGTGCTAGAATGCATGATGAAAATCTAGAAGGGGATATTGAATTATGCTGGAATATAATGAGAGAAATGAATCAAAATGGTGAAATTGATTTACAGACATTATCTGAGGGAGTTGCTAAAGAGATTAAAAAAGAAATTGATGAAGACGTTGACGTTTCTGCTGAAGCAAAGGTCACTGGACTAGTTTCTATGTTATTTTTAACACACAGAGGCTTTACAGACATTGAGCAAGATGAAGTACCTAATGGAAAAATAAAAATCAAAGACTTATGGCCAAAAATGGAAAATTGGAACTCAATTAAAGAAAAGTTTAATGAAGAAAATGTCAAATTTAGTGAGGTGATTGGAGTTGACATCTGAACTTCAAACATTAATTGAAGCAACTCTTTTCGGTGTTGGTAAATCCATGAGTGTTGAACAACTATCACATGGATTAAAAGAGGAGATCTCCTTAGTTAGTGAAGCCTTACATGGGTTGCAGTCATCACTAAAAAGAAGAAGAGGAGGAGCACTTCAACTAGTTGAAATTTCTGGGAAATGGGCTTTAGAAGTAAAACCATCCATTGCTGAAAAATTACCCAAAGATGCGAAAACTGAGATTCCTACAAGATTACTCAAAGCTGCAGCATTAATTGCATACCATCAACCAATGGAACAATCAAGTTTAGTAAAACTACTTGGTGAAAAAGCATATGGCTACGTAAAAGAATTATCCGATGCTGGATTAATAGATAGAAGACGTGCTGGAAATACTAGAAGATTAACAACAACAAGAAGATTTTCTGAAGTTTTTGGTTGCCCACACACAAATCATAAAAAAGTAAGGCAATGGTTTAGAGATAGATCAGAACAATTAGGAATGACTGATGGTAATTCTACACCAATTGCTCTAGAAGAAGAAATTGATTTAGAATCAAAAATAGATATTACTACCGAAGAATAAGTCACTAAAGAATGTTATATTAAGTATATTCAAGCATGTACGAAACAGATGAGCTTTTTCAAGTCTATTTTTTACGGAGTGAAGTTATATTTTTTGGCTTCACTGGCAATTGGACTTAGCTATTTTATTGAGATTCAACGTAATGACCTAAATGGTAATATAGAAGAAAGTATGCTAAATATAATTCATTCTATAGAAATTCTTACATTGGTTTTTCCTTTGTTTTGTTTCTACATTGGATCCAAGCAATCTAACTTAATTAGAAGAAAAACTGATTCTGGTTTTGCAGCCGCAATTAGTGCTTCAATTGGTTTTTTAATGATTCTTTACATGAACTGGAGTATTGTATTGGGTAGTTTGATGATTGCAGATGCTGTAAATATTTTAGATAATATAAATAATTGGTATTTTGATTCTGAGATTAATAATATTTATGAAATATTAAATGAACAGATATGGAGAATCATTCCTGCAATATTAGCAGGTTTATTTGCAGCTATAATCAACAACAAAAATGAAGATAGTAAACAATTAGAGTTAAAAAATTCATTACAACATGATGTAAAAGATTCTTCACCCACACCCTGGCTATATTCCGTAGGAGTAATTGATGAACACGGTTTTGAATGGATTAAACACAATAACAAGCAATGGTATAGAAATGCAAATAGTGGAGACGAATGGAAAGAATATTCATAAAATTAATTTGATGAACGGTATTTAACCAAACTATCTTCAATTAATTTTGCAGTAATTCTCTCACCACTTGAATGTGCCAAACTTACTACAGCATCTACCTCATCATCAGTAGCTCCTGCTGTTACAGCCATATTTCTCGCATGTAATTTCATATGTCCTGCTTGAATACCTACAGTTGCTAAAGCCCTTAATGCGCCTAAATTTTGAGCTAATCCTGCCGCAGCCATGACTTTAGCAAGTTCATTAGCAGATTTAATTCCCAATAAAGCAACATTTGTCTGCGCTGCAGGGTGAACTCTCACGGCCCCTCCAACTAATCCAACAGCCATAGGTAATTCTATTGAACCAACTAAATCTCCATCATCATTTTTTTCCCAATGAGTCATTGAAGTATATTCTTTATTATATGCTGCATAACTATGTGCTCCTGATTCTATTGCTCGCCAATCTTGACCGCAAGCGAGTGCTATTGGAGATATTGCATTCATAATTCCTTTATTGTGAGTTGTAGCCCTAAAAGGATCTGCAGCAGCGAAATGATATGCTTGAATTACACCATCAATTACTTCTTCTCCACGAACAGCATCATCACCTTTTTCAGACATTTCCTCACGCGTAAATGTAGCATTAACTCTAGCAAGTCTATGTACTGCAAGATTAGAAATAATCCTTAAAATAACAGTTCCACCGCTAATTGATTCTACTTTATTAGCTATTGTTTCAGCCATTGTATTTACAGCATTAGCACCCATTGCGTCCCTACAATCTACTAAAAGATGTAAAATTAGCATTTCACCAGATTCAGTTTGAATAATTCTAGCTTCAATATCTCTACATCCTCCTCCAAATTTAACTAATATTGGATCTACTTGATTGCATAAATCAATTAAATGCTCTTTTTCTGATAAAATTGCAGCTTTAGATTTATTTATATCTGAACAATCAACAATTTGTATTTGACCAATCATCACTGGATCATCATTTGCAGATACAAATCCTCCTTTATTCTGACATCTTTTGGCCATATTACTTGCTGCAGCAACTACTGAAGGTTCTTCTAACACGAAAGGTATGAGATAATGTTCATCGTCAATTATAAAATTTGTAGCAACTCCAATAGGTAATGAATAGGTTCCAATTACATTTTCAATCATTTTATCGGCTGCCGATTCAGATAATTCGCCGGTACTTGACCATGCTAAAACTTGTTCTTCATTTAATCCAGCAATTTTTGCTAACAAATCTCTTCTTTCAGAGACGCTTAATTTGTAAAATCCTTGAAGTCGACTATTGTTTACCGCCATGTTGCTCATCATACGCTAATGACTATATTCCTAAATCATTCCGCTTTAAATCATAATTTTAACGTATATTAACGCGTTAATTATGTGTTAATAATGTGTTAATTTAGCGTTAATTGATGTGTTTTTTAAAAAATTATAAATTCCAAAAATGCTCTGGGTACTGCGTTTTTACTCGTTAATTATGTGTTAACTATGCGTTATTAACGCAACCTTGTTAAACCCTATTGAAGTCTGCAATGATATGGTAGATACAAAATCTGTTTCTTTTGATTTACCTAACATGAGAATTAATCCATTCAACATAAAACCACTAAATTCTAATGATAAACAATTACTTGTAGGCAGGAAAGAAATTATTTCAAAAATCATTGGATGGTGTAAACATAGATCATCCAGAATGATTCTATTAGTTGGAAATAGAGGAACTGGAAGAACCTCATTACTAAATTTAGTTGGAAATGAGGCGTATAGGCACTTCCAATTCAACCTATTCCCTACAAGAGAACCAATGAAGAACTTGTTGGAAGAATTATACATAACAGTAGTTTCTGATTTTGAAGTTCCGAGGATGTCTCAACAATTACAAGAAAACTTGATTAGCTCACTACCAAATACAGGAAGATTACCAATATTGAGTTTTGATTATCCAAATATCCCTGGAAGTGATATTGCTGATGTATTCAAGCAATTATCTCAAATTTTGAGAACTTTAGATGCTGTTTCAATAATAGCATTGACTCCAGCTCAATTAGCTACTTGGCCACAGGAATTAATCGATGAATTTGATGAAGAAATTAGAATTAAATCATTCAAAGATTCTGAAATACATGAAATGATTGCGAAAAGAGTACGATCCACCTGTAGAGAGCACTGGAATCCCCCTAAAGGTTTAGTCCAGGAAATCGAAGATAGGACTTCAGGACATCCATCTGAATCAATAAAACTAATGAGAAAAATAGTACACTGCATAAAAAATGAAGGTGATTATGATTCTGAATTAAATCAAGTATTATCAAACATTAAATCAAAGATAGATGATAATCAAGACTACATTGAAGAAGAACCTGAAGAAATTATACAAATTGAAGAAGAACCTGAAGAAATTATGCAAATTGAAGAAGAACCTGAAGAAATTATACAAATTGAAGAAGAAATGGAAAAGTCATTCTTTGACGATGATTTCATTACTGAAGAAATTCAAAATCAAGATGAATTTGAAGAATTAGAATATAACGAAAAATTAAACAATATATTACCTGAACAAATTCAAGCACCACTACCAAAAGGAGGGTTTGGCAAATTAAGCGGCAGAACTAGAAATACAAATGAATCTATGAGAAAAGATGGTTTCGCAGTATTCCCTTCTGATTTTGAGACTATGAAAAAACAACAAGAGCCCCCCTCTTTAGAATCTCCAGTATTAGAAACCGAAGACATCGCATTATGGATTGATGATCAAATTATTTCAAAGACGACATTTGGAAATGAACAAATAAGCAAAACAAATAACAAACAAATAATTCAAGAAAAAAGCACATTTGAAGGCGCACTAAAAGAAATTCAAGACAAAAATTCAATAAATCTGCCTGAACAATCATTTAATTTGGATATTGAAAGATTAAGGTCTTTAGAAGATAATGAGATAAAAGTAATTCAATTATGTTCTAAACGTGAAATTTCTCCATCTGATGAAGAAATGAGAGATATATTAGGAGGAATAGGTAGAACAAGAGTTTCACAAATTTTCAATGGATTAAACAAACATGGGATATTAAGTGTCAAAAAAGTAGGAAGATCAAGAATGTTCTATTTATCAAATAGCGCAAAATCACAACTAATGGCATGGGGTATATTGTAAGTGATATATATGCAAAAATGGGAAATTATTTCTAGCCATAAATTAGACGGAGTAGTCACATCTATAGAATTTAATGAAAACGGAATTGCAATTTCAAATAATAAAAATATTCATTTTATGGACTATGAAGGAGATCAAAAATGGACGATAAAAATGCCATTTAAACCATATAAAATCAAAACTAATCAAAATTTGTTTGGAGTTTTAATGGGCAATGGATTTGTAGTTATTGATTCAACCACAGGAGAACAATTACATGAAGGAAGATCTACCCAAGGAGGGTTTTCAGAGATTATCGATAGACCAGGAGGGGGTTGGGTTTTATCTGATCGTCATGAACAATTACATCTTTTCAATCAACAAGGATATGGCATAAAAAGATTATTTGCAGGCAAAATTAGAAAATTAGTAGGGTGGATTGACAGAGAGAATCTAATTATTCATGATGGTGATGGTTGTTTACGCTGCGTGAGATTAAAAGTAAATTCTACTCAAAGACAAATAGAAGAAAATATCTGGTCATGGGTTTCTGAATTAAAAAATGGCGAGGTATTAGTACAATCATTAGATGGAAATATTTGGAAAGGAAAACCAAATTCCTCAGGCTGGGATAGTATTGAAATCATAGATGATAATTTTTTTGAACCATTCAAAGCCATTTGGACTAAAGACGGATGGTGGATTTTGAATATGCAAAATAAAATTTTCAATACAAAATCAAAACAAGAATTTAGTAATTTTGGAGACATCATCGCCAGTAATTCAAATAATTTATTTTCAATGGCTGACAGAAATGGATTAATTAGAATTATCGGTTCTGAAAAAATAATTGAACGAAAAAATGAAAAAGTTGAATTTGAGTATGAAAAAATGAAATATTCATTAAATTCGGAAAATAGACAAAAGATTTTCAAAATGGCTAAAAATGCGGAATTAAAGAATGATTTCGAAAAAGCAAATGAATTATTTAAATCAATAGGAATAGAAAAATAAGTTAGGCGATAAAAATGAATAAATTAGAATTAAGCGAAAGCCTAGTCAAACATTATATTAATTTGACAACAAAAGCATTTGAAAAAGCCACACCAATTGTTGAAAAAGGAAGTGAAGACGAGAAGAAATTAAACTCGATGCTTCAAATGGCTTCAGACTATCTTAATGATGCAAAATATTTCTTAAAAAAAGGAGATTTGTTAAGAGCTTATGGAGCAATAAATTATTCACATGCTTGGATTGATGCAGGAGTAAGGATTAAATTACTTGATGGACATGGAGACGATGAACTATTCACACTACCATGATTTAAGAAATAAATTCTATTTTCTTACCGCCAACAACTTGAATTACTTTACAATTAGATTCAAATAATCTATTTTTTAATTTTTTATCTACCGTAAGTACTGGCCATCCGAATTTTTTTGAAAGTAAAAATAGGGTATCATCTGTATGATTTTTTTCATCCATATTTTCTAAAGGAGATGATTTTTTTACTAAAAGCTCTAAAAGTATCGATTTACTATTGTTTTCTTGAAACCTCTCTAATTCGTCCCAAACAGAATTTATTACTACAAATTCATATTTTCCAAAAATTTCCAATAAAGATAGATCAATATTGATTCCAGCATCCATAACTGCAATCCAACCACAAGAATCAATCAATATCTTTGACAGACTAAAACCTCAATCAACAATACTAGCGTGGCCAATTAATCTCCATCTTGTACCCACCCTTCTTGAAAGACTTAAACGACTTCCAATATTTGCACAAATTGGTAATTTTAAATTCAAAAAAACTTTATTTTTTTGATTATTTGATACAGTTCCTACTGATTTAGCTGTTGCAACTGTAACCATTAAAGTTTCACCATGCCTCAGAGGATAGACATCTGTAGAATCTCCATCAGACCCTACCATCTCTTTTAGTAAGGATACATCCAATTCAACTCTATTTCTAATTGGAGGTAGTTTACCTTTTATTGCTACGACCTGCCCCGACAAATTATCACTTTTAGAAAAGTTTGGATCTAATTTTGTAGCCAAACCACAAAGTCCACCTGCATTCATGGAATCCAAAGTTAATCCACCACCTTTAATACTCGAAATTGTAGATTCTATAGGTATCCAAGTATCTTTACCGGAAACTTGAATTCTTCTCCCTGGGCCAATTTCTATTTCGTCTCCTACTTTAAACTGACCTGAAACAATGCTTCCTCCAATTATCCCTCCTTGTAAGTCATTAGGCCTAGTCCCTGGGCGATTAACATCAAATGATCTAGCAACATATAACAAAGCCTCTTCTTTTTTGTTCCTCTCGGGTGTAGGAATGATTTCTTGAATTGTACTAATCAGAACATCCAAATTTACATCATGATGCGCAGATATCGGAATAATTGGTGCATTTTCAGCAATAGTGCCTTTCAAAAAATCTTTTATTTGTTTATAGTTATCCATTGCTTTTTCTTTGCTAATCAAATCTATTTTATTTTGAACTACAATAATATTTTTAATTCCGGCAATTCCCAATGCCATTAAATGCTCTCTAGTTTGTGGCTGAGGACACTTTTCATTTGCTGCAACCATTAATAATGCTCCATCCATTATACTAGCACCACTAATCATAATCGCCATTAAAGTTTCATGACCTGGAGCATCTACGAAAGAAACTACCCTTTCTAAATCAACGGGATCATCTTTTTCCCCATCAGGGTGTTTTCCTGAAACATAATAATCACCATTTTTAGTTTTATAAAATGCAGTATCTGCATATCCTAATTTAATACTAATACCTCTCTTTAACTCTTCAGAATGAGTATCTGTCCAAACGCCAGAAAGTGCTTTAGTTAATGTTGTTTTTCCATGATCTACATGCCCAACTAATCCTATATTTACTTCGGGCTGTTTTGGTAATTTTTTCGCCAGTTTAAATCCCCCGTTGTATTGTTTAAGATAATCATTAGTTCTCTTCAGTACTTTCAGTAGTTCCTGAAATTTCAGCTAAAGATTTCTTACCTTTCCCAACAACTTTTAGATTAATTTGTCTAGTATCATTTGTAATAGTAGAACCACGGAATTTTTTACGCATTCTCAATCCTTCATGCTTAGTTCTATATCTTTGGCCTTTTTTCATAAATATATTATGTCCTTTAAAACCTGTACCAGAAGTAACTAAAATAGGTTTTTTAGATCCTCCGTCTAAATCCTTACGCATTGGAGTTCCAACTTTATCACAACCACCTGTGATTTCTAGTTTGTATCCGTCTAAAGGTTGATCTGAATCCTTACCTTTAACAAACTGACCTTCTACAACATCTCCAATTTTCTTTCCAATGAATTGATTATAATCACTACCAGAGATACTAAAGGGGTAACTTTTTCCTCCGTTTTTCGGATCTGTGTCATTAACTACAGCAACAAATGTATTATCCTCACCTTTAGCCATATCATATCTCCTTGCGACTTGCCCACTCTAGGTCTATTTATTACCTCATCGGGTCTAACGTCAAATATTAAATTGACGATTTAGACTTAATTCGAGTCTATTAATTAAGTCAGAAGGCAAAATATTAGGCATAGACAATAATTGAGTCCTACCCCTTCCATGGGGCATTGAGGTATATTTACTAGATAAAAAGTCCTTATTTTCTAAATCTTTCATATATTTCCATAATGTTGTGTGACCCTTAGGTGATTGATTATATTCTTCACACACAACTTTGTACAATTGTTCTGCATCACCACTAGTTATTTCTGATTCTTTTTTCAAACGTCTACAAATCGCCAATAAAAATAATTGTAAATGAGGACGTAAAGAATCTATAATATGAGGTTCAACTGCGATTACTTCTTTACTAGAAATAGTCTGTATATCTTCTGGAATAATATTCTTTCTTCCATCTTTTTCTGCATTTTTAGCCGCACCTTCGATCAAATGTAAAACATTTCTTGCATCTCCTTTTGAAGCAGCAGAACTTGCAATTAAATTCAAAATTTTTTCATCATATGATTCATTGAATAATGATAACTCTGCTCTTTGTTTAGCTATTTGAAATAATCCTTCCTTACTGTAACCACTAAGTCTTATATGATTTCCAACACCTAATCTTGAAATTACTGCACCCTCTAATAAATTTAAAACAACTTCTTCCTGACTAATCAAAATTAATGATAATGTTCCCTTACCTTGTTTATCTTCGTCAATTCTAAGTAATTTGTAAAGTATGTCATTACCTTCTTTCATCAAAACATGGTTAACTTCATCTAAAATTATTAAAAAATGTTTATTTAGATTTCTCAAAATTTTTCTAATACTTGAAAGTACTTCACTTGAAGATAAACCCCTCACGGGATAACCAGGATCTAGTTTAGTAATCACTTTGTGAAGTACTTGTGGAGTAGTATTGAAATTTCTACAGTTTATGTGTACAGAAGAAATATTTCTTTTTTTAGAAAAATTAATCTCAAGATCATTAGCAAATACTTTTGCCAATGCAGTTTTTCCTGAACCAACTGGACCTGTAATTAGAACATTACAACTAGTTTCAGGCAAAGTAATGGTGCTAAATTTTGTAGCTAAATCTACTAATTTATCGTCCCTACCCACCAAAGTCGCAGGAATATAATCAAAACTTAAAGGTTCAACATCTTTTAGTACCAAACCTGCACCAATTCGGTCAAGATATCCAGCCATTCAATTGATGTTAGTAACGATTGTTATTAGAGATTCTGAATAATAATCTCTAATTTAAACAATATAATCAGAATTAAGGTATTTCATCAAACTGATAACCATGTTCCCATTTCTTTTCACCTAAAGCCACCTCAAGTTCAAAAGGAGTGATTAAGGGCTTTGCATAACGAACCGAGTCATCAATTGCAATTCTTGGACAAGCAGTATTAACAAAGGCATCTACAGGATAGAAATCAATCAAATCAGGGCCTACGTGCTCCAAGGCTAACAGATATCCTTTACGGCCATGCTTCTCAAGCATTTTCTTCATTCTTATTGCTAGAGAACGTCTCATCTGCCCAGGTTTTTCCCCTATTAAAATACCAAATTTCTTAGATTCAGATACAGACATAATTAGCCCAAATCTTTGCCTTAGTATTCGTTCTATAGATTCTAAAGACATCTCTCGGGCCTCTCCTGTATATGGATCTAACATTGCCAAGGGCTTACCAGTATGAAGAACTAAGCCAATTGGATGGAAATCCCCCGAACCTAAAAATAAATAATGTCCAATATCAGAATCATCTCCTGAATAATTACAACCTAATACCTGACCTGGGAATGAAAGCCTAGCTCCTCCTTCGGGAATAATAACATCAAAGCCTAAATTAATTAATTTAGATTTGTACTCTTCTAAAAGGTGTAAATGTTGTATGCTTCCGACCAAACCTAATTTACAATCAGTCAAAGGTGTTGTTCTACCGACTACATCTAAAAATATTTCTTGTTTTTCTTCTTCAGTAAGTTTTTCATTACTTGTATTCAGTATCTTCTTTTTAGCACCCTCTCTATGTAACTGTAACCAATTTAAAACGGGTTCTAATTCGGGTTCAGAATCATAAGTTACAGGAATAAAATGTGTAGGCATTCCTGAATCAATATTCATTTGAGAGTGCCCCATATGTGCTACTAATTCTACCCCCATCATTTTCATTTTATTGTGGACTAAATCACAAGCACCATAACAAGGATCTGCAGCCAAAATAATTTGTGCTGAAGATTCATCTTCTAACTGATCCATTAATTCTAGAGCTTGCATTTTCAAACCTTCAGGTACTTGAAGAGCAACTAACCTATTATCATTTGATTTGATTAAATTAACCAAATCATCTATTTCAAAATCATGCTTTTCTAAATCCAACTACATCACCCGGGGAAAACGATTTTACCGCCATCCATATCAACCCTGATTAAAGATTGTATATTTAAATTCGTTTTTTCTTTTAATTTATTCAAGCCGTCTCCTTTTTCAAAAATAATTATGATTTTTTCAATGATTGCATTGCAGGAATGTACTCCTTCAATTATTGATTCCATTGTCCCTCCAGTAGACAATACATCATCAACAAGTAATACTCTTTCACCTTTTTTTAGATCATTAATATAGAGTTCGCCTTTAGAATATCCTGTGCTTTGATTAACACAAATTTCCCCTTCAAGGCCATAACTACGTTTTCTTACAACTAGGAGTGGTTTTCTCATCCTAGAAGATAATAGTGTAGATATTGGAAGGCCCATTGCTTCAATACCTAAAATAACGTCAATATTTTCCCAATCCACCATATTTTCAATTGATTCTGCAATGAAATTCATCAAATCAGGATCAATTCTTGGGACACCGTCAGAAATAGGATTTACAAAATATGCATATTCACCTTTCCAAACAATTGGAGAATCTTCAAGACTCTTTCTAAGAGCCTTGTACAAATCCATCATGTCACGACCTTTTGGTTCTTAAATAATAATTTAAGCTAATCCTTTTACATGCTCATGGCCACTAATAAGAGAAATTTTACAAGGAGTTGGGAATTTCATACTTGCTTTCCTTAATGCTGATTTAGCTTCTAAGAAGTCTTTAGGTCTGCATTTTAATGAAATTACTACTTGGCCTCTCTTTACTCTAGCGGCAGTTCCAACATTTTTTCCAAACGATTGTCTCATACCCATTGAAACACGATCTGCACCAGCACCTGTTGCTTGTTTGTTTTCTCTTAGAACATGATGAGGATATGTATGAATTTTTAATGAATAACCATCCGCACCAGCAGCATTTCTAATTGTGGCGTTTGAGATAACCCTAGCCGCTTCTAGTGCTGTGTGCCTTATCTGACAAGATTCTTTAGCAACTAGATTCAATTCTAATTCAAATCCGCCTAACTCTGCTAACCTTCTATTTCCTGTATGAAATTGTAAAATACGATTATTAGGCACTCCACCCATATACTTCCTTCTAGTATATGCAGGACCTGAAATTCTACGGTACATTTTTGCCGGTTTACGTGCCATTTCTAACCAACTCGCAACAAGCCGACTAGCGAGCCGTATATAACGCTAATTGGATTAGGAAAACAGGTTTAGTTTCGGCAAGATACTTCAAGTACACCGATACTCGGGGAATGAGTGCGATGTACGATAAACCGGATGAAGAAAAATCGTTTTTAGAAAAAATGCGATATTGGCTTAGAGAAGAAAGTGATATGCAATGGGTTTCAATAGGAGTTTTCTTCATGATAATCATCGCTGGTGCATTCTTTTTTGATCATACAGATGTCATTCCAGGTTGGGTTCAATCTGATGTTGCAAATCAAGGTACATTAATTGATATCGATTGGAACGATAATGGAGATAAAGCTTTAGCCATATTTTTAAATTTCACATCGGGAGATAAAGAATTAAAAAGTTGGGATGATGAAAACGGATGGAAAAATGTAGGATCTTACGCTGAACCAAATGCTGTAGATTATGCGGGCTTTCAATGGTTAATTGGTACAAATGATGGAATTGAATTAATGAGTGAAGATACTGATGCATCTATTTATCCTGCCATGAATTGGGTTGACAACTCATCAAGTAAAAGAATTGTTGATATAAGTAGCATAGGCGGGATTTCAGGATATATCATCACACAATCAACTGAAGGATCTTCTGTACATTACTTCGATGGTTCCGAAGTTTCTGCAGGAACTTCACCCCCCTCTACAAGTGATGGTGAAAATGAGGGCCATGTACAACTCACTAATGTTGAAATGATTAGTTCACAAAGAGCATTGGTAATTGGATCTTCTTCACTAAACATTAATCCAACAAATGCACTAACAATTGGTTCATTGTATGACGTTTCTGCATCAGGAACGGACAATCCAAACTTACAATTAATCCATTCTAAGGCAGGAGTAGATTTGTCTCAAATTATTACTTTAGATGAAAAATTCTGGGGTGATGAATATGTTGCTGCAGTAATCGGACCTACTGATTGTTTGATTATTGATTTAGAAGGTGTTGTTTCGAATCTGTGCGATACTGGAGGTTCTTCAGCTGCAATTGATTCTTTTGGAACAATATGGATTTCTTCTGCAACTAACTCGTTGGATTTCAACAAAGTAGTACCTGAAGAAAACAATGATGGTCAAATTTCTTATGTAACTATAAACTTACAATTACCAGAAAACTATGAAATTAATTCTAGGTTAGCAAAAAATAGTGGCGGTGAAGTACATTTTTATGGAACCAACGATGGTGGAGATGAAGTTAAAGGAACATTAGATCCTTCTGCAAGTAAATCTGTTTTAAGAAGTTTAGACATGCTAGGTCAATTAGTTGTTTTTGTAATTGCAATTTCTGTATTTGGTGCGACTGCATGGCAATTTTATGAAAATAGGGGTAGGAGTTCTTGGTGACTTTTTTTATATCGGCAATCTCATGAACCCCCTGTAGTCTGTTATACTCCCAAGAGAGGAGTTGTGCACGTTGAGTCGTAATATGATGGACCAATTTTTCGATATTAAAGACGCACATCCAGATACTGTTTTATTTTTTAGAATGGGGGATTTTTACGAAATGTTCCATGAAGATGCAGAAATTGTTTCAAAGGAATTAGGATTGACATTAACTAGTAGAGATAAAAAAGCAGACAATCCGATTCCAATGGCCGGATTCCCCTGGCATGCACTAGAAGAAAATCTCAAAAAGATGGTAAGAAAAGGTTACAAAATCACGCTATGTGAACAAGAACAAGAATTAAGACCAGGTGCAAAATTATTGGAAAGAATTGCAACTAGAGTTTATACTCCTGGAAGCCTATATGAAGAAGATTTACTAGAACAAGATAAGGCATCAAGACTTGCTTCTATAATTGTGAAAAAGGGAATAATTGGAATTGCGATCATTGACGTTTCTACTAGTGAAGTATGGTCAATGGATTTTAAAGGTACAGATTATTTAAATCAATGCATAAACGAATTAATGAGGTGGGAAATAACTGAATTAGTAATGCGCAAAAATACAGCTAAAGACAAAAATATTAATTTAATAATCTCATCAATTGAAATTGTAAGTACATCTCAATATGAAATATCAACAAAAAAATCAATAGAATTTGTAAAGAATAATTTCAAATTAAAAGATCTTGGCTCCCTTGGACTTGATGATTCTGAGATTTGTGTTGATGCATTAGGATTAGCTGCTTCTTATTTAGATAATTTATATAAAGATGAAAAATTACAATTAAGAGAACCTCAATTACAACAAGAAGAAGACGTTGTCACATTAGATAATACGACCTTAAAGAATTTAGAATTAATTAAAACATTAAATAATGAAAAGGAAGGTTCTTTACTTCATTCTATAGATAATACAAGGACTTGGATGGGTAGACGAAGAATGAGAAATTGGATCATGAGACCACTAAAGAATATTTCAATGATTGAAAAAAGACAAGGAGCAATATCTGATTTAATCAATTCAAATAGACGATTATACGAAGTAAGAGATGTTTTGAAAGGCATGAGAGATCTAGAACGATTATCTACAAAATTATCTTATGGAAATATATCTAGTAGAGATTTAGTTGCAATATCTATTGCATTAGGAAAAATGCCAAAAATAAAATCAATACTTTTAGAATCTAAAAACGCATATCTTCTTGAAATTGCTAATGATTTAGATTTATTAGATGAAATGAAATTAAACATAAAAGATGCATTATTAGATGAACAACCTATTGGAATTAAAGAGGGAAATATGTTTAAAGATAATTATTCAATTGAACTAGATCAATTTAGAAAAAATGTTTCAAATGGAATTAATTGGCTACAAAATCTAGAAAAAAATGAACGTGAAAGATTAGAAATTCCATCATTAAAAGTAAGGCATAATCGACAGTTTGGTTGGTTTATAGAAGTCACAAAAACACATCTAGATAAAGTCCCTGATAATTATAGAAGAAAGCAGACAATGACAAATGCTGAAAGATATATTACAGAAGAACTTAAGGAAAAAGAGAATATTTTATTTAATGCAGATGAAAAGGGGAAAAAACTAGAATATGAATTATTTTGTAAATTAAGAGATGAATGTAGAATAGAAGCACCATTACTAATTCAAATTGCAGATTCAATATCTACATTAGATGTCATTTCAAGTCTTGCAGAAACTGCAAGAAAAAGAAATTGGTGTAAACCAGAATTAAAAAATGGTAATAAGATTGAGATAATTCAAGGTAGACATCCTGTATTAGAAAGATTACCAGAATTTGTCAGTAATGACATTAAAATGAATGATAAAAGAAGATTATTATTGATTACTGGACCAAATATGGGCGGTAAATCAACATACCTAAGACAAAATGCATTGATAGTTATTCTTGCTCAAATGGGATCTTTCGTACCCGCAAACAAAGCTAATATTGGAATTGTTGATAGAATATTCACAAGAGTTGGTGCAAGTGATGATTTGAAAAGAGGAAGGTCAACATTTATGTTAGAAATGATTGAGGTTGCACACATTTTAAGAAGAGCTACTTCAAAAAGTCTAATTCTACTCGATGAAGTTGGAAGAGGTACATCTACATTTGATGGATTGTCTATAGCATGGGCGGTTTGCGAAGACATTGATTCAAGGCTAAAGGCAAGGACCTTATTCGCAACTCATTATCATCAATTAGTTGGTTTAGAAGAAAATCTTGAAGGATTTACAAATGTACATGTTAGAATTGCTGAATTAGAAAGTGGATTGAAGTTTTTGTATAATGTGAGTGATGGTTCGTGTGATGAATCATATGGTATTCAAGTAGGTGCATTAGCAGGATTACCACCTCATATTGTTGAGAGAGCTGCAGAATTACTTTCTTTTTTAGAATCTCAAGCATCTGGTGCTAAAGCGGGCATAGGACAACCAGAGAAGAGAGAAATTGGTCAAACGAGCCTTTTAAGATATGTAGTTTCTAATGATATGAAAGAATTATCCCTAGAATCAATTCAGGAATCTAAAGAATCAAATCTTAATCCGTGCGAAGTTGCAACAATTGAATATTTAGAAGAAATAGATCCAGATTTATTATCTCCAAGGGATGCTTTGGAAAAAATGTATAAATTAAAGAGATTATTAGATGGAAAACATGAATTAATGGAGGAATAAAAGTGCCTAAAATTCAAAGATTAGATGACATTACAATTTCAAAGATTGCTGCTGGAGAAGTAGTAGAAAGGCCTGCACAAGTTGTAAAAGAGTTGATTGAAAATAGTATTGATGCGGGTTCTAATAATATAATTATTGAAATTGAGAATGGAGGTTTTGATTCAATTAAGATTACAGATAATGGGTCTGGAATAAATAAAGATGAATTAAAATTATCTATAGAAAGACATGCAACTAGTAAATTAAATCGTATTGAAGACTTAAATGAAATTTATACACTTGGATTTAGGGGCGAGGCACTTTCATCTATTGCTTCAATATCTAATCTTAAAATTTCTAGCAGACAAAAAGAAAGTGATGGATTTCAATTAAATGTTTCAGGAGGAGAATGTGGAAATATTGAACCTTATGGAATGAATAAAGGAACGATAGTATCTGTAAAGGATATATTTTTCAACGTACCTGCAAGACTTGCTTTCCAAAGAAGACCTGCCACAGAATCAGCAAAAATCGTAGAAATTACTGTAGAACATGCAATGGCACATCCTAAAGTTTCTTTTAATCTACAAAATGAAGGTCGATTAATGTTAAATGTACCAGCAACCGATAAGTTACAAGATAGATTATTTGATTTATTGGGTTTATCAGCTACTAAACTAATTGAATTACAATCACCTCCAGAAGATAATGATGCTCCAGGTGATGAATTATGGTCAGGTTGGATTTCACCACCAGAATTATCAAGAGGAAGAAATGATGATGTACATATTTTAGTAAATAATAGAGTCGTTACAAGTCAACCATTCTCTGAAGCCATCAAAAGAGGATACCATACAAGGTTGATGGTTGGAAGGCATCCAGTAGTAGTTTTAAATCTCGAAATACCAGCAGATGAATTAGACGTAAATGTACATCCAACAAAAAGAGAAATCAGATTAAAGCATTCTTGGAGAGTCCTTCAGAGACTAGAAAGATCTATTCAATATACTCTTTCTAAGGTTCCAACTCAACCTGAAGAAAAAAGTAAATTAACAGGCATTTCAAAATCCAAAAGCAATGAAATAAACAAAAATATTATGGAAGTCAATAAACCAAAATGGGTAGAGTCTGCAGGAAAGCAATTATCATTAGATAATGAAATAATTAATGAAATTAATAAAGAAAAAAGAGATAAATTACAAATTAGTACTCCTCCATCATCACAAAAAACATTACCACAAATGGATAATGAACCCATCTCAGCGCCTCTTTCTATAGAAGAAAGGCATCTCCACAGACACTCAGGGAAAATAAAATCAATTAGCCCTATTGAAGAACCAAAACTTACCACATCAAACATAAATAAATTACCAGAAATGGTACCATTATGTCAATTTGCTAACTCTTACATTGTTGTTCAAACGGGGAAAGAATTACTTCTGGTTGACCAACATGCATTACATGAAAGAATAAGATTTGAAAGATTACGTTATTCTAAACAATCTTGGCTCCCTCAAAACAGACTAGAACCTTTAGAATTATCACTAAATCCAATTCAATCTGAAAGATTAAGGTCTCAAAAAGAAAAGGTAGAAGAAGTTGGTTTCTTAATTGATGAAATTGATGGTGTATGGTACTTAAAATCACAACCTGCAATTTTATCTCCTGAAAAAATATTAAGTTTCATTAATGATTTAATACAGGATCTTGGAGATGAAGATAGAATTTTAAACTCAGTTCAAAATTTGAAAGATCATGTTGCTTTTATGCAATCTTGTAGAGGTGCTGTAAAAGCTAATCAAATCCTAAGTCTTCCTGAGATGAGAAGATTACTTTCAGATATGCGAGATATTGAAAATCCATGGGCATGTGTTCATGGACGTCCAACGGCATTAAAAATTTCAATAGATGAATTGGATAAACATTTTGGAAGACATGGTTAGGAAATACTTACACCGTTAATGTATAACCTTTTTAGGAAGTCAGGATCACTATTTTCGTACCAAGGAGCTGATTCCACAAATCCTTCTGTAAAACTTAGTAAAATTACTGCTGACATTTGTAAACGGTGATCTCCATCTACAAATAAATGACTTCTTGGACTAAATAATTTAGAACTTGAAACTGTCAAATCATGATTTAAATCTAATTTAATTCCAAATTTTTTACATAATTCCATAGTAGATTTTATCCGATTAGACTCTTTATTTTTAGCATGTAAAATACCTTTTAATGAACCTCCCCCCGAAATTGACATCAATATAATTAGAGGGGTAATCAGATCAATATTATCCTTAATATCTAATGAAAAATAAGAATCTAATCCTTCTTTAGTGATTAAGATCTTATCATTAGATAAATTCCAAGTCAATCCAAAATGTGAAATATTTTCCTTAATAATGTCAAATCCCAAACAATCATCATTATTTGGCCAATTTTCGACAAAAACATCGATATTGTGTAGTTTACAATACAATAAAGGGAAAACAATAAGCGAAGCTTCTCCAGGAATAATAATTTCATTGTTTATTTTAGGTTTCCAAGGTTTTAATTCAATCTCACTATTATTTATTTTAATTATTGAACCAGTTTCAATACAAATCCTTGATGTTAATTCAAAATAAGGCCTTGATACAATTTCATTTTTTATGATTAATCTATTATTTTCTACACTACTAGGCATAGTAACAAGAAGTCCAGAAATTAATTGTGAGGTGTTTTTAGTAAATACATCTACTAAATCTATGTTGAACCTCCCAGTGATATTAAATGGTAGAAATCCATGCTTATTTTCACATCTTACTTGAGAACCTCCTTTTTTTAAAATCTCAATTAATTGTGTAAAATTTCTTCCAGAAAGAGATTTATCGCCAATTATTTTAGCATTTATCCCATTTCTAGCGATTAAAAAGGATAAGAATCTCAAAGTTGTTGCACTATTTCCACAGTCTAAAACACCTGGATTCTTATTGAAATGTCCTTGTTCACAACCACAAATTTTCCAATAAGTATCTTTTTTTTGTATTTTAACACCCAACTTTTCTAAAACATTGGCACAACTTAAAATATCATTTCCAATTTTACTTGAAAATTTAATTTTTGTTTCAACGCTAGTTTGAGACGAAATAAATAACCATCTGATGAAATGGCTTTTTGAACAAGGTAATTTCCAAAAAATTTTTTGTGGTATTGCTTTATTTTTTTTAATTTCAAAGAACTCATTCCCTGAACGATTAAAATCTTCGATAAAACCTGTAAAATCAGCGTTTGAACTTGAATTAAGCCCCATGTATAGGTACCCCTCGACAAAACTTGATTATAGTACTTTAAGCGTAATTACAATCTATAACCTAGAGTCTGCAAGTAAATTGAGTTGGTTCTATTACCATAGACAAATTAGGCAGAAATCTACAAGATTTAAGAATTTCAATTACTGATAAGTGTAATTTTAGATGTAGATATTGTATGCCTAGAGAAGTATTTAATGAAGAGTGGGAATTTTTACCCCGCGATGAAATGTTAACTTATGAAGAAATTATTACATTATTAGACTCATTCACAAAACTAGGATTAAAAAAGATAAGATTAACAGGAGGAGAGCCATTAATAAGAAAAGATATTCAAAAATTAATTGAATTAATTAAATCCTCATTTCCAAAAATTGAACTTGCCCTTACAACAAATGGATCTTTATTGAAAAGACATAGTGAAAATTTAAAAAATGCTGGTTTAGATAGAATTACAATTTCTCTCGATGCTATAGATAATGATTTATTTCAAAGTATGAATGATACCAAAATACCTGTTTCTAACGTTTTAAATGGTATTGATTCAGCAATAGAATCAGGATTTAGGGAAATAAAAATTAATTGTGTAATTAAAAAAGGTACAAATGAAAATCAAATTTTTCCCTTAATTGAATATTTTAAAAATAAAAATGTTATTTTAAGATTTATTGAATTTATGGATGTAGGAAATACAAATAATTGGAATTTAAATCAAGTGATGACTAAAAAAGAGATAGTAAAAAAGATAAATTCAAAATATGAGTTTGTGCATCTTGGAAGAAATAAAAAATCTGATGTTGCTGAACAATGGATTGAAACACAAAGTTCTCAAATAATAGAAATAATATCCTCAATTTCAGAACCTTTTTGTTCAAATTGTACTAGAGCTAGAGTTTCTTCCGATGGCAAATTATACACCTGCCTATTTGGATTTAGAGGATTTGACTTAAAGAAAGTTTTACGTGAAGGTGGGGATTTAACTTACGAAATTAAACGAGTTTGGGAAGAAAGAGATGATAAGTTTTCTGAAATGAGGACAGAATTCATAACTAACCCGCAAAAAATTGAGATGTCTTATATCGGTGGATGATTACAAAGCAGGTAATCTAATCTCTGACAATTCAGAGTTAGATCTTTGATAATATAATCTCATTATCCACATTCCATCATCTGTTCCTGCTGCAGTAGAATTAATTATGAAATAATCTCCTTCATTCACTGTATACATAGCATCTTTATCATGAAAAGCAATTACTGAACCAATTCTTCCATAAACATCTGAATCTCCTGCGAACCCTTTAATTCCTGACATATTAGAATCTTCAGAATGATAGATATTAAATTCAACCATATCTGGATCTAAATGTTTGTTCAAACCTGTGAATTTAACAATTTGAAAACCGTTATCTAATCCAGTAACACTAACTTCTGCAATTGGGGGTGCTTTTTCTGCAGCATTTATATTACCTGAAATTAATATTACAACTATTGTTGTCAGTAAGACTGTAATTGCGAGTAAAAGTACTGTTGCAATTACAGGACTTACTGCAGATTCATCTGATTCAAGATTTCTTCTAACTCTAAATACATCGCCCCCTCTGAGCATTCCAGAGCTACAAACCATACTAAAACCTCCGCTCATGCAATTCTTTGCACTGTTTCTGGAGTAATTCCTTCTTCAGGGGTTACTCTATAGGTCATTACAGACAAATTTTCTGGTGCATTTCTAAATTTTCTTACAATCATTCTAGTTTCAAATTCACTTCCAATCATATGAACTCCGAAAGTTAAAACCATATCTGCAATAGAAGACATTTCCTGTTCTATAGAAGTGTCTAAAGAATCTGTACTTACGCATAACAACAATATCCCTCTAGCCATCTGAGTATGTGCTTGCATCATCCTTAGCATTGAAATAACTCTGCTTTTATCATAACGCTGGAAAAAGAAATCTAAATTTTCAACAGCGCAGCGGAAAAATGGCCCTCTATCAATTACGCTATTGGCCATTTCTGTAAGAAAATCTTCAGTTTCATCATCTACAAACCTAGTTTGAGATAATCTTTGAATATCAGTCATATTAAATCCTTCAAGTCTGTATTTACTAGCTTGTAATTCCTTCCCCAATACACGATTATTATATTCTGAACCAATACTAATTATTTTTAATTCATTCAACCAATTATATTTATCAAAAACCTGCATAATTTCTTCAGAGGTTTCATTCGTTGAGATATATACTGTATTCTCTGGTTCCTCACAAGGTGAAAGAAATTGTTTAGCAAATAATTCTGCACCAGCCCCAGGATCTGTAAGTGCTAAAATAGTAAATCCGCGAGGCACCCCTCCATTCATAATTTTATCAAATTTAGGAATACCAAAACTACCCATTTTACCAAAAAATTGTTCATCCTCACGAGTAATTTCAAATTCAGTATTTATTGTCATAATTTAACCCCCCTTAATTAATTACGATTTGACCCCTATCGATTAAATCTGTACAATATAAATCTAAATTCGCCAAAACACCTGGTGGAGTTTGGTCTGGAACGTTAATAATTACAGACAATACTTCTCTTTGCCTAAAGGTATTAACAAAAGTGTGTAAATATTCTGCTAACATTCTCTCTTCATTATATATTGCCAAAGCATTAACACTATCTAAAATTACAAAATTTCTTTCTGTTAATTTTTTTCT
>MDSW01149510.1_pt1 | contig 40207 bp, 40 predicted proteins | sample 811171 | NCBI WGS metagenome assembly MDSW01 (sample SAMN05326641, study PRJNA326480) | marine metagenome | isolation source: seawater | place: Atlantic Ocean: North West | collected 2012 | reverse complement strand
TTCATGGTCACAGTACGAAAATAAAGTACTAAACATAAATCAAGAAGGTTTGGAAAGCTCTCTAAATATTTCTGGAAACAAACAAAAAATATCCATTTCTTCAAATTTATCAAAAAGTAGAAATGATTCGGGGGGTCATCAAAATAGAAGGCCGGATCTTTCTTATGCTGTAAATTATTTCAAAAGTTTTCAAAATGATAAATTTGGTCTTTTTGATTTAAATATGATTTATAAATATACTGGCAGATATCGAGATTGGGATGGAAGTGGGAATTCATTTCAAAAAAGTACAGATCTTCTTGATCTCTCTATTAATAAAAAATGGTTTGAAAGTAATATTAATATAAATATAACAAATGTTCTAAATGAAAGATATGAAAAACCAGCAACGTATGCTCAGGATGGTAGACAAATAAGAATTGGATTTACAAAATCATTTTAGAAAAATTTTAAGAAGTAAAAGTTGTTTTGTTAAGTTTAAGTGGTAGTATAATTAAATGTATTACTTTAAAGTTGCGATTGGTGTTCTAATAGCATTATCAGCTAGTAGGTTTATTCCTCATCCACCAAATTTTACGAGCCTTTTAGCTTTAAGTTTTTATATACCTGCTATATTTGGAATTAGATTTATACCTGCGGTAATACTTGCACTACTTTTCACAGATTTAATTATTGGCCTTCATTCTACAATGTATTTTACTATTGGAAGTGTAGCTTTAATTGGTTTAATTTCTAAAGTATTCAATCGCTCAATTTTATATAGATTATTTGGAGCTTTAATGGGTGCAGTTATATTCTTTATTTTAAGCAATTTTGGAGTTTGGGCTGGCGGATCTTATGGATATACATTAAATGGGTTTATATCTTGTTATTTGCTTGCAATACCGTTTTTTGGATACTCATTAATATCTACATTAGTATTTTCAACAATAATTGAGAGTTTTTATAAATTCTATTTTTATAAAATTAAAAAAATTCTTTAAGTTATATTCTCTTCGTTTTGTATATTTTTATCTAAATTAATTGCATTAATCTCATCATTTTCTTCAGGAGTAGGTATACAATACGGATTTTCATTGACTTTAGGGTATTTCTTATGAGGGGTTGTGCCGTGAGGATCGGCATCTGGTTTAGGCATATATTTTTCTAAATATTCTTGTTTTAAATCTTTATATATTTTGTTTCCTTCTTTATCATTTTTCTCAGCCCTTTTAATTTCATTCCATCTATTTTTAGGAAATTTTACATAAAGAGCAAAACATTTTTTGACTTCTTCAATTTCATGAGGGGGGTACTGAGGCATATTCAGTTGAGATTCTGCTGTTAAACATTTAGTAATTGTATCGTGGTCGATCAATCCTAGATCTTCACACATTTTTCTTAAAGGTGTTCCATGAAAAGGCACAAATGCATATATATTTGCGTTATCCGCATCTATATGCCTATTTAATTCAATTGTATCAAATGCTAATTTTTTAGTTTCAGTTGGAAATCCTGTAATATTATTAACACTAAATGCAATTCCATATTTTTTAGGAATCTTTAATTTTTCAATTATATCTTTATTTTTCCACCTTCTATCCAATATTTTTTTTCTAAATTCTTCATTTCCATGCTCTACGCCAAATGAAATCCTATGCAAGCCTACAGATTTTAGTTTTTCCATATTATAATCTGTTACAGTTTCTGGTCTTGTTTGCATCCAAAATGGTAAATTTATTTCCTTATACATTTCAATAAATTCATCAAATTCTCGGTTACTCATACCTAGAAATGTATCTGCCCAAAAATAATTGTATTCAACTTTATGGACATCTTTAAAATGTTTTAATTCATTGTAAACTAAATCCATTTTCTTTTTTCTATAAAAATTAGATCCTAAACCTTTGTATAGCTTCATTTGATCTGGTGAGTTGCAAAATCTGCAAGTAAAAGGGCAACCTCTAATTGTCTCGATTGGAATCATTTTATAAACTTTTCCAGCCATTGGCCTATAAAGTCTATTTTCTTCAAATAATGATATATCAATCATTGGATTATCATTAACATTGACTGGTTTTGAAATTGGATTTTTTTTTATAATATTTCTATTTTTTAAATATTCTGGTCCGAGAGTTTTGATCCAACAATTAGTAATGTCATCAAAAGATTCACCGTTTTGAATTTTCTTACAAAGATCTATCATTGCATTTTCACCTTCACCAACACAAACAATATCCACTAGTTTTTCTTTAATACATATTTCAGGTGCAAAAGTAGCAAATACTCCTCCAACAATAACAGGGACATTATTTTTAATTTTATAATCTTCTAATTCATCTAAAACTCTCATTCCTAACTCCCACATATCTTCCGTTGATGAGATTGCAATTAAATTTGGTTGAAAGTCATTTATTTGATCATGTAAATCTTTTTTCCAATCTGAGGTTTTTTTTTTAATTCCTTTTTCTTCCATTTTGTAAGGGACCACATTCAATCTTTCCATTTTACTTCCATCCGAGTCCATTCCGTAGTCTAATGAGTAATATGTAGTATCGAAGATCTGAACATTATGACCTTGTTTTTTTAATATAGCAGAAAACATAGCTATAGCTGGAGGCAACATATTCATTCCGTATGTATTTGGATAAATAAATAAAACGTTAATTCCCATAATGTGAATTGTTATATATTTTTAAGTTTTTTCGTCAATGTTGTCTTTAAAAAAGATAAATTTTTTTATCAAGTTTGTTAAATTTTATCTAAAATTGTTTATTTGTTTTAAATAAAGTATACTTTATTTTTAACACTTTATGAAAACTAACTTAAAAATCAATTTAATTGATTGTACACTTAGAGATGGTGGGTATTACAATAATTGGGATTTTTCTATAAATTTAGTAAATGAATACTTAAAAACCATGTCAAAAATTGGTGTAGAATATGTTGAGCTTGGGTTTAGATCTTTTCAATCAGAGTCTTTTAAGGGTTCAAATTGGTACACAACTGATAATTATATAAATAATTTAAAAATTCCATCAAATTTAAAAATTGCTGTAATGGTTAATGCATCGCAGATTATTAACCAAAATAACATATCTTCAGCAGTAAAAAAATTATTTAGTTATAAAAAAAATTCTAAAGTTAATCTAGTTAGAGTTGCTTGTCACTTTTCTGAGATTAATCAAACTATAGATATAGTTAAACATCTAAACAAATTAGGATACCACTCAGCAATTAATTTAATGCAAATATCTGAGCAATCTGAAGAGAAGATTGTAGAAGTAACTAAAAAACTTAGCAAATCCAAAGTAGATATTGTTTATTTTGCAGACAGTTTAGGAAGTATGAATGCTTTAAAAGTAGAAAAAGTATTAGAAATTATCAAGCAAGATTGGAAAGGTCCTATAGGAGTTCATATGCATAATAATTTAGAGCAAGCTCTTAAAAATAATATACATTGCTTAAAACTCGGAGTTAAATGGATTGACTCTACAATTATGGGAATGGGTAGAGGAGCGGGTAATGCCCAAACAGAATATTTTATAATTGAATATAATAATTTTTTAAAAAGAAAAATTAATATTATTCCCTTATTAAATTTAATAAAAAAATATTTTTTAGATTTGAAGTTAAAATTCAATTGGGGACCAAATTCATTTTATTATTTAGCTGGGATGTATGGAATTCATCCAACTTACATTCAAGAAATGATTTCAACACATTTCAGTGATGCCGAAATATTGGCTGCAATTGAACAACTAAGAAATAGTGGAGGAAGTAGATACAATGTGGATCTTGTTAGATCAGAATTTCAAAAGAATATTAAACTTACAATTGGTACTTGGAAACCATTTATTAAAGTTAAAAATAGAGACACTTTGTTAGTTGCTTCTGGTCCGAAAATCAAAGAGCATTTAAAAGCACTAGAGCATTATATAAGAAAAAATAAACCGTTTGTTATAGCTGTAAATACAAATGTTATGATTAATAAAAAATTGATAGATATTTATGCTGCATGCAATCCTCTTAAATTAATCGCTGATGCCGACAACTATAAAAAACTTACCAGACCTTTGGCAGTTCCAACTTCTGTCCTAAATTCTAATATATTGAGAAAATTTAAAAATTTAAAAATTTTAAATTTTGGAGTAGGGCTAAAACAAAATACATACAAATTTCTTCAATCTGGAGCAGTAGTGCCAAGGTTATATACTTTAGTTTATGCTTTATCTATTGCAACTAGTGGAAGGTCAAAAAAAATACTATTAGCTGGATTCGATGGATATGGGATTAATGATAATAGAACTAAATTAGTAAATCATCTAATTCATCAATATTCATCTTCAAAGGGATCAAAACAAATTTTAGCTATAACGCCAACCTCATATACTTTAACCTATAAATCCATTTATAATCTTAACTAATTAAGATATGAAATATGCTATTATAATTCCGGCAAGATTTAAATCAAAAAGATTAATTGGCAAGCCTTTATTAAAAATAAATGGTTTACCTATGATAATAAGAACAGTTAATCAATGCAAAAAGGTTGTAAAAAACAAATATATATTTGTCGCAACAGATAATGATAAAATAAAAAAAGTATGTCAAAAAAATAATATAAATGTCATTATGACTAGTAAAAGTTGCTTAACAGGAACCGATAGGGTTTATGAGGCATCAAAAAAAATAAATGCAGATGTGTATATTAATTTACAAGGTGATGAGCCACTTTTTAATCCAATAGATATAAAAAAAATAATTAATTATTCTAAAAAATTTCCAAAAGATATATGGACTGGTTATTGTGAAATCAAATCAAACTCGATGTTCAGAAGTTTAAATATACCCAAGGTTGTTTTTTCTGAAAATAAAGACTTAATGTACGCTTCAAGATCGCCAATACCAATGAGTAAAAAAAATAAATTTGTAATTGGATATCGACAAGTTTGTATTTATGCATTTCCAAAAGAATCATTAAAAAAATTTTTTTCAAAGAAAAAATCAAAAATAGAAGCAATAGAAGATATTGAATATTTGAGATTTATTGAAAAAGGTATTAATGTTAAATGTGTAAAATTAACCAATAAATCAATAGCAGTAGACACGCCTGAAGATTTAAAAAAGGTAAAAGAAATTATTAAAAAAAATGAAAAATAAGTTTATAGATCCGCTTATTAGTAGGAAAAAAAAAATTACTAATGAAGTGCAAATTTATAAAAATATACCTTTGCCATCTGTAGTGGAGATTAGCGAGTCAGGAACATGTAATCGAAAGTGCTCTTTTTGTCCTCGTAGTGCTCCAGACTATAAAGATATTAAAGAATTTATTCCATCAAGTTTAATAGAAAAATTATCAAAAGAATTATCTGTTTATGATTACTCAGGTATATTTTTATTTTCTGGATTCGTTGAACCCATGCTTGATAAAAATATTTATAATTTGGTTGATATAGTAAGAAAAAATTTAAAAAACGCTAAAATTGAAATGGTAACGAATGGTGATGTTTTGAATAAATCAAGAATAAAAAAAATATTTAATGCAGGATTGTCGACTTTGTTAATAAGTATTTATGATGGAAAAAAAGAGGCGAATGATATGGAGAAATTAATGATTAGCTCAGGTATTTCTCCATCTCAATTTAAAGTAAGACACAGATATTTGTCAGAAGAACAAGATTTTGGAATTACCTTAAGTAATAGATCAGGAATGATGGATAAAGCTGAATTCAGCATTCCTTCATTGAAGGAGCCACTAAAATTAGCATGTTATTATCCTCATTATACATTTTTCGTTGATTATACTGGAGAGGTATTAATATGTTCTCATGATTGGGGAAAAAAACTTGTAGTTGGAAATTTAAAAAAAGAAAAATTTCTTGATATCTGGACAAATAAATATTTTGATAATGCAAGAAAAAAGTTGATAAAGGGAGATAGAACATTTGAACCATGTGATAAATGTGATGTAACCGGAGTTCTTATGGGCAAATCTCATGCATCAGCTTGGAATAAGGATTTGTGATTAAAAAAACTGTATTAGTTCTTGGTGCAAGCTCTGATATTGGAGTAGAATTAATAAAAATTTTAGTTAAAAAAAAATATTTAATAACAGCACATTATAATTCAAATCATAAAATTTTATCAAGAATTAAAAAAAAATATAAAAATTTGAAATTGATTAAAAAAAATTTCGAAAATTTAAATGAAAAAAACATAAAAACTTTTTGTGAAACTAATTTAAAAAATAATTATGGTATATTTGTCAATTTAATAGGATATGTTGACAATGTTTCATATGAGAAATTTAATCTGAATAATCTTATAAATTCAATTAAAATTAATTCTATTATTCCAATGATAATTTTAAAAGAAATTTTGAACAAAATGATTTATTATAAATTTGGAAGAATATTAAATTGTTCAAGTATTGGTGTAAAATTTGGCGGTGGAAAAAAATCTTTTAATTATTCATATTCTAAGCATGCAAGTGAATTTATCCCATCTTCTATAAAAAAATTAGCTAAAAAAAATATTTTAATTAATAATATACGAATTGGATTAACAGATACTAAAATTCACAATAGTCTTAAAAGTAAATCAAATTTAAAAAAAAAGAATTTTATTGATTCCATCAAAAAAAATTGCAGATAAAAAAGAGATTGCAAATTATTTATTTTTTTTAATTAGTGAAGAAAATTCTTATATGACGAATGAAACAGTAACAGTTGCTGGAGGAGAGTAAAATATATAAATGGATTTAGTAGCAGTAATTCCAGCAAGATCTAAGTCAAAAAGATTTAAAAAAAAAAATATTTCTTTATTAAATAATAAGCCTTTATTGTTGCACTCAATAAAATTTGCAAAAAAATTAAAATTTGTCAAAAAAATTATTTTTAGTAGTGATAGCGAAGAATATATAAAAATAATAAAAAATATTTCAAATATTACAATACATAAAAGAACAAATAAAGCATCTTCAAGTAAGGCTATGGAAGAAGATATTTTAATAGATATGAAGCGAGATTTTAAAAATAGGAAAATCGATTTTCCAAAATATATTTTATGGTTAAGGCCAACTCATCCATTAAGGTGCATCAAAACTTTCAATAAGGCTTTTTATAAATTTAAAAAATATAAAGATTCAGTTCTCGTGGTTCATAAATCTGAAAGTAGACTTTATAAATCAAATGGTCATATGTTATCGCCAATAAATTCAAAACTTAAAAACAGATCAATGATAAGAAGCCAAGACTGCAAACCGTTATACAGTATATTTTCTGGTGAGTTTTTTTATCTTAAACGAAAAATAAATAAAAATTTCTTAGGTAATAAAAAAAGATTTGTTATCGCGCCAAAATTAACTAATTTTGATATTGATAATTTTGATGATCTTGAAATACTAAATAGGTTAATTAAATCTAGTAGAAATATTTATAAAAAATATATTCATGTTTAATCAGCAGCAATTAAATTCACTTAAAAAAAAAAAAATTATTATTGTTGGAAGAGGTTCAACAGCAAGATTTGTAGAAAAATTTAATAAATCTTATTTTATAATTGGCTTTAATGTAGAAAACATTTTTTCAAGAAAAGTAGATTTTTTTTTTAATTATAAAAAACATAAAGGTTCATTAATTAATAAAAACAATATCAAAGTTGGAAATATAAATTTTTATTTGTATAATTTGTTAAAAAAAATTGATATTTCCCTTGATAATAAAAAAAAAGTTTATCTTTTTGGATTTGATTTTAAAAAGTTTTCACAAGATGATGATATTTATAAAAAAAAATTAAAGATACCACTAATACAACAAATAATAGATGTTAATAGTCAGTCTATAGCTTTCAAAATTATTAAAAACCAGTTCAAAAATTTAAATATTTGTTTATGCGGTTTTACAATAGATAGCGATGCATCCCCAATAACTCTAAAAAATTATAATATTTCAAATAATAATAATTTAAAAATTGTTGCTGAACTTACAACCAATCATCATGGCGATACTTCCAGATTAGAAAAGTTAATCAAGGGATCGCTGGACTCTGGTGTTAATTATGTAAAATTGCAAATGAGAAATGTAGAAACTTTTTATTCAAAAAAAGATTTAGAAAAAAAATATATTACACCTATAAGTAAAACATTTTATGAATATAGAAAAAAACTTGAACTAAACCCCGAACAAATAGACATGATAAAATATTATAAAAAAAAATATTCTTTAGAAATAATATTCAGCGCATTAGATTACCAAAGTTACAAAAAATTAAAAAATAATGGTTTTAATTTTTTTAAAATACCATCAACAATATCTAAACATAAAAAATTTATTGATTTTATTTCTAATGAAAAGTTAAATAAAATAATTGTATCAACTGGTATGACTAATCAACAATATGTGAATTATATAATAAAAAAATTTAATAAATTTCAAAAATTATACCTTCTTCATTGTGTTTCAGCATATCCAACATCATTTTTTAATATGAATTTAAATATTATTGATAAATATACAAAATTATCAAAAAAATATAAAAATATAATACCAGGCTATTCTTCCCATGATCTTGGAAAAATTGGATCTATGCTGGCAGTATCTAAAGGGGCTAAAATGGTTGAGAAACATGTAAAAATAGGTATTTCAGATTGGATGCATTTTGATGACACTGCTATTGATGTAAATAATGAACTTCCAGAGTTTGTTGAAGATTTAAACAAAGTTTATGTGTCTTTAGGATCAAATAAAAAAAAAATATATCCGACAGAACATCATAAATATGATTTTAAATCAAAATAATAATCTGTTTATAAACAATTTGTTATTTTATTTATCGATATCTTCTATTTTTTTTATAACAAATAATTTTATAAGCTATAAAATCTTATTTGGATTTCAAACTATTGTGTTTTTTTATTTAGTATATAGTGCTGATGCATTATATTTTAATAAAAAATTATTATTTTTTAATTTTTTAATTATTTTTTTATTTTTTTTTAATTTTACAAGGGAAAGTATTTATCTTTTATTGATTTGTTTTTGTAATGTATTTGTTGATTATAAAAAATTAAAGAATATAAACTTAAAATATAATAATTTTTTTTTAATAATTTTTTTAATTTTATTTATTGCTTTATTAAGAAAATTTCCTGAGCATATTTCTATTTATGAATATTTTACTATGTTTTCCGATCCTGATCATCCTTATAAAAGTATTTTCAATAAGATTGAAGAATTTTCAAAAAATGCTAGGTGGGGATTTTTAAAACTTAATTCAAATCTAGCTACTGTACTATCTTTATTAATTGTTTCACTTTTACTCAAAGCTAATTCAATAAAGAATTTCAAAATTTGGTTTACAATAATTGGATTTATAATAATTTTTTTAATGAAAAGTAAATCTGGTTTCTTATTTTATTTTTTTATTCTAATTACATCTTTTATTAAGATTAGATTTAGAAGTTTGATAGTAATATTTTTAGTTGCTAATATTTTTTTAATTGTAAGCTCTTCTTATTTAATAAAAAACTTTCCAAACCCTTATAGAAATGAAGGTAAATTATCACAAGCATTGGTGCTAGATTTTGAAGCTTGTAAAAAAATACAAAATAAACTTATTTTAATTTTTTCTGAGTGCCCTGGTTATAAGTATTCAGATGGAAATCCACTTGATCATAAAATGCTAAAAATATTTGGATACAGTCTATATTATAAATTTTATACTTATGGTTTAACTATAGATCATATTAGAAAAAATAGCCTCGATTATTTATCAAATAATCCATTATACTATTTAAAAGAAAATAAAAAAATTAGTGATTATGAAATTGGCAATCATCTTGCAGCACATAGTTTTTTTCTAGGAACATTTATTCATCTTGGATTGATTTTTGGGTTATTATTTTTTTTGAACTTGGCATTTTTTCTATATCAAAATAATAATATTTTAATATTTCCAATATTTTTAATTTCTTCAACATTTTTGTCATTTGATATAATGCTTTTCTTTCCAATTTTATTGTTAAATTTTTTTTTATGTTATAAAGAGAACGATAAAAATATTAATTAATATTTTGTTTATGAATAATCCATTTAAAAATAAAAAAATTATAATTACTGGACATACAGGATTTAAAGGATCTTGGCTGTTATCTTGGTTAATAAAGCTTGAAGCAAATATACTTGGAATTTCAAAAAATATTCCTACTAGTCCATCACATTACAATTTAATAAATAAAAAAAAGTTTAAGAACCTTAAACTTAATATTACTAATCAGAAGAAGTTAAAAAGAGTTATTAAAAAATTTAAACCAGATTTTATTTTTCATCTTGCGGCCCAAGCTATAGTCTTTAAATCAATCAAAAATCCTATAGAAACATGGAATTCTAACTTGATTGGAACTTTGAATTTATTAGAAGCAGTAAAAAATTATAAAAGAAAGTGTGCGATTGTTATTATCACTAGTGACAAATGTTACGAAAACAAAGAATTAAATAGAGGTTATTCCGAGAAAGATAGATTGGGAGGATCAGATCCTTATAGTGCGTCAAAGGCTGCAGCAGAAATATTAATTCATTCGTATCTCAAAACTTATTTTTCAAAAAATAATAAATTAAGAATTGCAACAGCTAGAGCTGGAAATGTTATAGGTGGAGGCGATTGGTCAGAATCAAGAATAATTCCAGACTGCGTTAGGGCTTGGAGTAAAAATAAAAAAATTGTTATAAGAAATCCTAAATCAACTAGACCATGGCAGCATGTTGTTGAACCTCTATATGGATATTTATTACTAGCTAATAATTTATATAGATCTAACAAACTTAACAGTAATTCATTTAATTTTGGACCCAGTTATTTGATGAAAAAAAAAAAAGTAGAAGATGTAGTCAAAATGTTTTCAAAATTTTGGTCTAGTTCTAAATGGATTATTAAAAAAAACAAAAATAAAATAGAAACAAAATTATTAAGTCTAAACTCAAATAAAGCATATAAAGAATTAAAATGGAAAACTTCTCTTTCAACTAATGAATCATTGATATTAACTGCTAAATGGTATGAAAATTATTACAAAAATAAAAAAAAACATGATTTCACAATAAAACAAATTGAATACTATGAAAAAAAAATTAAAAAAAAAATATTTTTTTAAAAAAATAGTTAAAAAAAATAAATTTAAAACTATAATTTTGAAAAAAGGTAATTTAGAAAAAATTGTAGATAAAAAATCAAAATATTTTAATGGTTTTGGTGAGATGTATTTTTCTAATATTAAAAAAAATATGATCAAAGCTTGGAAACTTCACAAAAAAAATACTTCTTTAATATTCGTAGTTTCAGGAAAAGTAAAATTTGTTTTTTATTATAAAAATTTTTTTTATGAAATTGTTTTAAATAAAAATAAATCAAATCTTTTACAAATACCCCCAAATATATGGTTTGGATTCAAAGGCATTGATTCTAATAATGTTGTTTGTAATTTTATGAATAATTTGCATTCAGACAGCGAAGTTTTAAATAAAGAAATTAATGAAATGAGTTTTAAATGGAAAAAAAAAATAATATAGAAGCTTTGATTTTAGCGGGGGGTTTTGGATCAAGACTTGAAGAAATTACCAAAACTATTCCTAAGCCACTAGTAAAAATAGGATCTAAGCCTATTATTTTACATATAATGAGACAATATATAAAGCATGGAGTAAAAACTTTCTATGTAGCTCTTGGCTATAAAGGTAATGAGTTAATAAAATATTTTACTAAAAAAAAAATTGAATTAAAGTTTAATACTAAATTAGTTACAAATTATAAAATATTAAATAAGTCATGCAAAATAATCTTTATTAATACTGGACTTAATTCGATGACAGGGGGGAGATTAAAATTAGCATCGAAATTTATTGAAGGAAAAAATTTTTTTTTTACATATGGAGATGGGATATCAAATGTAAACTTAACAAAATTAAAGAAATATCATTTTAAAAAAAAAAAACTTATTACTATGACTGTTGTAAATCCACCTCCTAGATTTGGATTAGTAAAAATTAAAGGAAATATAGGAATTAAATTTAATGAAAAAAGTAAAATTAAATCAGCTTGGATAAATGGTGGTTTTTTCACTGTCAATAAAAAATTTATTAAATTGATTAAAAATCATAAATCAATCTTAGAGGAATATCCTTTGGAAAGTGCTAGCAAAAAGAAGGAACTATTAGTTTTTAAACATAGTGGATTCTGGCAATGCATGGATACTAAGAGAGATAAGGATATTTTAAACAAGATATATAAATCTAGAAATTTAATTAAGAAATATAATTTAAATTAATGGATAAAATTAGTATAATTATGAACTGCTACAATGGTGAAAAATTTCTTCATCAAGCTCTAGATAGTATTGTAAGACAAACATATCAAAATTGGGAATTAATATTTTGGGACAATAAGTCTAATGATCAAAGCAAAGAAATTTTCTATAGCTTCAAAGATTCAAGATTTAAGTATTACTTAGCTGAAAATCATACTAAACTATTTAGAGCAAGGAATCTTGCATCAAAAAAAGCAACAGGAGATTATCTTGCTTTTTTAGATACAGATGACTATTGGGTAGATATCAAACTTGAAAGTCAATTAAGAGTAATGAAATCTGATAGAAATTTGGATTTTTGTTTCACAAAATATTTTGTTTTAGATCAGAAAAAAGACTCACAAAAAGTAAACACTAATGAAGATCTAAAATATAAAAATCTAGGAGAATTATTTGAAAATTATCAAATTGGATTATCTACAGTTTTATTATCTAAAAAAATAATGATAGATCAGAATTACAAATTTAATGACAACTATAACATTATTGGTGATTTTGATTTATTTAGCAAACTCATTCAAAATGTAAAATTTAAATATATTGAAAAACCACTAGCTATTTATAGATGGCATAGCAATAATCTTTCAACAATTAATAATTCAGAAGAATTAGATGAGTTAAATGATTGGTTAGAAAAAGAAAGAAGTAAAAAAAAAATTAAAAAAGTTTTTTTGAAAATTATGGAAAAAAAAATAGAGCATATGAATATAATAAGATCATTAAGAGAAAAGAATTATTCAAATGCTTTGAAGAAAATAATTTTTTTTCCTATAGATAAAAAAAAAATTAAACTAATATTTTATTTTTTTTATGTAGTTTTTTTTAAGAAAGATAAAAATTAAAAATTAATCTAAATCGAAATTTTTATAATACTCTTTAACTAGATTTTTACTCTGATTTTCTTTTTTTAATATAAAATTATTTATTACTAAAATATCTAAATTGGTTCCCATAAAACACAAAAAAGCTTCATTTGGAGTATTTACAATAGGCTCTCCTCTAACATTAAACGAAGTGTTAAGTAGTACAGAGCATCCAGTTTCCTCTTTAAATTTTTTTAACAAATTGTAAAAAATTGGATTTATTTCTTTATGAACCGATTGAATTCTTGCTGAATAATCTACATGAGTAACAGCTGGTATTTCAGACCTAGCTTCATTTAATCTTTCAATTCCAAACAATTTACTATCATTAGTGTTATCTGTTCTTATCTCATTTTTAATAGTAGATACTAATTGCATATAAGGACTTGGAATATTTATGTTAAAGTAATTTGCTATGTCTTCATAAATGACACTTGGGGCAAAAGGTCTGAAACTTTCTCTAAATTTAATTTTGACATTTAATTCCTTTTGCATATTTGGATTTCTTGGGTCGGCTAAAATAGATCTAGAACCTAAAGATCTAGGGCCAAATTCCATTTTACCTTGAAACCATCCTACAGATTTTCCAATGGCAATTTCTTTTGAAATATTTTTTAACATATCTTCCTCAGATAACTTTATATAATTAGCTTTTAAACTATCTAAAGTGTTTTTAATTTCATCATCGTCATAACTTGGGCCTAAAAGCGAACCTTTCATCTCATCTATATTTTTTGAAAAAATTCTTTGGTTACCCAAATGCATATGCCAAAAAGCTAAGGCTGCACCCAGAGCTCCACCAGCATCACCAGCCGCAGGCTGGATCCAAATTTTTTTAAAAAGATTAGATTCTAAAATTTTTCCATTTGAAACACAATTTAGGCATACACCACCTGCTAAACAGAGATTTTCAATATTATATTTTTTTCTAAAGTGGTTTAAAATTTTTAATATTATTTCTTCCAATACTAACTGAATTGAGGCTGCTACATCCATATGGAATTGAGTTAATTTTTCATGCTCAGCAACTCTTTTTTTTTTTTCAAATAATTGTTCAAATTTTTCATTAATCATTGTTTCACCAGTTAAAAAATTAAAAAAACTCATATTGAGTTTAAAAGATCCATCATTTTTGACTGATATAAGTTTAGACAAAATTTTTTCTTTAAATATAGGTTTGCCATAAGGTGCCAAACCCATCATTTTGTATTCTCCACTATTAACTTTAAATCCAAGATAATATGTAAATGCCGAATAAAGCATCCCAAGAGAATGAGGAAAATTTATTGTTTCTTTTATTTCAATTTTATTCTCATTTCCTATTGATAAAGAAGTAGTAGTCCATTCTCCAACTGCATCCAATGTTAATATTAAAGATTTTTTAAATTTTGAGGGATAAAATGCACTAGCGGCATGACTTAAATGATGTTCACTAAAATAAATTTTTTCTTTTTTAATTTCTTTAGAAAATTTTTTTAAATTATTAAAAATTATTTCCTTTTGAAATATTTTTTCTTTTGTCCATAAAGGAAATCCTTTTAAAAATGGTTTAAATCCTTTTGGAGCAATAGAAAAGAAAGTTTCAATTATTCTATCAAATTTTAAAAAAGGTTTTTCGTAAAAAACAAAATAATCTATTTCATTTATTTTTAATTTATTAGATGAAATTATAAAATTAATTGACTTGAGAGGAAAAGAGTTATCATGTTTTATTCTACTGAACCTTTCTTCTTGTACTGCAGATACTATTTCACCATCTTTAATATATGCCGCTGCAGAGTCATGATAAAAACAGGATATTCCAATTATATTTGTCAAATTAAAATAACGTATAAATAAACGGACTGACCAAACTTCCTTGAGATAAAAACAATAAAATGCCTAATAAAAAAAATAATGTAATTATTGGAATCATCCAATATTTTTTTTTTGAAATAAGAAATTTAATTAATTCAATAAAAGTTGACATTAAAATTGATCTTTCATATTTATATATTTTTTTTCCTGAATTTCCCAGTATGTATTTTTTTTACTATTAAAATTTTTTTTAAGCATATCTCTATTAATAATTTTCATAAAAATCGCTATAGGCGATATAATAAAAAAAAATATTATTCCCAGGATTACTGGAGAGAATATACTTCCTAACAAAATCCCGAATTTAAACCACAAATAATTAAGTTTTTGCAAAATTTCAGGTTTTAAAATTGAAATTAAAAAAAAGGCAATTGAAATAAACAAAATATAAAAAATTTTTTCATCTTTAAATAAAAAAAAATATACAAAAACTAAAAAAAAAATAGAACTAAAAAATAATCCAAATTTTTTATTACTGGGAAGAATAATTTTATTTTTCATTTAACAATCTCTCTACACATTTTCTTAAAAATGTATAGCCAATTTTATTTGCGTGAGAATCATTTTTATGAAAGCCATTATGTGGTATCTTACAAAAATGATAGTTTTTCATTAATTTATTTTCTTTGAGTTTTTTTAATGTAACCATGCTACTTTCACTTAATGAATTATTTTTAGCTTCCTCTTTACTCATCATATGTATTAAATATAATTTATCCGAAAATTCATTTTTTAAATTAATTAAAGTATTATAATTATTTTCGCTTTGTAGATTATTAGCTTCATAAATTTTAAAAACTAGATATAATTTTTTGATAAAATAGCTTTTTTTTGCTATTTCTTTTAATGCTTGAAAATAATTTCCACTTTTTATGCTTTCTGAAAATGAATTTAAATTATTCATTCTAGAATTAATAATGTTTCCAGCAAAAATAAATGGATCAGAATTTTTGAAGTTAAATCCATAAATACTCTCTGTTCCAATGCAGCTATCCTGTTTTTTTAAGCATCTTAATTGCTGATCATTAAAATTCCAAACTGCCCTAGAGAAATACCCCCTAGAAAAAATAATTATAATTTTGTCTACTTTTAAAGAATATTCATCTTTAATTTTTCTAAAAAGTTTATTTTGTTGTGAAGGTCCAGTACCAATCATGCCTATATTTACAAATTGAATATTTTCTTGAGTATTATATTTTTCAAGATCATAAAACCATGGTTTGGAACCTTGACCTTTTGTTTCAGATGCACCAAGTATAAAAATGCTTTTTTTATTTTTTATTATATCTTGAGATTGGATAAGGCCAGAATTATTAGATCTCAAATCATATTCATATTCTTTGATAAATTCATTGCTCAACTTATCTTTATAAATTGCCATGCTTTTGAAAGATGAATTTTTTTTATAAAAAAAAATATCTTTAAAATTTTTAAAGGTACTATCTTCTGAATATAGCATTACCCTTCTATCATAATTTTTAAATTCGTCTTTGAATAAAAATCTTGATGAGATTTCTAAAATTAGAAATCCAATTAATATCACAACCATGTAATATAAATTTTTTTTCATCTTTTTTTTTAATAAAGAAAAAATTCTGAAGGAATTTGTTTTTTTGAAATATAAGGACTTTTTTCATTTAAAAGAGTAAAAGAACCATAAATAAAATATCTAAAATTCTTATGATTTTTCATAATCTCAACACCATGATAAGCGTCATCCTGATTTTGAAATAATACCATTCTCCCTGCTTTTGGGGTAATACTCTTTACCTTTTCTATTGAGCTCAAGTTTGGATTTTCAATGTTTTCAATTTTTCCAATTTTTTTATAAATATCTAAATTACCTCCAATACCCTCATCAGAAATATCGTTTAAATAAAGTAAAAAAATAATTAATCTTGAGTCGCTGTCCCTATGTATTGCTTGTTTATAGCTATTTCCAGCTCGACTTATTCCATACAATAATTCAAGATATTTTTTCTTATTAAAAAAACTATTAAACTTTATTTTACTTATTAATTGTCTAAATTTTCTAGATAGGTATATTTTAATTAATTCATTATCAGCTATAAGAGAAACATTTTTTCTACTACGATTTAATGCGTCATATTTTTTCAAGTTATAAAATTTAGTTAATTCAAAATTAATATTTTTAATCATTAATTTTTTACAAGCAAAATCAAAAAATTTTTGCGAAAAAAAATAATTATTTAAATCTTCCCATTCTTTAGAGCCAATAATCATTTTATCAAAAGAATTGTGAGTAGAAAAAACTTCAGTCCTATTGCCATGATAACTGATTGCTTCGTTATTATTTTCAAGGAATTTTTTTGAAAAACTAATTAGTTTTTCACATTTATCTTCACTTAAAAAATTTTCTATAATAGCAAAATTCATAAATTTACTTTTAACATTATTGTAATTTTTGTTTAAGTAAAATTATTAAAAATATAATTTTTTAATAACTATTAATCTCAATAATTAAAGAAATTTGAATTATTTATGCTTATTATTAATGAAAATTTAAATTATTAATAAGCATAAAATGTTAGAGAAGATATCAATCATTCTTTTAGTTAATTTGTATTTTTAGAAGACAAAAATTAATTTAAAAAATATTCCATCTTTTTGGGATAGTATCTGAATTTTTGTATTTTTTTGAAGATATTATGTTGATACTTTTTTCAGCTTCAGCCAAATATGCTGCCCACCAATAATAACTACTATTTGAAATAATAAAGTTTTTGAAGCTAGACATGAATATTAAATATTCAATATCTGATACCCCAAATTTATTTAAATTTTCAATTATTTTTGCCTTTGAATATATTTTACTTTTTAAAATTTTTAAATCTGGATAAGTTGACGTAATATAAATTTTTGATTTTATCTTTTTTTTTAAAAATTTTTTAATTGATTTTTTATAAAAATTAATACTTTCAATTCCACCAAAATTTTTTCTAATTTTTTTTGGTGCTTCTTCGTACAACCTTATTCCAACTAATATAGATATTTTTTCGATATTCTCTTTTATTTTAATAAATTTTTTATTTTTTATTTTATTTTTTAATATCATTTTTATAATTTTTTCTTTAATTTCTATAAAGTAATTTTCAGACTGAAAAAAACCTACTAAAAAAATTTTTTTACTTTTATTAAGTTTATTCTCTAAGTTTTTTTCAAATTTTTTTGTCTGTGTTTCGTCAAAAATAATAGAGTTATTAAATTGTAAATATTTATTTTTTCTAAAAAAAATTTTTTTTACAAATATAAAAAAGTAAAAATATATTAATTCAATCAATCCAATTTTTTTATATTTAAAATTTTTTGGTAATAAATTTTTTCTTTTAAATATTCTATCAAATAAAAAGCCGTACTCATCATCTATAACTAATTTTGCATTTAATTTTACCGACAAGTTTTTTGCACAAGCATACTGAAATAATTGATTTCCAATTCCTCCTGAAATTTGTAAATATATTTTTCTTTCCATAATTTAAAAATAGTTTAGTTTATAAAAATAATAAATATTTTTAGTACATGAATAAAATTGCTTTGATAACTGGTATTACAGGCCAAGATGGAGCCTATTTAGCAGAATTTTTGTTAAAAAAAAATTATATTGTGCATGGAATAAAAAGAAGAGCATCAACAACGAATAACTATAGAATCGATAAATTGTATAATGATTATTATGATAATGCAAAAAAGCCTCGGTTTTTTCTTCATTATGGAGATGTGACTGATAGTTTAAATTTGACAAATATAATTTCGAAAGTCAGCCCTGATGAAATTTATAACTTAGCCGCTCAAAGTCATGTAAAGGTAAGTTTTGAAACACCTGAATATACAGCTAATGCAGATGGCCTCGGAGTTCTCCGATTATTAGAAGTAATTAGAAATGAAAAAAAGAAAATTAAATTTTACCAAGCATCAACATCTGAAATATTTGGTGGAAGCAAGCCCCCACAAAATGAAAAATCATATTTTATGCCAAAAAGTCCTTATGGTGCTGCAAAGCTTTACGGTCATTGGATAACTAGAATTTATAGGGAATCCTACGGATTGTTTGCATGTAGTGGAATATTGTTTAATCATGAAAGTCCAATAAGAGGAGAAACATCTGTAACAAAAAAAATTGCAAAGTCAGTAGGAGAATATTTTAAAGGTAGTAAAAAAATATTACAGTTAGGCAATCTAGATGCAAAAAGAGATTGGGGTCATGCAAAAGAATATGTTCAATCAATGTGGAAAATTCTTCAAAAGAAAAAACCCGATGATTATGTAATATCAAGTGATAAGAGTTACACTGTAAGATTTTTTGTTGAGGAAGCTTATAGAAATATAGGTGTAAAAATAAAATGGATAGGAAAAGGAATTAATGAAAAAGGAATTGATAAAAAAACAAACAAAACAATAATTTCTATAAGTAAAAAATACTTTAGACCTAATGAAGTTGATAGTTTAAGAGGGGATTCTAAAAAAGCTAAAAAGGAAATAAAATGGAATCCAAAAATTTCTTTTAAAGAACTGGTCAAAGAAATGATAAACTATGAAATCAAGTCTTAAAATTAATAAAAAAGAAAGCCTATTACTTTTGGGACATAAAGGATTAATTGGTTCAGCTATACTAAAGCAATTACGTAATAGAAATTATAAAAATATTTTAACTATAGAAAAAAAAAAAATAAATTTATTAAATTTTTTGATGTTAGAAAATTTTTTTAAAAATAATAATCCAAAAAAAGTAATTATTGCTGCTGCTAGGGTGGGAGGAATACAAGCAAATTATAAATATCCATTTAATTTTATCTATGAAAATAGTGTAATTCAAAATAATATAATTAGCTTATGTATTAAGTACAAATGTAAAAAAATTATTTTTTTAGGCTCCAGCTGTATTTACCCTAAAATCTGGAGAACCCCATTTAAAGAAAAAGATCTTTCATTGTCAAATTTAGAAAAGACTAATGAATATTATGCAATAGCAAAAATATCAGGATTAAAAATGTGTGAAGCTTTTAATAAGCAATTTAATAATAATCTTCCTAAATTTATTACAGTAATTCCTCCTAATTTATTTGGAGAAAATGATAATTATAATTATAAAAATAGTCATGTTTTAGCTGCATTGTTAAGAAAATTTTATAATGCAAAAAAAAAAAATAGGTCATCAGTAGAGGTTTGGGGTACAGGAACTTGTAAAAGAGAATTTTTGTATTCCATGGATGCTGCTAATATGATTATAGATATTTTAGAGGTTAATGAAAAAAGAATTCTAAATTTTACAAAGGGCGAATTTTCTCATATTAACATTGGAACTGGAAAAGATTATACAATAAATGAAATTGCAAAAATTCTTAAAAAAATATCTGGATTTGAAGGAAAAATAATAAATAATAAAAATTATCCAGATGGCGTGAAAAGAAAAGTATTGAACGTCAATTTATTTAAAAAAATATGCCCAAATTCAATTAATAATAGGGTTGTTAGTAAAAAAAGTTTTGAAGCAAATATTAAAAAAACTTATACAAAATTAAATGACAAAAAATTCAAAAAATTTGATAAACACAATACATTTAGTTTATCCATTTGATTTAAAAAAAAATATTAATCCATGGTCAATAGGAAACAATATTAGTATAGCATTAAAAAATAATTTTAAGATTAAGAATTATTACTGGACTTCATTAGAAAAAATAAATCCAAATAAAGGAGATATATTAATTGGGCATTGTCATTCCAATCCATACACTATTTTTAGAAGATCAATGAAAAATAAAAATTGGAAAAAAAAAATTTTGATACAACCTTACAATGAAGACCCCAAACAGATGAGCCATCTTTATGATGTGGTTAAAGATTGTGATTTTTATTTAGCTATTTGTGGGGATTATTGGTTTAAAAGAATTACGAAATCTAAATTTAGATCTTGGAAAAAAAAGATGATTCAAATTGATTTAGGATTAGATATTTTTAAATATCCAAAGATAAAAAAAGAATTTAATAAAATTAATGAAAGAAAATTTTTATATATAGGAAACGATTATGCTTATAATAATTATGCAAAAAATTTATCTTATTTGAGGGAAATATCAGAACTAGTGGGAGAAGAAAAATTTGGAACTATTGGAAATAGATCTATTGGTAAAATTAAACATTATGGATGGTTGAATTTACAAAAAAAGGAAAGTTTAAGGATAATAAAAAATTATGATTTTTTGATTCAGGTAAGTAAACATGACGCGAATCCATCTACAGTATTAGAATGCATGTCGTGGGGAATAATTCCAGTTATTACTAGACAATGTGGTTATAAAAAAGAAAAAACAATTTTTAATATTCCTCTTAATGATAAGAAAGGTGTTAATAAAATAATAAATAAATTACAAAAAATACCCAACGAAAAATTAAAAAAATTTCAGATTGAAAATTTTAAAATTCTTAAAAAATCTTATAATTGGATGAAATTTCAAAGTATTATTAAAAAAACTATATTTCAAAATAAAAGAATAAAAAAAATTAATTATAGTAAAAAAGAAATAAGTTTTTTTGAGAGCAATTATAGACTTTCACCCAATTATTATCTGAACTTTGAAATGTTATTTATAATTTTGAAGTCTAATTTAAAAATTTTTATAAATAAATTATTTTGTTAATCATGAGTTTTATTTTTTTAATTTTAATACCAATTATTTTTATAATAAATTTCTATGCTATAGGTAGCTTTTTAGTAAAAATCAATAATTATAAAAAAGATGTATATGAACTAATAGTTCTTGGTTTTGCTATTTATATTCTAATATTAAATTATATTTATTTTTTTTCTAGTATTGATTTATTTATTTTTGTAGCACTTATTACGCTTTTAAGTATATTTTTTGTAATATTTGAATTTTTTAAAAAAAAAAATATTTCAAATTATTTAAGATTAATTATAATTTTATTTGTAACAAATTTAATAATTTCTTTAGTTGCGATACTTTACGGAGAGCAATTTTATGTTTTTAGAGGTAATATTTATGATTTTTTTAGCTATCTATCTACTGCGTCAATTATAAGTAATCATAACTATGGGCAAATATTAAACATAATTTCTAGTGAAAGCTTTAAAAATCCTTTATTAATTGAGTATTCTAATTTTATTCACTCAAGACCATCTACTCAGATTTTTTTAGCATCTATTAATCAAATAACAGACACAAGTATATTTGTTAAAGGTTTTGCACTTAAGTCAATTTGTATATTGTTAACATATATTTCAAGTTATTCTTTTTTTTCTAATTACTTAAAAAAAAAATACGATCGTATAATTTATTCATTTGGTTTTGTATTTAGTTCCTTCTTTTTTTATATTTATGAGATTGATGCTCTGGCACATTTATTATCATTACCATTAATGATAATTATTTTTAAAAATATTTTAGAGTTCAAAAATCAAAATAATAATAGTTTATTTTCTAATCTTATTTTTATTACGATATACTCAGCTTGTTTTTTTATTGTATATCCAGAAGGAGCTTCAGTTATTTTATTACCTGCAGCGATCTATATTTTGTACTTAATATTAATAAATAAAAATAAAATCTATTCAAATAAAATTACTTTATTAACTGGCTCACTAGCTGTATTTTTATTACTAACTTTACCATTGTACAAGTCAACTTATGAATACTTATTTTTTGTTCAATTAAAAAATGGATTAAATTCGACCAAGGATTTTTGGGGGTATTATGGAGCATTTATTCTAGGTAAATCAAATCCTATTTATAACGAAGAAGTGGTTAGTTCAATTAAAAATTTGTGGAATGAAAAAAGTTCTATTTATCAAATATTAAATTCAGTAATAGATTTCAATATTGATAGTAGTAACCAATATTATTTTTTAAATATTTTACCATCTCTTTTTGGATTTTATCATTTAACAACAGATAATAATAATAATATTTTTCTAAACTATTTGTTTGTTATTTTATTATTAATTTTAAATTTATATTTAATTAAAATAATTATTGAAAGAATACTACATATATTTAGAGATTTTACTGTTGAAAATAATTTTTTTAAAATATTAATTGTGTATTTTATAATTTTATCTTTTTATTTATTAGGTTCCAAAAATTATTGGTCAGTTATTAAAGTTTATAGTTTTTTTTGTTTTTTTATATATTTTTTTTTACTTTATGATTTTAAAAAAAAATTATTTGTTAATAAATTTAATAAAATAATAATTTTTATTTTGTTATTATTTCCAATATATAAGTACAGTTCATTTAATAATGGAATAGGAGCAATAGACTCTTTTCCATCGATTATGAAAAAAGAATTAAAATTAAACACTTCGTGGGTACTTGATTATAAAAAAATTTCTAATTGTTATAATATTAGTTATGAATTTAATGATAAATTTAAAGAAATATATGTTAAGTTAGCATTAAACGATTTTAAAATAAATGGTATCGAGGATAGTTTTTATGATTGTAAAATTATTTATAATAAAAATGCATTTCAAATATTAGATTATGAATGAAATTTCGATAATTACACCAGTATTTAATGAAGAGGAAAATATTATTCCTTTCTTGGAAAAAATAAACTCGGTTATGAACAAAATTAATAAGAGTTATGAATTAATTTTTGTTTTGGATCCAAGTACAGATAATACTGAAACTGTTATATTAAATGAAATAAAAAAAAATAATAATATTAAATTAATTGTAAACTCAAGAAGATTTGGACAGCCAGCATCAATGTTAGCTGGATTAGAAAATTCAAAAGGAGAGAATGTAGTTTTCATTGATGTTGATTTACAGGACCCGCCAGAATTAATAATCGAAATGTATTCATTTATTAATAAAGGTTATGATGTAATACTTGCAAAAAGAACGAAAAAAATAAAAGAAAATTTTATTAGAAAAAATATAGCAAATTTTGGATATTATTTAATTTCTAATTTGAGTGAAACTCATATCCCAAAAAATGTTGGTGAATTTAGAATGATCTCGAAAAAGGTTGTAAAAGAAATAATAAAAATGGATGACATTGAGTTTTTTTTAAGAGGAATAGTTTCATATGTAGGTTTTAGTCAAAAAATAATCGAATTTGAAAGACCGGAAAGAAAAATAGGAACTACAAAATACAATGAATACACAGGCTCTATTAAGATAGGGCTAAATGGAATATTTTCATATAGCTTAAAGCCTCTTCATTTAATTACAATTATTTCAACCATAAGTTTTTTGTTTTCAACTTTAATTTTTATTACATATTTGTTATTAACTTTTTTAAAATTATTTGTCTTTAAGTATCAATTTTTTATAATAACTCTTATCTTAGTAGTCTCTTCGGCAATCTTTTTTTCAATAGGTATAATTTCTGAATATTTAGCAAGAATTATTCCAGTAATTAAAAAAAGACCACCATATGTTGTTGATAGAAAAATTAATTTTGAAGAATAGGTTCTATTTATTTTGAAAAATATTATTTTTATTTCAGGTGCAGCTGGCATGGTTGGGTCAAATTTAATACAAAAGTTTATTTATAACAAAAAAAATATAGTTATTGCTATTGATAATTTAATACTAGGAAAAAAAAAATTTATTAAAAACTATTTGAGAAATAAAAATTTTTTTTTTTATAAAAAAAATTTAGATGAAGATTTTTTAGATTTAAAAATTCAAAAAATATTAAAAAAAGGAGTATTATCTGAAATTTGGTTATTAGCTGCTAATTCAGATATTCAAAAAGGAGTAAGAGATAAAAATATAGATTTTAAGAACACTTATTTAACAAATTTTAAAACACTTAATCAATTAAATAAGTATACAAACATGAAAACTAAAATAATTTTTTCGTCCTCATCTGCAATATATGGAAATTATAAAGGTATTATTAGTGAAAATTTAAATAGATTTAATCCAATAAGTAACTATGGTAAAATGAAATTATTATCAGAAAAATTCATACTTACTTTTTGCAAAATAAATAAATTCAAAGGATACATTTTTCGCTTTCCAAATGTAGTTGGAAAAAATTTAACCCATGGTATTATTTTTGATTTAAACAAAAAATTAAAAATGAAAAATAAATACTTAAAAGTACTTGGGAACGGATATCAGCAAAAACCATACTCTGATGTTATGGAAATAATTAATTGTATGGTATTTATTAAAAATAAAAAATTTAATAATTTGGTTAATTATTTTAACATTGGCACTAATGATAGAGGTATAAGAGTAAAAAAAATTGTTGAAATACTTATTAAAATTAAAAAATCAAAAAAAATACCAACTTATCAAAATAAATCTGCAGGCTGGAAAGGAGACGTTCCAAAATATAGATATTCAACCAAAAAAATACATAATCTAGGTTTTAAATTTAAATTATCATCTGAAGATTCAATTCAAAATGCAATTAAATTAGTAAAATAAATATGTATTCTATTGCTATTTTAGTAGGTGGAAGAGGCGAAAGAGTAAAAAGAATTACCAATGGTTCATCTAAATCAGAAATTTATTTAAGTAAAAATAAAAAGATAGTTGATTTTCAATTGGAAAAACTTCTTAAAATAAAAAAAAAAATTTATTTTATATCAAATATTGAATTTGATCAGTTAAAAAAATATGTTCTTACAAAATACAAGAATAATAGAATTAAATTTTTAGAAGAAAAAAAAAGATATGGAACTGGAGGATCATTAAATTTATTAAAAAAGTTTAATGAAGACCATTATATTTTAATATTTGGAGATTTATTATTTAATCTTAATTTCAAAAATCTAATGAAATTTCATATTTCAAAAAAAAGTGATTGTACTATTGTTGTTCATCCAAATTCACATCCATACGATAGTGATTGCGTTAAACTAGATGAATTTCAAAGATTAATGAAATTCTATAAGAAACCTCACAAAAAGGAGATTAATAATCTGTGTTTAGCAGGAATTATTTTAATTAATAAAAATATATTAAAACTAATAAAAAATAATAAATTTCAAGATTTTTCCAAAAATATAATTCCAAAAATATTAAAAAAAAAAATGAAAATTTTTGGGTACAATTCAAGAGAATATATAAAAGATGTTGGAACTTCAAAAAGAATAGTTGAAGCTAAAAAAGATCTAAATTCAATTAAATATTTAAATGGAATAATAGATAAAAAAATTCCAGCAATTTTTTTAGATAGAGATGGTGTGATTAATTATGATCAAGATGACGGCAAATATCAAGATCCAACAAAAATAATACCTGGCGCCCAAAATGCTATTAAAAATATTAATTCAAATGGTTATCTTTGTGTTCTTGTAACAAATCAACCTGCAGTAGCAAAAGGATTTATAAAAATCTCTAAACTTAAAAACGATTTTGACTTTTTGCAAAATAAACTTGGAAAAAATGGAGCTTATATTGATCGAATTTATTTTTGTCCTCATCATCCTAAAAAAGGCTTTAGAGGTGAAATTAAATCATTAAAATTTAATTGTAATTGTCGAAAACCAAAAAATGGAATGTTTATAAAAGCAATAAAAGAACTAAATATTGATCATCGAAAATCTTATATGATAGGCGATAAATATAGCGATTACTTAGCGGCAAAAAAATCTAAAATTAAATTTATTTATATTGGAAAGGAAAAAAATAATCTCTTAAATAAAAAAAATTTACACAGCGCTGTAAATTATATTTTTAAAACAAAACCTTCTTAATCTTATTCTTTCCAAGAATTTTATTTTTAATATATTGTGAAATTATATTCATCACATTATGGTGCATACTTTCTATAATTCCATAATTTGATGAATTAATATGTATGTTGTAGTTAGCCAATTTTTTTGATAACCCTCCTGAAAATCCTGTAAAAGAAACTGTTTTAATTGACATTTTTTTTGCTGTTCTAAGAGCTTTAATTACATTTTGAGACTTTCCTGAGGAGCTAATAATTATTAATACGTCACCTTTAGAGCCTATTTGTTTAATCTGGTCACTAAAAATATCTAAATACGAATTATCATTTGAAATTGCAGTCATTAAAGATGAATTTGAACATAAACTAATTATAATAGGTTTTATTTTTCCTGTTTCAGATAATATTTTTTGATGATCGCATGCAAAATGATTAGATATTGCGGCAGAACCGCCATTCCCACAAACTAGTACCTTAATGCCTTTTTTTTTATAAGCATTTTCAAGTAATTTAACAATTCTCGATAAACTTTTTGTATTGATAGAGTTAAAAGTAGATGACAAAGACTTTATATAATCGTTTTTAAATTCGTTAATATTATAATATTTTTTATAGGGGAATTTCATTGTATATACACTATAAATAAATTTATGTTATTGTCAAAAACACCTTTAAGAATAAGCTTTGTTGGAGGTGGTACAGATTATTTTAATGATGAAAGTGATTTAAAAGGAAGAGTTATATCTACTACAATCGATAAATACTTATATATTACTTTAAATAGCAGATATAATAATGAGATCAGAGCTGCTTATTCAAAAACTGAGATAGTTAAAAATGTTAATTATCTTGAACATAAAATTATAAGAGAGGCACTAATAAAATATTCAATATATAACGGAGTGGAACTAACTACTATAGCAGACGTACCTTCCTCAGGAAGTGGCTTAGCTTCATCTAGTGCTCTTTCTGTTGGATTAATTAATTTAATAAGAACTTTTAAAAAACTTAAAATTACCAGAGAAATACTTGCAAAAGAAGCATGTGATCTAGAAATAAATAGATGTAAAAAACCTATAGGCATGCAAGATCAATACTCAACAGCTTTTGGCGGATTGAACAAAATAGAATTTTTTAAAAATAAAGTTAAAGTTAAAAAAATTTGTTTAACTGAAAAAAAACTAAATAATTTTAAAAATAGCCTAACATTATTCTATACTGGGATTAATAGGCAAGCTGATAAAATTTTAGTTAATATTAAAAAATCTGGAAAACAATTTAAAAATTTTGATAAATTATCAAATCTTACAGAGCAGTTTGAAAAAGAGCTAATTTCTGGAAATATAGAAAATTGTGGAGAGATACTAAATGAAAATTGGCAATTAAAAAAAAGTTTAGATAATAGCGTATCATCAATTAATTTAGATCAAATATATAGTATGGCAAAGAAAGCAGGTGCCCTCGGTGGAAAAATACTAGGCGCAGGAGGCGGTGGTTATTTTTTATTCATTACCAAAGAGAATAATAAAAAAAATTTAATAAAATCTTTAAGGAAATTACAGCATATTAATTTTAATTTTACAAATGATGGTTCGGAAATAATTAAAATATAAAATAATGTTAATTAATGAAATTAGTTTAATTATACCGACTTATAAAAGGGAAGACCAAATCAATCAAATTATTCAAAGTTTAAAAAAGCAAAAACAAAATAATACAAATTTAGAGATAATTATTTGTGATAGTTTTAGTCATTACAATTTACAACAGATTAATAATTCAGGGAATAAATTTTTAATAAAGTATTTTAATATTAAAAAAAATATTTTATCAGCAAAACGTAATTATGGTATAAATAAAGCTTCTTATAAAAACATTATTCTTTTGGATGATGACTGCATACCAGATCAAGATTTTTTAAAAAATTATATCGACGATTTTAAATTTTTAGATAAAGATACAATTTTATCAGGAATAGTAGAATTTCCCAATATCTATATTAAAAAATATAATCATATAAAATTCAGAAATTCTAGACACTTTAAATCTACCGATTTAAATTCTAATTTATATTTAGGTTTAGATAAAATTGTTGCTATGAATATGGGTTTTATAAAATCGGAAAAATTTAATAAAATTGGTTTTTTTGATGAAAGATTTTTAGGTTATGGTTTTGAAGATTATGAATTTGGATATAGATATTTAAATAATGGGTTTAGGCTTAAGGCATCATCAGCAAGAATTATTCATGATGAAGGCGAACCTGATTTTTCAAGATATTTAAAAAAATATTTTCATCTAGGAAGAGATGGTATGAAGAATCTTATAAATGTTGATATAAATTGCGCAAAAACAAGCATTTATCACAAAATTGAAACTAATATATTTTTTAAATTAATCACGAAAATACCAAAATTTTATACTTTATTAACATTATTTGAGAAAAGCATTTTGTTTCTTGATAAAGTAAAAATTATGTACATTCCATTTATTTATAATTTAGCAAGATTAGTTTCATACGTTAAAGGATATCTAGAAAGACATAAATCTAATATAAAAGAAGAAAATCAAAACTGGTATGAATAAAATATTTAAAAATAAAAAAATATTAATAACTGGAGGAACGGGTTCTTTTGGGCACGCTTTTGTAAAAAAATTGTTAAAATATAATTTAAAAGAAATAGTTATTTTTAGTAGGGATGAAAAAAAACAAGATGATATGAGAAAAGAATTTAATAATCCTAGATTAAAATTTCATATTGGGGATATAAGAGATGAAAAAAGCGTAGAGATTGTCGTTCAAGATGTAGATTATATTTTTCACGCTGCAGCTTTAAAACAAGTTCCTTCATGTGAATTTTATCCAATGGAAGCTGTAAAAACAAATATTATTGGAGTTGAAAATTTATTAAATAAAGCAATTAAAGCTGATGTAAAAAAAATAATTTGTTTGAGTACTGATAAAGCTGTTTATCCGATAAATGCTATGGGAGTTTCAAAATCAATGATGGAAAAAGTAATAACTGCAAAATCAAGAAATTCACATAAAACTAAAATATGTATAACAAGATATGGAAATGTTATTTATTCTAGAGGTTCAGTAGTTCCACTTTTTGTAAAAAAAATTAAAGAGAAGAATGAATTAACGGTAACAGACGACTCAATGACTAGATTTATGATGTCGATGGATGATGCAATTGATTTAGTTTTGTTTGCATTTAAACAAGGAAAGAATGGAGAAATTTTTGTAAGAAAGTCTCCGGCCGCAACTATACAAACAATTGTAGAGGCAATTAGCAAAATATTTTCAAAAAAACCTAAAATCCAAATTATAGGACCTAGACATGGAGAAAAATTTCATGAAACATTATTGTCAAAGGAAGAATTTAAAAAAGTAGTTAATTATAAAAACTTTTTTAAAATTGTATCCGATAATAGAGATTTAAATTATGAGAAATATTTTTCGAAAGGTATTAAATTAAATAAAAAATTAATAGACTATACATCAGAAAATACAAAAAGATTAAGCATCTCAGAAACAATCAAAATATTAAAACCAATAATTTTAAAGAACAATATATAATAATTTATGAATATAGCTGTAACAGGTTCCGACGGATTTATAGGTAAAAATTTAATTTATCATTTATTATTAAATAAAAAATTTAATGTTTTCAAAATAAAAAGGGAAACAAAGAAGAAAGATATAAACAGTATTTTAAAAAAATCAGATATAATTTGCCATTTAGCTGGAGTTAATAGACCAAAAAAAATAAAAGCATTTAAAAAAGATAACATAATATTAACAAAATATATTTGTGATTATTTGCAAAAAAAAAATTATAAAAAAAAAATTATATTTAGCTCGTCAACACAGGTAGAATCTAAAAACGATTATGGAAAATCAAAAAAATTATGTGAAAAAATACTAAGTAGATTTGCAAAAAATACTAAATCACCAGTATATATTCTAAGATTGCCAAATATTTTTGGAAAGTGGTCTAGGCCAAATTATAATAGCGTAGTAAGCACCTTTTGTTATAATATTTCTAGAAATAGAAAAATAAAAATTTCTGATCCCAAAAAAAAAGTAAAGCTCCTATATATCGATGATTTGATTGAAATATTTAAAAAAATTATAAACAATAAATTAAAAAAAAATAAGTTAATATACAAAATTCCCGCAACTAAAACAGTTACGTTAAAAAATTTATCTAAAAGTATATTTGATTTTGAGCTAAAAAGAAAAAAATTGTTAATAAGTAATTTTTCTTCAAAGTTTGAAAAAAATTTGTATTCAACTTTTATTAGTTTTTTACCAAAAAAAAAAATAACTTATAAACTTAAAGCGTCAAATGATTCAAGAGGATCATTTACAGAATTTTTAAAAACAAAAAATAATGGGCAAATTTCAGTTTTTGTTGCAAAAAAAAATCAAATAAGAGGTCATCATTTTCATCATTCAAAAGTAGAGAAATTTTTTGTTCTTAGAGGTAAAGCAAAATTCAGCATGAGAGATATTTCTTCAAATCAAAAAGTACAATTTAATTTGAGCGGAGAAAAGCCTACTGTAGTAGAAAGTATACCAGGCTGTGAGCATTATATTAAAAATCAAGGAAATGAAGATCTTATAGTATTATTATGGTGTAATGAAATTTTTGATGTTAATAAACCTGACACTTTCAAAATATGAAAAAAATTAAAGTTGTTACAGTGGTTGGAACAAGGCCAGAATTAATTAGACTATCAAGAGTTATAGATTTATTAGATAAAAATATAGACCATGTTTTGGTTCATACTGGTCAAAATTTTGATTATGAACTCAACAAAATTTTTTTTAATGATTTAAATTTAAAAAATCCAAAGTATCAAATAAAAATAAAAAACAATTCTCCTGTATCAGCTATATCTCAAATATTATTAAAAATTGATAATATTTTACTAAAAGAAAAACCTGATGCTTTTTTAGTTTTAGGAGACACTAATAGCTGTTTATCTGCCTATTGCGCAAAAAGGATGAAAATTCCTATTTTTCATATTGAGGCTGGAAACAGATGTTATGATCAAAGAGTTCCAGAAGAAATAAATAGAAAAATAATAGATCATATATCTGATGTAAATATTACATATAGTCAAACAGCAAAAAATAACTTAATTAGCGAAAATATCAATCCTGATAAAATTTTTCAAATAGGAAGTCCTTTAGATGAAGTTTATAATTTTTATAAGGATAAGATTAATAACTCTAAAATACTTAAAAAATATAAATTAACAAAAAAAAAATATTATTTAATTAGTGTACACAGAGAAGAAAATATTGATACCAGAAATAATTTATACAAATTTGTAAATTTGTTAAAATACTTAAACAAATCTAATAATGAAAAAGTAATTGTAACAACCCATCCTCGTACAATGAAAAAATTGAAAGATTTAAACTTAAGAAAGATGAAAAATGTAATTCTGTCTAAACCTTTTTCATATACAGATTATTCATGTTTGCAGCAAAATTCCAAAATTGTCTTATCTGACAGTGGATCAATAACTGAAGAGGCAAATATTCTTAAATTTTCGGCAATAAATTTAAGAACAACAAACGAAAGACAAGAAGGAATGAGTTATGGGGCAGTTCCAATGGCACATTTTAATTTGAATATTATTAAAAATTTGATTAATTTTTCTTTAAAACATCATCAAAATAAGAGAAAAATCCATGATTATGAAAGTCCAGATTTTTCTAAAGTCTTTTACAATATTTTAATAAGCTACATTGATTATGTAAATAAATATACTTGGAAATTAAATTGAGAATTTTTTTTTTTACCCAGTATTTTTGGCCAGAAAATTTTAGAATTAATGAGATTGTAAATTATTTTAGAAAATCAAAAAATAAACTAACAGTATTAACAGGATATCCAAGTTATCCGCACAAAAAAATTTACAAAAATTTTAGAGAAAAAAATGAAATTATTTCAAACTCTGAATTTAAAATTATTCGAGTTCCAATAATACCCAGATCAGATAGCAATATTTCAATAATTTTAAACTACATATCTTTTATAATTAGTTCATTTTTCTATGGTTTTATGGCTTTTTTTAAAAAAAAGTTTGATGTTATTTTTTTGTTTTGTCCCTCACCAATTTTAAGTGTTTTGCCAGCAGTTTTTTTAAATAAAATTTTTAAAAAAAAAATGGTAATTTGGATTTTGGATCTTTGGCCGAATACAATAATTGATTTAAAGATTATTAAAAATAAATATTTAATAAAAATAATGAAAATTGTGGTTAAATTTATATATAATAATACTGACTTAATATTAGCTCAATCTAAATCTATAAAAGAGGAAATTGAAAAGATAACTAGTACAAAATGCATATATTTTCCCTCTTGGCCAGAAGAGGGTGTGAGTAAAGGTGATGTAGATTTTGTTATGGATTTAAAAAATAAAAACAAAACAAAAACAAAAATAATATTTGCAGGAAATATAGGTGAGGCACAATCTTTTGAAACATTGATTGAGGCTGCCAAAATTGTAAAAAAATATCATTTAGTTGAGTGGATTATATTAGGAGATGGAAGATGGAAAAAAAATTTAATTAACTTAATTAAAGAAAATGATTTAAGTGATCATATAAAAATTATAAATGCTGTTCCATCATCAAAAGTAAAATTTTATTTAGATCAAGCAGATGCTTTGTATTTAAGTTTAAAAAAAAATGATACCTTCAAAAAAACAATACCTGGAAAATTATCAACGTACATGTTTTCTGAAAAACCAATAATTGCTTCAATATCTGGTGAAACTAGTAAAATAATCAACCAAGCAGATTGCGGATTTGCTAGCGAAGCTGAAAATTATAATGCTTTAGCAGAAAATGTAATTAAATTTACTCGATTGTCAGAAGAAGACAAAAAAAAATTAGGAATTAATGCAAAAAATTATGTTTCAAAGTACTTTGAAAAAAAAAATATTTTAAATAATTTAGAATTAGAAATTAAAAAAATTATTAATTAAAAATGAATATACTTTTAACAGGTGGAGCCGGTTATATAGGTAGCACAACTGCAAACTTGTTTTTAGATAATGGCCACAAAGTTACAGTAATAGATGATTTATCTACAGGTAATAAAAAAAATATACCTAAGAAAGCTAAGTTTTTTAAATTTAATATTAATAATAAAAATCTGTTAAGTAAAATACTAAAAAATGAAAAATTTGACTTAATAATTCATTTTGCAGCTTTCATTGATGTTGAGGAGTCAGTTAGAAAACCAAAAAAATATATTATTAATAATTATTTAAATACAAAAAAGCTAATAAATGTTTGTTTAGCTCACAATTTAAATAAAATTATTTTTTCATCTACAGCTGCAGTATATGGAAATTCAAAAACAGGTGAAGTAAGTGAAAAATCGATAAAAAAACCTTTCAGTCCTTATGCAATTTCAAAATTTAAATCTGAAAATTTTATTAAATCAAAAAATAAATTAAATTACATCATACTAAGATATTTTAATGTTGCTGGAGCAGATTTAAAATTAAGATCTGGATTAATATCAAAAAAAAAAAGCACCCATCTAATTAAAAAAATGTGTGAAAATTTTTTAAATAATAAACCAATTGAAATTTATGGTTCTGACTATCCAACAAAAGATGGAACTGCAATTAGAGACTATATTCATATTTATGATCTAGCTTATGCTCATTATAAATCGGCAATTTATTTATTGAAAAATAATGAATCTAATATATTTAACTGTGGATACGGCAAAGGATATTCTGTTCTTCAAGTTTTAAGTACATTTAATAAAATAAATAATAAAAAAATTAAAATAAAATTTGGAAATAGACGAAAAGGGGATATTTATAAATTAGTCGCCAAAGCTAATAAGATAAAAAAAAAATTGAAATGGTCGCCTAAATATAATTCATTAAAAAAAATATTAATATCCAGTTTAAAGTGGGAAAAAAAATTAAAGTAAAAACATGTTATTAAACCCAGTTAAGTTTGCATCTCACTTAATCATTTTGTTACCTTTATTATTAATCACTGGGCCTTTTTTATCTGATTTATCAGTAATTATAATTGATGTTATTTTTTTGTATTTAATAATCAAAAACAAACAATATGAATATTTTAATCATACGTTGATTAAATTTTTGCTGTTATTTAATATTTATATTTCCATAAGATCAATATTTGCTGATGATGTTTTTCTTTCTTTAAAAAGTTCACTTACTTACTTTAGATTCTCGATATTAATTTTTGCAATTTATTTTTTTTTAAGCAAAAATGATAAATTAATTAAAAACTTTGCAAGATCAATAACAATAATAATAATTGCTTTATGCTTAGATGCAATATTTCAATATATTTTTGGGTTCAATACTTTAGGTTTTAAAATTGAAAATGCTGATAAATTAAATGGTTTTTTTAAAGATGAGGCAGTATTAGGAAGTTATTTAGTTAGATTGTTTCCTCTATTAATTGTATCACATTTTATTTTATTAAATAAAAAAGTAAATAAAATTTACTTTATTTTATTATTTTTATTGATTTCAATCACAATATTTCTCTCAGGATCCAGATCATCTTTAGCATTATTATTAATATTTATATCAATTTTTTTATTATTGTTTCAAACTTATAGGAAGGAAATATTAACTGTTATTTTTTCAATAATTATTTCAATAAGTTTGCTGTCGTTATTTTTTGAAAAAATAAATTATAATATTTATTATAATTTATTTGATCCAATCAAAACTATGTTTTTTGAACTTGAAGAAAGCAAAACTGAAAATGTAAAAGATAAAAAAATCATTATATTTACCAAAGTTTATCATTCCCAATATGAAACAGCTTATAAGATGTTTAAAAATAATAAGTTTTTTGGTGTAGGAAATAAAATGTATAGAAAATTATGTGGAGAAAAAGAATATTATATAAACAAATTTAGCTGCACTACACACCCACATAATTTTTATATGCAAGTATTAGCCGAAAATGGGATTATAGGTTTCATATTTATAATATCATTATTTATTTATAGTAGTTTAATAATTTTTAAAGAAATATATTTTAGGAATATCAAAAAGGTGAAAAATTTAAATGATAATGCGGTATTAATTATGGTAGGAGCATTCATAAATTTATGGCCAATAATTCCTTCTGGAAATTTGTATAATAATTGGCTGTCTATTTTAATTTATCTTCCAATTGGTTTTTATTTCTACTTTTTAAAAAAAGAAAATGTTTAAACTTGAATTAATAATTTTATATTTAATTACTAATTTTATGATTTACAAAAATTATTTTAGAATTGGAAAATTTATAAATGTTTATGACATACCAAATAAGAGAAAAATTCATAAAAAAAAAACTCCATTAATTGGAGGATTTATCTTAATTTTAAACTATTTATTATTTTTTATATTAATAAATTTTGAACATTTTAGACCTCAATTTACCAACTATTTATTTATAAATTTTGAAGATATAAAATTTTATATTATTTTTGCAATTCCAATCTTTTTAATTGGTTTTTATGATGATAAATTTGACCTAAATCCTAATCTAAAGCTTTTTTTATTAAGTTTAATTATTTTACTATTCTTATATTTTGATAAATCTTCAGTAATAGTAGATTTAAAATTTTCTTTTATTGAAAAAACAGTGCATGTAGGAAAATTTTCATATTTATTCACGGTTTTATGTTACTTATTGTTTATTAATGCTTGCAATATGTTTGATGGAATAAATTTACAATCAAGCAGTTATTTTTTGCTATTTATATTGTTTATTTCACTAGTAGGTCAGCCAAGTTTATTCACACTTGTTTTAATATCATCTTTGCTAGGTTTTATTGCACTTAATGTTAAAGGAAAAGCATTCATGGGAGATAGTGGAGTCTATTTATATTCTTTTACTCTAGGTTTTATTGCAATTAAAACTTACAATCTTAATATTATCAGTGATGTAGATACTATTTTTATTCTTATGATGGTTCCGGGTATAGACATGTTAAGAATGTTTGTTATTAGAATTATTAAAAGAAAAAATCCATTTAGACCAGATAATCAACATATTCATCATTTATTAAACTATAAATTTAATTATAAAAAAACAATTTTAATTTTAAACTCAATGATAGTAGCACCAATAATATTATATCTATGTGGTATAAATAATTTATTACTCATATTTTTTTACATTAGTTTTTATTTGATTTTCATAAACTCAATTAAAAAAATTTAATATTTTATGTTTAATGATAATTAAAACTTTATTTTACTATATTATTCTAGTACTGAGTTTATGTTCTATCTGTGGATATGGGATATTATTTTCTTATATTAGCAAAGAAAAAGATATTTCAGAAAATATATTTAATTATTTTTTTAAGGGTTTAATTTTCGTTACAATTTTATCAATTATATACCATTTTTTATTCCAAAATAATAAAATTATAAATGTTATAATTTTATTTTTAGGGATCGTAATTTGTATAAAAAATATTGAATTTAAAAATATAAAGTTTATTAGCTTTTTATCTTTAATTTTTTTTTCGGGACTTTTAATTTCTAAAACTCATGAAGATTTTTCAGTTTATCATTTTCAACATATTAAAGAATTAACAGATGGATATATTAAATTTGGTATGTCTAATTTAGATATACGATACTTTTATTCATCTATATTTTCATATGTTCAAACTATTTTTAGATTTCCCTACTTTAATTTAAATTTAATAAATATTCCTATTTATTTAATTTATATATCTTTAATTGGTTATTTAACTTTAGAAATTCAAAAAAAAAAAATGAAGCAAATTTTTTAAATATTTTCTTTTTAATTTTACTAATTTTTAAATTTAAAAGAATGTCAGAATTTGGATATGATTATATAGGCCAATTTATATTAATTTATTTATTTTTAGAATTTATTTATAAAGATAGCAAAGTTAGTGAGTTAAAATCAAAAGAAGAAAGTATTATATTTTTTTTATATACTCTGCTTATTAAGATTTCTAATATATACTTTTTACCAATTATAATTTATAAAGTAGTTAATAAAGAATTTAATATTAAAAAACTGATATTAAACTATAAATTAATTATTATTTCCTCTATTTTAATAACTTTATTTACTTTAAATAGTTTTAGCAAAACAGGTTGTTTTAACTATTTTTTTGAGTTTAGTTGTTTATCAAAAAATAAATACAATTGGGTCATAGATTATAATTCTGTTGAAAAAACAAAAAAAATATCACAGTCATGGGCAAGAGGATATTATCACCAAAATAAAAACAATTTATTAGCAGAGAAAGATTATAACAAAAATCTTAAATGGATAAACAATTGGTTTCAAATTCATTTTATACCAAAGATTATTCCCTATATAATGACTTTATTTTCAATTTTTTTAATAATAAAATTTTTTATAGGAAAATCAAAAAAATATAAAATCACAAAAGATAAAATTATATATTTTTTAATAGTTTCTAATTTAATATGGTTAATATTTTTTCCACAGTTAAGATTTGGAATTACCGGAATTAGTTTACTATTTTTTTTAATTTTTTCTAAATTTTTAAAAATACCTAAAAATTATAATAACAAAAAATTTATATTAATTGTAATATTGGGTTTAATATATTTTAATTTATCTAATATTATTAGGGTAAATAAAGAATTTCATAGGGAAGATATTTATAAATTTACAAACTTTCCATTTTTTGCATTACCAAAACTTAATTTTAATGAATATTCTCAAAAACAAATAAAATATAATAGATCTATGAAAAACGATAATTTTTGGAGAACTTGTTTTAATTCAGAATATATTTGTATCAATCACGATGAAGATGTTAAATTTGAAACTAAAGGTAGGATTTTATTTATAAGTAAAAAATAAATTAATTAATAAAATTATTTAATTTTAATTGAATTATTAAAAAAATATTTAAATTTATTGACGGAAAAAAAAGGGGGAAATAATATTTTTTCTTTTTTTTAAAATAAAAATTAATAATTTTTTCTATATTTTGTACTGGCGTACAATGATCTCTCGAATGGCTTAAATCCTTTTCTTTAATGCTCTTCCAACCATAATATTTTTTTTGTTTAAAATAATAAAGATATTGCAAAACTCTCCAAAACATTCCTGGATCACAAGGTAATGCAATAGAAATAATAGAATCTTTTTTAAGGCAATTTAATAAATTTATAAAATTTTTTTCAAAATTATTAAAGTGCTCAAATGTATGTGAAGAAATAAGTCTAGTATATTTTCTTTTTTTTAACTTTTTTCTGTAATCAATAAAATAAAATTTAGTTTTTTTATATTTTTTTTTTAAATTATTAATTTTTTTTTTATATTTAATAGAGTCTACAATTGTGTAACTTTTAATATTTTTTACATCCATATAATTTATATGAGGCTCTGCACCTCCTCCAACTTCTACTATATGTTCATTGTATTTATGGATGTAACCAAATTCTAATAACTTATGATTAAAATAATATAATATTTTTGCTAAACCTGTATAATTAGTTTTTAAATAATTATCTTTTTTATAAATCTTATTTTGAATTTTTGCTAATTTAATGTTCATTTATCTTTTAATACTGTAATAAAAAATTTTATAAAGGGCTATGAAACCATCTATCATTTTAATCTTTTTTCCTTCTTCAAATGTTCTGCCATTGTAACTTATTCCTACTTCAAAAAACTTTAATTTTTTTTTTGCAAGTTTCATTGTTATTTCTATTTCTATAGCAAAGGATTTTTCACATAAGTCTAAGTTTTTTATAATTTCACTTTTTATTAATTTATATCCTGTTTCAACATCTGAAAAATTAATGTTAGTTATTAAACTTACCAAAAAACTTAAGATATAATTTGCAATTCTATTTTTAAAATATAATATTCTTTTTGCTTCGGATCCCTGAAATCTAGATCCATAAACTACATCGGCACCAAATTTTTTTACTGGTTCTAAAAGTTTGTTATAAACACAAGGATCATATTCTAAGTCTGCATCTTGAATTATAACATAATCTCCAGACACATGTTCAAGTGCACTTATGATTGCCGAACCTTTTCCTTGATTTATTTTATTTTCTATTAATTTATCGTAGAGATTTTTATTTTCTTTTATTATTTCTAAGGTTTTATCATTAGAAGCATCGTCAGCTATGATTATTTCTAAGTCTACATTTTTTTTTTGATTATTAATTCTATTTAAGACTTCTAAAATATACTTTTCTTCATTATAAACAGGAATTATTACTGATATTTTCATACCTGTAATAGTTAGGGTATAAATTTTTACTTTACAATTAACTTTTCACTTATTATAACGATTTGCCTGGTGATTATTGCGAAAGGGTAATACCCGATCCCATTCCGAACTCGGAAGTCAAGCCTTTCTGCGCCGATGGTACTTTGTCTTAAGACATGG
>MDSW01128285.1_pt1 | contig 40284 bp, 28 predicted proteins | sample 811171 | NCBI WGS metagenome assembly MDSW01 (sample SAMN05326641, study PRJNA326480) | marine metagenome | isolation source: seawater | place: Atlantic Ocean: North West | collected 2012 | reverse complement strand
TGGGGTAAACGTATTCTTGAATGGGCCCCTTCGCCCCAAATTGCTGCAGAATGGATGATAGAACTCAATGATACCTATGCCCTTGATGGACGCGACCCGAATTCCTATACTGGAATCTTTTGGGTTCTTGGACGTCATGACCGTGCTTGGGGGCCAGAACGAGCAATTTTTGGAAAAATCCGTTACATGTCTTCTGCAAATACTCGTCGCAAGTTCGACTTGAAACCGTACTTGCAAGAATTTCGTTGAGAAGGTGAATGCATGGAATACAATCACACCACAGAAGTTGTTACCGATGTCGAAGAGACATTTGCTTGGCATGAACGAAAAGGTGCTTTTCGCCGATTGATGCCACCCTGGGAAGAAGCTGAACAAGTCGGGGAAAGTTCTTCACTTGAAAACGGTACACGTTTGACATTCAAAATCCCTCTCGGGCCTGTTCATATGAAATGGATTGCTGAACACTCAGGGTATAATCCGCCACATTCTTTTGAGGACACAATGATCAGTGGTCCGTTCAAAAAATGGCACCATGTTCACTCTTTTGTCGAAACAGATGATGGAGCATGTCGGGTCGAAGACCGCGTACAATATACACTCCCAATGGGGATTTTAGGTCGCCTTTTTGGCAGTGGTAATATCAAGCGCCGTCTAAAGCGAATGTTCCGTGCCCGTGAAATTCGTTTGGTGAAAGATACCAAAAGACTCAAAGATTTTTCACATATGAAAAAGAAAAAAATTCTCATCGCAGGTTCTTCGGGCCTTATTGGTCGTCAGTTAATTGCATTCTTCGATACTGTTGGCCATGAGGTATGGCGTCTGGTACGAAAAGAACCGGGTAATAATCAGATTTATTGGAAGCCAAGTGAAGGAGAGATCAACCCGAATGACCTCGAAGGATTTGATGCAGTCATCCATCTTGGAGGTGCTGGAATTGGAGACAAGCGATGGACGAAGAAACGCAAACAGATTCTTGAAGAAAGTCGAACTAAAAGTACAGAATTACTGGCAACAACGCTTTCACAACTTGAAAACAAGCCTGAAGTATTCATCGTTTCAAGTGCAATCGGGTTCTATGGAAGTCGGGGTGATGAAGAATTGACTGAAAATTCTGCATTAGGAGAAGGTTTTCTTCCCGAACTTTGTCATGCTTGGGAACAATCAGCACAGCCAGCAATAGATGCTGGTATTCGTACAATCCACTGCCGCACAAGTCTTGTCTTGGATGCAACTGGTGGAGCACTGAAGAAAATGCTCTTGCCTGCTCAACTCGGTGCTGGTGGGCCGATTGGCTGGGGCAAACAATGGTACTCATGGATGTCAATGGATGACCAGGTCTACGGTATTCATCATGTTATGATGACCAAAGAGTGTGAAGGCGTATACAATTTTACATCACCAACTCCACTCCGTCAAAAGACGTTTGCCAAAGTATTGGGTAAGGTATTGTGGAGACCGTCCTTCATGCCCGTACCTACGATAGGCATCTGGTTTTTACTTGGAAAAATGGGTGTGACTTTAGCGACCGATAGTGCGAAAGTTCTTCCAAATAGATTATTGGAAAGCGGTTATCAATTTGAATATCCTACGCTTGAACCAGCTCTAAGAGATGCTCTGGGGAAGTGGAAAGACTGATCACATCTCTTTCTTTTTCAACAAGGAAACGAAGAAAAAAGTAAGTCCCAAGCCAAGTATACCAAGAAATACAACTGCAAGAATCGACATATGACCATTCGTAGCTAGGATTGCGCATATATGAATGGCCCGATTTTTCGCACTGAGCGAATGAATCAATCAAAACTTGGGAAAAGAAGAGTTGAAAATGCAACTTGCATCTTTCGATAGAAATTCAAAGTCAATCGACGACTCAGCACATCCCCATTTCGGCGAACTGCCTCTTTCAGAATTGCATTATAAGCCATGCACATCAATCGAGGAGAACGCCGAGAGTCTTTGTCGAGTAAGGGCAAGAGGCCAAGAGCATGCGTCCGATGTGCACGAATATAGTCAAAGTAGTGCCGCATGAAATTTTGCCAAGCCTTGGTGCCGGCAAGAGCAGGGTCTTTGAGGTCACTTTGATTGAGACCAAACTTTGCCAATTCTTCTGAAGGAATGTAAATTCGATTTCTGGACAAATCTTCTTGGATATCTCGTAAGACATTGACCAATTGAAGGAAAATACCCATCTCTACCGCATGACGGCGAGTATTAGGGTCTGAATAGCCGTAAATTTCGATGAGACAAAGTCCTACGGTCGAAGCAACACGATAGCAATAACGACGAAGGTCTTCGAAACGCTCGTAAGTCGTGTCAAACAGGTCATCTTCCATACCATTGATAAGTTCGTGGAGATGAACTACTTCGATTGGGTAGCGATTCAATGTATCTGCAAGAGCAATGAACATGGGTTCAGTCATTTTCTCGCCAGCAACGATAAGCTCTAAATTTTCTCGGAAAGAGTTGAGTGCACGAAGTCTTTGGAAATGTTCATCTTCGGAAAACAGTGAATTAAAGGAACGTTGTTCAAGAAGTTCTTTGCATTGCTGCTTGGTCTTTGAATCAAGGTGGCTCAAATCTTTTTCAGGTAACCAATCACCATCAACGATGTCATCGACTCGGCGACAAAATGCATAGAGTGCATTCACTGCTTTGCGTTTTGGTTCAGGAAGATGGCGGAAGGAGCGGAAGAAAGAGGAGGATGCTGAGCGAGCGATGTTTTCACATTCGATGTAACTCAAATTTACGCGTTCGATTGAACCTAAATCCTTTTCTTCATTGAGCAGAAAAATCGATGGCACAAGAGTCACTCCAACACCCCTTTTGCTTGTCTGTTCATATATGAAGTATGGTTTATTTTCAATGACAAAATTCTGTTATCATCAAGCCAATTGTGTCCAATCAACATCTGCTTCAGCCATCTCAACTTCTTCGACATCCATTTGAGCGAGTTGAAGTTTTCCAGACAATTCATCGTTGACTGCATGCCAATAGGAATAGGCTTCAATAACCCAAATTCCTGATTCACGAGTTCCATTACCTGAACCTTTGACGCCGCCAAACGGCAAATGTGCTTCAGCACCGGTTGTTGAATTATTGATTCCAGTCATCCCAGCCTTGATTCCAGTTTTGTAGCGATAGGCTTCAAGGCGGTCGTTGGTGTAGATTGCTGAAGACAAACCGTATGGACTTGCGTTAGCCAAATGCAGAGCATGGTCAAAATCGTTTGCTTTACAGATTGTTACGGCAGGTCCGAAGACCTCTTCATGGAAACACTCCATGTCCTCGGTTACTTCGGTAAAGACGTGAGGCCACATGAATACGCCGTTCTCTGCAGTTCCAAGGAAGTTTGTAGGTTGATTGTCGCTGGTGATTCGCCCTTTACCAAAAATTTGTTTGGCACCTGAAGCGGTACACATTTCGACTCCAGTAAGGAAATCTTTTGCATACTTTTCAGACAACATAGGACCATATAACACACCATCATGAGCAAGGGAATCACCAATTGTCGTCGATTCAACTTTCGCCATGAATTTCGTCATGAAAGCATCGTAGATATCCTTGTGTAGAATCAAGTTACCAAGAGAAGTGCAGCGTTGCCCTGCTGTTCCAAAAGCACCCCAATAAGCACCTTCAACTGCATTGTCAAGGTTTGCGCTCGGCATAACGACCAGTGGATTCTTGCCTCCAAGTTCTAAAGAACACGACACAAGGTTCCGCCCACAGACTTCACCGATCATCTTTCCAACTTCTGTCGAGCCAGTAAAGGAAATCTTGTTGACTCTTCCTTCATCAACTGCATCGACTAAGAATTGACCTGCGCCGCTACCTTTGCCATGAACCAGATTGATCACACCATTTGGCAATCCTGCTTCATGCATGATGCGAGCGAGAGCAAAGGAGAGGAGTGGAGCATCTTGAGGGCTCTTCCATACGCATGTATTCCCGCACATAATCGCTGGAATCATTTTCCAAAACGGTACAGCAGCAGGGAAGTTGCATGCATTGATGATACCACAAACGCCGAGTGCTCGGCGGTAAGTGAACAATTCTTTATCAGGCAATTCTGAGTTTACAGTTTGACCATAAAGACGGCGACCTTCGGATTGGAAGAATAAACACGTGTCGATTGCTTCTTGAACTGAACCAGCAGATTCTTTCAATGTTTTACCGATCTCACGGGTTTCAAGAGCGACAATTGCATCTTTATGCTCCATCAACAAACGACCCATGTTTCCAATGATTTGGCCACGGGTTGGAGCAGGTGTCGCTGACCAAGATGGAAATGCTGCATGTGCCGCATCCAATGCTGAGTGAACATCGTCTCTGGTAGAAAGTGGAAATTGACCAAGTGTATCATTTAGAATGGCTGGATTGATTGAAGTAAATGTTGCACCATCACTCGCCAATGTAAGTTGTCCATTGATGATATTGTACCCTTTAACGGAAGGTTTGCCGTTTGGATTTTCTGCTGCAAGGAATTCGAGACCTGTTTCAAGAACATGAACCATGACACAGCCAACGGAACACCCCTCTTGAAATTGATGGAGGGTTTCGAAAGGGAATTTTCTTGGTTCAGCCCATGGATTCTCAACTTAAGGTTAAAAGGGGGTCGGCGGAAACGAACAGAGGAGAGGCGGTCAGCCCATTGTTAAATAGGCTCGACAGTTCAACAAAGGAAGTGAAAGTATGGCGAAAGATGAGAAGACAATGTCGTTACGTGTATCCAAAGCAATTCCATCGGATGTAGGCCATGGAAGAGCACGAATTTCAGGGGAAAATGATCTCGGGTTAAAACCCGGTGATATCGTAGAAATAAAAGGTGAAAAGCGTTCAACTGCTGCTATTTATTGGCGAAGTCGACCTGAAGACGCAAAGATGGAAATCATACGTGTCGACGGAATAATTCGCAAAAATGCTGGCGTCAGTCTTGGCGATCGCGTATCAGTGAGTAAAGTCGAAGCCAAAGAATGTACGAAATTGATTCTGTCTCCAGTCATGGCCAACAAACAAAAAGTGAAATTTGGACCTGGTATCGAAGGTTTTGCTCGAAGAGGGCTTTCCAAGCGACCCGTTGTTCAAGGCGACAGAATCTTCATTCCTGGAATGACTTTGTTTGCTGAAGCCCTCCCATTTGCAGTTCTTCAAACGACTCCAAAAGGCATCGTCAAGGTCACCAATGATACTGATATCGTCATCAAAGATGAAGCAGTGGACGATGTAGATGTTGGACAATCAGAAGGTATCACTTACGAAGACGTTGGTGGAATTGGACAGCAATTGCAAAAGGTTCGAGAGATGATTGAACTACCGCTTAAACATCCAGAACTATTCCGGCGACTTGGGATTGACCCACCGAAGGGAGTTCTTCTTCATGGCCCTCCCGGCACAGGTAAGACGATGATTGCCAAAGCGGTTGCAACAGAAGTAAATGCTCACTTTAAGAGCATCAACGGCCCAGAAATCATCTCCAAATACTACGGAGAATCTGAAAAACAACTCCGAGAAATATTTGATGAAGCAGCAGAAAATGCACCAGCGATTATCTTTATCGATGAAATTGATTCAATTTGTCCTAAGCGAGAAGATGTGAGTGGAGAAGTTGAACGACGTGTTGTTGCTCAGATGTTGACACTCATGGATGGTATGCAAGGTCGAGACAATGTTGTCGTTATTGGCGCTACCAATCGTCGAGATGCTTTGGACCCTGCACTACGTCGTCCAGGTCGATTCGACCGGGAAATCGAAATTGGTGTCCCAGACCGAGAAGGACGGAGTGAAATCATGGACGTCCATACTCGCCAAATGCCAATATCTGATGACTTTGAAATAAATTGGGTTCTCGACAATACCTACGGATTTGTTGGAGCGGATTTAGCTGCACTGGTTCGTGAATCTGCAATGAAGGCTTTACGACGCTATCTGCCAGAAATTGACTTGGAAGAAGAAACCATCCCTCCAGAAGTTCTTGAAAAGATGGAAGTTCGTATGGATGATTTCCGTGAAGCGATTAAGGACATTGAACCTTCAGCGCTCAGAGAGATATATGTCGAAATTCCAGAAGTCACATGGGACGAAGTCGGCGGCTTAGAAGAAGTCAAAGATCGTCTCAAAGAGTCTGTTGAATGGCCACTTACCAAGCCAGAACTCTTCGAACACTTTGGAATCAAACCTCCACGAGGAATCGTACTCTTCGGCGCCCCTGGAACTGGGAAAACCTTGCTTGCCAAAGCCATTGCCAATGAAGCACAAGCGAATTTCATCAGTATCAAAGGCCCAGAAATGATTTCAAAATGGGTTGGAGAGTCCGAGCGTGGCATTCGTGAAATTTTCAAGAAAGCGAAACAATCTGCTCCAGCAATAATCTTCTTGGATGAGTTTGAATCAATCGCAAGCATGCGCTCGTCTTCAGCAACTGAAGGCAGTGATGTTGGCAATCGAGTTGTCAACCAGTTGCTCGCGAGTATGGACGGTGTTGAATCACTTGATGGAGTGATTATCGTTGCTGCAACCAATCGACCTGAAATGATTGACCCGGCTCTACTTCGTAGTGGACGATTTGAGCGTGTACTGCACGTCCCACCTCCAGATGAAGCGGCACGAGAAGTTATCTTCAATATTCATAGCGAGGGAATGCCACTGTCGAAATTCTCTCTCAAAGACATCATTGGCGGTCTTGACGGATTCACCGGTGCTGACATTGAAGCGGTTTGCCGTGAAGCGGCACTTATCTGTATGCGCGCAAACAAGAAAAAGGTCACAAAGACCCATTTTGAAGAAGCGATAAAGAGAGTTCGCCCGACTGTGAATGCTGAAATGCTTGCTTACTATCAAAAGATGGAAACTTTGCTCACCTCTGGTCTTTCAAATATCAAGCGAAGCCGTGACACTGGATTCGGAATGGAAACGATGTGAGGCCGGCCCTTGAATCGACGCATTGATGTGCTGCATCGATGTGGTTAGCATGTAACTGAGGGATGAAGTGAATGGCTGTCTTTGCTCGTGAAATTATTGGTCGAGAAGTCATCGACTCTCACAGTGAACTCCTTGGCATTCTCCGAGACATTGTCTTTGACAAACAATCTGGCTCAATCTCTGGAATCAGAGTCAAAATCGAAGAAAATCTCGACCCAACTGTGCTCCCTTGGAAGATGACTGATGGGTTGATGGAGATCCCTGTTGATGAAGTGGCTCGAATCGCCTCAAAAATCCATTTAAAGCGCTAAAAATGGGTTTTTGCAGGCAAAAAATATTCTTTTCTGATGAGCATTTGTCTCCCACATGATAACAACCTTCTAAACACAACCGAACACGTGGCTATGTCGGAACAGTGCTCTAGAAGGTGACCTCATGCTCGACAACATAAATCTCAATTACCGAAGAATCGGCCTACAGGCTGCATTCTGGCTTGTAATGGGCCTTTTGTTGATGAGTATTTTACTCAATTTTGTCAACCTTTCCAACACAAATCAACTGTCCGCCTATGATGACGACTGGAATGACATGTCAGCATTCCGCCAAGACATTAAAGACATGGGCATTCAAACCAATTCGTTGGTGAGTAGTCCACTTTTATTGGCAGATATTGAAGACCCTCGTAATACGACGTACATTCTTGCTGGAGTTGAGCGAGACACACTTTCACTACCTCAATTTGACAGTGATGGATTCATTACAATCGCAGCAGAAGATGGTTACTCACCTTCTGAAATCGATGCTATTGTCGAATTTGTTGATGCTGGAGGAACCGCTTTAATCCTTGATGATTATGGGTTTGCTGGAAGTATTGCTCAGGCCTATGGTGTTCGATATACCGGCTACCAACTCTATGACACAACTTATGTTGAAGAACTCGATTACAACTATGTTTGGATGTGTATTCAAGCAACTCCTTGTGGCATGAATGGGAGCAGTATCGACCCTGATACCATCTCGGTTCACGAGCGCTGGAGCGGGATGAACGGCGAAGGGGCGCATCCTTGTAGTTTGTTAAACGGTCAAAGCATGCCACTCGAAGATGCTGGCTTGTGCTCTCAACATTGGTCAAATGGAGAAATTCAATACAACGCCACCTATCAATTACTGCTCAATAACATCACTGCTTTGGAGCTCATCCCCGGTGTAAACGGGGCCCTTTCAGAAGTTTCTATTCGTGCGGTTACAAGTAACGAAGCAACCGTCGATGTCAATGGCGACGGCGAGATTTGGGTGGGCAATGAAATAACACCCGAAACTCCTGATTTGTGGGGTCAATTCAATTTGAGTGTTGAAGCATGTGCTCAAAAGTCATGCGACCCAAATGATGGTGGACGAATTGTGTTTATGGCTGATGGTTCTGCATTGATTAATGCCATTTATGACTACCAAGGTTTCAATGACCCAAACGACCCATTGTATGGCTCCAATGAATGCATCACATCCAATGAAAAGTGCATTCCTGAAAATGATAACCGTAAATGGGCAATGGACTTCATTGCTGAAGCATTGATGTCAACCAATGTTGGAGAAGAAGGGCAACCTGCTGAAAATGCGATGGTTATTTTTGATGAATCTCGCCATCCACAAAATGCCTTGGTTGCGGATTCATACAATACTGTATACTTCCTCCTGGTCTATTTTACCGGTGAAGGATTGGCAATGTTGTTGTTGTTTCTCTTCCTCTTTATCGCCTTTGAAGCGGTTCTTATCAAGAAGAGAGACCCTGAATCTTGGCAACACGTATTCAGTATCATCTACTATGGATTTGGGGATGCGAACCGATACACATACTATGCAAAAACTGACAAAATCCGTCAAGTCTTCCTTTCGAAGGTTCGGAACCAAAACGGCCTGAGTCGTGAAGAATTCCATGCGATGCCTGCTCGGGAACTTGTAAATCTCATCAACGACCCAGTGTTAGCAAAGTTTGCAATTGAGCCAACAAAGTATTCTCTTGAACAGACTGTGGCTGTTGTAAAACGAATCAAAGCGTGGGGACGCACCTGAGGTGGTACTATGTGGACACGTAAGGCATCATTCACCTTTACCGGCGGTATTGCGCTGATTCTTATTGGCATGATGATTGCAAATCTCCAAATGATGATTCTTGGAATTTCATTTATTGCATTCATTGTTGTGAATTCTTGGATATCGGGCCATGGTGATGTCGAAGTACAACGCACTCTTTCCGCTGATAATCTCTACAAGGGTGATGATTTGTATGTCGAACTCTTGGTTACGAACCGTTCAAATCGAAACACACAATTGTTGGAAGTGTATGATAATATTCCACATGAAATGAAACTTCGAAGTGGCCTTAATCAAATGCGATTGAATCTGCGACCTGGCGAAAGTGCTCGTATTCGATATGTTCTTCGTTGCCCATTAAGGGGACATTATTCCATTGGCCCGGTTTCGCTTCGTTCACGAAATACATTCAATCTTGGTGTTGATGAAATGTTTGTAGATCACCACAGCGACATTGTCATATTCCCTCAAATCAAAGAAGTTGAAGAAGCATTCCTTCGCTCCAGAACGCCAAAAATGTATACTGGTGCAACAACTCTTCGAACACCTGGGCAAGGTTCCGAATTTTATTCACTGCGTGAGTATGTTCCAGGAGACCCGTTCAAGAATATCAACTGGAAAGCTTTTGCTCGTACTGGAGAATTAATGGTGAATGAGAAATGTCGTGATGCAGTGACTGACTTGTATATTCTCTTGGATAGCCGAGATATTGCTCGAATCGGAACTGTTCTAAAAAATCCACTGGAAATGGGAACTGTCTCTGCAGCAAGCCTTGCTGCATTCTTCCTCAAACGACGGGATTCTGTAGCCTTGGCTATCTTCGATGACAATCTTTCCTATCTGCCACCAGATACTGGTGACAAGCAGTATTTCAAAATCCTCAGTGCACTAGCAGGAGTATCTCCTAAAGGAACTATGCCACTTCAAGCAGTTACCAATTCCTTAAGTGGTCGATTCAGTCGAGGTAGTCCTGTTTTCATCATTTCTTCATGTGAAGGCGATGGAACAGTACCCGCTGCTGTTCGAGACCTCGTTGGACGAGGACACGAAGTTACCGTTCTTTCACCTTCAAGCATTGACTTTGAACGCTTAGTGAGCCGGATTCCTCGAATGTCCTATGAAGTTCTCAAACTTGAACGCCAAAACCGTTTGACAACTTTAGCCGGCTCAGGAGCCATGGTCATTGACTGGATGCCAGACATGGATTTGTCTCAGGCATTAATGCAAGTGAGGGGGTACTAAGATGGCTGATGATGTAGGACTCCAAGGAGACGTCACCATAAGTGGAGAAATTCGTCCACGGACTTTACACTTGAAAATGCTGAGAAAGCAATGGCAAATAATCACGCTCCAAGTGATTGCAACCATCGCTTTGATCGGCATGTATTTGGAAGTTGTTTCAACCTATGTTGTTGGTTCAATCGACCACACCATGCTTTTCGACACCATCGAGATTCTCATTGGAGACCAATTACCGATTGGCGATTGGCTCACAGGAGAAGGGAGAACAGGATTAGCTCGTTTCTTCGTACCTTTGATTTTAGGATTGGCACTTGGCGGCGGTATGGCCTTACTCGCTTTCCAAACACCGGTTGTGCAACAACGGGTGAAATTAGGTTTCATCATCACACTCATCGTTGTTTTAGTCGGCCAACTCTTGCTTTCGTGGCTCACTGGAATGTTGTTTAGTTTTGACTTGCGATTACCAAACACCGCTGAATTGAGTACTTTGGAATGGCCGTTGTTGATGATTTTATCTTTGATGATTCTCTTCCTATACCTCTTACCCGTAATCATGGGTGTGCGTGGAATTTGGGGGCTTTCTCGACGCTCTATTGCTTGGGCGATTGGATTTACTCTCCTGTTCCTTGGCATCCATGCAATTCTTGCATTCCCTCTTATCAACGGCCAACTTGGAGATTACGGAAACTCTGTGAGTGTCATCGGAGCGCAATTCAGTGAACCAACCATTGGTATATTCGGATTGATGTTGGTGACGAAGGAACAATTTGCCCTCATCATGATTGCTGTTCTCATCATGGTTTTCCAAGAATCTTCATATGGCGTTATCCGCTATTTAGAATATGCATATCGCCTACCTGAATCATGTAAGCGAGACCCTGAATATGTTCGTCAAATGGATAATGTTCTCAATACCCATCTGAAACATACTTTTGGTTTCCTCGGCTTGACGGGAATTGCGACAATGGTGGCCCTTGGTTTCCACAGCGTGCTCTTGGACCTCGTCAAGGATTCAACAGGTAGCCAATGGGCAGGACAAATCTCAGAATCCATTGAACTCTCACTGACGTATGGGTTGGTCATCTCTGCTGCGATGTTTTTGAGCATCATGGCCCTGCTCAGATTCTTTGTACCCTGGGAGCGTATTTGGGGATTCATCTATGCACGGCGCACACAAGAAACGGCTCCTCAGTCAAAAGAAGTTGTCGAAATTTGAACATTAGCCTTTTTGCATTGATTGCACGAGACGTCCAATCATTTCTGCACACAGAAGTAAAAACAACGGCAACCCACACCATGCGACAAGCATGCCTAATGTTCCATCGACCATTGAAATAACTACTGGGTGAAGAAAAAACATTGCAACAAATGCCAGAATCAGAACGGCACGTTCGAAATACAATGGATACCGTTTTCCCTGCAACTCATCGCGATGCAAGAGAGTGTTTGTTTCAGATGACATCCCAACACCTCAAAAATCAAGACCGGATAACCGTGCCTCAAGTGCTGCTAAAGCAGGGTCAACTGCTTGTTCAGCCGCTGGTTCTTGACGATGGTTCCATGAGGCGTCTAAGCGCGCTAATTCCGCTTCGAGTTCCGCCCGCTCATCGCTTTGATTGAGTGGAATATCTGATGGCTGAGACACGACAGGTTCGGAACGTGCCGAAGTTTCAATTTCATCAACTTCATCGATTGGGACTGGCATGCTTTCCCAGCCAGCATCATCGGTTACAACTTCCTTTTCAACAACATCCAGCGAAACTGGGATTGTTCCGGCAAGAGATGATTCCATGTCTAACAACATCTCTTCTTCAACTGGTGTTCGTTGTGCATCGGGAATTGTATTGCGCTCATACGGCAACAAGCCATCGCGTTGGAATTCCCAAAGCATACCACGAGGAACACCATCCGCAAGTCCTGAAGCATCGAGTTGGGTGATTAATTCTTCCAACACACGCGCAGTTTCTTCGAGTGCAATTGCTTCACCGGCATCTCTTTGATCGGCTTCAAGATAAATATCATCAAGTGCGACTTGAATCAATTTCCGAGTCGCTTGTGCGATGCTTGGCAATGCTTCTGGACGTGTGCAATTATTGAGCAATGCTTCCACTTCTTGAGGTGGTGCTCCTAATCGAACAAGTTGTTCCAATACATTGCGAAGTCGACGCAACATGGTGATTGAACGGTCGAAATCTTCGAGAAGATGTTCTAAATCAAGAACAACATGGCCAACTGTTTCGCCGAGTTGGTGTTCGAGTCTTTGTTGTACAGACCAACGAGCAAGTCCTCGAACTGCTCCTGCTGTTTGAGGGACTTGACGCTCGAGTAAAGTCATAACTTCACTCGAAAGAAGGTGTCGAGGTGTTGCAGCAACATGGTCTACAGTTGATTGAATTACCTGTAAACCACGTTCAACTGCTCGGTCAAGAAGTGTGACTGAGTAACCAAGTGCTCGAGAGTTCTCAAGTCGTTCTAGAACAGGTCCAAGTCCATCGAAAGTTGATGCATCATCGAGTAAGGCTTGAGCCAATGGCTCCTCAGCAAGCCGGGCACGAAGACGTTCGGCTTCCTGTATATCTGAAAGTGCATCTTCGTGAGCTTGGGAGAGTGCTTCTGCTCTTTCCACCAATGAGATGAGTTCTGCTTCAGCATGGCCACGGCGTGCACCTAAATCGCCAAGTTCTCGCAAGGTTTGGCGTCGTTCAGTCATCAATTCACGTAGTTCAGCCTGTACCTGTGCTTGGCGAGCCTCATCGGAACTCAGTCGGGTTCGGTCTTCTTCAGAACGCCGACGAGAAGCTTTTGCCTCCGCATCAATCGATTCTAATTCGGATGTTTGAGTGTGAATCTTTTCTTCAAGAAGCATTGATTCTGCCTGGACACGGGTATGACGTTCACGGGTTGCTTCTACTTGCTCTTGGAGAACACGCAGTCGACGCTCATCGTCTTCTGACTGTTGACGTATGGAGGATAGCCGTTCACTGCCTGCAAGCATATCTGCATTCAATTGTGCTTCTCTTAATGCTAATTCTTCAATTGCAGAACGTAATGTTTCGCTTGATGAAGCATCACCCAGGGCTTTGGCAAGTTCAGCAGCACGAACGCTTACTTGATGCTCGAGTTCATTCACCCGTTTTACCAATCGCTCCGCTCGGTTTTCTGCTTGTTCGGAAGCAGCACGAGATTCAGCCAAATCGAGTTGCATCTTATCGAGAGATGAATTGTTTTGTTCTATTTTCGATACCGATTCCATTCGTGATTCGCTGGCTTCTCTGGCAAGTATTTGAGCAGCATTCTTAGCGGTTTGAGATTCTTCAAGCCGGCTCGCAATGGCTGCTTTTTCTTTCTCTAATTCATCGATGCGGTGGTCGGCTGCCTCCAATCGTCGTCGGAGCCCAGAATCAACTGCCATAGATTGAGTAGCCTCACTCGGCAATCCACCACTTACCACTTCGACGGTTTCAGAGAAGGTTGCACTGGAGCGGCTCTTCCTCAATTGTTCCATTCCGATTTCAAATCCAAATAAATCGATGAGTTTGCTCTTGAGGTTTGCACGTCGACTCTCTGAACGGGTTCGAAGGGTGACCAGTAAATCATAGAAATCATCGAGACGGAACTCTTCAACCGTACCCGAATCACGTGAAACAATCGTACCTACTGGTAAACGGTGTAGCTTGAGAATTCGAGAGGAGTCGGTAAATGTGAGCATGGCTTCTTCTAAGGATTGGCCATCAGGAGCAGAAATCCCAACCGGTACACCTCGAGCCAACAAAACCGAGACTGTAGTAGATGATTGACCGGATTGAAGATGTCCTGTGACTTCTTCCTTCACACCAGCAGTGAGCATAGAGAGGATGGCATCAGGGCCGCCTCGACCTTCTCGAAGTACGAATCCATCCGGCAAAGGGCCTCCCGATGCACCTACTGCACCCAGTTCACCTTCGAGAACTGCTGCTGCTGCAGAAATTAATCGAGCATGATTTGTATTGGCTTCAGTCCAAACGCCAAGCGAAACATCGCCTGCTTGAGCAAGAAGAAGTGAACCACCCTCGTGATGCATGGTCCAATGACTTCCGCTAGAAATACTATCATCTTCAACAATACTGATGTTCATTGCCTCAAGAGTGGAATGAATTTCTCGTGCGAGCGTTTCAGCATCGTTCGGCAATTCTCCAACGCTATCAATGAGCATACCTTGGTCAATTGCAATCGCTCCACGAACCGTGTCCCGTTCGACCAAAGCACGGAGTACTGCAGACAAGTCTCGGGCAAGTAGTCGAACGACTGCATCTCCTCGAGCAAGTAATCCTTGTCGGTCTGCAGCGTACTCAAACGCTTCAGGGATAACTTGGGCGACACTGCCGAGGCCTGCTAGAGAATATTCACCTGCGATATATCGGCAGTTTTCCTTGGATTCAATTTCTTCGAGACGGAGTCGAGCTTCTTTTCCAGCAAGCAGTAATTTGCCTTTACCGGATTCAGAAAGCCAACCAACAATTCGGCCAGCGCGAACTAACCGATGCCCAGCAGGCGTTTTCCTTCGCCCAATCCATGTGCTAATCACGCCATGGTCAAACGGCTGAATCGTACCGTCTCCAACAATGATTTCTTCTTCAATCTGGGTTCCTTCTGGTAGGTTAAACATGGTATCACTCACATTCTCGGGGTTGTCGCAAGAATTCGACGGTCTCGGTCAAGAGCATGTCGCCATCGGGCTAATCGCCCTCCGTCGCCGCTCAAAACAACGATTCGATTTGGAGCTGCCACATCGATAACCATCCGTTTCTTACTTTCGCACCACACTTCATAGACTTGGCCAAGGCCAAGGGCATGTCCAGTTTCCTGGGCAACGTGTATCATTTCCACAGCGTCTTCAAAAGGCGGCATTACGCCTTCTTCACCGACACTTGCCAACAATTGACCTGTATCGTCGATCAACATTGCTTGATTAACGCCTTCAAGGCGACATAATCCGGCAAGTACTCGTTGCAGCATGGTTCTCAAATCTCCTGTCTATGCTGTAGCCTTCAAGTAGTTTTGCGCTTTTATCCCCCTAAAGGGGGATTTGAAGACCCAAATTGATTTTCCAACTGGAGATTCAAAATATTTTGCGCGGAGACCCGAATAAAACATGTTTTCCGCGCCTTAGAAAGGTTTCAATTCCGCTTGCTTTGGTTCAGAAAAGTCAGGTGTTTAGCAGAAAAATTCAATTGAAAAATTGAAAATTCAATTGAAAAATTAAATCCTTGTATTCCATCGACGCTTGTATCAATCTCAAACATGCGGTGAACTCAAACCCTAGAGGTGCACGCAAGCACACATGGCGAAAGGGGGGGAACCGGCTTTTTCAGTACCAACCTGCGATAGCTGTTCAAAACCTTCAATCCTCGAACAGGCCTATTCTGGCCGTATTTTATGTGGCGAGCATATGGCAAAATCTGTCCGTAAAAAAATCGGAAGGGAATTGCGTCAACAATTGAAACTCCCCCGCGATAAAGAAACGACGATATTTGTCGCCATTTCAGGTGGAAAGGACTCTGCTGTATTGCTTGACAGTTTAGTTGACCGTCTAGGACAAAGGCCCGATGTCACGATTATTGCTGGAACCGTTGATGAGGGCATTGAGGGATATCGCCCCCCTTCGTTGATATGTGCTCAAGAATTGTGTGACCGTTTGGGTATTGAATTCATTACCGTCTCCTATCCAGAATTGAGTTTCAAAGAGATGGATGAGGTTGCCAGTCGGATTCCTGGGCTTGTCAAAGAAAACAAAGAAGCACCTCGAATGCCATGCTCTTACTGCGGTGTATTTCGCCGTCAAGGCATCAATCATTTGGCAAAAAGAGTAAACGCTGATTACATCGCTTTAGGGCATAACCTCGACGACATGGCTCAAACTGTACTGATGAACATGACCAATGGAGATTTGGAACGGACCTTACGTCTCGCCCCACATACGACCACACCTGTTGACGGCCTTGCGCCCCGTATAGTGCCGTTGCGATGGATACCTGAACAAGAAATTCACCTCTATGCTTTGCATCGAGATTTACCGCTTCATCATGAAGAATGCCCTCATGCCAAAGGTGCTTTACGTTGGCGTCATCGTGAAATGGTCGCTCAAATGGAAGCAGATGTTCCTGGAACACGGCATGGGTTATTGCGGATGGCGGACAACATCAAGGGCTTACGAGATCAAGTCATAGATTTAGGCGGTGTTGAAGCACGTCCAGCTCCACCAATGCCTTGTGAATCGTGCGGTGAACTTACTTCGAGTAAACAATGCAAAGCATGCGATATGCGAGCCTTGATGAACGACAACTCAGAGAACATTGTTGGCTAATTCGCTTAAGTTCTGAGGGCGGCCACAATAATGGCAACGTAATTGCAAAGGGTCTCGTTGAACCACTTTCAAACGATGCGGTTGAGGTTCGCGGAGATTTGTAGTGATGCAGTTGGAAAACGTGCACCGGACGACGTTTACGACTTCATCTCCCAAATTAATGGTCAGTTTTTCTGCAACTGAATAGGCACGGATGATGGCGACATGAGCGTCGGGTGCAACCAGTGCTAAACGGTCAAGTTCTGATTGTGTCAATTCGCGGTCTTCGACTTTGATGATGTCTTTTGAACCCATTTTCTTCGATGGAACATTCATGACAAGTGAGACTGGAACTGCAGTTGAACCGCCAATTCCAAGCATTTCCAAAACTCGCATAGCTTGTCCCGAAGGAATATGGTCAATCACTGTACCGTTTCGAATTGCGGTTACTCTACGCATGCTGTGTTCGTTCGACATCACAAAGCACCTCCTTCTATTTTAGCAGGAACAGAAACACCGAGTAGGCGGCATAAGAGGGCCATTCGAGCAACAACTCCGTTGAAGGCTTGCTCAAAATAGCGTGCATGACGAGTCGTATCGACTGATGGGTCGATTTCATCGACACGGGGCAAAGGGTGCATGACAATCATGTCTTGCTTTACTTCGCTGAGATCGCGAGCATGGAGTTTGTATGCACCAGCACATTTAGCATATTCATCTTCATCAGCAAATCGTTCCTTCTGTATTCGAGTCATGTATATCACATCGGCTTCTGCCATCGAGCCATACAAGTCTTCAGTTTCAGTAACATCCGCCCCATGAGAGCGCAAATCTGAAACAATTTCTTCCGGCATTCTTAGCAAATTAGGACTCGCAAAAATAAGTTCGCAGCCAAATCGAACCAAAGCATGAGAGAGGGAATGGACCGTTCGGCCATAACGTAAATCTCCCGCCAAGACGACTTTTAACCCATCCAGTCGACCATGAGCTTGCTTGATAGTAAACAGGTCCAACATCGTTTGTGTAGGATGGTGGCCTGCTCCGTCTCCACCATTGAGAATGGGCACTCGGGCTGAATCTTGAGCATATTGCGCTGCACCTTGACGTGGATGCCGCATTGCGATGATATCGGTATAACCATCTACCATTTGGATGGTGTCAAATAATGTTTCACCTTTGACAACAGATGACGTTTTTACATCACCAAGGTTGACAACATCGCCGCCGAGTCTTTTCATTGCAGTTTCAAAGGACATTCGAGTTCGTGTACTCGGTTCAAAAAATAAATTTCCGAGGATTCTACCTTGTAAAAGAGGAAGATAAATCTCACCTCGTGCCACGGGCAGGAGGCGTTCAGCATCATCTAAGATGTCGAGAATCTGTTCGTTTGTCAAGTCGTCCATGGTAATGAGTCCAGCCATACGCTCTCTTCCTTCATCTAAAGGCAGGCGAAGACACCCTTGAACATTACCATCAAATTGATTGATTCCATCGTTTCAAATTACTTTTTGATGAAAGGGGAAACCAAACGAAGGAGCGGAGTGGTTATCACCGAGATAGCCCCGACATGCATTATGGCTCTCGATGCATGGGCGGATGTCGATGCTGCAATCTCTGCAGCACGTGAATCGAGACAAAAACGACTTGATCGCCTCACCAGCGGTTCTGCGTTGCTCATTCTCAGTGGCGCGATTTGGTTGATGTGGCCAAGTCTTCAATCAGCCATTAAAGGTGATTCGGGATTGCTTGAAGGACTTGGCTATCCCCTTCTCATCATTGCTTATGGCTTGGTTCTACAGGATTCAATCGTAGATGATCCCAAGGCAAGAACCAGAGTTGGTTCATTTGCATGCATTGCATGGCCTGTTCTTTTGATTGTGGCTTCAAAGCATCTGAATCTTGAAGATTCAGTATCTGCTCTTGGTTCTGGATTCATCGCTCTGGTAGCTTATGCATGCTTTCAAACATCACTTACAGTCTTACAAGGTGGACTTGACGTCATGCGATGGCGAGCGATAATGACTGGTCTGGGCGTCATTGCAGCCTTTTCTCTCTTTATTGGTCAAATTCCAGAAACGATGACTTATGAATGGTTAGCATCGCTGGCATCGTTGGGGATGGGTTGTACAGCAACCGCATACATTTGGTTCGTTGGAGACAATCAACGAGTTGAGCGAAAAGCGTTTGCTAAGCGCCTCGATGGTTTAGAAAATCAGTTATTGGAATTGAAAGCACAGGGTGCTGCGGTCGACCAAGCTTCGAGTTTGGTGATGACTGCAAAGGAGGAAGGACATATTGACCCGGAATACGGCATGAAACTTCTAGCCGAGGCCGAGGAAGATATCGAACGTACGCTGTCTCTAAGCGGTGATGTAGAAATCATTCAAGCGGATGCCATCGAAGCCATCGAAAAAGCAGAATCGATTGCACCAACAGCAAAACGACCTCGGAAATCTTTTGATATGGGGGTTCGAGAAGTTAAGTTGGGATCTTTAAGAGAAGGAGAAATGTTGTTCAGGCAATCGAAAAAATTGGCTCATGACATCATTGAATGGTGGGCAATAGCCGAACAATCCATCGCTGAAGCAAGTCGATTGCTTTCGGATAATAATGCCGAAAGTGTCCAACATTTGAGAGAACTCTTGTCAGATGCTAAAAAGAAACTCGCCAGTGAAGCGCCTCGTCAAGCCTATGAATTTGCAAGTGTGATTCCACCACAATTGTTGGCTGATGAAGATGCACAGGGTCGTGCCTTGGAAGCTGCTAAAGAAGCACAGCGGCAATTGGAACAAAGCGATGGCCTTGACACAACAGAAATGGTTCAGAGGCTTGAACGTGCAGAAAAAGCCATTCAAGCTGGAAACCCCAGTCAAGCAATTGGGTTAGCAGACGGCGTGGTTCGCTCTATTGAAGCAGAACGCACAGCAATGGATAATGTTCGTCGGGCGCTCAAGCAGCGGAAAAAGTTGGTTGCACAGTACAAAGACCGCGACGATAAGAGCGAATGGGAACAACGCCTTGCGGCCTTAGAAGATGCAGCGGACCTCAAACAATGGACCCAAGCTAATGCCTTGCTCGATGCTATGACAACCGATCTTGATAATGAGGGGCAAGCAAGTGATGAAGCACTCGAATTGTATGACTTTGTCTCAGAAGAATGGCAGGTGCTTCGAAATCAATGCGACACCAATGGAATATCAATTGAAGATGAAAACCGTCGTGCTTGTGAGCAAGCGATTGCTCTTGCAGGTGAAGCTTTAGCAGGCGGTCGTATCGAGGATTGCCTCAACCACTTATCCGAGGCAGATACTGCAATGGAACGACTGCGAAGAAAGATTTAGATTACGGCTCTAACAAACCTTTCTTTTCAATAGATTTGAGGTCAAGAGTCCCTGGGAATCCAAGATCAACAGGCATACCTGATATCGTGATGACGATGCCAAATAAATGTGTATGAATGCACATTGGTAACCCATCTGGCCAAACTTGCTGAAGGATTTTCCAACCGCTCGATTTTTTCTTGATCGCACGTTCTAGACTACCTGCGCCATCGAATGCGGTCCATCCATTCGAATACCATGCGTGTTGGATAAGTGGCTTCTTGCTAAAGGTCGGAGGCGGCGCTACAACGTGCTTTCGAGACCATCCTTCAAGCCAGTCAAGACCTGAATCGTTGAGCCATTCAATCGGAGTCGTTTCAGATGGAAGCATCTCGGTATGCCCTACTCGTGCAAGTTCACCAATGAGGTTTCGAACATGAGGATGTCGAGGGTGCGTCGATGCCAATTTCTCAGCCATGGTTACGCCTGTGTTGATTCGCCCTGCATCAATATGGAGAAGGGCACGGACAACTTCGCCATGCGTCCAATCAGTTATATCAAACGATTTGATGAACCCTTCAAGCAAATTTAGAGCTTTATCAGGAGTTCCTCCTAATCGCATACGAGCAATGTCACCTAGCAAGAAAATACGGCCAGGGGGGGTATCGAGATACTTGAGTTTGCTTTGCGCAACACCGTCCTTGAAGCGCTGAACGAGTTCGATATTTCTTTTCATCACTGAATCGATGGAAAGCAGTGCTTTGAATTCAGGTTTCAAAGTTCGCTGTTTTGGATTGAAGAGAGAGGCTGCCCATTGCAATCGAGCTGATTCTATATCATCGGAACTCAACAATTCCAAACGCGGCTTTGCTTCCGCGTAATCTCGTTGGGATAAACTCGCTGCTACCAGCACTAAACGGGCCACTTGGGCTTCTCGCCCACCCCGTAAGGCAAGCAGGGATACCGCTTCTTGCTCAGCTTCATTCCAACGTCCTAACCCGGCATATAATTCCATCATAGCATCGGTTTTACGTGCTAAAGTCAAGCCTTCTAATTGCTCGCCATGGCCTTCGAAAATCTTATCCAATCTATCAAGTGCTTTGGGCCACTGGTCATTGGCAATCAAATCGGTGAAAGGCTTTTGTTTGAGATAAATAATATCTTGCATTTCAGAAAGACGTTCTCGGTTTTCTCCAACCGCTGCATCGAAAGTGATGTCTTCTAATTTCAAACCAATACGACGAGATTTTATCCAAATTGTTAGGAAAGCGATTTGACCGCCGGACGCAAGCATCCACGTCAGTTCTTCAAGTGCATCTTTTTCCATAACTGCACAAACTGTATTTTCCCAATTTCCACATGCAGCCCCTTGAGGGAGGAAACTGGAATCCCAAAATGTAATCATCGCCAACGCAAGTAAGAGCATGGATTGTCCTGCAAACCCCGTAAAACAAAAATTGAGAACTTTTGCTTGCTGGCTAGGTTCTGCCCTTAACAAACGGCTGTCAGCCAATTTAATGCCGCCTTTACCGGAGACATCTTGGACATCGAGGAACAGAATTCGAGCAACTTCATAGACAAACAGAAAACCGATCAAAGCGACGTTCATCAACAAAAACAACAGAACAAACGTGACAATTGGGATTCGGATTCCATCCTGTGGAATAAAGGAAAAGAGTTCAATGAGTCCAAAACCAAGCAAGCCGCCCTCTTCCATAAAGGTCGTCTGAATTCGGTATTCAGGTAGTTCAAGAACTCGGTCTGAATGAACAAGCATATTCGGGTCATAAAGCAGTACAATCAACGAAATAAGGGTATTCAGAGCCACATAAGGCATGACAACCAAGTTGAAATTAACAATTTGAGCGACTGCTTGTTGTTTTGCATTCGGAACGTGATTATGGAAAGGAGAGGGTTCACCTCCAGCAATTTTCCGAGAGGATTGGCGGAGTGCTTGCCACGATGAGCCAAGAATTCGGCCATATGCAAGAATAGATGGTGCGAACATTGCAAATGCCGCAATACTGAAACGACGGGAAGGCGGGACGCCTGCTACGTCTAAAAGAAGATAAAGCGCGAATACTAAACTTATCCAGAGAATCATCAACATCCCATACGTGTAGCTTCGCCAGATACTGGATTCTTGCAAAGATGCACGGTCTTGGCCAATCGGTTTGATGACTTGGGCTCCAAGAGAAGTTCCCGAGGAAATCAACGCAGGTAAAGCAATGAAGACAAGGGCAATACTCAGAGAAGGGGCGTGATAACCTTCTGACAAATCCATCCGTATCATGATGAATTCGAAAAACAACAACAATGCTCCAACCAAGGCAAAAATATACGTTGCTACGCCTGAATACATTCCACGAGAAGTAAGTAAATCACGTGCATCCTGTGTTGTTGATGTAACTTGATGAACTTCATATCGCTTATTTCCAGTCTCAAAAGCAACTTGTAAGCCACGTAATTGTCGAGGAACAACACGTGTCCAAAAGAGCCAAGCTGTTGCAGCAGCCAGAAGAAACGGAATCAATGCAGCGGGGGTAAGCCCGTTAACAATTGGTGGCGCAGTCATGGTATCACCTCAGTCTTCATTCGGCGATATTGCTAAAGACGGTTGAGCAACTTTTTCTTTGATTTCAGATTTTAAATCGGTTAGGAATGTATCGAGTGGGATACCGCTGACTTGGTCTCCATTTCGGGCACGCAAACTAACCGTTCGGTTTTCAATCTCTCCATCCCCAAGAATGACCATGTATGCTGGTTGCATCTTTCGGTGTGTTCTGATTTTCTTGCCGATTGTGTCATCGCCATTATCAACTTCGACTCGGATTTCATTGGCTCGGAGAATTTCTGCAACTTCATCAGCATACGCAGTGTGCTTTTCTGAAATAGTGATGATATGACAATGCGTTGGAGTTAGCCAAGTAGGGAATTTTCCAGCAAAATGTTCGATGAGAACGCCGCAGAATCGTTCCATTGAACCAAACGGTGCTCGGTGAATCATGACTGGGCGATGAATTTCACCATCACTTCCCTTGTATTCCAACCCAAACCGTTCTGGCAAGTTATAGTCCACTTGGACGGTACCAAGTTGCCATTCACGTCCAATGACATCTTTGACGACAAAATCAATTTTAGGGCCGTAAAATGCTGCTTCACCAGGCTCTTCAGACCAATTGACTCCAAGGGATTCTGCTGCTGCTCGACATGCATCTTCAGCTTTATTCCAGCGTTCAGGCTCTCCAACATATTTGTCAGAATCCTTGTCTCTTAAACCAACTCGAACTCGATAATCATCCATTCCAAGTTTGTCGAAGATGATTTGAACCAATTCGATGCATCCAAGGACTTCTTCCGCAATTTGGTCTTCAGTGACAAATAAATGTGCATCGTCTTGAGTAAAACCTCGTACACGAGTCATTCCTGAAATTTCACCAGATTGCTCCCATCGATATACCGTTCCAAATTCAGCCAAACGGAGTGGAAGGTCTCTGTAAGAGCGCATTTGTGAAGCATAGATTTTGACGTGATGTGGGCAATTCATCGGTTTGAGCATGTAACCATCGATATCACCGCTTTTCATCAAATTCGAAAGCTCTCCACAACTGCAACCTTCATCAGCCAGTTTATTCATCAAATCTCGTTCAACGAGTGGCGGGTATTGTGAATCTTGATAATAGGGGAAATGACCAGAAGTACGGTAGAGGTCAAGTTTACCAATATGTGGCGTGAAGACTTGTGAATACCCCTGACGACGCAGATGGGAGGAAATGAAATCTTGCAACTCTTGACGAATAATTGAACCTCGAGGTGTCCAAAGAATCAAACCTTGACCAACCTCTTCATCGATATGGAATAATTGTAAATCTTTTCCAAGTTTCCGATGGTCTCTTTTCTTAGCTTGTTCGAGACGGTCGAGTGTTGCTCGCAGTGCCTCTTTGCTTGCCTCAACAATACCGTAGATGCGAACCAGTTGTTCGCGGTCTTGGTCGCCTCGCCAATACGCTGAAGATATGCTGGTCAATTTGACATTCATCAATCGTGAGGTGTTAGGAACGTGGGGCCCAAGACACAAATCATACCAATCATCTTGCTTGTAAATTGTCGAGCCACCACCATCTTCGATTTTTTCATTGATGATTTCAAGTTTGTAAGGGTTGTCTACGAAATGGTCTTGCAACTCTTCATCGGTTAATTCAACACGTTCAACTGTGAAGTTCTTACGAGCCAATTCTTGCATTTTCTTTTGAATCGCTTTAAGGTCTGATTCTACAATTTGTTCCATTGCAAAGTCATAGTAAAACCCTCGGTCAATCGCCGGACCAATCGTTGGTTTTGCATTTGGATAAAGGGCCATTACTGCTTGAGCCAACAAGTGGGCGGCACTGTGGCGAAGGATGTGAATGCCCTCGTCGGATTCAGTAAGGATGCCCTCAACAGAACAATCGCTATCAAGTACGCTTGACAAATCACATTCAACACCATCGAGACGAGCAGCTAAACAGCCGTGTTTCCTACCCAATGCATCGGTAATGACTTCTGCACAGGTGACTCCTGCAGCATATTCGTTCACTGTTCCATCAGGTAGGGTGACGTTAATGAGTGCCATAATGCTCTCTCCTTCAACCCCTACGGGGTTGTCCTCCCTTCATCAAACCATCCACTCGGATACACCCGGAAATGGCCATACAATGGATATATTTGGCCCGTCACCATGGGAACTTGAGATTCCAATAGATTCCATCGAAAAGAATACACTGTATTCCGAGGAAAATAGAACCGAGAAGCATCTTGCCTCCCCCGGGCAACTCATCCACATATGCGGAATACGCCAGCAAACCCATCAAGACATTTCCAATACTAGCAAGAAGTAAAACTCCTATAACAAGTATCGGAGTCCAACTGTATTGATTTTCAATATGGAATATCGTCGCCTCAAGCCACAACGCAGAGGGAATGACAAGCAAGGCAAATGCGAGTAATAAACGGGCACCACCGCCACCATCAGACTCGCCCCAAGGCCACCGTAAAGACTCCATTACCGAAGCTTCATTTTGATAAAGTATAATCCACCAATACATCAAGAAACCAAATGCAGCCAAGAACATAAACGGCACAATAAATTTGGCTTGCGACCAGGGGATTCCTCCCCAAAGTGCATTCTTATCTGAGGCATGAGAAAGGCCGTATAGATAGGATACAAGAACAAGGGTTCCGAAGATGAGAATAAAGATTCGAACAAAGTTTCGCGTTACTTCCATGAACACCTGTAGGGGTTTACACTGATAAGGACCTGTATTAACGCTCACCATTCAACATCGAAATCATCACCGAGAGTCGTGCTCGGTTTTTCAAGAATTTCGACCTGTTTTGAAACGACTTGTTCTACAACATCCTCCGCCTCAGCAGATGGTTTTTCTTGCTTTTTAGCATCGACAATAAAACTACTTTCCTGACCTACATGCTGTGTTGGACGACCGTATTGTGGCTCTGAAAGAGGTTCGGCTTCTGCAACGGGTTCTTGTTGTTCAGACTCTTTGGAAACCTCCTCGATTGAAGGGGTATTTGCATCATCTGTTTTGAGGTTTGCAAAGCCTTTGGCCAATGTATCAGCAAGAGTGGGGGTGGCTGGCTTTCTTCGACTCATATCTTGGCCAAGGAAGGTAGAGCACATCAATACTCGCTTGAGTTGTGCGATTGATGAAACCAGTTTGTCAGGTTTCTGTGCAGGTCTTCTTGAAGGGGGAACACTTCGCATGTCTATGCGCATCGGCATCGTGGTCAATCCCGACGCCGGATTAGGTGGGCGGTTGGGGTTCAAAGGAAGCGATGGACGTGCTGCTGAAGCACGTGCTGCCGGCGCTGAAGACCGGGCTGGCCCTCGAATGCTACAAGCCCTTGAAAATTTGAAAACCTTACTTAATGGTTCATTGAATCGTTCAGGAGTTGAACTCACCTGCATCGGATGGGATGGGCGAATGGGCTCGACTTGGTTTCCAAAGAAAGGCACGAAAATAGACTTTGAGAGCATTGGTAGCACGCCAGGAGAGACCTCTGTTGCTGACACCACTTCGTTGGTTCAATCTCTGGTCAAGGCAGGTGCGGAGGCGATTCTCTACGCTGGTGGGGATGGTACAACTCGAGATATTGCCAATACACTGGAAAGCATCGGTAAAGAGGCACAAGAAATCCCGCTCATCGGAGTACCAGGCGGAGTCAAAATGCATTCGGGTTGTTTTGCAACCACGCCAAAAGCAGCTGCTGAAGTTACCTTAGCATTCCTTCTTGGCGATTTGCGCTGTGCAATCACTGAAGTCATGGACCTCGATGAAGAAATCTACCAAGAGGGGGTTTGGAAAGTTCGAATGTATGGCGAGGCTTGGACACCGTCAAGTCCTCGATTCATGCAAGGTGCAAAAGAACAGGTCGAACGAACCAGTGAATCAGATACCATCGAGGGATTGGCTCAACATGTAGAATCACTTCTTTCCACTGATGAAGATTTGCTGGTTGTCTGGGGCAGCGGTGGAACCTTGCGTCGTATGGGAGATTTTTGTGGTGAAGAACTTACACTTCTTGGCATTGATATTCTTGGGCCTGTTGAAAATGGTGAACGAAATCTCTACAGCGACTTGAATGAACAACAACTCCTCGAAATCATAGAACAACATGTCGATGAAAATGGCGAACAACGGCCCCGATTACTGTTACTCTCGCCGATGGGGGGACAAGGGTTTCTCATTGGAAGAGGCAACCTTCAACTCTCTCCGGATGTATTGCAAATGATTGGAATTGACCATATTCTCGGTGTGGCAACACCTGCAAAATTGATTGGACTCAATGCAGTTCGTATCGATACAGGCGATGTTGACCTCGACCAAGTCTTCCAGAACAAGCGATTCATCAAAATTTTGCAAGGATTCAGAACCACTCGACTGATTCGAATTGAAGAGGCGTAATTACAGCTGACCTGTCGCCGCCTTGAGTAAACCGAGGAACGGCGGACTTGGTCGTCCCGGCCTACTCTTGAATTCAGGATGGTATTGGACGCCGATGTAATAGGGGTGGCCTTCGAGTTCAAAGATTTCACATCTCTGGCCAGTTTCATCTTTTCCGACAAACTTGAGACCTGCTGCTTCGATGTCTTCAATCATGTCGGGGTTCACCTCGTAACGATGACGATGCCGTTCATCAACAGAATCTCCATCACCATACAATCGGCGGATTGTACAATCTTCAACTTGCCATAATGTTGGTCGGCTTCCTAAACGCATGGTTCCACCGAGATGGGTTTTGGAAATTTCTGGCATGAAAATGACCGCTGGATTTTTACAGTTTTCATCGAATTCTGTTGAATTTGAATCTTTGAACCCGAGTACGTTTCGACAGAACTCAATGGTTGCCACTTGCAATCCAAGACAGATTCCAAGATACGGCGTCGAATGTGTTCGCGCATATTCCGCTGCCAAGATTTTGCCCTCAATCCCTCGGTCGCCAAAGCCGCCTGGAACTAAAACTCCAGCCGCTTGTTTGAGCATCTTCCATGCTTGTTCTCGTTCAGATGAATCAGCCCAATCCGATTCCAGATGGCTTGCTTCAATCCAATCGATGACCAGTTTGCGATCAACAGCCATTGCTGCATGTTGCAAACTCTTGATGACTGAAAGATAAGCATCTGAAAGATTGGTGTATTTTCCAACCATGGCTATGTGTACTTCTTCAGTCAATGTATCAAGATGATATGCCATAACACGCCATTGTTCAAGTAAATCAGTTGCATTGCAATCGAGTTCGAGGATATCACACAATCCTTGTTCTTGCAACATCAATGGAACGTGGTAAATGTTGGGAACATCGTGTGTCGACATTACCGCTTCGGGTTTGACATGACAGAATGCTGCTAATTTTTCTCGTGTTTCATCGGCCAAAGGCGCTGTTGAACGGCAGACGAGGATATCTGGAGTAATTCCCAAACCTCGTAATTCCTTTACCGTGTGTTGAGTTGGTTTGGTCTTCTGTTCACCAACTGGTCCCATGACTGGAACTAAGGACACGTGAACAAAGGTAACATTCTCGCGACCAACACGGAATTGGAATTGTCGCAGAGCTTCTATGTAGGGTGCAGATTCGATATCACCAACAGTCCCACCTAATTCGATAATGCACGCATCAGGAATCTCCTCGCTCCCGTCTGCTGGCTGGTGAGCGACCGCTTCTAACCAATCTTGAACAGCATCAGTGATATGAGGAATGACTTGAACTGTTTTTCCAAGATAATCACCCCGACGTTCGGCTTCAATGACTTGTGAATATATTTTCCCGGTGGTTACATTGTTGTTGCGCCCGAGGTTAATATCGAGGAATCTTTCATAATTCCCGAGGTCGAGGTCCACTTCGCCGCCGTCATCTAAAACAAAAACTTCGCCGTGTTCAAACGGGGACATTGTCCCAGCATCGCTGTTCAAATAAGGATCTATTTTCAAAGAAGTTACTCGCAGTCCAGCGCTTTTGAGTAAGACACCAATGCTGCTTGCAGTAACGCCCTTCCCCAATCCAGAAAGAACTCCCCCGCTAACCACAACGTACTTCATGCACATCAACGGGCTTTGAGGCCGTCGCGCCTCCCATATCAACATACCTCTTGAATCAATAAATCTCAATCATGACGAATTGAGCGAAGAATCAAAGAGTGGGTGCGCTGAATTCGGTGGGAGGGGAACATGAGCGAAATACCGACGACCATGTTCGCATGGACCAAAACAACCGATTCCGTAGGGGGTTTCGCTCGTATCGAACACCCGGTTCCAACACCTGACGCCGGCGAGGTGTTGGTCAAAACTCATTCCACCTCGGTATGCGGTACTGACATTCACATCTGGAAATGGGATGAATGGAGTCGAGAAAATGTTCCACTCGGTACAATTACCGGTCATGAGACTTGCGGACAGGTCGTTGGATTAGGAGAAGGTGTGGATTCACACTCCATTGGAGATTTAGTGGCGATTGAATGCCATTTAGCATGCTGGAATTGCCCACGTTGTGAAGAAGGGAATGCCCATATTTGTGAAAATGGTTCCATTTTTGGCGTCCATACCAACGGTGCCTTTGGACCATACTTTGTCGTTCCAGCTGTCAATGCTCGTCAAATTCCAGAAGGACTTGACCCTGGATATGCTTCAATACAAGACCCACTCGGAAATGCGATTCATACATTGACCGGAGGCCCTGTCAAAGATTCAACCGTTGCGATTCATGGCCTTGGCCCTATTGGATTGTTTGCGGTCAATGCTGCAAAAGCAATGGGTGCAGCAAAAATTATTGCCGTGGATTGGGATAATACATATCGAATGGATTTAGCAAAATCTCTTGGCGCTGATCTTGTTCTAGGTAAAGAGAATGATGTCGTAGCAGAAATTTTAGCCGCTACAGATGGACGAGGAGTCGATAATTCGTGTGAATTTTCTGGTTCCCCCCAAGCACTGGCCAATACCGTTCACAGCACTCGAATGGGCGGTTATGTCAATATTCTCTCTGTATATGGAAACTCAATGCCAGAAGTTCCAATGAATGAAGTTGTGTTCCGTTATCTCCACATCAAGGGTATCAATGGCCGTAAGATGTGGTCGACGTGGGATACAATGCATGATTTACTTGAACAAGGGCTCATCGATGTTGATGCGGTACTTACACATCGAATGTCAATTGATGACTTTGAACAAGCTGTCGATTTAGCAATTGCTGGCAATTGCGGAAAGGTTGTCTTGGATTTTACTTAGCGCCAACCCATTTGTAACGACGGGCTCCTTCATCCAGGCCTTCGTCGCCAATCTCAACCAGAGCAAATTCACTTTCAGGAGTAACAACACTGTCGTCTTGCAAACCTTTGTGGAGGTTTTCATACGTAATGTGGTCGATAGCAACACGCCCTGCAAGGCGTTCAAACAAATGCCAGCGAGAAACGACTTCTCGCCAACGAGGACTTACTTTACCTTCGAACACTTTGGCTTTGGCTCCAGAGCCATAACCGCATAAACCGAACAAAGTATTGTCCAGATTGCTGTTTTCCTCTAAATCTGATTCGAAGGTTGACATCAAGGCAAGGAAGATTGAACCTGTATATTGGTTTCCAATCAAACTGCTTGCACGCTGCCCTTTTTCGATTCTGCTTGCATGGAATTCAAGATACTCAGGAGTCTTTGAAATTGCTCGACGGTAACCATCCATCGCTTTCTCCCAGATTCCAATGATGACAGGGTCATCTGAATTATGCTCCGCTGGCATTGGGCCAAGTTGTTCGGATATAGATTTCCAAAATTCGGTATCTTGCCGGTCATGTCTGAATATATCTGGGAACATACGCTTGGCTTGGAAAGCATAGGGTAAATGCATGATAATTCGAGACCATTGTTCAGTGAGTCGTTCGTCGTTTTCAAAATCATATCGACCTTGGGTTTCTGCTTTTTTAGCAAAATTGTGGAAGGCTTGCCGAACTGCGTCTTGATAACATCGGTTGGAAAATTGACCATCGAAAATGGGGTCGTCTCGGTGTACACTGACTTTCTCTTCACCGTGTGCAAAGATGCCGAGCTTGCGTACTGTCGATTCTGGTAAATGACGTATCATACGTTCAATAAGACCTTTTTTCATCGTTTGACCGGTTTCTTGAGCAAGTTGTAACACATTGCTAATGACTGAACGAATACTTACTTCTCGACGCGGCTTGAAGAAATCATGCACTGGTGTTGTCGAAACACCGATGCAATCTGGAATCTCAAGAAGACGTGGATTTCGACGAATCAATAACGCGCCGCCGCCCGCACCTTGAGTATATTCACCTGAAGATTCCAAAGCATATTTTGCGTTGTCTGAAAAGATGACAATTCCTGTTCTCTCATCGTGCTCGGTCGAACGAGCAACCCAATCGAGAGTGGTATGTAATGCATCAACTGCACCGATACAAGCAAAAGTCATATCGACGACATCACAATTCCGGAAACAATTTGCGCCAAAGCGTTCTTGATAGCGTTGCGTTAGCATATCGACGATATATGTGGCCGTAGGTTTAGCTCCATCAAGAGCAGATTCTGTTCCAAGATACATTCGACCTATTGAATTTGGATCAAGACCGTTTCGATCAATAATTTGCATGACGGCCATTGCACCCATCGTCGCAGTATCTTCATGGACATCAGGAATCGCCATGGCTTCAAGACCAAGTCCCTTGTTCAATTTCCCAAAATCAGCACCTCGCAACTCTGCGAAATCCTTCATGTCCATATACAAACGAGGAAAATGAATCGCTATGTCGTCGATGCCCACACAGGCTTGACTCTCTACTCCCATCGAGTGTTGTTTCTGTTGACCCCTATTTGAAACAACTACCCTACGGCAAGGTGTGAAAGAGTGTTTTCAATACTTATTCCATTTCGGGGACTTCGGCCATTGCCGGGTCTTGTTTTGCCCACAAAACATCGTCTATTCGAAGAATCGAAATGGCTGCTTCAGTCGCGCCTGCTATGGATTGTCGAGCAATGAGATATGGTTCAAGAATACCGCTTTCAACCATGTTTGCTGGTTTACGTTCTAAGAGGTTTAATCCCAAATGATGAGAATTTGTATCACCGTTTACTTGTGCTGCGACCAATTGCAACAATGTATCGATTGGGTCCAATCCGGCATTTTCGGCTAAAACCCTTGGAATGACTTCAAGTGCATCGGCAAAGGCTTCTGCACCGAGTTGTTCTCGCCCTGGAATAGATTCAGCGAAACGTCGTAACCGACGTGCTAGAGCAACATGCGTTGCACCGCCTCCAGCCAATAATCGCTTGTCTTCAAGCATCTGACACGCTACTCCAAGGGCATCAGCAAAACTTCGTTCAACTTCGCCAAGAACTGTTTCTGTACTTCCGCATGCAATGAGTGTGGCACCGCCTTCTTCGGTTTCGACAATCCAATGTGCGACACTGCCCCAAGTCTCATTTTTACTTGATATAAAAGCACCTAAATCATCCACTGTTGCTCGTTTCACATCAGACACAAGTGTTGCCCCACATCCGCGCGCTAACAGGTCTAAATCAGAACGGGCAACTCGACGAAAGGCTTGAATTCCTTGTTTAGCAAGTAAGATTTTAGCTTCTTCATCAATACCTTCTTTGCAAGCAAGTAAACTGATCCCGAGTACTTTGAGGTGCTCGATTTGTTGTTCAAGTAGTTCGACTTCTTTGGCTCGGAAACTCTCGAGAACCCCCGGGGAAGTAACATTGATGCTCATATCACTCTTCATTGAACGGCGTTCAATTCCACCATCAATCAGTAGAATTTTCCCCGCACCTGCGACACGTGGCATATCCTCATGAATTCGGTTTTTGGCCAAAACCAAACCAGTTACTAAACGCGTATCGCTAATACTGCCACCTGATTGAGGCAAGATTTTCACCCGGGTTGGGTCAGCGACAATTCCATTTGCCATTTCAACCTGAATCGCCTCCGCAGCCTCTACTGCGAGTTGGGCGAGTAAAATTTGCATTGAATGATGGCCTTTACCAGCAAGTGAGGTCTGTGCAGCAAGTAAGCGGTGCTTATGTTCCGAATCAATCGTCAATTCCAAGAGCACCTCATGTGCAAATGTTTCTGCCATGCGAAAGCCTCGTGCGATAATTGCTGGATGGACATCTTGTGTGACCAAATGCCAAGCGTTTTGCAGCATTTCTGCCGACATCAAAACCGTAGAAGTGGTTCCATCTCGGGCTATCTTGTCCTGAACTGAAGAAGCATTGATCATCATTCGAGCAACAGGGTGTTCAACTTTAGCAGATTGAAGTACGGTTACTCCATCGTTGGTTACGAGTGTGCGTCCGTCATCGTCGATTAACAATTTGTCAAGGCCCCTTGGACCTAAAGTCGAACGTACAGCACCTGCAAGAGCCATTGCGGCTTGGATGTTGTTCTGAAGAGCGCTGCGTCCTGTGGTACGCTCGGTATCCCTGAGAATAGGCGCATCGCTCATAGCACAGCCACCAAACTCTTCGCCATAAGGTCAACTATGACCGGAGTTGGCTCAATCTTCATCATCTTCGACGACTTCGAAGTCTGCATCAACCACTTCATCGCCACCGACATCGATGTCGCCATCTTCTGATGAACCGTCTTGTTCAGCCATTTCCGCAGCAGCTGCTTCGTAGAGTTTTGCTGAAACTGCATGCATTGCTTCTTCGACTTCTTTGACTTTGGCTTGAATTGCTGCGTCATCGATTGAATCGATATCGAGGGGTTTACCATCTTCGTCTTGAACCATCTTTTCCAATGCGTCCAAGTGTCCCTTCACCGGTTCGACTTCTGCATCATCGAGTTTATCTGCTGATTCATCGAGTGTACGGCGGGTCTGATAGACCACTTGGTCAGCCATATTACGAAGTTCAACTTTGGATTTACGCAATTGATCCTCTTCAGCAAACTTCTCTGCTTCACTGATTTTGGCTTGGATTTCATCTTCAGAAAGAGACGTTTGTGATTCGATTTTGACAGATTGCTCTTTACCAGTGCCCATATCTTTTGCACTTACATTGACAATTCCATTTGCATCAATATCGAAGGTAACCTCGATTTGTGGAGTCCCACGAGGTGCTGCTGGAATGCCTACCAAGGTAAATTCACCGAGTGTGACATTGTCCTTAGCAAAATTTCTCTCACCTTGAAGAACATGAATTGTCACAGCAGGTTGGTTATCGCTTGCTGTAGAATAGATTTCAGAGCGACGTGCTGGGATTGTTGTGTTTCGTTCAATCATGGTCGTCATGACGCCGCCAAGTGTTTCGATACCAAGGGTGAGGGGTGTAACGTCGAGAAGTAAAATATCCGATACTCCTTCATCACCTGAAATGATTCCAGCTTGAAGGGCTGCACCCATAGCCACAGCCTCATCAGGGTTGATTCCTTTGTACGGAGCCTTTCCTGCCTCTTTTTCAACAGCATCTTGAACTGCGGGGACACGTGTTGAACCACCGACGAGAATGACTTTGTCAACATCGCCTTTCTTGACTCCTGCGTCTTTCATAGCCTGTCGAGTAGGACCCATTGTGTTTTCAATCAACTTTGAAATGAGGTCTTCAAATTTCGCTCGGCTGAGCGTCATATCCATGTGTTCCGGTTGGCCGTCTCGCATGGTAATAAATGGGAGATTAATTTGAGTTTGTTGAGTACCGGAAAGTTCAATCTTCGCTTTTTCAGCAGCTTCCTTGAGTCGGGACATTGCCTGAACATCCTTTGACAAATCGATTCCAGTGTCGCGCTTGAATTCAGCAACCATCCAATCGATGACTTGGTCATCAAAATCATCGCCACCGAGTTTGTTGTTTCCAGCAGTTGCTTTCACTTCAATTTGAGGTTGTCCATCGACTTGATAAATTTCCAAAACAGATACGTCAAAGGTTCCACCGCCCAAATCGTAAACAAGAATTGTTTGATCTTCACCTTTGTCGACACCGTATGCAAGAGCTGCTGCAGTTGGTTCATTGATAATTCGTAGAACTTCAAGACCCGCAATACGTCCAGCATCTTTGGTTGCGGTTCTCTGGGCATCTGTGAAATAAGCAGGACAAGTAATCACCGCTTGCTTAACCTCGTGGCCAAGGTAGGCTTCAGCATCCGCCTTCAACTTTTGAAGAATAAATGCTGAGATTTCTTGAGGTGTATAATCGACATCATCGATGGTCGTATTCCAATCTGTACCCATGTGGCGCTTCACTGAAAGTAAAGTTCGTTCGATGTTCGTCACCGCTTGTCGTTTTGCGGTTACACCAATCATACGTTCACTACCATCTTTTGAAAAAGCTACAACCGAAGGTGTTGTTCGGGCTCCTTCTGCATTCGCAATGACAACGGGTTCACCGTTCTCAATGGTCGCTACACAACTGTTCGTCGTTCCAAGATCTATTCCTATTACTTTACTCATATTTTCACTTCCTTCTTTCAAAAGATTGGGATTCCTCCGTCGTCATCATCGTCTTGGTCATCGCCAAGATCGATATGCACATCTGGAGTTTTCGGTGCTTCGTCGGCATCATCGCCTTCACCTTCGTCGTCATCATCTGAACCCGATACGGCGGAGCCTTGTGGTGTCAGTTTGAGGGTGACATCGAGAATGCCGTTGTTAAGGGACCAATCGACGACATCGTCGCAGGGGTGCGGCAATACAACTCGGGCTAATGGCGAACTTTGCGTATGCTTCAAGATTTCCAATTGATGGCCTTCACGAATGAGGGTGAGTTCGACTTCGGTTTCTTCAACATCGCCTTTGAGTGTGAAATCAATCGTTACCGACATGTTCCAACCATCGAGGTAGACATCATCAGCAGGTAATTTGTAGACTTCATCCTTTTTCTCGGCCACCTCTGGCATCTTGACTTCGATAGGATTGGCGTCAACTTGAATATCGACTCCGAGATTTTGTAAAATGTCTTCAATTGATTTACCTTTTTCGAACATTTTTGCCAGTTGCGATAAGTCAAAATTGAAATTCACATCACCTTTCGCGATTTTTTCAGCATCCAGGCCGAGGTTTTCAAATTGTGAACGGAATTGCTCCATAAGGGCTCGAATCTGCTTTTTATCAAGGTCCATGCCCATGTTTCGGAATAATTCAGTAATCTGTTCAATCAATTTTTCTTCAAAATCATCATTACCAGCCATCTTCACCACTCCTCGACTACTTAACCATCGGTTACATACTGCCGAGTCTGTTACCCTATATGAAGTTCACGAAATGACATGCACTGCATCACGCCTCCGTATCTATCCAAGATGATGATTACAGCGCATACCATTCTCCAAGTGAAACTCTCGACAATATGGTCGAGGTCGTTGGAGGGCAAGATGTATCGAAATAACAACTGATGAATACACTTGAGTTCACAATTTTAAAAAAAAGCCTCAAAATCTCCTAAGAGTACATACAGGGTTTAAAAAGCATATTTGAGAATTCAATGGATGTGTCCGAGAGCGTTCAATCACAGGATTCGCTTACGGATAGTTTGAAATCGATGTGGAAATACATCGCAGGCTCGACACTCGTTGCATCCATGTGCTGTCTTCCATCAGTCGTTATGGTCATGTTTGGCCTTGCAACTGTTTCGACAGGTGCTGCACTTTCGAATACACTCTATTGGGGAGAGGGAGGGTTCGGATGGTTCCGAGGTACAATGTTACTGATCGCCTTTCTGTGTATCGTTCTGGGCCTGGTTATATATTTCCGTAATCAAAACATTTGTACACTTGACCAAGCTAAACGAAATCGACGTAAAATTATCAACACAACACTCTTTGTGTTGAGCGTATCTTATGCTCTTTACTTGGTGTTCAATTATGTGATCTTGACGGAACTTGGAATCGCTGTTGGATTACCATGGGAATCTAGTCGAGAAGCCTACATGTTTTGGAAGTAATCACACTTTTCCAGAAGTGGTCTTGCAACCGACCCCCCAATCTTGTTCTTGCATCGCTTTTCGAGTTGCATCCAACAGGTCGTCTTCAGGTGTTCGAAGTTGAACAGAATGATTGTGCCAGGCAAGTGCCACCATAGCACCATTATAATTCCAATTTATCAATTGAATTTTTAAATTTTCAATTGAAATATTCCTTATTTCTTCTTCAATTGGAATTTCAATTTTTCTGGGATTGAGGTGCATACCCATTTGCATTGCTTTTTGTACAGCTTCCTTGGAAGTCCACAATTCAATTGCTCGGGTAGGATGTTGTTGTAGCCAAATCAACTCAGCACCACTAGACATCATATCGAAAGCATTCTTAGCAATTCCTCGATCTACTGGTTCTGCATCGATACCAATGGACCATCCTGAATCAATGAGTGCAACATAAGCCCAACCTTCTGAATGCCCAATACTGATTGATGGCAACGCTGTGTTTACCCAAACCCCGGGAAGGTAAGCCAAAACCGGTGCTCGTAAATCTGTTCGTCTTACTTCTATTTGTGTCGCGTCAAGCCCCCATCGTTCAAGAGCTTGAGCCAAAAGCCAACGTCCAGATAAATGTTCATCTCTCCGCTTTTTGACTGCAAAGGTTGAGACTTCATCGACTGAAGCTAACATAACGCGTTCCAATTCAATCGATTCAACCGGGCACCGTAAACAAAGAGTACGGACAGGCGGTAGATGAGGAGGAATGAGTTCCTCGATATTCACTTTATCACCTCAGCGCTTCAACGTAAACGATTGTTCTACTGGCACTGGGGCCATACTCTTGAGGCGTAGCCCCTTGAGTGCGAGAACTGGAGCATCATCTTCTCCGACGATAACCACGTCATGAACCGTAATTCCAGCATCTTCTACAGCAATGCGTAAACTGCGCATTCGAAGAACTTCATCTCGTTCCGGGACTCGTAACATCGAAGACCATTCGATACCGACTGGAAGTGAAGAAAAGCCCTCTGATTCCATTGCCACTAATCCTGCATTTTGGAATCCTGCTTCAATAAGCATTGGTAGTGATTCCAGAAGTACTGACTCGCCTTCGGATTCTAATGCGAATTGGTCAAACATGGGTAGTTGATGGCGCATGAGGGCGATTCCATCAGCCCCTGGAGTCTCAGCATCGCCAATTCCGCGGAGTACTCCTCCATGAGATTGGAACCTTGGGCCATGGAAATATCGGCGATAAATGAACGACGGTAGTTCTGTCAACTCACCCATCGCAGGCGTTCCAAGTTGAGGTAAGGAGGAAACTTCTGCCTCCAAAAACGGTCCAAGGTCAGCTCTTCGTTCAACGACGCGAACTACGGCTTTATGATGCTCTCGCTCGCCAAAGATTTCTCCTTTTGAATTCGATAAATCTGAGAGTAAACGGCATTCAATCCAACTCATCTCTCCATCACCACGAATCAATTCGGAGTGAACACGTAATGTCATTTCACCCTTCAGTAATTTAACTGGAAGTCCAAATGAGACCTGTTCGAAGCCTGCAAGACATGCCGACGGGCGGAGCAGAAGGGCATTTTCAGCAAACATCTCCAATGCCATAACACCCGGGTGATAAGGGACTCCTTCGATGGCATGGTCCGAGAGGAAAGGATGCTCAGCGACTGACAGAGTCGTCTGTGTGGTCAATGATTGCCGCTCATCAACAAACAGTACCTTATCGATAAAAGGGAATCGATAGGGGTCTGCTATAATTCCCGCCATTTCAGCGGGAAGTCGAAGTGGTGATTCACGGAATGCATCGAAGGCATCCATTGTCCCTAGATTTCCACAACCAAGAACACGACGCTTCCCACCTTGCAATGCCTCTCCCACAAAGATTTCAACACCCTTTTCAACTGAGATGGTGTCGATTCCTGCAGCATCAAATACCGCTTGGAATGAGCCACGGGTCGCCATGCCTACGTCTCTCCAACCAGTCCATGCAATAGCAACTGCTCGACATGTATCACTTGCCGTCAAACGTGCCATCTCTGCATCAAGTACACTGTTCGCAGCCGAATAATCCGTTTGCCCATTGTTTCCAAATCGTCCAGAAACACTGGTGAAACATGATGCAAAACGGAGTTCGCCTCCTGATGCTTCTGCAGCCATCAAGAGAGATTGCCAACCGTCAATTTTGACTCGGATGACTTTGTCAAAGACATGGTAATCTTTAGCAGAAACCAATTTTGAATCTTCAAGACCTGCTCCGTGAATAATACCTGTTATTGGCCGGCCTAAGGACGAGCCGAGTTCTTTCAAGGCACCTGTATCCATGACATCCACAGAGTGGTATGAAGCATTATTGCCCGTCTCTTCAATCGTTTTGATGGTGATATAAACGTCGCGACTTCGCGAATATTTTTGCCAAGCAGTGTTCCATTCAACCATTGTTACTTTACCCGATTCACTGTCTGCAATCAATTCTTCACGGAGAGCGGATTTGCGTTCATCTAATTGAGCATCAGACCATTCGACCCATGCTTCTGTTTCTTCGAGAAGATGGGAGCGTCCAAGTAAAGCAAAATGTGAACCTGCATTGAGTGAATTGCATGCCACTCCAATGATAGATGCCGCAGTTACTCCAGAACCACCGCCAGAAACAATCCATGTGTCATCCGATTGCAGTGGCGTCATCTCTCCTTCAAGTTCTTCCGCAAAGGCAACAAGTGTCCATCGGCGACCATCTCGGTCTAAACCGATTTCAATTTCACCACCGAGTTCAAACAGGTCTGACTCGATTTGTTCAGCGGCTTGGTCAGCATCGAGAATAATTTCTGGGTGAAGGTCAAGTGCGCGCATTCTCAAATGCGTTTGCTCAAAAGAGTATGATTTGGTTACGCCTGATGCTGCGCATTGAACGGAGTTGAAGCGCTCTCCTATGTTCCCATGACGACCGTCCAAGGCAGTGACTGAGGCCACCAGTCCATCTTTACGGGCTGCGAAGTGAGCGTCTAAACCTTTGAGTAATGAGAAATAACCATGTGCCGATAATGCAATTTGTGATGAAGGTTGAGTGTCATCATTCCATGAGGCACCTGCAAGTTTCAAAGGCGCCATGTGAATCAAACCTGCTACGTCAAATTGTTCAAGTTCTTTACAAACCAATGCGATGTGTTCTGGGTTTGCTGGGTCTGCACGGTAAACGGTTCTACCTGATTCTTCGTGGCTCGACATATCGCGAATCTCACTCTCAAAGCCAATACGAACAGCACGCATTCCTCGTGCTTCTATGCGTTGACAGAATGCTTCTGCAATGCCCCATCCATCATCCGTCACCACAATGGTTCCATCCAGTGCTAACAACGAACCTGTCCCAGGACAGTCTTCAACTTCTACCTGCCAGCGTCGGCAATTCTCTTGACGTTGTTGAGGAATTTTAGGCGTGGATGCAGGTGCAACATCTACAGATTCTGCTTCTTCGATAACTGCTATGGCTGGAGTTTCAACTACAGAACCACCCTTCATTCGGAGAATATAAGCAGTAAAGTGATTCAAAGTCGGGTGGTCTGAAAGAACAAAGTCCTCATCAACAGGAAGTTGGAAGATGTCTCGAACATCTGCCATAATTTCAGCTTGCTTGACCGTATCAATACCCAATTCACCTTCGAGGTCTTGGTCCAATTCAATGAAATCATTCGGATATCCTGTATGACGAACAACCACTTCAATCAATTGTTCTTGAATATTGGAATCAGAGGCTAAAGTAGGTATTGGCGCTGTAGGTTCTGGAACGGATTCAGGTGTAAGAACCGGCAATGGCTTGACACTTGCTACCGGCGCAGCAGTCCCGCCTTTCATTCGCTGGATATAGCCAATCATATGGTTGAGTGTTGGATAATCTGAAAGAACGAACTCTTCATCCAATGGAAGTGAAAATCGTTCGCGGATATCAGCCATAATTTCGGCTTGCTTGACCGTATCA
>MDSW01008247.1_pt1 | contig 40308 bp, 39 predicted proteins | sample 811171 | NCBI WGS metagenome assembly MDSW01 (sample SAMN05326641, study PRJNA326480) | marine metagenome | isolation source: seawater | place: Atlantic Ocean: North West | collected 2012 | reverse complement strand
TGATATATTAAAAGTATATCTACAAAATTTATCATAAAATTAAATATGAAAATTGATTTGTCAAAATTTAAAAAAAAAGACATTTATCACAAAAATTATTTAATGAACATAATATGGTATCTTGTTAACAACTTAATTATTAATTCTTTTCTTCCCTCCAGCAACTTAAGAAAACTTTTATTAAGATTATTTGGTGCTAAAATTGGAACTGGTGTTATCTTAAAACCATATATCTACATAAAATTTCCGTGGAAGCTTGAAATAGGTGATCATAGTTGGATTGGCGAAAAGGTTTGGATAGATAATATTGAAAATGTTGTAATTGAAGATAATTGCTGTGTGTCACAAGGAGTTTATTTTTGTACTGGAAATCACAACTTTAAGAAGGATACTTTTGATTTAATAGCAGAAAAAATACTTGTAAAAAGTAATTCTTGGATAGGTGCTATGGCAAAAGTTGGTCCTGGAGTAACCATAGAGAAAGAAACTTTTGTAAAATTTGGTGAAGTTGTAACTAAAAATAGAATTTCTTAATTAATTAACCAAATAAAATTTATAACCTTTTATAACTTTTAAATTAATTTTATCTACTGCATCCTCAAAATGAGTGCAATGAATTTTTGTAAACCAACAAACCTCATTATTAATGGGTGTTAAAATTGAATGACCATTACTAATAATTTTTTTATAATTAACATTGTTGTTATAATAAACATTATTAGAAAAAATTAAATTTTGGGAAATATTACTTTTTGAAATTCTAATTAAATTATAAAAAGAAAAATATGTAAATGATATTAAAATTAGAGTTTTTAAAAATTTTTTTATAAATTCGGCTCTTTCTTTTATATAGTAAGAAATATAAAAAATAATTGGCATAAAAATATATGACACTCCATATCGAAAATTGGGAGCAGTAAAGAACCAGAAAACAAGACCAAGAAATAAGGATAAAGATACCAAATTAAAGTTAGTTTTTCCTATTTCTTTTTTTCTATTAAAGCTATTAAAATATTTATAAGAAATAAGCATTGATAAAAAAATTAAAAACAAATAAATAAATATATTCTTTAGTGTTTTTTTAAAAAAATTATTTTCAAACCACGTTGGTATCCAATTAAAATCTTTAATATATTCTTCTCTAGATAATTTTTTATCAGTATTATTTTTTCTCACATAATCAGAATATCCTCTACTTCTATACTTTATCTCAAATTTTCTTTTTTCAATAGAAGCATGGTCACTATAATTTTTTGGGTACCAAGCTAATTCTTTGACACAAGTAAATTTTACTGGATAAATTAAACATCCAGAAATAATCAAATTTTTTGTTAAGAAGAAAAGTAAAAAAATTGAAAAAAAAAATAAATTCTTATAGTTAAAAACTTGTAAAAATGTAATTCTATTTATCAAAATTAAAACTAGTGGCAAAAAAATTAATGGACCATATGATAGTTTAAATAAAAAAGAGGTTAGAGTTAAAATTATGAGTAATAAAATATTTTTTTGACTATTTGTTTTAAGAATTAATATTTCTAAAAATATGACAAATGTATAAAAAACAAGTAGATGCGATGGAATATCGTTTCCAAAATCATTAAATCTATAAAAACGTAATAAAACAAAACCTAGAATTAAGCCAGTTACTGACAGTAAAAAATATTCTTGTATTTTTTTATAGAAAGTTATTTTTTTGATTAGCAATAGTATTGTCATTGAATAAATTAAAGCAGGAATAATTGTAAAACTTTCAATGTTTAAGGTTTTGAAAAAAAACATTGCAGATATATTTTGTAAAAGAGATGTATGTGCAAATCTAAAATGCAAATTTGCAAGACCAAAAGAAATTTTTTCATTCACTAAAGATGCTAGATACGGTAGATGATACATTGGAAAATCAACAGTATTTGGAGATAGAACTAATAAAAAGGAATTAAAATAAATTACTATTAAATAAATCTTTATAAAAAATAATGAAAAAAAATTTTTTTTTGTATAAATAAAAAAAATAATAGATCCAATTAAGACAAAAATTAAATTTAAAGAATCGATGGGCTTAAAAAAATTTAGAATTAAAGAGAGTAATCCAACAAAAAAAAGGCCACTAAAAAAAACAAAATCTATTTCTTTATAATCAAAATTTTTTTTTTCAAAAAATGAACTAACTAAGTAGCCAAATCCTAATATTGTTGTTAATGAAAAAATAGAAAAAAATATTATCGTAAGCATTGCTTATCTGTTAATATAAAAAAAAGTTGTTTGCTCTTTATAGGGTAATGTTGGAACATAATCATTGAGATTTATAACTTTATATGATTTTTCTGCTAACCACTTAATTGCTAGTTGGTATCTATATCTCGATGAATTATCGAGTACAATTATACTTTTATTTTTAGCTAAAAATTTATATGCAAAATAGATACACTGATCTCTACATCTTCCATCAATAAAAATAAGATCAAATTTCTTATTTATCTTTTTTGGAAAGTATACATAATTTTTAAAGCAAAAATTTTTTAAAACTCTACTTTTATATTTTGAATTTTCTTTTTTAGTGCTTTTAACAAAGTAAGGTTTGATATTTTTTCTCTTTTTTTTATCTATTTTTTTAAACCACTCGAAATTATGTTCAATAGTATAAATTTTTTTTACTCTTTTAGAAAACCAAAAAGTACTGGCACCTGATCCATATTCTAATATATCAAATTTTTTATTAATCAAGCAGGACAAAAGTTTTTGAGATTTATAATTAATCCAAATATAGTCTTTTTTTAACATTTCGTCAAAATCATGTAAAAAAAATAATGATCTAAAGTGCGAATTTTTAAAATATTTATAATTATCAAAAAAATTAATAATTTTTAATTTTCTAATTATTATTATAAAAAAAAAATAAATTTTCTTTAAGATTTTAATTATAATCACTGTTTAATTATTTTATAATTAATCTTATTTTCAGAGCTATTATTTTCTATAGTCTCTAATATTTTTCTATTTTTTGAAATTAGATCAGAGATTACACCTAGCATTAAAAATATGAACGAAACTACAATAAAAATTGATGATAAAATTAGGGATTGAATATTTCCTGCTTGATCTGGTGTTGCAAAATATTTTAATAAAAATCTAAAAATTAAAATTAAACCAGGTGTAAAAAATATAATTGAAATAAATGAAAAAAATTTTAACGGAAAATACATAGCGAAAGAGCTCACTATTATTGGAAGTTGCTTAGAAATATATTCTATATTTCCATTAAATAATCTTGACTCCCTCAAAACTTCTTTATTTGTCTCAATATCAATACAAAGTAATCTAATTTTTTTTGAGGCAAAATATAATAAGCTCTCAAGAGTGTAAGAAAAATTATTATATATATAAATTTTTTCCAAAGCCCTTTTGTTATATGCTCTAAAACCAGTTGTTACGTCCTTAATCTTGGTTCCTACAATTAAACTAAGAACAAATGATCCTATAATTTGTAATAAACTTTTAAAATAACCAAATATTTTAAAAGAGGAAATTTTTCTTTGACCAATAACACAATCGAATTCGTCATTTAGTAAAGGTTCAACCAATTTTTCAATTTCATTAGCATTATATTGATTATCTGCATCAAGATTTACTAAATAATCATAATCTGTTTTTCTAAAAAAATTTACTCCATTTAGAAAGGTTTTTGCTAAACCCTTGTTCCTAGAGTTTGAAATAATATATTTGACACCGTTTTTTTCTGCAATTTCAATTGTTTTATCATTCGACCCATCATCAATAACGACTATGTCGTAGTTATCGATCCCTTTAATTTTTTTTGGAATTGATGAAATAGTTATTGGGAGGGTGTTTTCCTCATTATAACATGGTATTTGTATTAATAGTTTTTTTTTCATTTTAATCTAAATGTCTTTTTATATAAAAAAAATTTAAAAATATTTGATACAATTAAAACAAAAGCATAAATCAAAATAAAACCATAATCCAATATTTTGTTAACATAATAAAAAACCAAAAATTCAGATATTCTGAAAAATATTGATATATAAATTACTTCTGATAGTTGTGATAAAAATTTTGTCTTGTTTTGAAAAACAAAATATTTAAGTAACAAAAAATTTAAGAAAAAGACTACTACAATAGATATTAAAACAGTTAGATTTTCATTTTTAAGAAAAAAACTTAGAAAATAAGCCAATAATAATTGAAAAAAAAAACTAAAAGATGATGAAACTAAATACTTGATCTCTTTCATTAAATTCTAAATTATTTTGTCAATTGTTTTGCAAGTTTTGATATTTGTTTATCCTCTTTGTAAATTTCTAAAAAAATTTTAGATGCTTCATTTGGAGAATTTTCAAAGGCAAGTCTCAATATATCCATCCAATTTTTATTATTTTTTTTTCTTACATTTTCAATTTTTTTTATTATGTTTTTATAATTTTTTTTTTTCATAACATATCGTAAATATACAATTTTTTTATGAGTTTTGAAAATTACAAAATTATTTTTAATAAAAAATTTTAAGGAAATTTTGTTGTCAATATGAACTTTTGCAATGATAGTACTTGATCTTTTTTGTTTTAAAGCTTTTTTTAACAATTTTGTAGCAATTTTATTCTTTCTATAAGATTTATCTACAATTAGTGAAACCTCCCCAACTGACTTTCTATAATCTATTCTTATATATCCAATTAATTTTGACTTTATTCTTGAAATCAAAAATATCTTATCTTTTTTTTTCACATATCTTTTAATCCATTTCATGTGATTTTCTAGAGAATCTTTTTTTTCATTTAAAAAATAATTTTTAGAAAAATTCTTGTTTCTCAATAACCAAATATCTTTAATAAATTTTCCTCTAAAATTTTCTATCATAATTTTTTTCATTTCTTTTTTGAATAATTTTTATTGAAGATAAAAAAATTCCAATGAGCATCCAATTTAATCCTCCTTCGAGTGAAGAAAAAAAACTACCTGATGTTTTTAAAGGGAAGATAACATAAATAAATGAGAATAAAGAAAAGATGCAAAATAATCTCTTTTTTTCATCTTTAACATATTTTAAATTTTTAATTGCTTTTACTAAAAAATATACAAACAAATATACGAATAAAATTAATCCAAATAGTCCTGTCTCACTTAATATTTCCAAGTAAAGATTATGTGGATGGGTATTACATTTTTTATGATAATAATTTGGGGCAAATTTTTTGATTATTTCATCATCAATTTTTGCACATTCGTATCTATATGATCTGATACCCTGTCCAAATAGTTTATTTTTTTTCCAAATTTCTATAGACGTTATAAATAAAACTCCGTAAGGATTATCAAAAACCGTTTCAGCAAAATAATATTTTTCATTATGATCTTTTTTAGTAATATTTCTCAAAGATCTAACATCTATTCCTACACTTTGAATAGTATATAAAACTTTTGACTCAACTGCTTTATCAGTCTTATATAAAAAAATAGATGTTACCAATATAAGTATTAGAGCAGTAATCAGTTTCAACCTAAACTTTTTGACAAAAATATATGAAAAAAATAATACAAAAATAAAGCCAACGATAGCGGATCTTTCTGTTGTGATAATTATTGAAAATGCAAAAATTGTGAGAAAAAGTATATTTAAAGTAAACTTATTAATGGATTTAAAATTTATTACATTAATAAAAAAAAGAGAAAAAATAAAAAATTTCGACAAAATTGAACCAGGAATAGGTTCCCCAATAAAGGGACCTGTTAACCTATTAGATGATGTGGGCATTTGACCAAATATATTTTGTCCTAAATATTTTTGTATTATTACATCAACGACGATAAATAAAGTTATGTAAAATATTATTTTAGAAAATAAAATTTTTTTCTCGAAATCTTTTAATAAATAATTCTTAATTGCTGATGCAAAAAATAAGAATAATAGAAAGTGAAAGCTTTTTAAAATTGATTTTGTTTTAAAATCTGAATAAAGACTTATTGTCAATAAATAAATAAAAATGATAATACCAAACCAAAACCAATCTTCGTTAAAATCATTTAAATTATTTTCTTTTATAAGAAAAATTAAATATGCAAGACTGATAACAAATATTACTATATTAATATAATTAGGCTTGATCATCATGAAAACTAAACTAAGGCCTAAAAAGACTGTAAAAATATCTTTTTTAAGTAATTTGAGTGAATTTAGCATTTTTACAAATTATTATTAAAAAAGAATATATTATTATTGAAATAAGAATTAAAATATAAGCATCTAAAATTTTTATAGATAAATAATTTGGAATAAAAACAATTGCAGAATAAATTAATAATCCACTTTTGAAACCAAATTTTGCAGAAAGCTTATGATGAAAGTGGTTTAATGAAGGTAAAAATGGACTTTCACCCTTAATTAGTCTGTAAATAAAAAGCCTAAACATATCGACCCCAGGTATCATTAGCATCAAAAAGATCTGATCACATTTAAAATTAGGGTTAGATTTATAGGTATCTAATATTAATACAAATATAATTAATGAAAATATGAAAACTCCACTATCTCCTAAAAACAACTTCGATTTCATATTAAATAGAAGCAAAATTATCAAAAAGAATATAAGAGAGTAAGTAAAAGGTAAAATTGTAGTATTTTGATAAAATGAGATAGTAAATAAGATATTCAATACTATGATTATAAATAGACCATTAATTCCATCAGTCATATTCAATGAATTTTGTAATAATAAAAAACAAAATATTGAAAAGAAAATTGAGGTATTATGACCTATAAAAAAAGTTAAATTATTAATATCAAATCTTAAATAATTAACAGTTAATTCAGAATTAAATAATAAAAGAAAAAGTATTAAAATTATTGATAAATTCAATTTTACCATAGGTCTCATGTCATAAATGTCATCAAAAAGTCCTATAAAAAAAAATATTGAATAAATTAATAAGAATGTAACCAAATATCTATCAAGTTGAAAATAAATATCAAAATAATAAATAATTAGTGGAATTGAGCTTAAGAAAATTATTAAACCTCCACTTACAGGAGTAGGTTTTTTGTGTTTTTTTCTATTACCGTCTGGATAATCAATTAATTTAATTTTATAAGAAATCTTTTCATGAAAAATTAATAAAAGTAGAAATATGAAGAAAGAAACTAAATTTAATATAAAAAAATTAAACATTTATAAATTCTTTGATTTTATCATAGACTGTTATTAGATACTTATCTGAATTCTCATCTATAATATTAATTTTTTTCATTTTTTTTAAATTGTTTGATAATACTCTCAATTATTCTTAGCAATTTTAATAATTTTTAGATACATATTAAATATGGTAATTTCAATCATAACCTTAGCTAAAAATTGTGATCAAAAATTGTTGAAAACGATTAAATCAGTAAATAATCAAAAAAATGCTAATATAGAGCATTTAATAATTTATAAAAATATTTCCAAAAATTTTAATCTTGAAAAATTAAGAAATAAGAAAAGAAAATTTATTAGAAATAAAAAATCTGGAATTTACCCATCCCTTAATCTTGGTATAAAAAAATCTTCAGGAAAAATAATAGGTATGCTGCATAGTGATGATGTTTTTTATTCAAATGATATTTTAAAAAAAATTAAGGTGAGTTTTAAACAAAAAAAATGGGATATTCTGTATGGCAATATTCAATATATAAATAGAAATAATAATGTGATTAGAAATTGGATATCTACTAAATATATCAATTTTTCTCAAATTAAAGATGGATGGATGCCACCACATACATCTATTTTTATTCAAAAAAAAATTTTTAAAAATATTAAATATTATAATGAAAACTATAGGATCTCATCAGATTATGATTTTATAATTAGGAGTTTTAAAAATCACAGAATTAAAAAATTTTATTTAAATAAATATATCACGAAGATGATGATGGGAGGTGAAAGTAACAAAAATATTTATAATATTTACAAAAAAATGCACGAAGACTTTCAAATATTAAAAGGAAATAAAATTTTAAATCCTTTTCTAATACTGATAAAAAAAAATTTAAGTAAAATAAATCAATTCCTAAATTTTTAAAAATAAATTCATCATATTTTTTTCAAATATTTTAATCGAATGTCTTTTTTTAAAAAAAATATAATTATTTTTTCCAAGAGTATCAATTTTTTTTCTATTTTTTAAAAAAAAATTGATACCTTCAATAAAAGATTTTTCGTTGTTATATTTAATAAAATAACCAGTTTTTTTGTGAATAACCGCCTCATGAAAATTTTTTTTTAAAGATATTAGACTGGGAATATTATAACTTGCAGACTCAATCATAGATCTTCCATAAGAACCAGGTTCTTGAACAGATAAGTTTATATCAAAAGAACTATAAATTTTTTTAAGATTTTTTGTGAATTTTTTAATCTTTATATTTTCATCTTTAAAAAAATTATTTTTTTTGAAATAAAAATAATAATTCTTTTTGATATTTAGAATGTGAAGAATGCTAGATAAAAAACTTTTTTCTAAATTTCCAAATAAGACAAACAAAACCCTCTTTTTTTTCATGTTTATTTTTTTTGCAATAAGTATCAATTTTTCAATTCCCTTTTCTTTATTTATTGGCCCGATAAAACCAATCCTCAAAACTTTTGATTTTTTCTTAGCAATAAAACCTTTCTCAAATTTTTGAGGGTTATAAATAACTATTGTTTTTTTTTTTAGTTTATCTGGTAAACAATTTCTTACATTTTTATCAATTGCTATTATCTTGTGAACATTTTTTTCAACAATTTTAAAACATATTTTTTTTAAAAAGTTATTTTTTTCTGTAATCATTGTTCTTAAATGAATTATAATTTTTGAATTTTTAAATTTTTTTTTTATAAATGGTAAAATTGGTATCATTAAAAACTCATTGATGTGAATAATTTGATAATCTTTATTTGTTTTTTTAAAAATGAATTCAAAATAAAAATTTATAAAAAAATAAATTTCTCTAATTAACAGCAGCCATCTAGTTCCTGAATAATTACCACCAAATGAAATATCAATTTTCGGTACTCCGGTAACTATCATTAAATTTACATTTAATTTTTTAAAAAAATTAACCACTGGTCCATTAGGGGTTAATAAATCAACATAAAAATTTTTTTTTGCTACATAAACCAAATCATATAAACTTCTCGTAGCACCTCCAAAATGCTTATGGTGGTGTATAAATAGAATTCTTTTTTTAGACATCTTTAAATGATTTAATTAATTTATGCAGATTCTTTGAATTAAAAATATCATCATTAATTGGTAAGCTTATAACTTCTTTACAAAGTCTTTTGGCTACTGGAAAATTTTTATCTTTATTTTTTCCAATTATAATTTCACTTAAAGGCTTTGGATAATATATGTTGTAAGGAATTCTATATTTTTTGAAATTCTTTATTAGTGTTAATCTTTTTTTTAATTTAATCGTATAAACTGAGTAAGCAGAATCTGTACCAAGTATTTTTACTGGTAAATTTATATTTTTAAATCTAGCTAATAAAGAATTGTATTTCTGGAATATCGATTTTCTAAAATTTAAATCATTTTTAAAAATTGAAAGTTTTTTTATAAGAAAACTTGCATTAACAGTATCTAATCTTGAATTTATTCCAATAAATTTATAAGAATATTTTTTAATTTGACCATGGTTACGTATAGCTTTTATCTTGTGATAATATTTTGAATTATTAGTGAATATTGCCCCTCCATCACCCATGCTTCCCAGAGGTTTTGTTGGAAAAAAACTTGTGCAATTTAATTGATAAAGATTGCCAGATTTTATTTTTGACACTTTTGATCCCATACTTTGTGCAAAATCATCAATCACGACTAAATCATTTTTTTTTGCAATTTTTAAAATTACCTTACTGTTAGTAGGATTACCAAACAGCGAGATTGGAATAATTGCTTTAGTTTTATTTGTTATTTTTTTTTGGATTTTATTTTCGTCAATATTGCAAGTATCATATTTAACATCAACATATACAGGTACTGCCCCTAAAATCTTAACAACTTCTGATGCGGATATCCAGCCAAACGCTGGAACTATAATTTCATCTTTTGGTTTAACCCCAATACACATTAAAGATATTAATAAAGCATCTGTTCCACTGTTTACAGTAACACAATATTTTGATCCAACAAATTTCGCTAAAAGTTTTTCTAATTTTTTTACTTCATAACCTAGAATAAAGTTTTGTTTTTTTAATATATCTTTATGAGATATATCAATCTTCTTTTTTATCAAATTAAAATTTTTATCTAGTTTAAAAAATTTCATAATTTTCATTTAAATTTTTTTTTATAATCCCTAAAATACAAAAATAAATTTTTCTCTATATCAAATGGCATTCTTTTTGTAGGGACACTAAAATTCTTTAATTTTATTTTTTTATTTTTAAGAAATTTTTCAAAATTAGATAATAAATCAATCTCATTTTCATAATGTTTTTTTGCTACATTTGTTAATGAGTCTTTATGTCCAAATAACGTCTTTCTTGATTTAATTAAATATCCAGAGTCTGTTTTTTCATTTATTATATGCAAACTGACACCTAGTCTAATCTTTTTATATATGGACCACTTGAAAGCATCTAGGCCTCTTGCATAAGGTAAAAGACCAGAATGACAGTTAATGATGGTATTTTTTTTTATAAATTCTTTATTTAACAATGCTGATCCACAAATTAAAAAATAATCAAAATTTTTAAGACCTTTATAATGATAACTTATGTTTGAATACTTAATACCGTTTTTTTTTGCAAAATTAAGTGGGTTTTCAGATCTAAATTGATCAGGTCTATGTTTAAAAAAAATTTTTCTTTTTTTTCTTTTTTTAAAAGGTAGTAAAAAAATTTTAAGTTTATATTTTTTTTTTATCAAATTTTTCAAAACTTGAATGGTTTTAAGATGTTTTTTATTATATGTGATTATTCCAACTTTCATTTTTTATGTAAAAAACTTATGTGTTTGATTACTTGATAAATGTTTGCATAATTGATTTTTTGGTCATTTAAAATTGCTCTAAAAGCCTTAGTGTGTAATTTTTCGAAATTTTCTGAAAAATCGATTATCTTGTTATTGATTTTAAACTTTCTTTTTTTATTATTAAAATACTTTTTACTAATCGATAAATTCCAAATTACTTTCGCATTTGAAAAATAGCTCTCAGCTTTAATTGTATCTTTTGTAAATTTTTTTATTTTTGTTCTTTGAAAATCCTTCAGTTTTTCAAAAAGTATATCAAAAAAATGTATTCCAATATTAAAAATCAAACCTCCAGAAATTTTATAATTTGCTTTCCATGATTTTTCGTACCAATCTCCTCTTGGAGTGCAGTAAGATATTTCAATAATATTGTTATTTTTTTTTAAATACTTATCTATCAATCTAAATGACTTATGTTGCCTTAATTGCAAAAGTGGCCAGCATTTAACCTTTTTTTTTTCAGACATATCTTCTATTTTTTTTACGTGATTGGGTTTAATTACTAATGGTTTTTCACAAATAACATTACTATTCAAATCAAATCCTAATTTTATATGCTCGAAGTGAAATTTATTTGGAGAACAAATACAGAGAAAATCTATTTTTTTTTTATTCTTTTTTAAAAATGTTTTAAACTTTTGTACAGAGGAAAAATATTTAGCACTAGGAAAATAACTATCAATTATACCAACCGAGTCGAAAGGATCGATTATATACTTTAGATCGTGACCAAGATCTTTAATTGCTTCTATATGTCTTTTAGCTACAAATCCAGACGCACCAATTAGAGCAAAAGTTTTTTTATACATTTATTATTTTCTTTAATCTTAAGTTTCTAAAATGTCCTCTGCAATCAAATATAAGCTGACTATTATTAAGAATTTTTTTATAATCTAGGTTATCATGATCTGTAACTAGTATAACACATCCATATTTTTTTTTTAAATTGGTATCTAATTTTTTTGAAATTTTTGATATCTTTAATTTCCTTAAATTTTTAAGTAACTTTACATAGGGATCGTGATAATCAACTTTATATCCCCTCTTCTCAAATATGTTCATTAATTCTACCGCAGGACTTTCTCGGGTGTCACTTATATTTTTTTTATAGGAAACACCTATCAAAAGAATTTTATTATTTTTAATTTTACGTTTTTTAATTTCTTTTAAAACTTTGTTTACAATCCACAGAGGCATTTTATGGTTAATTTCGCCTGCTGCATTTATAAAATTTGATTTAATCCCATATTTTTTAACTTTCCATGATAAATAAAAAGGATCAATAGGTATACAATGACCTCCAAAACCTGGTCCTGGCTGAAATGCAGTAAAACCAAATGGTTTTGTTGATGCAGCTTTGATTACCTCATATATATTTATACCCAATTTATCACACATCAGTTTCATTTCGTTAACTAAGCCGATATTAACAGCTCGATAAGTATTTTCATAAATCTTGGTTAATTCAGCTGTCTCAACACTTGATGTTACAACTACCTTTTTCACTAAATTGCTGTAAAGCAATTTTACAATTTCCTGACAACGTTTTGTCATACCACTTACTAATTTTGGTACATTGAAGGAATTAATTTTTCTTCCAGGGTCTTCTCTTTCTGGCGAATAACCAATAAAAATTTCGGTGCCAAGAGAAAATTTTTTTTTCAAAAATTTTTCATATAATTCTTTAGTAGTTTCTGGGTAGGTTGTGCTTTCTAATATAATTAATTTATCTCTCAAATTTTCTTTTGATAATTTTTTAAAACAATCATTTAAAAAACTTAAATCTGGATTTTTTCTTTTTAATGGAGTTGGTAAACAAATAATTATTATATCTGATTTATCAATATCTTTATATTTATTAGATATTCTGTTTGGATTATTCTTAAAATACTTTAAATCATCTTCTTTTATGTAATGAAGGATACTTTTTCCTCTTTGTAATTCTTGGATTCTATCTAAATTTTTATCTATACCATAAACATTGAATTTCTTTTTTACCAATCTCAATGCTAATGGCAATCCAACATAACCAAGTCCTATTATTGAAATTTTAGCTTTTTTAGAGATTATTTTTTTTTTTAATTTTTCTTTAGAATTCATTAATTTTTACATAACTTTTTATCTATTTTAAAAAAAATCTTTTCATTCTTATTTGATTTAAAATTAAATGGATTTCGCGATACATTATAGTTAAAATTAACTGTTTCAAGATTTTTTTTATCAGCACATTTTTTCAAGTTAATAAGTATTTTCCTTACTGACTCATTTTTTAAATCATTGTCATAAAATACATAATCTATTTGATCATTTTTTAACAAATAATTAATTTCATCTTTAATAAAATTTTTATCATCAATATATTTTAATCTTTGATCAAAAATATTTTCATTTTCCATAAAAATTCGAGTTCTCAAATCAGTAAATATAGTGCCTTCAATTTTTTTTTGATTCAGCCATATATTTTCATTATATTCAAATGCGTTATTACTTAATGTTGCATGTCTAAATTTTTGTGAAAATATTGATGGAAAATTTATTAATGAAAAAATTAACATTATAAATATTATAATTAAAAATTGTAATTTAACCAAAATTTGTTTTATATTAAAAATTTCTTTTTGATAGAATGATTTTAATAGATAAAATATTAGTAAAACATATGGAGCGAAATAGTATCTAGGTTGATATTGACCTGATATCAATATTAAAGAAATAATAACCAATAATAATAAAACATTTTTATTTTTGAGAAAATCCTTTATCTTTTTATTAATAAAGAAAATAAAAGAAATTCCTAGAACTGTAGAAATCTTACCGGGGCTTAAAGTTATAAAAAAATTTGTAATATATTCTATCCAGTGATTAACTGTAGTTCCATAATATGTTCTTGTGAATTTTGAGAAATTTATTGTTTCGGGTGAAATTTTTCCACCTAATAAAGGAACTATAAACTCATCAAAAATCGGGCTTATTGGATTAGAATAATTTTGAAAGTTAAAAAAATAAAAAGGTAAACAAAAAATTATAAAAATTAAACCCGAAAATAATATAAAATTTGATGCAGGTAATTCTTTATTAATATTTTTATTAAATAATAGATAAAACCATAATGGTACAGAATATATCAAAAAACTAAGTTTACTTAAGGTTATGAAGGATAAATTAAAAAAGTTAACTAAAATAAAATTTTTTTGTATTTTTTTTTTTTCAAGCAAACAAATGAATATGATTGTCCATGCAATCATAAAATAAAACATAGGTTTTTGGGATGGAAATAAAAAAAGATTTAATGGTATAGATAAAATAATTAAAGAGAATAAAATTTGATTATCTGTTTTTAGAATATTTTTTGTTAATCTGATTAAAAAGATTAAAAATATAAAATTTAGACATGCATTCAAATTATCAATGCCATTTATTATTCCAAAGTAATTTATTATTTCTCCAGAACCATATTGTCTAATCATTAGCCAATCTTTTATCAAAACAAAAGATTGATTTTTATACCAAGTTAATGGGGCACCAAGATGATAATCTAAACTATCTGCGTCAGTAACTGGCATAAAAATAATAATTAAATAAGTTAAAATACCAATTTTTATCCAGACATTGTTTAATGCTGTATCATTAAAAAAATTAATCATTTTATTTTTATATTTTAATATAAATAAAAATCCGGTACCCGATATAAGTGATCCAAAAATTTTTAAAGTAAGATTAAGATAATCAAAACCAATAAATAAAAGATATGAAATTATAATTGAGATCAACGCTAAAAATAATATAAAATATATTGGAAAGTAATCATTCAAATAATTTTTTTTTAAAAAATATTTTGAAAGATTTTGACAACAATAAATCATTCCTAAAGATAACAAAATTGAGTTTAAAAAAAGAATGGGTTGTGGGAGTAAAATATTTTCTATGTTCATTTTATTGATTTTGTGAGATATATACTATATAGATTTTTATTAAATATTTATCAAATTATAATTTTTAATCTATATGTTTAAAAATAAATCAATACTTATTACCGGTGGAACAGGATCATTTGGGAAAAGTATTACAGATAAACTTCTTAAGCTAAATCCAAAAAAAATAGTAATTTTTTCTAGAGATGAATTGAAACAATTTGAAATGAGTCATCAATTTAAAGATGAAAGAATAAGATTTTTTATAGGAGATGTTCGAGATCTTGAGAGACTTAAATACGCAATGTTTCAAATTGATATCGTAATCCACGCAGCAGCTCTAAAGCAAGTACCTGCGGCTGAGTATAATCCTACAGAATGTATAAAAACTAATATTGATGGGGCAAAAAATGTAATTGGTGCAGCTTTAGAAAATCAAGTCAAATTGGTAATGGCGCTTTCTACTGACAAAGCAGCAAATCCAATTAATTTGTATGGTGCTACAAAATTAGTCTCTGATAAGCTTTTCATTGCAGCAAATAATATTTCAGGGAAAAGAAAAACCAAATTTGCAATTACAAGATATGGAAATGTTGCTGGTTCCCGAGGATCAGTTTTACCCTTTTTTAATAGATTGCATCAAAGTAAACAAAAACTACCTATTACCTCAAAGGATATGACCAGATTCTGGATTACAATTGAGGAGGGGGTTAGTTTTGTAATTAAAAATTTAAAGAGAATGCAGGGAGGTGAGATATTCATACCTAAAATTCCATCCATAAGAATAATTGATCTTGCAAAATCTTTTGATAAATCAAAATATTACTTCACAACAATTAGACCCGGAGAAAAAGTTCATGAAATTCTAGTTCCACTTGAAAATTCATTGAATACAGTTGAGTTTAAAGATCATTTCGTAATAATTCCAGAATTTTCTTACGGTAAAAAAGTCAATTTTTTGAAAAATCCTCTAAATGAAAAAGGTAAGAAATGTAAAAAATCATTTGAATATAACTCATTTAATAATAAAAAATTTCTTACAATTAAACAAATAAAACAAATGAACTCAAAAATTTTAAAATGAAGGTTTACGCCTTTATTCCAGTAAAAAATAATTCTAAAAGATTACCCAAGAAAAATTTTCTAAAAATAAATGGTAGAAGGTTATATGAAATCGTTGTCAATAATTGCATTAAATCAGGATGTTTTGACAAAATTATCATTTCTACAAATAGTAAAAAAATAGATAAAAAAATTAAATATAATAATAAAGTTACTGTAGCAATTAGAGAAAAATTTCTTAATAAAAGAAATATTAGTGTTGCTGATATAAGTGTGAATTTAATCGAAAAATTTAACCTAAGAAAAAATGATATTTTTTTTGTTATATATCCAACAGCAATACTTATAAATAGTAGCATTATTAAAGATTCATTTAATAAATTCAAATCTAAAAAGACCAAATCAATGCTAAGTGTTCAAAAGTATCTTAGCTCACCTTTAAAAGCATTAAAGATTAAAAAAAATAACTTGGTCCCTATTTTTAAAAAAGATATTTTTAAACAAACAAGTAAAGAATATTATTTTAGTGATGGAGGCTTTTATTGGAATGAAGTTTCAAATTTTAAAAAGTACAAAAACTTTTATCCAAAAAAATTAAAACAATACGTATTAAATTATAATCAAAATGTTGATTTAGATGATTATAATGACCTAATAAGATTAAAAGAAATAATAAAATTACGTAATATCAAATTCTGAAAAATTTTGATCGAAATTTTTATCACCAGTTTTTTCTGGTAAGCAATTTTTATTAAACCAAAAATTTCTATTTTTACCTAAAAAAATGTTATCATTAATAGGCTTAATTTTTGATCTAGAAATTATTTTTAAATTTTTTTCTGTATATTCTCTAATGTTTGTGATTTTTTTCCATTTTCCTTTTTTATTTTTTTTCCATATTTGACCATCTCTTTGTTTATCGACGATGCTATAGAACTTTGAGACAGAAATTCCTAAAAATTCACAATAATTTTTTAATGTGGAAGGTTCTACATGATCATATTCCTCAACCAGACTTATTCCATCCTCTCTAGACAATCTTCCAAATCGAATTTCTTGTGCAGTATCATCTGTTGCTCTTCCATATCCAAATTTTAAATATTTCAAATAATCATGTATATCATTAGCATGATCTTCAATCTTAGAAAAAAGATTAAAAGTCCTCTCCCTTTTAAATCTGACTGATTTAAAGTTCATTTCGTCACAGACTTTTTGAGTATTCTTTTTATAATCCCATGGAATAAAATTACCTAAATAAATCCCTCTTAAATTTAAATTCATTACTTCAGATTGAGCTGGATATGTATAAGGATGTATGTCATGATTTGTAATTCCTTCTTTACCAATCAATTCATCTGCTTCTATTCCTCTCATATCATGCTCTAAACGAGACCATTTCGTGTATTCAACAAATTCATTAAAAGAAACTAAACCTGTTAATTGGGCAAAACCATGTTCACCCCAGATAACTAAGGGAATTTTTTTTTCTACCGCAACTTTCATTGGATAAGTCCTAATTCCCGCATGATAATGCCACGTAAGATCACCAACTTTCTTCAACATATACCTCGAAATTTTTCTGACTGAGTCAATACCTGCAGTAAATCTTATGTGATCAAATCCAGACTTTTCAATTAAATTTTTTAAATTTTCATTTCCTGCTTTGGTATTAAAGCAATGATTAAAGGAAACCAACAATGGTTTAATATCAAAATATTTTTTTAAATACCAAACTTGAAAAGTTGAGTCTTTTCCACCACTGACTGGTATTATACAGTCATAAGATGAGTTATTTTTCTTCGCATCTTTTTTTGCGGCTAAGATTATTTCTGTTAATTTTTTGTGTCTTAACTTCCAGTCTACTTTTATTTTTTGAAATTTTTCATGATTTTTACAACCACTGCAAATACCCTCTTTATCAAAAATAATGGTTGGCTTGGCATTAATAGGATATGTGCATCTATTGCAATAAATAATCATTTAATCTAATTTTCTTACGAGAATTTTTTTATTTTTAAGATACTTATTTACCAGTATAGTAGCAAATTCTTTATAATGAAAAATATTTGCTGCAGCTACTGCGTTTGCTCCAGATTTTATTCCCTTATAAAAATGCTCAAACTCGTACGCTCCACCAAAAACAATTATAGGATTAACTATTTTGGATGAAATTTTTTTTAAGGTTTTTAAATCATAACCGTACATCATACCTTCATTATCTATCGATGTTAAAAAAATCTCTCCCACGTATTTTGAAATTTTTTGCGCATAAAGGATTGGTGATATATCAAGTCTTTTCCTACCTCTGTCAATATAAACATTAAATTTTTTATTATACATTTTATAATCAATTGATCCTACAATAGCTTGTTTTCCAAATTTATTTGAAATTTGTTTGACTAATTCTAAATCTGTATGAAGGCAACTATTGATAATTACCTTATCCGCTCCAGTATTAAATAAATCACTTGCGTATTGCAAATTATTAACCCAGCCTCCTACTGATAAAGGTACAAAACATTTTTTTGAAATTTTTTCTAAAACTTTCAAAAATTCTTTCTGGTTTTCCTTTCTTGATACATTTAAAACAACAATCTCATCTACAGACCAGTCGTTCATTGATTTTGTTATAATTTCAACATTATAGTGTATCGTATTAGTATGAACAAATTTTTCACTTTGTACAATTTTACCATCTAAAACTACTAAAACTGCTATTATTCTATATTTGACCATCTAAAGTTCCATAAAGTTTCTAAGTATTTTTAAACCTGCTTTATGACTTTTTTCAGGATGAAACTGCACACCGTAAATATTTTTTTTATTTATTACTGATGTAAAAATATCAGAATTGTCAGTTTCACCGATAATCTCATTTTTCAAGTTATATTTAACCATATATGAATGGACAAAGTAAAAGTCAGTCATATCACTAATATCTTTTAGTAAATAACTTTGATTTTTAATTTTTACAGAGTTCCAACCAATGTGAGGAATTTTTATATCTTTCTTGCTTTTGTCAAATTTTTTTACTTTGCCTTTAATAAGATTTAAACCATCAATATTACCTTCCTCGGAATCTTCAAATAGTAATTGCATTCCTAAACATATACCTAAAATTTTATTTTTTTCTTTTTGTGTGAAATTAATCAACTCTTTGTTAAATTTTTTTTTTTTTAGACTCTCACATGCATTTTTAAAATGACCCACGCCCGGAAGTAAAATTTTATTAAATCTTTTTATATCTTTATAGTTTTCTATAATCTTTACCTTTACCTCTAAAATTTTAAAAGCATTTATTAATGATGCTAAATTCCCAGAGTCTAGATTTATAATTCCAATACTGGCCATAACTTAATTATCTTAAATGAGACCAATTTAATGCAGTCCCAACAGATATATTTTTTTTACTTTTTTTTCCTAATATTTTTTTGAAGAATTTTGGATGAAGTCCTTTTCCAGGTCTAATTTTTCTTATGTTGTGAATTGAAAACTTTTCACCTTTTTTTAAATCTTTGGTAACATAAATTGATCTCCTTAAATTTCTCATATTTTTTTCATTCTTTCTATTAGAAAAATTTAATTTACCTTTTGAAATAAAAAAATCATTTATCATTTGTGTCATTTTTTTAAATTCATGAGGTTCAAGAGAGAACTTAGAGTCAACACCTCCCATTTTTCTTGATAAAGTTAAATGTTTTTCAATTACTTTAGCTCCCATTGCAACTGCAAACAAACTTGAATCGATTTTTAATGTGTGATCAGAAAAGCCGATTACACAATTATATTTTTTTTTCATTGTTGGAATAGTTTTTAAATTTAAATCTGAATAATTTGATGGATATGCACTTATACAATGAAGTAAAATTATTTTTTTATTTTTACTATTTTTTATTGATGAATACATGTCATCAATTTCTTTAATTGACGACATGCCTGTAGAAATAATTATAGGTTTATTTGTTGATAATGCTTCTTTTATTAAATCATGATCATTCATTTCAAATGAAGCAATTTTATATATAGGATTATTCAATTTTTTTAAAAATTTTAAAGAAGTTTCATCATAAGGTGTACCAAATAATATTATCTTGTTTTTTCTTGCATAGTTGAACAATTCTTTATGCCATGACCAGGGAGTAAATCCTTTTGTGTATAGGTCATATAATTTTTTTTTTTTCCAAATTCCTGACTTTACCAAAAAATCTTTTTTACTTGAGTTTATGGTCATTGTGTCAGCAGTATATGTTTGTATTTTTACTGCATCCGCTCCACTTTTTTTTGCTTCTAAAATGAGTTTTTTTGCAATTTTTATTTTTCCTAGATGATTTGCAGATAGTTCAGCAATTATAAAAGGTTTTGAGTCATCATTTATTATTTTATTTGTTATCTTAATTTCTTTTTTCATTTTTTGATGTATAAAATAATATAAATTAGTTTCATTATGTATATCACAATAAATAATCAACATGATAAAAAAAAAAATTGTAATATTTGGATCTGGTAATCAAGCAACGGTTACTGCTCAAGAAGTGCTAAAATCAAAAAAATATTCATTAGATTATTTCATTGATGTTAAATCAAAATTAAAATTCAAAAAAATTAACAAAATTAAATTTCCTATAATTGCAGACTATAAAAGCCTAAAAAAAGAAAAAGAACCCTTGGGAATTATAGCCATTGGTCATAATTATGTTAGAAAAACTCTTTATAAAACAATCAAAAAAAATATACCTAAAATAAAATGGATTTCATTAATCTCGGAAGACTCAATAATTGCTTCTGATGTTAAAATTTTTGGGGGATCAATTATTATGCCTGGATGTATAATAAATTCAAAATCAATCATAAAAAGTCACGTTATAGTAAACACTGGAAGTATAATTGAGCATGATAATTTTTTAGATAACTTTACAAGTGTTGGACCTGGTTCAATTCTTGGTGGAAATGTAAAGATCTCATCATTATCACATATTGGAATTGGCTCCATAGTTTTACAAAAAATTAAGATTGGAGTAAATTCTTTATTAGGTGCTGGATCATTATTAAATAAAAATATACCAAAAAATTCTATCTATTTTGGTAAACCAGCTAAATTTATTAAGCTCAAGAGTTTGAATTTTAATTATTTATAAAGGTACATGAAAATTATTTCTAAAAAACCATTTATTAGTTTTAAAAAAAAGAATTTTTTAACAAAAAATTTTTATAGAGAATTGGAAAATAATTTCCCTTACAAAAAATTAAAATCAGTTGTAAGTAAAAATCATGAAAGATTTCCTGATGAGGATGGCAAATTTCATTTTAGTGCAAAATCTGTTCATGATCTTATGGAAGCAAATATTCATCAATCATATATAGATTTATTTAAATTTTTTGACAAAAAAAGTGTAAAAAATTTATTTTTAAAAATGAAAAAAAAAAATTCATCAATATATGATTTTTTTCAGATCAGAAAAAATATTTGGCTTCCTGCAGTAAAAAGAAATTTTGTAAAAGACATAAAAACAACTTTTCAATTTTCATACATAAAACATGGAAAAATTAATCCACATACTGATGTAGTTGAGAACATCATGTCCTTAATGTTATATATGCCATCAGAAAAAAATTCTTTAAATACAATGGGAACTAACTTTTATTTTCCTAAAGAAAAACCACAAAAAAAATGGGCCTATTGGTATAGTAAAAGAATTTTAGATGATCAAATTAAAAGCTTTGAAAATGATCATAATAAACTTAATTTAGGTTTTGAAAAAAATACATTAGTTGGTTTTTGTAAAAACATGTACTCATGGCATGCAGTAGATAAAATTGATGAAGATATGAAAATGGAGAGAAGATCTTTAAATATTTTTTATGTTATTAAACAATAATGAGTTTTTAAAAATAGAATGAAAATTTTAGTTTTACACTATGATAATTTTTTTGATGAAATCATAAAAAAATTGAATTCTAAAAGTAAACATAAATTCATTGACTTTAAAAATAAATTTATTGAGCCTGCTGATATTGACAGACAAAAAAAATCTTTTTCCAATAAAGATTTTATTTTTAATGAGAACAAAATTTGGGAAGACTCATCTTCGTTCTATAATAAATATTTTATAAGTTTTTTAGATATATATAATCAAAATTATAAAGTTAATGATTTTGTTTCTAAAAAATGGGGGAACAATAACGATTATTATATGAGTAAAAATTTTTTTATGTATTTAGTAAATCTAATTCACAATTTTGTTTCATCTAATAAATTTAAATTTGTAATCTTTGTAAGATATCCTCATACAGGAATTGATTATATTCTATATAAATATTGTGAATTTAATAAAATAAAGAAAGTCTTTTTTCATCAATCACATATTCCAAATAAATTTATAGCCTCAAATAACCTTGAAAATTATGGAAATTTTAGATTAAGAAAAAAAATAAAATTAAACTTTAAAGAAAAATCTTTATTTGAATACAAAAAACCATTTTGGCTAAAAAAAAATCATTTTTTCAATGAAAAAATAAAAAGATTGAAATCTCATAAGACTAATTATCTACTTTCAAGAAGTTATGCGGAAATAAAAAATTTTTTTTCTGCTGAATATCTACTAAAAAATTTGATAGTGATGAAAAAAAATTTAGCTTTCAATCTAGAAGGAAAAAAGATGAACAAATTTTCAAAAAATAATAAAAAATTTGGTCTTTATTTATTACATTTTCAGCCAGAGGGTACATCCTCATTTTTTGGAAACTTGTATATTGACCAAATATTGGCAATTGAAAAACTTTTAAAAAAATTACCGAAGAATTATCATTTAATCGTAAAAGAACATCCTAGACAACATTTTTTAACTAGAGATAAATATTTTTTTAAAAGATTAAAAGCTCTTAAACAAGTATCATATCTAATAAGTGATACAACTAGCACCAAAGAATTAATAAAAAATTCAAAATTTGTGAGTACTATAACTGGGACTGGAGCTTGGGAGGCCTTAACTTTAAAAAAACCTGTAATTTTATTTGGGAAGACTTGGTTTTCTAAATGTCCTGGTGTATTTGATTATTCAGATGATATTAATATAAATCAAATTATGGATTTTAAATTTTCAGAAAAAAAAATGAATAATTTTAGAGAACTTTTTTTTTCTAATGCGTATAATGGTGTTGTTGCTCCCGAATGGGACAACTTAGTAGAAAATTTTTCAAAAACAAAAAACACAGAAGTTGTTACAAATAGTGTCTTGAGATTAATTAAAAATGTTAAATTATAGTAGACAGTCTATAGACAACAAAGAGATAAAAGCTGTTATAAAAACTTTAAAATCAGATTTTCTTACTCAAGGCCCAAAAGTTGACGAATTTGAAAAGAGATTAAAAAAATATTGTAGTTCAAAGTTCGCCACTTGTGTTAATAGTGCAACTTCTGCATTACACATAGCTTGTGTTTCTCTTGGATTAAAAAAAAATGATATTCTTTGGACAGTTCCTAACACTTTTGTAGCCTCAGCAAATTGTGGTTTATACTGTGGAGCTCAAATCGATCTTGTTGATATAAATCAGAAAGATTTTAATATTGACATTAATTTATTAGAAAGAAAATTAGAAGTTTCAAAAAAAAAAAATAGATTACCAAAAATATTGGTAGTCGTTCATTTGGGGGGTGAGCCCTGTAATTTAAAAAAAATTTATGAATTAAAAAAAAAATATAAGTTTAGTGTAATTGAGGATGCATCTCATGCGCTCGGCTCAAAATATTATGGTTATAAGATTGGATCATGTAAATATTCTGATCTCGCTGTTTTTAGTTTTCATCCCGTTAAAAATATAACAACAGGTGAGGGCGGTGCAATTTTGACCAATAACAAATTAATTGATTACAAATGTAAGATATTAAGAACTCATGGTATAGAAAAAAACTTGAAGAAACTAAAAACTAAAATTAAAGCAGTTTTTTATTATGAACAACAATTACTTGGATACAACTATAGAATGAATGATATTGAAGCAAGTATAGGAATTGAACAAATTAAAAAATTAGATTTTTTTACTAAAAGGAAAATTCTAAAAGCAAATTATTATATAAATAATTTTGATATAAACATATTTAGCTTAAGAAAATTAAATAAAGATTGTCTCAATTCTTATCATCTCTTTATTTTAAGTATAAAAAAAAATATTAACCAAAAAACTTATACCAAAATATTTAATGAAATTAGAGCCAGAGGAATAGGAATAAACCTACATTATTTTCCAATACATAAACAACCATTTTTTAAAAAAATGTTTAGGAATAACAAATTTAAAATTTCAGAAAATTATAGTAAACAAAGCTTTTCAATTCCTTTGTATCATGACATTTCTAAAAAACAACAAGATTACATAATAAAAAATATTACTCAAATTGTAAAAAAAAATATTTGATTTTATAATTTTTCTAAATTTCCGGCTCTTAACTCAAATTTTTTGTCAAATTTATTTCTTAAATTTGAATTATGCGAAATCATTATCAAAGTAATATCTTTATCATTTAATAACTCCTCAATTATTTTAGTTTCTGTTACCTCATCTAATTTATTTGTCGCTTCGTCAAGAAACAAAACTTGAGGTTTTTTATATATTGCTCTGGCTAGTGCTAATCTTTGAATTTGACCAGAACTTAGATTATTTGCCAAATCATTAAGTATGGTTTCTTCTTTTTTTTCTAATTTATAAATGAATTCTGACTCTGTTTTTTTAATGCAATTAAAAAAACTTTGTTTATCAAATTTTTCGGATTCATGATTGGTAATAAATTCTTTAATTGTTAGGTTATCCATCGGGACTGTTTCATAAACAATTCCAATAGATGATAGATAATCAAAATAATTTATTTTTTCAATTTCTTTGTTATTTATAAAGATTTTCCCCTTGGATGGTTTTATCAATCCACTCAAGAGATCTAGGACTGTAGATTTACCCGAGCCTGTATCTCCATATATCAAAATTTTTTCATTTTTATTTACAGAAAGATTTATATTATTAAGAATATTTTTTTTATCATACTCAAAACTAACATTTTCTATTTTCAAGTTTTCTATATTCATCATATTTTTAGAAATTGAGTAATTTTTTTCTAAAAACAATTCATCAGAAACCTCGAATTCCTTACTTAAAATTTTAAACGCATCAAAATGTGCATACATTCTTGAAGTATATGAATAAACTAGCTGTGCATTAGGAAGAAATCTTATGAAAATTACAATTGTCAAAATTATGTCCTCTTGCGCGGCAAGACTATTTGAATTTTCATCTAAAAATAAAAATATAAAAATTATAGAAAAAATAATTAGTTCAAAAAAATATCTTGGAAACATTGACAAAATATCAATAGAGGCGGTTCTTATTTTAAGTTCATTTTCAATTTTTTTATATTGATCTAAAAATTTTTTATAAACTAAAGAAGTTTTTATATATTTAAAATTTAAGAATGTCTTTTTTAGTAAACCTATTTTAGATTGTGAGAGAGTTGAGATTTTATCTCCAAAGAATTTAAATTTATGTTTTGATGTAAAAAAAACTATTAAATATAAAATTGTTGCTATTGGGAGAATGATTAACATTTCATATGGAAATAATAAAGTGACAGTTGATATATTTATAAGTAAAAATAAAATTCTTGAAATAAGCTCCAAGCTACAAACTGTCAAATGATTTGTTAAACGATCACATTGATATGTTAAGTTATTGATTAAAAACGACACTGGTGTTTTTGAGACTTTTATAAAATCCCAATTTAAATAATTGGAATAAATTCTATTAGAAACTCTAAATCCCATTTTTTGTGATAGAAAAATCACAAGACTTTTTGTGCAAAAAACAAAAAAAATAGACACAAGATAAGCAAAAATCAAAAATAATACTAAATTTTGAAATTCAATATTAATTAAATAATCATTTATAAAATCAAAAGATGAAATATTGAATTCTGTAGATCCTTTATTTAAAAAAACTGAAATTACAAATGCTAAAACTACTATTTGAATAAATTCAACTAAGGGACTCAAAATCAATAGGATAAACAAAAAATAATTAGTTGGGAACCTAAAATTTCTAAAAAGAAATTTATATAAATCAAAAATTTGAGAAAGCCTTTTAAACATTTTTTTTATGGTATATCAAAAAAACCAATAACCATCCAATTGCAAAAGTATTTAATGATGCTCCAACTAAATAATCTTCAACATTGCACATTAAAAGAAAAAAAATTAATGCTGTATAATCAGTATAATCAATAAATCTTTTTTTATTAAAATTACAAACAAGTAAGTATAAAATAAGGCAAAAAAACATGAATGTGAAAAAACCATACATTTCTGCAAAAGAAACGAATGTATTATGTGGCTTATTCTGATCGAGCTCTTTGAAGGTATTGTTTATGTTCCAATCACGTGATGGTATATAGCCACCCAATCCAAATATCAAATTGTTAGAAATGATATCGGTATGTTGTTTAATAATATGCGATCTAGATTTTAAAGAATAATATATTTGATAAAAAGGAGGCAAATCTTTTCTTAAAGTAACCCAGTTCCAATCAATTTCTATGAATGGATATTGTCGTGATAAAATTCTATTTAAATATTCTTTTTCATAAGAACTAAAAGTGTTTATTTTTTTAACTGTATTATTCAAAAATTGATTTGCATCGCTTTTTAATTCAAAAAAACTTTCTGAATTTAAGAAATTTTTACATAAAGTTTTTAAATTACTTGTTTCATTTTTGAGTTTCAATTTTTCATATTGAATATCTTCAATTAAAAAGTCTATGAGTATTAAATCAGTATCTACTAAAGTGGGTAGACAATAATTAATAAATTTTTGGTTTTCAAAAAAATATGGATATTTATCTACAACAGGAATTCTGGGAAAATATCTTTCGGTGTAGGTATCAAAATCATAAGCAAATATAAAATAATTATTTTTCAAATAATACTTATCTGGGTATTGAGAATTTGTTACTTTTGCAAAATTATATAAAAACTTTGAGTAAGTTTTATTAACAAATGAATTTACATCTACAGAAAAAATCATAATTGGAATAAAAACTGATAAACCAAATAACAATTTTATCAGGATGATTTTTAGAAATTTTAGATAATGGAAAATTAGGAATGAAAATATAAATATTAAAATTAATATTAAGATTAAGGTTAAATTAAAATATATATATAAAATTGATAGAAATAATAAGTTAAAGATAAAAAAAATAAAATTTTTTCTCAAACCACCATTTGAATTTAATATTAAGAATAAAGAAATTACATAAAAATGAATAAATGCATTAAATGGTACTAATAAATTATTATAATTTTGAAAGTATAATTTTAGAAAATAATAACTCATTCCCTCATCTTCATATAAACTTCTTAATGATGAGGATGTTCCTGGAAAGTTTTGATTAAAAAAATCAAATTTCCAATAACTAAAAATTATTACTAAAAGAAAAATAGGAATGAAAATTTTAAAGAATAGATAAAAATTGCGATAAAATTTATTGACATCAATATTTTTACAAACATTAAATAAAAATAATAAAAAAATAATTTTTAAAAATTCTTTAAAACTATAAATAAATTCTTCATTATAGCTAATGCTAATTAGACAAAATATTGATAAAAAAACAATTAACAAATTCAATAAATCAAATTTTACTTTTTTTATTGTAAGAATTGAAAAAAATAAAACTAATAGATACAAAAGATATAAACAAACTTTTCCATACATTGATATAAATGGAAAAAAACTCTCATTTAAATATGAAAAAATTATTTGAGAAAATAAGAATGCTAAAATAACTTCAACATTATTTTGAAAATTTATTTCAATTAAATTTTTAGATTTTTCATAAATTTGCCGCATGATTTATGAATTTTTTCAATGAAGTTAAATTTTTTGCAGTTTGAATATTATTTTCGACAATACAAAATTTTATTTTTTTAGATAACAAATAATTATAATATTTGTCATAATGTCTATAGTAATTTAAAGCTGTTTTTTTTAAAAAATACGGTGTAAATAGGCCCCCTGTAGTTCCTATGCCAATGGCAAAACTACAATTTATAGACAATATTATTGTATTTAACTCTGAAACAAACACAAAATCTTTATATTTTTTTTCCAAAATTTTAACAATGTTATCTTTTTCTTGAGGATGTTTTTTTATAATTATTTTAATTCTATCATCATATCTATATTTGATACTTAAAATGATATTTTCTAAATCTAACATTTTATCTTTAAAGGAATAAATTTCATCATGAACTCCATAACTATAAATTAAACAGTAATTATATTTTTTATTAAATTTACTTTTTTTTAAAATATTTATATAGTTGAGATTTCTTACCCCAGTTGGAAATTTAATAATGTTTTTGAGCTTATAATCATTTTTATAAATATTTACTTCGTCATTATTAGAAAGGAGATAATTAAAATTTGAAAAAAAATTTTTTGGTTTTTCAAAATATGGCGCATATGGAGTTGAGGTGTGCTTGAAGATTATTATTTTAAAATTGAAAATTAAAGATAATAAATTTAAAGAAAATAAAAAAAATTTTGAATTTACATCACTTACAAAAACTGAATTTGTTCTAAAGAGCGATAACAAGAATATTAAAAGAAAATTAAAATTTTTTTTTATAGTCCAAATATTTTTTTCAAAAATAATATTATTATAAAATCTATCATTATTAATCAATTTAAGCATTGCATGATTAAAAAAAATTTTATCATTATTTTTATATATATAATTTATAATTGTTAATATTGTATCTACATCACCAGGATAATATGAAAAGAAAACTTTTTTTTTATTTTGAAAATCTTCAATATTCATATAATTGTATCTAGAAAATATTAGGTGTATACTTTATTTAATTAAATAATGAAAGAAATAAAAATTAATAAAAATTTAATTGGTGATAAACAAAATTTATATATAACCTTTGAATGTGGTCCAACACATAACGGTTTTAAGAGTGCAAAAAGACTAATAAAAATTGCAAAAAATTCAGGGGCAAATGCAGTAAAATTTCAATCATTTAAACCAGAAAATTTATTGTCTGATAAAAAAACAAAGATAGATTTTAAATTTTTAGATAAACATAAAAAACTGATTTCAAAAAAATTATCTTTATTCTCTATTTTTAAAAAAAGAAATTTAAAAAATAGTGAATGGTTAAAACTAAAAAAATATGCTGATAAATTAAAAATTGATTTTTTTTTGACAATTGGTGATGATGATGGTCTTGAATTGGCAAAAAAAATGAATTGTAAATCAATAAAAATTGCTTCATCAGATATTAATCACATTCCCTTTTTAGAAAAAGTTTCTAAAGAAAATTTTGTTTTACAAATAGATACTGGCAATTCAACTATAAATGAAATTGAGAAAGCAATTAAAATTTTTAAGAAAAACAAAAAAAACAATATAATCATCCACTATTGTCCATCAGGCTACCCAGCTGAAAATGATGGGGCAAATTTCAACTATATCCCTTTTTTGAAAAGAAAATTTAAATTACCTGTAGGATATTCTGATCATTTTATCTCCGATATATATAGTCATGTTGCTATTGCAAGTGGCGCTAATTTGATTGAAAAAACTCTAAGTGAAAATATTTATCAAAAAAATATAGAACATTCCATGTCGATTCAATCAGACAAGGCAAAAGATTTTGTAAAAAAATTACATAATACTAAAATGATGTTTTCAAAAAAGATGATATTTTTAACTGATAAAATCATTAAAAAAAGATCTATAAACAGAAGATCTGCATACTTAAAAGTTAATAAAAGAAAAAATGAAAAACTAAAAATTGAAGATATAATTTTTTTAAGACCAGGAGATGGGATAGGTCCAGATAAAATAAATTCCTTTATGAAAATGAGAATTAAATCTGACCTCAAAAAAAAAACAAAAATTCAATTGAAACATTTCATTTAAAACAAAAAAAGGATAATATTAAGTATGGCGCTTAAGAAGAAGATTTATGTTTCTATTTTATCATACTTTGTTTTGAGTTCAATACTCTATGAAATTTCTAACAGAAACTTAATTTATTTTATCTACAAGAATATTTTAAAAGAAAATTTATCTTTTTTAATACCTCATAAATCAAATGAAGTTCTGCTCAGTTATATATATATTTTAGATAAAAATTTTTATTTTTTTATATTTATCCCAATTTTATTATCTATTTTGATATTATTTGTATTTCAAATAAAGAATGTGATTTTTAATGAAAATTTTTTAATAAAAAATTCTCTTAAAAAAATAAAGGAAAAAAAATTTAATATTTATTTCTATATCATAATTACTGCAGCATTAACTTTATTTCTTGAACTTGCACTTATAAGAATTCATTCATCTTTTTTTCAATTATTTGCTTTTTTTAAAAATTTTAGTCTTTTATCTTGTTTATTAGGTCTAGGAGCTGGATACATGATTTCTGACAAAAAAAATTCTTCATATAAATATGTATTTATTTTTTTAGCTTTACAAATTTTATTAATGTTTTTTATTAAAAATACGCCAATAAATGCATTTATTCAAAATCCTTTTTCTGAGAGATGGGCAATGGGACAGGCTAATGCAGCTGGAATTTTTCAAATCTTATTTATTTTTTCTTTAGTAATACTAATTTTTTTATTCAACGCTTTAATGTTTGTGCCTTTAGGCCAAATTACCGGAAGTTATATGCTTAAAACTAAAAAACTTAAAGCTTATGGACTTAATTTGATAGGAAGCGTACTGGGTATAGTTTTATTTACATTTTTATCCTGGTTATCGACGGGACCTATAATATGGTTATTATTGGGATTAACTATTTATCTTATTTTTATAAACAACAAAAGTGTTCTGATATCAACGCTGATTTCATTTTTTTTAATTTTTCTGTGTTTCAATTATGAAAATAAGTTAGATGAAAAAACAATTTATTCACCATATCAAGTGCTTTCACTTAAATATAAAAATGAAAGTAAAGATAGTAAAAATTATAGTCCAGTGACCGTCAAAGCTAATAATCTTTTCTTTCAATCTCCAATATTATTTAAAAAAGACGATTTCGACACAAATCATTCATATGCTGCACCCTTCCTGATTATTGATGAAAAATTTGACAATGTGCTAATAGTTGGGAGTGGTTCTGGTAACGATATAGCTTACGCTTTATTTGAGGATGTAAAAAAAGTTACAGCAGTAGAAATTGATCCAGAGATAATTAATATTGGCTTAAAATATCATCCTATGAAACCTTATGAAAATAAAAAAGTTAAAATTGTAGTAGATGATGCAAGAAATTTCATAAAAAAAACTGAGGAAAAGTATGACTTAATAATTTATGGTTTACTAGACTCTCATACGTCTTTGTCAAATAAAGGAGGGATTAGATTAGATAGTTTTGTTTACACCTTAGAAGCGTTCAATGAAGCAAAACTTAAGCTTTCAGATAAAGGTTTTATAAGTTTAACTTTTGCAGTTCCTAATATTGAACTCGGTACAAAAATATTTTTAACTTTGAAGAAAGCATTTCCAAATTTTTCTCCAAGAGTGTTTAAATATAATTTTAATGAAAATGATAATCAATTTGTTGAGGGGAGATATACATTTATAGTTGGAAACAAAAATACAACTAATCTTAATATTGATAAAAAATATGGTGAAGTCTTATTTTTCGATAAAAAAGAAAATTTGAAAGATATTGACATCTCTAATGATGATTGGCCTTTTTTTTATATGCCCAAAAAAGTATACCCTAAATCATATCTCATTTTTATTTTATTTACTTTTATAGCTTCATATTTTTTTCTTAATAAAATTGAAAAATTTTCTGTACGAAATTTTTCACCAATATGTTTTTTCCTTGGAGCTGGATTTATGCTCATTGAAACCAAAGCTATAACAGAACTAGCGCTTTCCTTTGGAAGTACATGGTTTGTTGTAAGTATTGTAATTTTTCTAATTTTAACTATGGCCTTTTTCGCTAACTACTATGTCATGAAAGCAAAAAAAATTAATCTAATAATTGTATATTTTTTATTATTTACTCTGATTTTTTTAGGTTTGGTTTTAAAAGATAGTGGTTTAGTAACATCTAATGAGCTTTCAGCAAAAATTTTATTCCCAATTATCTTAACTATTCCGATGTTTTTTTCTGGTATTGCCTTTTCTTGTGCAATAAAAAATGAAAGAAAAGTTACAACTGCAGTTTCTTCTAATATTCTTGGAGCAATCTTTGGTGGATTAATAGAGTATAATTCTATGTATTTTGGTTTTTCATCTTTGTACTTTTTTGGAGTCTTAATGTACTTAATAACAATTTTTTTTATTGTAAAAAAACAATATATTTAAGTTTAAATAAAATTACTTAAAATTTTAACATTCATATTTATTTTTGAGGAAGGGGTTTTTATCATAATTGGTATACCTACAGAGCGAGAAAGAAAATTTTCAGTTTTTGAAAATTTTTTTTTTAAAGAACCTTTTCTCAAATTCAAATGATTTTCAAATTGCGACCAATATTTTGCGAAATGCCATTTAATAGCATCAGGTAAGATTTTAGTTCCAATATTATTTTTATAGAGGTAATTAGTAAATTTTTTAGCATCTAGTTTTTTATTAAAAGTTATTATTAAAGTATCATAAGTTGGAGTTGTATTCTTAACAATTGGTCTAACGACTGACCCTTTATATTTCATAATAATTTTTTCATAGGCTTGATAAACTTTTTTTTGTTTTTTTATTATATAATCAAGCTTCTTGAGCTGTGCTAGACCTACAGCAGCTTGCAACTCTGTCATTCTATAATTAAATCCAAAATTTTTACAAGTATCATTTCCTCTGGAAAATTTTTTATTATTTTCATGCCCATGATCGATATACTCAAAGCAATATTTGCCAATTTTTTTATTGTTCGTAGTAATCATACCACCCTCACCAGTAATAATAGTTTTACCTGAGTCAAAACTCCAACAGGTAACATCTGCCTGATTTCCTAAAAAATTTTTCTCTAGCTTTGCACCTAATGACTCACAATTATCATCTATAACTTTTAATTTATTCTTTTTAGCTATTTTCATCACTTTATTTATATCTGTTGCACAACCTAACATTCCTGCAATAATAATAGCTTGAGTTTTTTTTGAGATTTTCTTTTTTAAGTCTTCAACTGAAACATTTAAAGTCTCATCACATTCTACAAAAATTGGTTTAGCTCCCGTATCAACTACTGCTTCTGCTACCGCAATAAATGTAAAGGCTGGTATCAATACATGGTCTCCCCTTTTAACCCCTAAAGCCTTTAGTGCTACTTTAATTGCAGCTGTACCTGAGGTGCATGCTACAGCATATTTGCAACCAATCTTCTTTGAAAAAGCGGCTTCAAACTCTCTTACCCTATATCTCTTTCTAATATTATCAAAACCATGTGCAAAAAGAATCGATCCATCATTAAAAATTTTATTGAGTTCTTTTTTTTCTTCTTTTCCAACTAATTCAAAACCGGGCATTAATTGTTTTTATCTAATCTTTTTTTAATTTGTTTATTCAAATTCTTTTCATATTTTTTTATAGCTACATAATCATATTTTGAAAATTTGTCTTTAAATTGAAGAGTCAATCCCCTTCTAGACTTATTAGATTTATTTGATCCACTTCCATGAATTACTTCACTGTGATGGATTAAAACGTCTCCTGGATTTAATTTAGGTATAATATATTTGTTATATTTACTGATAATTCTGTTCGAAACCTTTTGTGAACTTCCTGGCGCATATGATGGAACATGTGAAACAACTCCTAACTTATGAGTCTTTGGAATATATTTTACTCCACCATTCTTTTTTGTACTTTTTTCTAGTGCAAACCACATTGTAAGAGCATTTCCACCAATTACATTCCAGTAAAAATTATCTTGATGCATAGGACTTTCAAGTCCTTGCTTAGCTGGTTTTGCAAAATATTCTGCTTCTCTAAACTCAGGTTCGGATGCAAGCAACTTTCCACAAACCTTTAAAATGTCTCTGTTTTTGGAAAAATTTTTGAAATAATTATTATATTTTGTAAGTCCGTGCATTGAATTTATTTTACCATTAACAAGATTTAAATCTCTTTTTCTAATTCTCAATTTTTTTAAATTATTTTCAATTCTCTCTAAATTCTTATAGATTTCATTAATCTTTTTTTTTTTCAGAAATTTTTTTATAACAACAAATCCATTTTGCTGATAGGTTTTAAAAATATTATCTAAATTTATGTAATGCATTTGCTAATTTAAGATCTGAAATATCATTAATATCAACGCCTTTTAATTTGTCAAGTTGATATGGAGTTGCATTATTTTGAATAAGTTTTTTTGTCTTTTCAAATAATCTAATATTAATTATGTATATACTTCCATCAATAAAAAACGTCTCAAAATAACTTTGTCTTAGCTTATTTTTTAATTTTTTCTTTTTTTTTTTTATTGTGCACAAAGTTAAGTTTTTTATTTTTAATAAAAACCATTTCACTTGGATCCTGTAAAGGCTTTGTTACTGATATCAAATTTTTCAACTTTTTTTTCTCAAAAAATAAAATTGCTTTATCTATATCTTGATAGGTTCTTAAAGGAGACGTTGGTTGAAGTAAAATAAAGTTTTTAAAATCTAATTTTTTTTTTTTAATGTATTTACAAACATCAATTAAATACTCATCAGCAGTTGATGTATCCTTGCAAAGATTTTTTGATCGTTTAATTATAAAATCTACTTTTCTTTTTTTGGCTTTGATTAATACTGAAGGATCATCTGATGTAACAAGAATTTTTTTTATCTTTCTTGATTTTTTTGCTTCAAAAATTGTTTTTTCAATTAATGATTTATTCCCAATTTTTTTGAAAGATTTTTTTTTTATTGTTTTACTATTTTTTCTTGCGGGTATTATTGCTAACATAATTTTTATTTGATTTTATAAAATTAAAACTTTTAATTATTTCACTTTCATATGAATAATCTGGTCTGTTAATTATTTCTACTATTATTAATTTACTTTTTTTGTTCCTCATCCATATTTTATGATTAATTTGATCCGTAACTTGTTTTCCTTGAATTATTCCAGAGAAATTAAGCGGTAAAGCTTCACCTATTAAGGGTAATTTTTTGTAACTCCTATAATTTAAAAAATCAGATCCTACAGCGTGAATGAGCTTTGGGTTTATAAAATCTATTACTTTTTTAATATTTCTATTAATTGAATTTTTTAATTTTTGTGAATTTTGTTTTGCAAATTTTAAATAAATTTTCTCTAATCTATCTTTTGATAAATTTCTAAAATCATAAAATTTATAAAAATATTCAAAAGCATAATTAATGCTTAAATGGTCTACATCAATTAATATTTTAGACTTTGGAATTAATCTTTTAAATAGTTTTAATTCATTTAAGTTTGAGTTAAGAGGATTATTTTTTTCATATTGGTTAATCCATTTTGGCACATTTTCAAAATAAAGATTAACTTTACCCTTAAAAAATTTTTTTAAATCAATATTTAGTCTTTTTAGGGATTGATCTAATTTTTCAGGTTTTGTTGAGTCATAAAATCCAGCATGAATAACTAAATTATTAATTTTTGTTTTTTTACATAATTTATAATACTGATCCAGAATTTTAAATGACTCCTTTTTAATAAAAAAATTTTCTGAAATTAAATTTAAATCAAACTTCTTGTTTTTTTTTACAAAAAAAGTCGGTAGATGAATATTTTTAAATTTTTTTTTATTCTTTATAAAAAATTTTGGTTCATATTTTCTACCTATATATGCTTCAAATTTTAAATCGTTTTTAAAAGAACTTAAATTTCTTGAGTCAGTTTTTGCAATTAGCTGGTACATTTTAAATGTTCAGAAACTCGATTATTTTTTTTATATTATAATATTTGATATTCTTAAAATCTTTAAAATACCCTTTCCTGTAATAACTTTTTAAATCTAAGATACCTTTTTGAATATTAAATTGGGGCTTTTTTATAAATTTCTCAATTTTATCAAAATTTACCATGTAACTTCTAGTATCTGGATCAAAAGAATTTGTAAAATTCGACCCCTTAAATATTTTCTTAACTTTTCTTGCAAGATTTAAAATTGACAAATTTTCAGAATTAAATCCAGTATTAAAAATTTCAAAATCGCTATCTAAATTATTTTCTAAGAAATAATCGTAAATTCTACATGCATCCCTAAGTTCGAGAAAAGGTCTCCATTGCTTACCTCCGTTGATCATAAATTTTTTTTCATAAAAAGCTTTTGCACTAATAATATTAATCACTAGGTCAAATCTCATTCTTCTCGAAAACCCGTACAGAGTTGATTTCCTTAAACTAACTGTATTAAGCTCTTTTTTTTTATTTTTTTTTATGATTATTTCTGACTCAATTTTGGACTCTGCATAACTTGACTGCGGATTCAAAGTACTATTCTCATTAAGTTTTTCTTTTTCATTAAAACCGTACACACTACAAGAGGAAGCAAATAATAATTTATTAATACTTTTTGTTGAATTAATTTTATCAATTAACAGCAATGTTTCATCAATATTAATTTTTTTTGTTATATCTTTATCAATTTCACAGCTGGGGTCATTAGATAGACCTGATAAATGAATTACAGTATTTACTCCTTTTATAGACTCATGGAAAATTTTTTTGTTAGAAATATTTCCTTTATATAATTTGAGTTTTTTTTTTAATAAATGTTTAATTCCAATGTCACCAAACCACATTGGATCAATAATATTAACTTCATGACCTTTTTTAAGAAGGTATTCAGTAAGGACGCTACCAAAATATCCTGCTCCCCCAGTAATTAAAATCTTAGATTTTTTTTTCATGATCTATTTAAAAAAATTTTCTATCTTTTTGAAAAAATAATTGAGTTCATTTTGTTTCATATTGGAAAAAATAGGCAAAGCAATTACTTTATCTTTTATAGAATTTGTGTATTCAAGACCAATATTTTTTTTTAATTTTTGATTTTTGTAATAATTAAGTGTATGCACTGCAGAATAATATTTTCTAAAATTAATATTATTTTTTTTTAAATAATTTTTAAATAATCCAATATTTTTATTTAATAAAATTGGAAAATATAAATGAACACAAAATACATTTGAATTAATCTTCATTGTTGATAAAAGTCCTTTTTTTTCAAATTTAGAGAAAAATTTTTTATATTTATTAATTATTGCTACTCTATTTTTCAGAATATTCTTAAAATTTTTCAAATTTTCATTACCAACAATTGCAGAAACTTCTTGCATTTTAGAATTTAATCCCGGTAATTTGATATCCCCTATACTTTTTTCAAACTGTCCAAAATCTCTTAAGTATTTTAGATAATTAATTATATCTTTATGATTTGAGACTACACAACCCCCCTCCATTGATGAGAGAATTTTTGTTGCATGAAAACTAAACATTTCATCAATTCCTAAATTATTTATAAATTTTTTATTAAGCGTTGACCCTAGTGCCGGTGCGCTATCAATTAATGGTATTATCTTTTTTCCTTTTAAAAAAATCTTTAAATTTTTAACATCAGGTATATTCCCATAATTTGACACTGGTACTATAAATTTAATTTTTTTTTTTATTTTTTTGAGTTTAAAAAAATTTTTTTGAACCTTTTTTAAATCAATTGTTAGTGTGTCATCTATATCACAAAAGATTGGTTCAATATTATTCATTACTAAGGAATTAATTGTTCCTGACCAGGTAAATGATGGCACAATAGCATAGACTTTATCATAATTTTTCAATTTTAATTTAAATCTCCAAGCTTGGAGTAAATTAAAAAATGCCATTTGACCATTACAAAAAACAACAGGTGGATATTTCGAATTTAAATATTTTTGCAAATTTTTCTCAAATTTTTGGACATTTTTACCATTATTTGTAACTATTCCATTTCTAAAGATATTTTCTAATGAATATCTTATTTTTCTTAAAGGTGGATGAATTGGTCTTACAATATTAATTTTCAATTTAAAATAAATCTTTCTTTAAAATTAATTTATTTTTTTTTAAATCTTTTTTTAATCTTCGTCCAATAACCCATTCAACATCATTTGGAGAAATGCCAACACCGGGTTTTTTAATATCAAGCATTTTTTCAGTAATTATCTGACCTTTTTTAATGTGTTTTTTTGAAATTAAACTAGGTCTATGAACTCTCTGAATTTCTTTTTCAATTTCTGGAATTGTTTTGATTGAACTACCAAATGAAGACTCGATTTCTCTTGCTCCTCTAATCATTAATTTAAGCTCCTCAGGAGAAAGTGAGGCATCGTGATCTACACCAAATGAATTAGTCTCTAAAGTGTAGTGTTTTTCTAAAATTTTAGCTCCCATTGCAATAGATGCAAGAGCAACATTAATTCCCATTGTGTGATCAGAATAGCCAACTATACAATCGAACGCATTTTTTAGAGTGTTCATAACTTTTAAATTTGCATCTTTCGGATAAGCCGGATAGTGCGATGTGCACTGCAATAGTGCAATTTTTGAATTACCTTGATCTTTAATTAACTGACAGGTTTTTTCTATTTCTCCTAAATTATGAAGTCCTGTAGAGACAATCATTGGAAATTTTTTTTTTGCGAGATATTTAATTAATCTATAATTTGTTAAACTAAAAGAAGCGACTTTTATAAGATTCATTCCTAAGTCAAATAAAAATTTAGCATTAGGAATATCAAAAGCGGTACTAAAAATAAAAATATTTTTTTTTTTTGCATATTCAAAAACATCTAAATATTGAGACTCACTTAGTTCTAATCTTCTCAGTAAACTTTTTAAATTTTCATTTTTTTTAATAAGGCCTTTTTTATGGTAATTTGCTAGAAAGGCATCATCTGAAGCGTATTCATCTGTTTTAAACATTTGAAATTTTACAGCATTAGCTTTTGCCTCAACTGCAACATCAACAAGTTCTTTTGCTTTAGAAACACTTCCATCATGATTGACGCCTGCTTCAGCAATAATAAAACAAGGATTGTCATTACCAATTTTTATTTTTGAATTTACCCTAAATTCATTAATCATTTTTTATAGAACTATAATTATTTACTTGTTTAATTCTATTTAGTAAATTTTTAGTTTTGGTAATGTTAGGTTTATTTACAACATCTATTTTTGTTAATTTTTGATATTTTTCATTGGTATTGTAAATACAATTATAACAAATAAGATTCTTTACATCGTTCTCCAAATGTTTTTTTCTAAGGTCCTTAAAAATCTTATTATTAAATTCTTCATAAATATTTTTATTACCAACATTTTGCGAATAAATGAGATCATTTTCATAATCTACACAACAGGCTGACAAGTTTCCTTCACAAGTTAAGTGAAGTCTATTCCAAAGCATTTCACAAGGAATTTTATATTTAGTAATATCGGCTTCATCTGAAATTGTTTCATTAGTTACTTTTTTCGAGGTAGAAACATTTCCACCACCTTGATTATCTGCTTTACTAAAATAAATTGACTCAAACATGTGTCCAAACTTTTTCTTGAAATAGACAACCTCATCTTCTGTTATATTTGTGTATACAAATGTAGCCAACATCTGTAATTTTAATTTTTTTAATTTTTTATAACTATAAATGTCCTCAACATTTTTTATTACTTTTTCAAACTCGTCATAACCATGAACAATTTTGTAACTTTCTTTTTTAGCTGCATTGATTGAGAATTTAATACTGTCTAGACCAGCGAGATAACATTTCATAACTTTATCAAGTGAAGCTAATGCTCCATTAGTAGAAATATAAACTCTTTTTATACCACATTCTTTAGAAACACTTACATATTCATCAAGATTTTTTACCATAAAAGGTTCACCCGTTGAGTACAGGCCTACTTCTTCAAGTCCATATTTTATTGAACTCTTTATAAAATTAGTAAAAACATCTAACGGAAGTTTACCTATTCTTCTATTCATTTTGGGGTTTTGACAAAAGACACAAGCATGGTTACATGCATTTGTAAGTTCGACTAAAGCGTTCTTAGGAAATAAAGCAAATTCTTTTTTATTCTTAACAATTAAACTTTCTTCTCTAGTAGAAAAGTAATTTTTTTCTTCGTTATATTTCATAGAAAATGGATATAGATTTAAAGTAGTTTTTTAAAGTATTTTTTTTATTCTAATATCTAATAAATCTAACATAAAAATTTTTTTCAGTGCATAAATCAAGCCAATTGAGCTATTAGTACTGGTCAGCTGCACGCATTACTGCGCTTCCACATCCAGCCTATCAACGT
>MDSW01126844.1_pt1 | contig 40347 bp, 43 predicted proteins | sample 811171 | NCBI WGS metagenome assembly MDSW01 (sample SAMN05326641, study PRJNA326480) | marine metagenome | isolation source: seawater | place: Atlantic Ocean: North West | collected 2012 | reverse complement strand
GAACAAAAATTGAGCAGTATTGCTACCAAATTCCGCACTTTTAGTTGTGTGAATTGAGCAACTTTAGTTGTCTGTCCAACGAACCCGGGTGAGAGAACGTCGAGTACGATTAGAGTCGTAATACGTACTTAACATAATATACATTATGAGCAGTCTTGCAGCGATCGGCATCGTCGTTGTATTACACAGAATCATGAGAACAACCGCTTGGGGATGGCGTGTCTGCTGACCTGCTTTACGAATGCGGCCTAAGACCGCAACAGATCATGATGCTGCTCGATGTTTCGCAATCTACTTATTACCGTTGGCGCGCGGGTTATCCGATGCCGCGCGCGGCGTGGCTGGTTCTGCGCTCCGTTGCGCACGGTTTGCCCGTCCTGATGAGCCGATCATCGATGTGGGACGGCCACCGCTTCGCGGTCGACGGCACGCTGAGACGGCCGAACGATTACCCGCTGTATCCCGGCGATCTGTGGCTCTACGAGTTCCTGATGATCAACGGCGAGATCCGGCGCGCAGCTGGACGGCATGGGATCGATGCACACGCCATCGTCCAGGCGGTGGATTAGCACGAGTCGCTGCTGATCACGGGGCGCGGCGTGCGTCACGTGCTATCTGCCGTCAACCCTGCGGGTGCTCCACTGCGTTGCGCTCGCTGCGCGATGACAGCAGCTATCACGCGCCGCGAGACGGTGCCCGTTGGACATGTGGCACCCCTGCTGCGAAACGCAGCCGGAATCCCACATGACCACGGACACCAATTAGCTGGGGATCGCTATGAACGCCGAAATACAGAAAGATCGTTTGATCGCAGCGGCGCAGCACGTGATGGCAAATCAGGCCGCTGCAATAGACCGTCGCGATGCCGTTATCGCTTCAATTTACGTCGAACGAATGGCCGGGATCGCAGATGCGACCGAAGCCGTGTACGGGATATCGAGCCCGGTCACCGTCGAGGTGTTCAGAATGCACGAGGAAGCGTCGAAACGGTATGTGCAACTGAGATACTAGCGGGTTACTCGAGCGGCACGCGGCCGGTTCGGATGTATTCACGGTAGCCCTTGCAGTGCTGGTCGCGGTATTGGCGTGTCGTTCGCGTCGGCGTTTTGTCGTAGTTGCGCTGCCAAACGTCGCACTCAACAAAGAGTTTTCGGCCTGTGGGACTGTTGGCGCGTCGCTGCTGGACGGTGGGATTGCCAGGTTCTTGGGCGCTGGGGACGGGTTCAGGCTTGGCTACCGGAAGCGGTCTGTCTCGATGTTCAGATTCGGGCTTTTGGTTGCCAAAAACACGGCTTACTTCCGAATTGAATTGGTCGATGGATTGCTTCCAGGCGACCATCCAGAAAGCTGTCTGAATGGCGTGGGATGCGATGTTACCGACCGTCACGGCCGCTGCGACAACGAGGAACACGGCAAAGTAGTTGATCGGGCGCTGCATGTGGCCGATATCGGCGGCTGTGCGGCGCTCTGAACGATGGCAAGGGGATCATGCCGACCACGAGCACCAGAACGGCGCTGACGGGCTCCGGGCCGCCTATATCCCATATGAGCGACCAGAGCGCCGGATCGATCGCGGTGATCGTCTTGGGCCAGAGGAACACCAACCCGGCGGCGATGATTGAACGGATCACGGGCGTTGCGGTGTGCGGTTGCAGATTGGCACTGGCTGAACGCGCGGTTGCGGTCGATCTGCGCGCGCGCCGCTCGTTAACTCGCTGGCACGAGCGCAGATAGCCCGCTCGGTTGGCTGTTGGCGAAGGTGCTGGGGGCGCTCCATGCGGTCACTTTTTGCCCGTCGATGTAGCAATAGTCTTCGCCGGTATCGGTGAAGGTCTTACAGTTGGCTGCGCTGATCACGCGCGATGCGCCCTTTTTACCGCGCAGGAATATGCGCTTTTCGCCGTTGATGGTGAAGACGCCGGCAAGGCGCCAATCGCTGGACAACGCAGGCGGTTTGGGCGGCGCAGTTCGGGCCGGTCGAGCGCCCTGCTTTGCCGGCGTGCCGTTGATCGCGGGCCGTGCGGTCTGGGCGGATGTTTTCTTGGGTTCGCTGGCGCTGGTGAAAAAACCGAGGATCGACCAGATACAGTATGCGAGCAGACAGGCGCCCACCGGAATGCCAAATTTGAACATCGGCGAGCCCCAGATGGAGGCGCGCTTGTCGGTCTTGGTTTCGATGCCGGCTGCGCCGGAGTCGCTCATGGTGTGGGAGCGATACAGCGCATAGACCTTGGGATCGTATTTGCGGCCGGTGATCGATCGGGTTTTGAGGGACTCGACCGGCTTGACGCCTTTGAGCATGCCCTTATGAAGATCCACGCGGTACCGCTTATCAGCGCCCACGGCATCGAGCTTGGTGGTCAGTACGGTCCAGTCGACCTTATTGCGGGCGAACGTCGCAATATCTTCGAGGCTTTGTGTGACCAGGTGAATTTCGGTTGAGAACCCGTCGTCGCCGACCATATGACGGTGCTTGGCGATGAAGGTTTTGTAGGCGTCCGGGATCTGGTCCGCCTTGGTACCAGCTGGCCAGAGCTCCCAGACTTCATCGAGGACGAAGACGACGCCAGGCGGCAACGTATCGATGACCCACTGCGGGTTGTCCTTGATCGTCTCGACTTCGAAGCTGTGCAGCTGGGGCGTGCAGCCCGGTATCTGAGATTCCCACTCCTCGAGGACGAGCGGAATATTGGTCCAGACGTGGCGACCGTTCTTTACGGCCGCGAGAATGACGTGCTCGACGGTGTCGTAGCTTTTGCCGGAGCCTGGGAGGCCGACGCGGGCGGAAATCGTCATATCAGAAAACGAACGGTAGTGCGCGAAGAATGAAGCGCGTGAGAAGCGACCCACCGATAATCGCGAGGCCGGTGGGGACTTCGGCGATATTCAGCCACCACCAGACGCCAGGCGGGATCGCTGAGAACGCACCGCTGACGCCGGAGAGATCATCGGGAAACGGGATGGCATCCAAGATAGCCGGGACGGCTTCGCTAAGGAGCTCAAGCAACTTGGCCGGCACCCACAACAAGAGCTCAAGTAGCCAGTCTGCGAACTCAGAAAGCATTGTGATCCCCTACACCATGAAAATAATGAAGATGCCGGACAGCGTCCAGAGCGCTAGGAATATCACCGACAGCGTTCCACTGATCGCCGAGTTGTCGAGAATCGTGCAATGCATATCGATCGACATTTGACGATCGAATAGCTCGAACTCCGCCGTAGGACAACTGCCACCGCCAGAGATATTGCCCAACCCATCGAGCGCTTGGCCGAACTGCGAACTTGTCACCGCGTCCGTAAATTTGCCGTAGCTCTCCGCGAATGTGCCAACGTCGCCGAGATCCGGGCCGGCGAATTCGTCACCCTCGCCCTCGCCTTCACCCTCTCCGTCTCCATTCGTGGCGTTATTTTCGTTCGAACACTCCCCGGACTCGCATACAGCCCCGGCGCCGGCACCTGCACCGCCGTTCGTTGTGGTCTCGGTTGTGCTGGAGCCATCCGGGTTCGTCGTCGTGGTTGTCGTCTCGCTGCCGCCGCCGTTGCTGCCTTCTGTCGTGCTGACGGTGACAGTGCCGTCACTGGTCACGTTCGCGCCGAGCGTGTCGCCATTGGTCCAGCTGTTGCTGGTCGTGGTCTCTTGCGTCGTCGATCCGTCCGCAGAGTTCGTCGTCGTCACCGTCGTGGTCGTGGTGCTATTGCTGTTCTTCACGACGTTGAACGTGTACGTGCCGTCGCCTTCTGAAACATCGGCCGAGCCACCGCCCGTCGTGGTGTCCACAGTGGTTTGCGTCGTGATGGTCGTACCGTCTGACAACTCGGTCGTGTTGGGCGCGCCCTCATTGCGGTTGCGCTTTGTCGGCGTGTTCATCGATGAGACGTCGATGGTGGTTATTTCAGGGGGCGGGGCGTTCGTCTCGGGCCCACCGACCTGCTCCCCCGTTCCGCGATAGGTGAACGCGCATTGCCCACCTGGGTTTTCCGAGGTGTCGACGCCAATCAGACAGGCGCTCACGCCTACCCGCTCAAAAAAGCAACCATCGGGCGATACCCACGTCTTGTAAGCATCAGCGGCGCCGACAAGATCGAGTGTCACGGAGAATGTTTCACCTTCCTCGCATTCCTGCTCAGGGCATTCGCCGTCAACGGGATAGGTGCCGTCCGGGCACAACATGACAGGCGCGACCTTTACCGAACTGATGTTCACGGTGTCATTCCACGGGTAGCCGCGTTGAAGCTGAATGTCACACAACTCGCCCCCAGCGAACGTTGCATTTTCTACGGCCTCATAGGTGCTGACCTCTTGAACGGCCTTCTCTGCGATATCCATGCACGCGGCCGTTTCGGTGGAACCGAAGCCGGAAAAATTGAAATTGGACCGATCAGCACGGTAGCCCTCTAAGGTGGGTTCGGCGGCACCGGCATAATCCGCTGCAACAAACACCAAGGCGATGACGAGCGCGGTGACGACACGCCCGACCGCCCATCGAAGTGTCCACCGCCGCTTAAACGCACCGGGAAACATCACGGTTTCCAGTGAATGACGGCGACGACGGTGCAGACGACACCGCAGACGAAGAACGTGAGATACCAGAGATCAGGCATAAGAAAAGCCCCCGGTGTGTGTGCTGGGGGCCTCCATGTTTCTAAGCCGGTCGGTGCCTAACGGCGACCGAGGAAGCCGAGGACCTTGCGGGCGCCGACGATGGCCACGGCGATGAGCGCCGCGGAGCCAGCAACCGTGCCGATCGCGCCGGTCGCTTCGGACCAGTCGGCGGCGCTGGTGATGTCGGCATAGGTGCCGGTTTCCTGGGCGAACGCGGGCACGCTGACCAGGGCGGCGCCGGCGACGGCGCCGGTCTTGGCGTAGAAACGGCTGACGATGTTGCGGATCTTCATTACATACACTCTCCGGGGGTGGGAAATGGCGTTTTCCGGTCGCCCCCATCGACCGAAAATCTAGGATCTGCGAATGGCCTTGAGCACCGAGCCGGCGCAGTAGCCGACCATGAAAAACGTGAGGACGAGCGCGACACCCGAGCCGAACATCTGAGCGGCAACGGACGGGTCGAAGCTGTCCATTTGGTAGCTGGCCAGGTCGCTATAGGACAGCCAGACCTGATTCGCACAGCTGGCGTTCGTGGGCGCGGTGTCATCCATGCAGGCGAGTAGATACATGGCTACGCCTTGCTGCGGCGTAGAGCGCCGAACATTTGGGCGACCGTCGCTTTCATGACGCGGAGTACGAGCCCGATGAGCAGGATCATGCAAAGCAGCGCGACCAGGCCGCCCACGAGTGGGAGCCCAACGAGATTGAGCCCCCACGCGATCGCGAACGTCACGAAGCACCAACCGGCCAACACCACGTTGGCGGGTAGTTCGATGGCCTTGCCGCGATACATGACGATCATTGGGCGCGCCTAGCCGTTGACCGCTTTGGGTTTCTTGTCGTCGACGGATTCGACGATGGCGTTGCGCATGCCGACGCGCAGATCGCCGAAGTTGCCGAGGAAAAAGTCCGGCGTGAGCTCGTATGTGCCGGCCGGGTACGGCGCCTGATCGTCATGAAGCGGCAGAGTGAACTTTTGCGGGTACGGTTCGCCGTTGAGGTAAATAAACCCCTGTTGTTCGCGGATTTTGTAGGGCTTACCCGTCTTGGCGCTGGTGCCCTCTTTCGTGCGGGCTCGATCTTCGTGAAATTCGATCTTGAACATGTGGTTCTCCGGTAGTGGTTCAGGCGACCAGGCGAAGTGCCGGACGCTCGGGCCGCTCGTACCAATCCGGCACCTGAGCGGGACGCAGATCGACGACGCGCACCCGGACGGGGAGCGCGGCGACGTTGCACGGGGCGCGAGCGTCCAGGCCGACCAACGCGAGGTCGGCGGTGACGCGATAGAACGCGCTTTTACTCATGGATTCGCGGAGGTCCTCGCCGGAGAGCCACGCGAGGGCGGCGTGCTGTGCCTTCAGCGCCCGACCGCGCTTGAAATCGAATTTCTGTTCCAGATCGTCCGCGATGCGCTGGTAGTTCGTCGTCGCAAATGTCATATCGCTCACCTTGTCGTAGCTGTCGGCTATGCCCTGGGCTCTCTCGTCATTCCACAAAATCCAACCGTTCATCTTGTTTTCGAGCAGGTACTTCCGACCGAGCTCGACTTCGAAGCGCAAGGCGCCTTCGGTTTCGCACCACTGATGGACGGCGATGCGTGTTTCGTCTTTCGCACAAGCCTTGCGGCTGTGGCTTTTCATCTCGCGGGCCTTGTCGTAGTACTTCGCGCGGATATAGTCCTTGGTGCCGCTGTAGACCATCCCGTCTTGGCCGACGAGCCACGGCTTGCCGCGACGTGACGACGCGGACAGGCCGCGAAGCGCCATCGTGACGTTGGCCGGGGAGCCGGCGAGGTAGTTACGGGCGATATCGACGCGGCTGAATCGAGCGCCGTCGACGATCTTGACGGTGCCGCTGTTGGTGCGGTCGTAGCCCTCGCCCTTCGTGAACTCCGGCAGGCCGAGCGCGCGCAGAAGTTCGTTGTAGAGGCTCATGCACTCGTCGACAGTGCGGAACCCGAACACGTTATCGGGGCGGTTGTAGCGGCTGGGATTGCCGCTGATCTCAACGCGGTTGCCGTCTGAGCGGATACGGAGGCTCGAATCGTGGGAGCCCTCGTGTTTGTAGCCGACGACGTTCTCGCGGGTGACTTCACCCGTGTCGGGGTCGGTGTGAATCACGTAGTCGGCGCCGAGGACTCGACAGCCGCCTGGGTGATCCTGGCTGACGCTGAGCCAGTCGACGGACCAGTTCACGCCGCTACACCAGGGCGATCGACCACGCAACGCGACGCCAGGTCAACGAGCCACTGGGCGAGCAACGGCGGTGTATGTTCGCGATCGGCTTTCGGGCAATCGGGTTTGCGTCGATCGCGGTGGCGACCACTGTAGAGCCCAATGGTGTGTGTTGCTTCGCCCAAGCGAAGCGGAAAAGCAGGAATGTCACGAGGGTCTAAGCCGCAGACGTACAGCCGGGTCTTTTTCTCCGCCTTGTGGCCCCACCAATGCTGGGTCACAGGCAGCAACCAGCCGCCGAACGGGTCTCGATGACCGACGGCGGGCATATCGTCACGTTCAAAAATCTGCGATCGATACGGATGCTCCAGGACTCCGCCGAAGCGGCGAACCTGCGCGAGCGCCCAGACAGTGAGACGACGCTCGCCAGGACGCGGCTTGGCGAAATGCCTCAACTGACCCCAAGCGCGGCACGGCGGGTGCGCAACTATCGGGCAGCCACCCTGCCAAGTGCGCGCATCCCGATCGGCGTCGAACACGTCGACGCCAGGGAGCGTTTTGTAAATCGAATCGCGACGCGCAAACAGCACTGCCACCCTCATGAGTTTTCCCGTACTTGGGAAAAACTGACGGTACTACTAGGACCGTCAGTCTCGAAGGCAGGCCGAGCGGCCAAGCGACAGGCCCATGTGTCGCCGGCTTCAAGGGCGAACGCGACCGCACGCGCGATGCCGTCGCGCTTGCCCTCGGCGAGGATTCGGATACCCGGCGTAGTCAGAAGGACGTTGTAGACGCCGCCCCGGAGGGGCTTGATCTGGGCAACCATACCCGGCGCTTCGCCGACGAGAATGGTCTCGCGATCGGTAAACGTCCACGGCACTTGCGCCGCCGATCGGATGAAAAATGACTCTCGCATAGCGATCCCCTGCTCTGCCCGGTGTGGAGAGAACCCGCGCCGCCCGATAGACGGCGCGAGTCTCCAGTCGGGGGGATCGCACGAGGCGGGACCGACTGAAGTTGATGTTTTGCAGTGTTCGGCGTGGCCGTCTGCGATCCCCTTGAGGCGGATAAGATGTCAACAGGCGCAGACATGTCAACACATGCAAACGTCGACAGTCGTAGACTGACAACACCCCATTACACCGAGGGAAAAAATGGACCAGCTGGAACTGTTGGACGCCGCTAAAGCGGTTACGGGGTCAGATTACGCCACATCGAAAAGAATTGGCGTTTCTCGTCAATCACTTAGCTGTGCGCGGTCAGAGATACGGCAGCTAGAGCTAGCGACAATCGGGGCATTGGCCGAAGTTTGCGGAAAAGACCCGCTACGCACGATTGCTGCGGTCGCGGCGACGAGAGAGGGTCAAACTAAAAAAGGAAGAAATTGGCGCCGTTGGTCAGGTGCAGCAGCTCTAATTATGGGAATCGCGACGATTTGCGCATTTGATTTTCAATCAATAGCTTACGTCGCGTCCCTGCCCTTTGTTCCGCTATACATTATGAGCAGTTATACATATGGCTCAGGTCGCTGGTCGAGATCCCTGGCGCCTTCTGATTGGTCCTCGATCAGCTTGTCGCGCTATGGGAGATACCTTGAGCGGCGTTCGATCGCTGGCGATCGATCGGCGTCATGTGTCGAACCACAAGATCCAGGTCGATTGTTCTACGGTTTAGCTAAAGTCGCGATTTTGCGCTCAGTTAAATGAGTCGCCAGCTAACACGGTGGCTTTCGCTGTTTTTAGCTCCCGTCGCGCGATTCGTCGGCGTCTGCGGCGTTGTTTGGCGTCTGCGCGGCATCCCCGGCGTTATCTTCATTCTCAGCCGAGGCATTCTTTGCTTCGTCGTTTGACGGCGATGACTGGTTGCCGTTTTCGGCCGCCGGCGTGTGATCCTTCACAACCTGGCAGTTCTCGTGTGCGCCGCCATCGACGTTGAAGTCGGTTGTCGTTTCACCGACGCGCAACTCGTTGCCGTGCGAATCGCGGAATAGCTGGCTGGACTCGTCATTCCTGGTGGCATCGAGCGCAAGCCGTCGGTTCCCGAGCCTGGCAACGGCCTTGTCTTCGGTGGTTGCAGCACCGAAATGGAAACCGTCCTCGCAGCGGTACTTGGTAAATGCAAGTTGTTCGCCTTCAGCCGTGGGCTGAAGCGCCAACTGAATGGGATCGCCGCTCTCGAGGGGCTTGATCGTTACAGGCTGCTTCGTTGTCCACCGTGTGTCGCCCTGGTTATCCAGAATCTCGGCACGCAGCGCGTAACGACCGTCGGCATTGATCAGGCCGCGGTCGACAACGATATCGAAATCAATGGGCTTCTGACCGATATTATGAAGAGAGCGCTCCGCCACGATGCGCTTGTCACCGCCGGCCGTACCCTGCTCGACCATGCTGACGCGGGCGCCGGACTCGGGCGGCACTTTGGTGTCGCCGGGATACGTCAGCTTGCCGGCGAGCGTGATCTGCTGATCCTTCTCCGCGCCGCATCCTGCGACCGCGAGTATCAGCCCAAGCGTGGCGGCGAGAAGAAACAGCTTGCGACATTTATTTCGTAGTTGCATCAAGACTCTTATCTAATCTATTGAAAACGCGAGAATCTGGCTGATCTGGCACAGCGGTCGATCACATGCTCGCTGCCAGTCGTTGAAGGCGTGCTGAATGGAGGCGAGCGCCGTCTTGCTCGTGGCACGCCCTTCGTGGGCACCCCAGTATGCGAGTGCGCTCAGAACCCAATCGGTTAGCAAAAAGGTGTCCTTGCCGCACATGCGTAAAAACGCAGGCGCGGAATTGCCGCCCAGTTGGCTGAAGCGGCGACGCAGGGTTTGCCAAAGATCCACGATTTCGTCTTCCGGCCATTCTGCGAGCCAGAACCCGAAACTGCCGAACTCCTCGATAAGCGCCTGCATCGCGATGGCGTTGTCCCGAACGGCGAATATCTTCTTGCGGTGCCGGATCAGCGTTTCGTCACGCGCGAGGCGTAGCAGCGCCGTATCGTCGAGCGCGGCGACCGATGCAATATCGAAATCCGCGAACGCGGCCTCGAAGGCGGGCCATCGCGCGTCGACGAGCTTGTGCGTCAAACCGGCACGAAAAACGCGGCGATTCATGACGGAAAGGTAGCGATCGTCACCGATCATGGCGAGCGATTCAGGCGGCTCAGGACGGATGAGGCGCGATTCCAGCGCGTCGCGGCCGCCCATGCGCTCGCGCGCCATCATTTCGATAACCGAAAATTCGGTCATGCAGGAACATTCCCTAGCGCAATAACAACGTCGAGTTTACCCCAGACCACAACGGCGCACGTAAACCCGTCATTCAGAAGCTTTAACCCGGCGCGCGGATCAGGCTACCGGCGGCCGAGGGCGGGTCTGACTCATCTTGCGACAGAAAATTCCAGACAGGCGTGGAAAGCGCATAAAAAACGGGGGCCAAATGGCCCCCGCTCAACTTAAAGTGATTTCTAGATCCCGCTAATGGGTGTGATGCACTTCCTGTTGGCCGTAGACCGGCGTCGCGAACCCTTCCATGCGCGCCTTCAGCTGCAACGCGAGAAAGTGGGAGTAGAATCTTGATTGCGCGAGATTTCCGCCGTGGAACCACAGTGCTTCCTGTTGCGTCGGCTTCCACATGTTGCGCTGTTCGCCTTCCCAGGGACCGGGATCCTTGGGGGTGTCCGAGCCCAGCCCCCAGACCTTGCCGACCTTGTCCGCGACCTCTTGTGAAATGAGATCCGCGGCCCAGCCATTCATGGAGCCATAGCCCGTGGCATAGATGACGACATCTGCCGGAATCTCACGCCCGTCTTCGAGCTGGACGCTGTTCCGGGTGAGCCGCGCCACTTCAGAACCGCTTTCCAGTTTGATCTTGCCGTCGATGATCAACTGGGACGCACCGACATCGATGTAGTAGCCGGAGGCGCGGCGTAGATACTTCATGAACAGCCCGGAGTCGTCGGGGCCGAAATCGAGCATGAAACCGGCGTTTTCCAGCTTGTCGTAGAAGTCGGCGTCCACCTTGCGAATCTCGTCGAATATCGGCTTCTGGAAATCCGCCAGGATCGCGTAGGGAATCGACGCGAACAGCATATCGGCCTTTTCGGTGGTAATGCCGTTGGCCAGCGCCTTCTCGGAATACAACGGGCCAAGCGCGTATTTCATCAGCGATTCCGAACGCGAAATATGCGTGGACGAGCGCTGAATCATGGTGACGTCGACGCCGGCTTCGGCAAGCGCGGCGCAGATGTCGTGCGACGAATTGTTCGAGCCGATCACGGCGACTTTCTTGCCTTGCATGCCGTCCGGCCCGGGGTGCTCGGACGAATGCTGCTGGACGCCTTCAAACACCTCCTGGCCCTCGATGTTCGGCACGTTGGGTTTGGCCGACATGCCGGTTGCGAGCACGAGTTGACGCGGCTTGAGCGTGATTTCCTCGCCATCGCGCTCGACCACCACAGTCCAGGCGCCGCTGGCCTTGTCATAACTGGCCTTGCGCGCCTCGGTCGAGCCCCAGAAGTTGAGCTCCATCACGCGCGAATACATTTCCAGCCAGTCCCCGATCTTGTCCTTGGGCGCGAAGACCGGCCAGTTGCGCGGGAATTTGATATACGGCAGGTGGTCGTACCAGACCGGGTCGTGCAGGCACAGCGACTTGTAGCGTTTGCGCCAGGAGTCGCCCGCCCGTTCGTTCTTTTCGATAATGAGCGCCGGCACGCCGAGCTGACGAAGCCGCGCGCCGAGGGCGATGCCGCCCTGCCCGCCACCGATGATGAGCACATACGGCTGCGTGTCGACGCCGAGCGAGGCGAGTTCGTGTTCGCGCTCTTCCTTCCAGGTCGGCTTGCCCTGGTCGTCGCCGTGTTTGGCGCCCAGCGGGCGCGACTCGCCGAGCGGTTCTTCGTAGCCCTTGAGCTCATCCATCGTGGTGAGCAATGTCCAGATCAGACCGTCCTTGATACGCACGACGCCGGACCCGCGCGCAACCGCCGTCTCGAACACGATCCACGCCTCGATGATGCCGTCGGTTTCGGTCGCCGTCTCGCGCTCGTCGAGTGCCCAGTTGTGGGGTTTGGCGCGGTCCAGGCAGTTCGAAAGCATGTCGCGAATATCGCGCTTGCCTTCGGCTGTCGTGATGTTCCAGGTGAACGTGAGCATGTCGCGCCAATAGCACTCGCCGGCGAACAGCTCGAGCGCGGCTTCGATATCGCCCTGGGTGAGTGCCTCGTCGAGGCGGTTGAGCACGCTGTTGGCCTGCGCGGCCGCTGTGGTGTCGAGCATGAAACTCCTCCTTGCTTGCTTTTATGTACAGGGGCTGTACCGCCCTCTTCTTCCAACGATCCGTTCTTCGGCTAGAGCGAAAAGCCGCCGTCGACCGCGATCGCCTGCCCGGTCACGTGGGCCGCGCCGGCCAGATACACGGCCAGTTGGCCCATATCCGCAGGTGTTTGCGCCACGCCCTGGGGCAGCAGGGTCTTCTGATGGCGCTCCCAGGACTGCGCCTCGGTTTCGCCCGATTCCCGCCAGCGGCCGGAAAGGCCGTCCTCGCCGCGCCACATGCCGGTGCCCACGATGCCGGGACAGATCGCGTTTACGGTGATGCCCTCCGGCGCCACCTCTTTGGCAATGGCGTTGGTGAAGCCGATCACCGCGAATTTGGACGCGGAGTAGTGAGAAAGATCGGGAAAGCCGACCTTGCCGGCGATCGACGCGACGTTGACGATCCGGCCCGATTGGCGTGGCCGCATCACGGCCAGTTCGGCCTGGGCGCAGAGAAATACGCCGCGGGCGTTCACGGCCATGATCTGGTCCCAGTCGTCAACGCTCAGTTCGCCGACACCCTTGATGCTGATGACGCCGGCGTTGTTCACCGCGATATCGAGATCGCCAAGCGTCGCCTGCGTAGAGGCCACCATGGCCTCGACCGACACGGGGTCTCGCACATCGACAGTGATTGCCGTGCTGCGACGCCCCGCCTGTTCGACCTTGTCTGCCGTTTCCCGGGCGATGGTCGCATCGACATCGGCGACGGCCACGTCGGCACCAGCCTCGGCGAGCGCCAGCGCAATACCCTGGCCGATCCCGCGGCCGCCGCCAGTCACCAGCGCCACCCTGTTCTCGAGCTGCATGTGTTCTCCTCCGGATTATTCGCATCGCCGTCTTTATCGACGGTCTGACGCTGCCAGAGCAAAACGCGTGCCGCTCCTAAAGAGCATTGTTTAGAAATAGTTTTTACGCGACGGCCGCCTGAGTGTTCGGCCCTGTGCAACAGCTGATGCCACAGGTGTGGCAACAAGCCACTCAGTGGCGCGTGGCCTGCTGTCGACAGCGTTTCAGGCGCCGATGGACGGTCGAACGGTCGACGCCGAGCCGGCGCGCCAGGGCCGATACGTTCCCGTTGCACTGCTCGAGTTGAACGAGCAGGTCAGACTCGGCCGATATCGGTTGGCGGATTGCATCCGGCAGGTGGCGCTCACGAATCACGCCATCATCGGTCAAGGCCGAGGCCACCTCCAGCGCGTTCTGCATTTCACGCAGGTTGCCCGGCCATGCATAAACGCGCAGCAGGCGCCGCGCCGTGCTGTCGAGCCGGTAGCTTTGCCCGTAGCGCTGCCCGAGGTCGTCCATGAGCCGGTCGAGAAGCCCATCAAAATCCTCGCGTGCGCGCAGTGGCGGCAAGCTCAGCGTCGCCGCGTTGAGGCGGTAATACAGATCCTCCCGGAACACGCCCTCGGCCACCAGCGTTTTCAGGTCGCGATGGGTGGCTGAAACGAGCCGCAGCTCGACTTTTTTCGGCTCCAGGCCCCCGACCGGCACGATCTCGTTCTCCGACAACACGCGCAGAAGCCGGGTCTGCAATGCCAACGGCATGTCGCCGATCTCGTCGAGAAACAGCGTGCCGCCCGCAGCGGACTCGATCAGCCCGGTTTTGCCTTTGCGTGAGGCCCCTGTGAAGGCATTGGGCACGTAGCCGAACAACTCGGACTCGATCAGATGCTCGGGGATGGCGGCGCAGTTGACGGCAACAAAGCGCCCGCCCTCGTTACTGCTTTCGTGGATCGCACGGGCCAGCACCTCCTTACCGCTGCCGGTTTCACCTTGCACGAGAATGGGAATTTGCCGGGCTGCCAGCTTGGCCGCCTTCGCTTGCAGCAGCCGCATGGCGGTATCGCCGTGGCTCATCGCCGCTAATGCGTCCGTCTTCGGCCCGCGCGGCACGGCGACCGCGGGTTTTGGCGTATCCGCCGGCGACATCGCACTGGCGAACAGAAGCGGCTCGCCGTTGGCGTGCAGCAGCCGTTCGCCAGCCGGATTCCCGCGCATGAAATACGGCAACTCGTCGATGCCGATATCGAACAGCGAAGAGATCGGCTGGCCAATCAGAGTTTGCGGGTTGCCGTCGCCGAAGCCCATCGAGCGGCCCAGCGCTTCGAGCCCGCCAAACGTCAGCCCGGTAATATTGCCCGAGGCGTCGAGCGAGATCGCCGCATCGGGCGCGGTGTCCAGGAAATCCGGCGTGCGCGACAGGCTTAGGACCCATTCGTCTCCCGTACGGGCGACCAGGTTCGCCATTTCGATACGGCGCGCTGTTGCCTTGGCCAGATGCAATGCCAGGCGCTGACTCGTCTTCGCGATCGGCGAACTCAGCTGCGAGATATCGAGTACCGCGGCCAGCGCGCCGCGCGTGTCGAAGATGGGCGCCGCGGTACAGGTCAGCGGCGTATGGGTCGGGTCGAAATGATCATCCTGATGAATCACCACCGGTTCGCGGCTGACCAGACAGGCGCCGACCGCAGACGTGCCCGCCCGCGTTTCCGACCAGTCGGCACCCAGATACAGACCGGCACGGCGCAGTTCACGATCCAGGCGCGGGTTGCCGAGATAATCCACCGCGACACCGCTCGAGTCCGACAGCAGCAACACGTAATCGTCGGCCGCAATCTGGTCGAACAGCGCGGCGAGCCCGGCGCGGCTGATACGGATCAACGACTCGGCCTGCTCCTGATGCTCGCGCAGTTTTGCGTTCGGCACGATGTAGGCGTCCTGCGCGTTGGCAGGGTCGCGCTTGTAGTCGTTCACGCAGCGCAGCCACGACTGCACCACCGGCCGGTCGCGCAGGCTCTGCTCGCCGGCCGCGACACGCTCGATCTCCTTGACGTGCGAATCTATTGAAATCATGCCGCACTCTCCTCCATACCGGACACTGACACAGCCGCTGCCCGTGAACAATCGCTGGCGCTGGCGCGAAAACCGCGTTGATCCACGAGCGCGAACGGTCATCCCGGTTACCGCGTCAGTGTGGATATAATCTGCTCGCCACGTAGCCTTCAGGACGACCATGAATAATCCCAATTACCCAAAACTCTTCGAACCGCTCGACCTCGGCTTCACGCAGCTCAAGAACCGGGTACTGATGGGATCCATGCATACCGGCATGGAGGATTTCTTCTGGCACTACGACGAACTCGCCGCCTATTTCGCCGAGCGTGCGGCCGGCGGCGTAGGGCTGATCGTCACCGGCGGCATCGCACCCAACGTGGCCGGCTGGGTCTCGCCGATGGCCGGCCAGATGTCGCATCGGCTGCATGTCTGGCCGCACCGCAAGATCACCAACGCCGTGCATGCCGAAGGCGGCAAGATCTGCATGCAGATCCTGCACGCCGGGCGCTACGGCTATCACCCGTTCATCGTCTCGGCCTCCGATCGCAAGTCGCCGATCACGCCCTACAAGCCCAAGCGCCTGAGCACGGAAGGCGTGAAAAGCACCATTCGTGACTACATCCGCTGTGCGGAACTCGCCCGCGAGGCCGGCTATGACGGCGTCGAGGTGATGGGCTCGGAAGGCTATCTGATCAACCAGTTTCTCGTGGAACGTGTGAACGACCGCGACGACGAGTACGGCGGCAGCGTGGAAAACCGCCAGCGCATCGCGGTCGAGATCGTGGAAGGCATCCGCAAGGCGCTGGGCCCGGATTTCATCCTCATCTATCGCCTGTCCATGCTCGATCTGGTGGAAAACGGCCAGCGCTGGGACGAGATCGTGCAGCTCGCAAAGGCCGTGGAAGCCGCCGGCGCCACCATCATCAACACCGGCATCGGCTGGCACGAGGCACGCATTCCCACCATCGTCACCCGCGTACCGCGCGCGGCCTTTGCCTGGGTCACGAAAAAGCTCAAGAGCGAAGTCACCCTTCCCCTGTGCACCACCAACCGCATCAACATGCCGGACGTGGCCGAGTCCCTGCTGGAAGACGGCACGGCGGATATGGTCTCGATGGCGCGCCCCTTTCTCGCGGACCCGGAGTTCGTTAACAAGACCGCGCAGGCGCGCGTGGACGAAATCAACACCTGCATCGCCTGCAACCAGGCCTGTCTGGACCACACCTTCCAGTGGAAACGCGCCAGCTGTCTGGTCAACCCGCGCGCCGGCCACGAAACCAAGCTCAACTTCCCGCCGGTCGACAAACCGCGGGATATCGCCGTCATCGGCGCCGGCCCGGCCGGCCTGGAAGCCGCCACGCGCCTGGCGGAACGCGGCCATAAGGTGATTTTGTTCGACAGCGCCAGCGAAATCGGTGGCCAGTTCAACATGGCCAAGAAGATTCCTGGCAAGGAAGAGTTTTACGAAACCCTGCGCTACTACGCGCGCAAGCTGGAGCTGCTCGAGGTCGACGTGCGCCTCCACACGCCCGTCGATGCCGACGATCTCGTCGCCATGGGCTTCGACGAAATCGTCATCGCCACCGGCGTGAACCCGCGCACCCCCGCCATCGACGGCATCACGCACGCGAGCGTCGCTTCCTATATCGACGTCATTCATGGCCGTGTAGAAGTCGGCCGTCGTGTTGCGGTGATCGGCGCCGGCGGCATCGGTTTCGACGTCAGCGAATTCCTCACCCACACCCGTCCGTCGCCCGCCGAAGACAAGCAGAAGTTCTTCGACGAATGGGGCGTGGACCCGAGCCTCGCCCATGAATCCGGCCTCATGAAACCGGACCCGGAACCGTCGCCGCGCGAGGTTTGGCTATTGCAACGCACCGACGCCAAACCCGGCAAGGGCCTCGGCAAGACCAGCGGCTGGGCCCATCGCGCCTCGCTCAAGCACAAGGGCGTGCACATGCTCGGCGGCGTTACCTACGAACGCATCGACGACGCCGGCCTGCATATCCGCGTGAACGACGAAGCCAGGCTGCTCGACGTGGATACCGTCGTCATCTGCGCCGGCCAGGAAACCCGCCGCGACCTCGCCGACGCCCTCGGCGCCCGCGGTATCAAGACGCGCATCATCGGCGGCGCCAATCTGGCGGCGGAACTGGATGCGAAGCGGGCGATTCGGGAGGCGGCGGAGTTGGCCGCTGGGATCGACTAGCTGATGCCGCACTGCACGGCCCGCGATTAAGCCATCCTGTAAAATCCCGACAGCGCAAAGCTTTACTCGCCATGTGCCTGAACTGATTGGCGCTCGCGATTCGCTAACGCCACCTTAAGACTTCAACTCGGCAAACGCGGCATCCAGCCGTTTTGCCGATACCGTCATCGCCGTTCCCAGTGGCTGGGCGAATACCTGCACGCGGTATTCCTCGATCATCCAGCGCACGGTGCGCAATGTGTCCGGCCGCTCGCCGCGGGATCGCGTCCGCTCGGCCTGCTGTTTGTAGGCCTGCCAGAACGGCGTGATTTCGCGCATTCGCTGCTTGTCTGCCGCGGCGCCTTCCCGGCTCAGCTTGTCGAGCCGCTGCTCGATTGCGGCGAGATATCGGTCGAGATCCTGGGCGAACCGGGCCGGGGCGTCGTGGTCGCTGATGAAGCCTGCATAGACGAGATGCGCGAGTTGGTCACGCATGTCCTCGACGGCGGCCATCCAGTCCAGGCCGATGTTCTTGGACAGGCGCTTGTTGATCGTTGCCAGCCGCGCCAATGCCGGCTGGAGGCGATCCCACAGGGCGACCGCTTCGGCCATCAGGCCCGATCGGAGTCTGGCCACCAGCGATTCGAACGCGGCCGCGGTTCTCACCGGCGGGTCGATGTGCGGATCGATCAATGCGGTCACGAGATCGGCGAGCAGGACCGACTCGGGATCGTCGGCCAGTGCCGCCTGGACGTGGGAATCTGCCAGGGCCGTTGCTGGCGGTACGGGCCATTTCATGACCGCCAACGATTTAAAACCGCGCAGGTCCCGCTTGATCAGTCGCACCTGTTTGGCCGCTGCAAGACGGGCCAGACGAATGGTGCCCAGGCGATGCTGGCGCGCCGCGTCTGCCGGATCGTCGAGCAGTTCGAGATCGACATGCGTCGCGCGATCCACAAGCGCGGGCACGGCCTGTACGCGAACGCCGGCATGTCGTAGCTCGACGCTTTCGGGTAGATCCCGGTCGGGCCATGACGTGAGCCCTGTCTCGGTGAGTTGGTCATCCGAGGCCTGGGCGACCGCAGCCCGCGCGCGCCCGCTGAGTTCACGGCTCAAGACTTCGAGATCGCGACCGGTGGCGATCGTCTCGCCTTCGTCGTCGACCACTTCAAAGCGCAGCTGCAAATGCGCGCTCGGCGTGAAATCGTCCCAGGCATCCGCGGGAATCGTGACGCCGGTCATTGCCTGGACGGCATCGCGCAATGCGTCGAGCGGATCCCCCTTGCCGAAATCGGCGCGCTCGGCTGCGGCACGGGCGAACTCCGGCACCGGCACCACCGCACGGCGCAGCCGCTTGGGTAGTGCTTTCAGGTATTCGCGGTATTTCTCCTCGAGCAAGCCCGGGACCAGCCATTGCGCACGTTCGGGCGGCACCTGATTGAGTGCCGCCAGCGGTACGCGCGCGGTCACGCCGTCGCGCTCGGTACCCGGTTCGAAGGCGTAGTCGAGACCGATCGGCAGATCGCCCAGGCGCATGGTCTGCGGATAGGCGTCCTCCGGCAGATCCACTCCCGCGTGGCGCAGCAGCGTGTCCTCGTCGAAGCGCAGCAAGAGGTCGTTGTGGTTTTTCAGCCATTGCTGCAGCGTCTTGCGGTCGCGCACCTGTGCCGGCAACCGTTCATCGTAGAAGCGCGCCTGCGTGGTTTCGTCAACGAGCAGATCGCGGCGGCGAAAGCGTGCTTCCTGCGCGGCGATATCCTCGACGATCATCTGGTTGTACTGCAGAAACTCCGGCAGCCGCCCGCGGGAATCGGCCACGGCAAAATCCACCAGGCCGTCGCGGATGAATATCTCGCGCGCCACGGTCGCGTCCATGCGCCCGAAATCCACCTTGCGCCCGTCCGCCAGCGTCAAGCCGAACAGCTTCACGCGCTCGTAGGCGGCGACCTGTCCGCGGCGTTTTTCCCAGTGCGGTTCGTAGTGCTCGCGCGCCACCAGATGTTCGGCCGCCTTCTCGATCCACTTCGGGTCGACACCGGCCACGGTATGCGCGAACAGCCGGCTGGTTTCCAGAAGCTCACCGGCCACGATCCACTTCGGGCTCTTTTTGGCCAGACCGGAGCCCGGAAAGATGCGAAACTTGCGCCCGCGCGCGCCCTGATACTCGCCCTTCTCGTCCAGTTGGCCCACGTGGTCGAGCAAGCCTGGAAGCAGGCCCTGATGCAACGCGACGAAATCGACCTCCGCCAGCGGCGTTCGACTCGGGTTCTGACCCATGCCGAGATCCGCCGTGATGCGGCGCAGCTGGCGGGCCAAATCCTCCCATTCGCGCATGCGCATGAAATTGACGAAACGCTCACGGCACCACTTTCTCAACTGATTGCCGCTGTGTTCCTTGCGCGCTTTCGCGAACCCGTCCCAGAGTTTGAGCAGACTGGTGAAATCCGAACGCACATCGGCGAATTCGCGCTGGGCCTGATCGGCGGCCTCGCGTTGCGCGGCCGGGCGCTCGCGCGGATCCTGGATGGTCAGGCCGGCAGCGAGAACACGCATGGCCGTGGGCACGCCCATGGCATTGCCGGCGATGAGCATACGCCCGATACGCGGGTCCAGCGGCAGGCGCGCCAGCTGACGGCCCAGTTGCGTGATACGACCGTCCGCCATCGCCTGCAGCTGGGTCAGCAGATTACGCCCGTCATTGATATAACGCCGCTCCGGCGGGTCGATGAACGGAAAACGCTCGATTTCGCCGAGCTTGAGGTCGGCCATGGTGAGCAGCACGCTGGCAAGGTTCGTGCGCCGTATTTCCGGGTCGGTAAATGCCGGCCGGTTGTTGTAGTCGTCCTCGTCGAACAGGCGGATACAGATGCCCGGGGCGACGCGCCCGCAGCGCCCGGCGCGCTGATTGCAGCTCGCCTGCGAGACCGGCTCGATCGGCAGGCGCTGCACCTTGGCGGACGTCGAATACCGGCTGATGCGCGCAAGCCCCGTATCGATGACATAACGAATGCCCGGCACGGTCAACGAGGTTTCCGCCACGTTCGTCGACAACACCACGCGGCGGCCGTTGCTGGCCGAAAAGATGCGGTTCTGGGCGCTGCGGGTCAGGCGCGCATAAAGCGGCACGATTTCGGCGTTGTGCCGGTCACCGGCCAGGGCTTTCGACAGATGCCGTTCACAGTCGCGGATATCGCGCTCGCCGGGCAGAAACACCAGGATGTCGCCCGGGCCTTCGCGCCACAGCTCGCGTACACCGTTCTCGATCGCCAGCGCAAGGTCTGCGTCCTCTTCCGGCGGGCGATAACGCACCGTGACTGGATAGCCGCGCCCTTCCACGTTGATCACCGGCGCGCCGCCAAAAAACCGCGCGAAGCGATCCGGGTCGATCGTGGCGGAGGTCACGACCACTTTCAGATCAGGACGCTTGTCGAGAAGCTGCTTGAGATAGCCGAGCAGGAAATCGACGTTGAGCGTACGCTCGTGGGCCTCGTCGATAACGATGGCTTCGTAGCGGTTGAGAAACCGGTCGCGGGCCGTCTCCGCCAGCAGAATGCCGTCGGTCATCAGCTTGATCTGGGTGGTCTCGCCCAGCTTCTTTTCGAAGCGGGTCTGGAACCCCACGAGTTCGCCGAACGGCGTCTCCAGTTCGTCGGCGATCCGTTGGCCGACGCTGCGCGCCGCCAGTCGACGCGGCTGCGTGTGGCCGATCAGTCCACGCGCGCCGAGCCCCGCCTGCATGAGAATCTTGGGCAGCTGCGTGGTCTTGCCGGAACCGGTTTCGCCGCAGACGACGACCACCTGGTTTTCATGCAGCGCCTTCGCGATCTCGTCGGCGCGTTCGGTGACCGGCAATCCCTCGACAAGAGATACTTCCCCCCGGGCTGTCGCACGCTGCGCCGTGACGGCAGCGCTCTTCTCGATCGCCCCCTGCGCGCGCGCATGTTCGGCGTCATTGCGCGCACGGCGCAGCTTCTGCTGCAGGCGATGGCGATCGCGTGTCTGCACCGCGGCCAGCAGGTCGTCGGTTTTGGCGGTCTGGGTCAACGGTATTCCTGAACAATGGCGCGTGGACAGCCGGCGACGATCACGCCGAACGGGCACCCACGCGGTTTCGATTCACACGTGGCCGACGCGCGGCGCTTCGGGTAGCCTGCGTGGCTTTGCGGGCACGCCGCGAGCGAGGATCGGCCATGAATTTTCATACGCGCAAATGGATCAAGCCTGAGGATCTCAATCCCAACGGCACCCTCTTCGGTGGCAGCCTGCTGCGCTGGATCGACGAGGAAGCCGCGATCTACGCGATCATCCAGCTCGACCACGAACACATCGTCACCAAGTACATCTCCGAAATCAATTTCGTGTCCAGCGCGCGCCAGGGCGACATCATCGAACTGGGCATCGCGGCCGTGCGTTTCGGCACAACGTCGCTGACCATGTGCTGCGAAGTGCGTAACAAAATCAGCCGCAAGAGCATCCTCACCATCGACGAACTCGTGTTCGTCTGCATGGGCGCAGACGGCAAGCCCAAGCCCCATGGCAAGACCGAAGTCACCTACATCAAGGATCGATTTGCCGATGGCGAAGCCTGAATTCTCTAACCGGATACCGCGGCTCGACAGTGACGCCGTCGGGCGTATCGCCCGTTTAAGCGTGTGTGTTCTCGTGGCATGGGCGATTACCGCCTGCACGCCGGCGAACCTCAAACAGCGCAGCGGTTACTGGGCCGATCAGGCCGAGAGTGCACGCGCCTACAACCAGCGCGTGCGCTTTCTGGTCATGCACTACACCGGCGGCGACGAACCCCGCGCGCTCAAGGTGCTGACCGGCGCTTCGGTGAGCTCGCATTATCTGGTGGGCGATCATCCTCCCGAGCACGGCGGCGACCCGATCGTCTATCAACTGGTCGCAGAGCACGAACGTGCCTGGCACGCCGGCACCAGCGCCTGGGCCGATCGCACCCATCTCAACGACAGTTCGATCGGCATCGAGATCGTGAACATGGGCCCCATCGACACCGCCAGCGGCCCGGCCTGGCAGGGCTTCGGCGGCGACCAGATCGAGGCGGTGATCACGCTGGCGCGCGACATCATCCACCGCTACGACATCCAGCCCGTCAACGTCGTCGGCCACTCGGACATCGCGCCGGGGCGCAAGGTCGACCCGGGCCCGGCCTTCCCCTGGGAACTGCTCTACCGGCACGGCATCGGCGCCTGGCCGGATGCGCCTACCGTGGAGGCCTATCGGCAACGCTTCTTTGGCCACATGCCGAGCATTGCGGCCATTCAGTCTGCTCTGGCCCGCTATGGCTATCAGTTGCCGGTCACCGGCGAACTGGATCAGCGCACACGTTCCGTGCTGATCTCGTTCCAGATGCATTTTCGTCCGGCGCGCTACGACGGCATACCCGACGTGGATACCGCCGCGCGGCTGTGGGCGCTGAACGACAAATACCGTTAACGCGCCAACCCGGCCGGAGCGAACGACGAAAAACCGCAAGCCGCTGAAGATATTTGAAAATGCCGATTTTCCTATTCTCGGCATGCCGCACGGTGATCCGAACCCGGTTTTACACCGTTGATGAATCGGGCTAATACTCGACGCGTCCCATCCAGAAAAACAACAGGCCGGCTCAGTCGGCTCAACACGGGGATGAATGGATCGCGTCGATATTTTCATCGCCAATCTCTACCACTCGGTTGAAAACGGCAGTACGGATACATTTCGCGAGACGGCCTTGCGCGCCCTCGGCGATCTCGTCGATTTCGACGGCGCGCTCTGGGGGTCCGGCAACTACACGTCGAACGTGTTTCACAGTGTGGTAACGCTCGGCGTCGAGGCAGGCTACCCGCAGGCGCTCGAAAGAACACAGGGCATCAACCCCATTCTGCCGGCCTTGCTCGACAACGTCGGTCAGGCAGTCGACATGCGTTCGGTGATCGGCGACTCCGCTTTCCTGCAAAGTCCGGTCTATCGCCGCTGTTTTTCGCGCTACGGTATCGAACGTATCGTGAGCTATCTGGCCTACGACCGGCGCAGCCATCTCTACACGCTGCTCAGCCTGTACCGTTTCGACGCCGACCGCCCCTTCACCGAAGACGAACGGTGCCTGTTCGAACGCGCGGCCTATCATCTGGTGGCCGCTGCCGGCCACGCGTTCTTTCTGCATATGGCCACCGGCGCGCGGCCGCAGTCGCCTGCGGCTCATGCCGCGGTCTGTGACGACCACGGCCTGCTCTACCAGGCCCAACCGTCGTTCGTGGACCTCATCGAAGACCGGTTCGAATCGTGGTCGTACGAGCGATTGCCGTTCACCCTGCCTGCGCCCGGCGAGACGCGGGTCACCCATGGTCTATGCATCGAGGTGGAAGCGCTGGGCGATCTGTTCTGCGTGCGAATCCGTCGCGAAGGGCCGATCGACTGTTTGCATGGCCGCGATCAGGAAATCGTGGCCGGCGTGTGCCGCGGGATGACCTTCAAGGACATCGGCCGCGAGCTCGAACTGGCCCCGTCGACCGTCTCCAACCGGCTCTACCGCGTCTACCGACAGCTGGGCGTGGCCAATCGCAGTTCGCTGGTCCGCCTGGTCCATCGCTCGACCTAGCGTCGCCCGGTCCGCTCTGAACGGGCGGCCTGGTTGGGCGGCCGGGGCGGACACCGCCAACCCATCGGTAATCCGCGATTTCCCGGCGCGGTAGAAATTTACCTGCGCCAGCTCTATACGGCAGGCGGGCGCTGGTCTATGAATGAAAAAAGACAAGCGCATGGGCAATCGCGCGATGCATGTTGCACGGTATCGCGCCCTGGGGGTTATCGATGGATAAGCGAGTACGCGTCAATCGTTGGATGATCGGTATCGCAATGTTGGCATCCATCGGGCTGTTGGCCGCCTGCGATGACGATGCGCGGGTCGACATCGGTTCGGGCAGCGCGAGCCCCGGCGAAACAGACAACAGCGATGGCGCAGGCGAGACGCCGGCGCCGCGCGTGTTCCGGATCTCGCCGGGCGAAAACCCCACCGCCGACGCGGTCGCGGCGTTCTTCGAAGCCGCACCGGGGGACCGTATCGAGTTCGGTTGCGGCTTTTTCGAGTTCAGCACCGGCCTGGTGATGCAGGATACCGAGGGCGTCACCGTGAGCGGCTGCGGCCGCGACGAGACCGTGCTGTCGTTCGAAAACAGCGATACGGCCGAGGGCCTGCTCATCAGCAATGTGCGAGGTGTCGTGGTCTCCGACCTGACGGTGACCGATACCCCGGGCGACGGCATCAAGATCAAGAGCTCGGATATCGTCACCTATCGCAACGTCCGCACCATGTGGTCGAGTACCGATCGGCCGGTGACCGCAGACAACTATCAGAGCGCGATCCACTACGAGTGCCCCGCCGAACCGATCAGCGAAATCAACCCGGCCCCCTATCAGCCCGATTCCGGCAATGGCCGCTACGGCATCTACCCCGTACAGGCATCGAACGTGCTGCTGGACAACGTGGAATCCCTGGGCGCGTCCGATGCCGGCATTTATGTCGGTCAGACCGATGACGTGATCATCAAGAACAGCCGGGCGCTCTACAACGTGGCCGGCTACGAGTTCGAGAACACGCAGCGCGCCGAAATGTTCGACAACGTCGCCGAGTGCAACACCGTCGGCTACATCATCTACGACCTGCCCTACCTCACCCAGTACGGCTATCAGGCACGCATGCACGACAACGTGGCGCGCAACAACAACTTCGAGAACTTCGCGGCGGGCGGCATCGTCTCCCAGGTGCCCTCCGGCAGCGGCCTGATCACGCTGGCGTACGACCAGGTCGAGGTCGACAACAACCGCTTCGAGGATCACAAGACCGCGGCCATCATCATCACCAGCTATGAACTGATCGGCGATGACGGCGATCTGCGCCAGGATGTCTATACCGAGGCGCTGTCGATCCACGACAACAGCTTCGAAAATTCCGGCTACATGCTTCCACCGCCCGATCTCGAAGCCTTGGCGAGCGGCGATATTTCCAGCGCGCTGCCCACGCTGATCGGCCTCAAGAACGGCGGTCAGGGCGCGGATATCCTCTGGGACGGGCTCTACGACGCGCCGAACGAATGCCCGCAACCCGACGTGCCCGCCAACGCACGCGGCAAGCCCCTGTTCGAAGGTACCGACGTGAAGCCGCAGGATTGCGGCGACGTGGAAGGCAATGGCGTCAAGGATCGCTACAACGCCTACAAGTTCGACAGCAGCGACGAACGCAAGAAGCCGTCGATGTGGATCTGTATCGAAAACAACACCCACGCCGGCAGCCCGCTTGCCCCGGATTTCGCCAACTTCCACGGGTTGCGCGGACTGGACACCCTGATCGGCGCAATTACCGACCCCGCCCAATTGGCCGACCCGGATTTCTTGCCCGGCTTGATCAGCGGCATCCCCGAGTTCCCCGCGGATACCGATGTGTCACCGCATCAGTGTCAGGCACAGTACGGCGCCACGCTGGCGAGCATGCCCGCGGTCGAGCTGGAAACCTATACGCTGCCTGAAGGCGGCAGCGATCGGCCGACCGAAGAACAGATTGCTGCACTGTGTGGCCGCGACACGGCCGGCGCAATCAACTGGGAGGCGCTGGCAGCGGTCGACTGCCCGGATCTGGCGAGCTATCACCTGTTCGACGATCCCGAAAACCCCAGTGAAAACAGTAACGGGGGCATTCCCTACGACCTGAACACCCGGCTGTTCTCCGACTACGCGAGAAAATATCGCTTCGTGTTCATGCCGCCCGGCGAGGCAGCCGTGTATCACGACGGCAGCGAGGACGTGAATGCAACCTACGACTTCCCCGTGGGCACGGTGATCGCGAAGACGTTCTCGTTTCCGGACGAAGGCAACGGCACCATCGATCACGTCGAGACCCGCCTGCTGATCAAGCGTGAAGACGACGATGGCACGGTGAAATGGGTGGGGCTCCCCTACATCTGGGAAAACGATGACGACGCGACACGTGTCGCGACGCTATCCAAAGGCGGCGGCACGGCCGCCGTCGCCTGGAACTACACCGATGCCCACAGCGGTAACCTGCATCAGGGCAGCACCGAAAGCTACAACATTCCGAACGCCGCACAGTGCGTCACCTGCCACGGCAATACCCATCGCCCGGCAGGCGCGGCGCCGATCGGGCCCAAACCTCGGAACCTGAACAAGCCCTACGCCTACGACGGCGCGGGCATGCAGAACCAGATCGCCTACTGGGTGGATCGCAACCTGCTCAGCGGCGCGCCGGCCGATCTGGGTGTCGATGGGAACACGATGATCGCCACGAACGTGGAACGCATCCCCTACTTCGAAGTCCCCGGCGACGGTGGCGAGACGGCCGGCTCCGATGCCGACCTCGAGCAGCGTATTCGCGGCTATCTCGAAGTCAATTGCGCGCACTGTCACAACGAAGGCGGCGCGGCCTCGAATACCGGCCTGTATCTGGATTACTTCCGCGAGGTGAACTCGTCCTACGGTATCTGCAAGACACCGACCGCCGCCGGCGCCGGTTCAGGCGGCCGACCGCATGACATACAGCCCGGCAGCAGCGCCGATTCGATCATGCCGTTTCGCATGGGGTCGAACGACGTGGAAGCGCGCATGCCGCCGATCGCGCGCAGCATCGTTCACGACGAAGCGCTCGCGCTGCTACAGCAATGGATTGACGAGGTGGTCGACAGCGATTACCCCGACAGCAGCTGTGCGAGCGGCACCGGCGTGTTCGGCGCCCTGCGCTGAAGACGCCCGGGGCGCTGAAACGCGTGTGAGAGGTGCCGGGCCATGCCCGGCAATCCGCCGGTCGCCGCCTTGAGGGCGGCGGCCGCTTTCTACGTCCGACCGCGCCCTGCGACCAGCACGTCCCGGGCGGCGATCGCATGGCGCGCGGCGTCTTCGCCATTTTCGCCGAACGCCGTCATGTGGCCCATCTTGCGCCCCGGGCGGGCCGCCGCCTTGCCGTAGAGATGGAGCTTGAGCGCCGGGTCGGCCAGCGCCGCACGCCAGTCGGGCATGCCGTCGGCCCAGAGATCGCCGAGCAGGTTCACCATGGCCGAGGGGCGCAGGCGGCGCGTGTCACCCAGCGGCAATGCGCACACCGCACGCAGCTGTTGTTCGAACTGGCTGGTCACACAGGCATCGAAACTGAAATGGCCGGAGTTGTGCGGCCTCGGCGCAAGCTCGTTAATCACGAGGCTGCCGTCGGTTTTCAGAAAGAACTCGACACAGAGCACGCCCACGACATCGAGCGCCTCGAGCACGCCCTGCGCGATCTCGACCGCCTGCTCGGCGATCCGCGGATCGATATCCGGGTCGGGGATCGACACGTCGAGAATATGATCGCGATGCCGGTTCTCGGTCACACCGTAATGCGCGAACTCGCCGTCACAGCCGCGCGCCGCCACGACCGAAATCTCCCGCTCGAAATCCACGAAGCCCTCGAGCACGGCCTCGCCTGCGCCGATCGCCTGCCACGCGGCCTCGGCCTCGCCGCTATCGCGAATGACGGCCTGACCCTTGCCGTCGTAGCCGAAGCCGGCCGTCTTGAGCACGGCCGGCGTGCCGAGACGCGCCAGTGCACTCTCGAGCGTGGCAAAATCCGGCACGTGCTCGAACGGCGCGGTCGGGAAACCCGCCCCGGCGAGAAAATCCTTCTCGCGCTGGCGATGCTGGGCCGTATGCAGCACCTCGCCACGTGGACGTACCGGCACGTGCTCCGATGCCGTACGCGCGGCATCGAACGGGACGTTCTCGAATTCGAAGGTGACCACATCGACGCGGCTGGCGAACTCGGCAACCGCGTCGAGATCGTTGTAATCGCCCACGGCCTCGCGATCGGCGACCTGGCCCATCGGCGTGTCGTCGCCGGGGGAAAACGTATGTACGCGATAGCCCATGCGGCGGGCGGCAATGGCAAACATGCGGCCCAGCTGGCCGCTGCCGAGCACACCGACCGTGGCACCGGGAAGAATGGGTCGACTCATAGGGGCAACTCGTCGTTCTGGACCTTGTCGGCCTGGCGCTGGCGAAAGTCTGCCAGAGCGGCACGCAGTTCGGGGCGGCTGTTGGCGAGCATCGAAACCGCGAAAAGCGCGGCATTGCGTGCACCGGAATTGCCGATGGCGAAGGTCGCGGTGGGCACCCCGCCCGGCATCTGCACGATGGACAGCAGCGAATCCAGACCGTTTAGGGCCCGACTCTTGACCGGCACGCCCAGCACCGGCACCACGGTCTGGGCCGCCACCATGCCGGGCAGATGGGCCGCGCCGCCCGCGCCGGCGATGATGACTTCCAGACCACGTTCGGCCGCCGTGTGCGCGTAATCGCGCATGACATCCGGCGTGCGGTGGGCCGATACGACACGGCACTCGTGGGCCACCTCGAACTCGTCGAGCACCTCGTGGGCGACCTGCATGGTATCCCAGTCGGAGGTGCTGCCCATGATCACGCCGACCAGCGGCTTGTTGTTATCCATATCGCCCCCTGCACTGCTCGCAGAAAAGCGGCCTAGTCTAGCAATTTCGTCGCGCGGGGGCTGCATCGCCACATCGACACGGTATGACGACCGCTAGTCGAGGATCACCAGATGATTCGGCAGCTCGTTGCGTTCGTGTGTGGCGGGCACCGCTTGATGCAGTTTGTCGCCGCAGGCGTCGATGCATTCCAGAAAGCCGGCCAGCGTATTGCCGCTGCGCACCTGGCGGGTGAACGCTTCGACGATCGCCTGCCATTCGCTGTCCTGCACATGTTGCGAGATGCCCCGATCGGCAATGATCTCGACATAGCGTTCGGCTTCCGATACGAAGATCAGCAGCCCGGTGGCGTCCCGGGTGTGGTGCAGGTTCTGTTCCAGAAACTGTCGGCGTGCCAGATTGGCTGCCCGCCAGTGGCGTACCGATTTCGGCACCAGTCGGGTCGTGACACCGGGCAGTCGAAAGACCAGCGCGAGGACCACGAAAAAACTCCACTGTACGAGTAACAGCGTGGTCGCCGGGATCGCCGCGGTGAAGAACAGCACTGCCCCGGGAATTATCAGCGAGATGAGCCCGGCCCACAGCAGCGGAATATAGGCGTAATCGTCGGCACGTTCCGCGAGCACGGTCACCAGCTCGGCGTCGGTATGCCGTTCCGCCGCGGCGATCGCGTCGGTGACCTGCTGGCGTTCGTTGTCCTTGAGTAGCGTCATTGTCGTCTCTTTCACCAGCCGCCGGAGGCGCCACCGCCACCGAACCCGCCACCGCCGCCGGAAAATCCGCCGCCGCCGAAACCGCCACTGCTGCCACCGCCGAAGCCGCCGCCCATCATGATCGGCACGCCCCAGAGGCCGCGCCGCCGGCGCCCGCCACGACCGCCGCCGCCACCGCTGCCGAACAGGCCGATGATGACAACCATGAGCACGAAGAAGCCAAGGCTGCGCAGAATCGAAGGCTCGCCGCCGTCGCCTCGTGTTCGCTGTTGCGGCTCGGCCAGCGGATCGCCGCCGAGCACCTGCACCATCGCGGCCGTGCCTTCGACGATCCCCTGACTGAACGCGCCCTGGCGAAATGCGGGCGTGATGATCCGATCGATGATCACCGACGATTGCGCGTCCGTGAGTCGACCTTCCAGCCCGTAGCCCACTTCGATACGAATCTTGCGCTCGGCCTTGGCGATGATCAGCAGCGCACCGGTGTCTTCATCGGCTTCACCGATGCCCCAGTGCCGACCGAGCTGGTAGCCGTAATCCTCGATGGTCTCGCCACCGAGCTCGGGCAGCGTCACGACCACGACCTGCTCGCCGCTGTCCTGTTCATGCGCGGCCAGCATGTCGGTGAGTCGCTGCCGGTCGGAGGCGTCGATCATGCCGGCCTCGTCGACCACCCGCCCGCTGAGCTCCGGGAACGACGGCGCGGCCCAGGCTGCCGTCGCCATCAGCAACAGAAGGAGCGCCAGCCCGCTCCGGGCGACGTGCGCGCGAACCGCCGGCATCAGAACTGGACCTGGGGCGCCTGTTCTGCGTTTTCGGCCGTCGCTTCGAAGTTGGCGTGCGGCTCCATGTCGCTATACATCAGCGAGTGCCAGATGCGGCCCGGAAAGGTGCGCAGCTCCGTGTTGTAACGCTGGACAGCCTGGATGAAATCGCGCCGCGCGACCGCGATGCGATTTTCCGTGCCCTCGAGCTGTGATTGCAGCGCGAGGAAGTTCTGATTCGATTTCAGATCGGGGTAGCGCTCGGAAACCGCCATCAGCCGACTGAGCGCGCTCGACAGCTCGCCCTGGGCCTGCTGGAACTGCTGGAGCTTCTCCGGGTTGTCGAGGATGCTCTCGTCGACCTGGATCGACGTGGCCTTGGAACGCGCCTCGGTGACGGCCGTGAGCGTCTCGCGCTCCTGCTGGGCGAAACCCTTCACTGTTTCCACCAGGTTCGGCACCAGGTCGGCTCGCCGCTGGTACTGATTTTCCACCTGTGCCCAGGCAGCCTTCACCTGCTCGTCGTAAGTCGGAATGTTGTTGATGCCGCAGCCGGTCAGCGAGACCAGCAGGATAAGCACCGGCAACAGGCCCGGCAGGCGTTTGTCGATTCGAACAGGCATCGCGGCCATGGATGGAAACTCCGTAGAACACACTCGAGATTGCGCTCACTTTACGTCAAAGCGGGGTTGCTCAGCACCCGCGACCTGTTGCCCGTGCTTGGCCTGGCGCCCGACATGCTATAAGTTGGTTGTGCGCGGTGCGATTGCGCACAGCGAAAACAAACAAGAACGAGGAGATGCCATGAACAATCATATCCGGCCAACATCGACGTATGGCCTCGCCGCCGGCGTCGTGCTTGCCACCCTGCTCGCAGCACCCGTCTTCGCGGCCCACCACGAAGACGGCAGCGACAAGATGGCAGCCGGCACGATCACCGTGACCGAGAGCAAGACGATCGCCGCCCCGGCGGCCGACGTCTGGGCGGTGGTGCGCGATTTCGACGGGCTGGAGAACTGGCATCCGGCAGTGGCATCGAGCGAGATCAGCGAAGGCGAGAACAACACGCCCGGTGCCGTGCGTCACCTCATGCTCGCGGACGACGGCGGCGCGATCAACGAAAAGCTCACCGACTGGGACGACGACGGCATGCGGTACAACTACCGCATCGTGGACGGCGTGCTGCCGGTTGCACACTACGCGTCGACCATCAGCGTTTCCGCCGAGGGCGAGGACACGTCGCGCCTCACGTGGCGGGGCCAATTCGATGCGGCCGAAGGTACGTCCGACGAAGACGCCCGAGGCGTGATCACCAACGTCTATCGCGCGGGGCTCACCACGGTGCGCATGCAGATCACCGGCGAACAATAACCGGCATCGGCGCTCGGCCCGTCGCCTCGACGGGCCGGGTCATGCGCCCATCCACCGCATCGCGGCGAACACCGCGCCGATGAACACAAGCAAACCCAGGCCCGTAGCCAGGGCATGACGGCGCCATAATGCCAAGGCCCGTTCGCCGACCAGCCATACCAGCAGCGCAAGACCGAAATAGCGCAGCCCGCGCGCCATGCCGACCGCGGCGAGGAACAACGGCAACGCGTAGCCGGCGATACCGGCCGCCAGCAATGCGACCTGGAACGGCACCGGTGTAACGCCGATCGCGAGAATCGCGAGAAAGCCGTTGTCGGAAAATTTCTGTTCGAAGCTGTCGTAGGCCTCACCGGCGTCGAGCCACGCGAGCAGCGGCTGGCCGACCGAATCGAACAGAAAGAACCCGACCGCATAGCCGAGCAACGAACCGACCATGCAGCCGAGTAGCGTGACGGCCGCGATCAGCCATAGCCGGCGCGGGCGCGCCAGCATGTACGGCACCATGATCAACTCGATGGGAATCGGCAGGATCGTGGTCTCCAACGCGGACAGTACGGCCAGCCATGCCAGCCCGTACCGCGAATCCAGCAGCCGTTGGGTCCAGTCGGCCGCGCGACTCACGCGACGCCGCCCTGTCGGTCCGGCGTACCGGCCGTCGATTTCGCTATCCGCATCAGCCCAGTGTCGGTCAGAACGACATCTGAAGCGAGTCGTCCTCGGCCTGAAACGGCCGTGCACGGGCCATGGCCATCCAGTGGCGTGTTTCGAGACGGTAATCGTGTCGGGGTGCGCAACGTTCGAGCGTGTAGCCGGCCGGGTCGCGCCAGGTCACTACACCGTACTCCGCCGGGATCTCCTCGACTTTCGCAACGCCTTCGACCAGAACGAAGTAGATTTCTGCGGCCAGCTCACGATAACGACGCGTTTTTCCGGAACGCAGTTCGCCAAGCAGATCAGCGCGGCGCACCTTGATTTCGTGCACCTGGGGCGCGAGATGGTCCGGTCGCAGGCTGCGCGAGAGCGAGAACACGTCCGGCTTGCACAGCGCCCAGCGCGGCGCGGGCGTGGTGTCGTCTTCGGTATGAACCGCCAGCTCGGTGAATACGAGCCGTCCTTGGCCGCTCAGGTGGCGCGCCACACCGTCGGTAACCTGCGCATGGCGGCTGCGGGCATGTCGATTGCGCACCACGGCGTCGCCCAACGCGTCGCGCCCGCGGGCGGTGACCAGAAAACGGCTGGCCACGTCGGCGTCGGCCACCTCGTCGATCAGCCCCCAGCGCAAGAGGTCCAGATCGATATTGTCGTGGCACGCCCAGCCCCGCGTGCGCCAGTAGTGGCGCAAACGGCTGGCATGGCGCCGCGGCAGTGCACGGGGCATGGTTTCGTCGGTGGATCGGTTCCGGGCGTGATTTACGTTCATCCGCATACAGCCTACTGGCTGCGGTGCGCGCCGCGATGCACCGGCCACGCAAATGCCCGGCCAAAGCCGGGCATTGCGTGGATAGCGCAGTGGTGCGTCAAGACGGTGTCAGGAGTCGGAATCCGAAGCCTTCATGTCCTTGTCCCGAGACATCTTGTCGCTTTCCTTGAGTTCCTCGGTCTGCGCCTTGGTCGCCGGCATGCCGTCGGACTGCGGCACCTGTTCACCGGTCGACGTGCCTTCGGCGCCGTCCGGGACATTGCGCATCTGCTCTGCCTGGTGTTCGGTCGTGGGCATGGTGGTGTCGGCGGCCTTTTCGTCGTCATCCGCGGCCACCGCCGGCAACGCGAACGCACAGCCCAGCAGCGCGATGCCGAAACCGGCACCCAGCCACAGGTTGAATCGATTACACATATCTCTCCTCTCTTGTATGGCGATCTGCACGATCGCTTCGTATAAGATCTCAATGTCGCGTAATCGACCGTAGCCGGCAAGCCATGAGCATCCGCGGCGCGATCATGGCACCGGCCTTGCCGGACGTCGCGCATAAAAAAGGCCCGGCGCAAGCCGAGCCTTTCGGGTCGTCGGCCCTGCGCATGCAGGGGCCGCCGTCTTTTACTGGCTGGCCAGCGTCATGCGCGCGTGGCGCACATGGCCCAGATCCAGAACTTCGATCTGGCTGCGGGTCGCCGGAACGTTTTCGTGGGCCGGATCGGCCGCGGCGACGTTCGCGTCGGCCCGGGCGCCATGGCGAAGCATGGCGGACTGCGAGGCCGACAACGGCGTGACGTTGTCCTGATAGCTCTGGACGTTGTCGGCAGCGACGGCCGGGCCGGCAAAACCGGCGAAAGCAAGCACCGCGACGACGAACGCGTTCTTGCGGTTCAGATGATGCGTGGACATGAAAGTCTCCCTTTCAAGGCAAATGAAAAAACGAAAATAAGCTTGGAAAGAGAGATTGGCCCTCGCGTGCGCTTTTCAATCGCTGCGCTGCAACAATTTTACGCATCTCTATGAATCAACCACTTGCGAGATGCATTGGGTCGATTAACGCCGTCGACGATAACGCCAAACTATGCCCCTATCGGTGCCTTCTATGGCACACGCAAGATTTCCAGCAGCTAGCGCGCGACCGCCTGAACCGGTACCCGGGCCATGCTGCGGCGAAATGCCAGCCAGGCCATCGTACCGGCCAGTGCATTGCCCAGCGCGGCGCCAAGGCCCACCCAGGCCATCTCGCCGGCGAATACGCCGAGCGCGATACACGGCAGATAACACACAAACAGCCGCGCGAAGGAGATCATCATCGCGCGCAACGGCCAGCCCAGCGCGTTCGATGCGGAAACCACGAGCATGCACAGGCCCAGAAGCGCGTAGCTGGGCAGCATGGCGCGCATCAGCCAGGTCAGACCGGAGCGAACGGCCTCGTCGCTGGCAAGCGCCTGCGCGACCCATGGCGCCGCCAGCGCCATCACGACACCGAGCAGCAGCTGCCAGACGATGACCGCCTGAAAGGCAATCGACATGAGCGCGCGGATACGCGGCCAGTTGCCCGCCCCGTAGCAATGACCCAGCCAGGGCGGCAAGGACATGGTCAGCCCAAGCACCAGCATGAGCGACACCGTCTCGAGCCGACTGGCCAGGCCCCAGGCGGCCACCGCCTGTTCGCCCAGCGACGCGATCAGCGCCGTAGCGGTCATGGCAGACAGCGCCGGCATGAGCTGGCTGAGCATGGCGGGCCCGGCAATCACCGCAAACGCGCCGGTCGACCGGCGCGCCTCGCCGGGTAGGCCCGTCAGGCTGAGCCAGTTTCGCTGCGACAACCGCCAGCCCACCAGCATCAAGCCGATCGTGAAGGCCAGCGTGGTCGCCCACGCCGCGCCCGGCAGCCCGAGCCCCGGCCAACCGCCGACGCCGAAGATGAGCAGCGGATCGAAGACCAGATTGAGCGCGCTGGTCACGACCATCAGCAAACCCGGTAGCCGCGTGTTGTTGTGCGCGCGAAACAGCGTGTAGCCGAAATACAGCAGCGCGGCGAACCAGTTCGCGAGCAGTTGGACCGGCCAGTAGTCGCCGATCATCTCGACTGCCTCACCCTCGGCGCCCAGCTGGCGAAACAGCGGCACATGGAACAGCCACAGCAGGATCGCGAGCACGCCGATGGCCGCGGCACCGCCGAAAAGCACGAGGCTGCCCAACCGGCGCGCGCGCTGTTCTTCGCCCGCACCGATCGCCCGCGAAATGAGCGCGGCGATGGCGATGCCCAGACCCACCTGCACGCCGATCATGAGAAACGTGATCGGAAACGTGAACGACTGCGCCGCGAGCGCTACCGTACCCAGGCGCGCCACGAACGCCGAGTCGACGAGCTGAAACCCGAGCAGCGACATGACGCCGATCGCCATCGGCCAGGTCTGGGCGAACAGCTGGCGGCGCAGGGCGCCGGTACTGGCATGGGTTGAAGCGGAATCGATCAAGACGGAAAACGGCGCTGCGAAATGCCGCGCGATTCTACGCCATGCGGGTATGCCCGGACGCGTTGCGACGGCAGATTGCGTGCAATCGAGCCCGCGTGACCGCTACGCTTGGGGGCGGACCGGTTTCAACTACGCCCAATGCGAGGCCTCATGCACGCTATCCGTCTTTTTTGCTCTGCGGTGTTCGTCACGCTGGTGCTCGGCGCCTGCGCGAGTACGCCCGACTTCGTCCGCCTGGCCGACACCGAATGGCAGCTGGTCGAGGTCGGCCAGCAGGCGGTCGATCGTGACGCCATGCGTCGCGACCCCTACCTGCTGATGCACGGCGACAGCCAGCGGGTCGAGGGGTTTGCCGGCTGCAACCGGCTCAACGGCGCCTACAGTGGCGGCGGCGAGAATCTGCGCTTCGATTCGCTTGCCAGCACACGCCGCTACTGTGCCAACGCCATGGCACAGGAAGAAGCGCTCATGCACGCCCTGGAGCGCACGACCACCGCGCGGGTCGACGACGACATGCTCACGCTGTTCGACCGCCAGGGCGACCCGCTCGCGCGGTTCGAGGCACGCCCGCAGCGCTAGAGCCGGCATCTAGCGCGCGCTGGCCTGCTCGCTGAGCAGGCTGTCGGCGATCCAGCCCAGTCGTCCCCGGTCGGCGAGATAGATCATCGTCCAGCCGTCGCGCGTGTGTCCGAGTACCGGAAGACGTTGCGGCGCGTCCACCGTCGCGATGATCTCGGCGCTGGTGTTGCGCTCACCCCGCACCCGCGCGTTGCTCGCCGCCACCTGTTTGGTCGGCAGTCCGGGCAGAAGATCGTCCAGGGCCTGTCGGGCACGTGTATTGCCCGCCTGGGCCGCATTGGCAAACCAGTAAACCGCCGCGGCGTCGCTTTGTTTCGTGCCCACGCCATCGGCGCTGGCCGCGCCCATGTTGTACTGGGCCGCGATCACGCCCTGTTCGGCCGCCTTGCGCCACCAGTCGACCGCCTGGGCCATGTCGCGGGTCACGCCGCGGCCCTGGGCATACAGGGTGCCGAGGTTGTATTGCGCGCCGGCATCGCCCTGTTGCGCGGCCTCGCGAAACCAGCGTGCGGCGGTGTCGGGCTGCATGCCGACGCCCTGGCCTTGCAGATAGGCCTGGCCGAGATTGTTCTGGGCTGCGGCGTTGCCCTGTTCCGCGGCTTCGCGATACCAGCGCGCCGCCTCCCGCGGGTTCGGCGCCGCCCCGCGTCCGGCGGCCAGCAGCACGCCGAGGTTGAGCTGTGCTTCGGGGTCGCCGTCTTCGGCACGCGCGCGAAGCAGCGATCGGGCCTCGCCGTAGTCGCCCGCCTGCATGGCGCGCGCCACATCGGTGCTATAGGCCGGCGCCGCGGACGCATTGATGGAATAGACCATGCTCGTCACGCCGAGCGCGAGTACGGTAGCGCGAAAAATGGCAGTCATGGCGGCGCCGTCGGTTGAGATCGATTTCGGGAGTAGACATCGCGGCAGCGCGCGAGTGCCCGGTCTTTCGATCTTACGACAGTCGTGTATGCCCGGCGCAACGCGGCGCCGGGCATATCGCTCAGGCTCGGTGCGCCGGCGCGTCCGGTTCGGCGAACCAGCGATAGACGCTGGGCAGCACGATGAGTGTAAGCAGCGTCGAGGTCATGAGCCCGCCGATCACCACCGCCGCGAGCGGCCGCTGCACGTTGGAGCCGATGCCGTCGGCAAGCAGCAGCGGAATCAGCCCGAGCACCGCGGTCAGCGCGGTCATCAGGACCGGGCGCAGACGATGCTCGGCGCCGATACGCACCGCGTCGGCCATAGCCGTGCCCTGCTGTCGCAACTGGTTGATATAGGAGACCATCACCACGCCGTTCTGTACCGCGACACCGAACACGGCAGTAAAGACCATCGCCGCTGTAGCCATACTTCGGTTGAATAATATTTTACGAAGAGTCCAAAGACTCGAATGGCCGTCTTTGCGGCCTTCCACGCGTAGTAGTTAGATGCGAAAAACGACTATTGACCAAAGATCGGTACGTTAGACGTTGCTCGGAATAGTGTCGTTCGACACGCTTTTGATTGACGACGTAGCCGGAGTGCTGACGGTTGAGATAGATCATCTTCCCGGTCGTCCTTAAGGTAGCGCCGTGGCAGGCGCGGAATTTCGGCACGTAATCGCGCGCGGTGATCAAAGCCTGCCGGTTTCGAAGCGCGCTTGCACTCGTTGCAACGACTCATCGCAACGACGGCCAGGGAACTTCGTTCGCAACGTCCACACAAGCGAATGCACCGCACCAGCTCGTGCGTACCTTCGGCCTCGAGCATCGACTCGGCCAACGGGTGCTTAAAACGAGTGTGCTCAGATAGAGCGCCTTCATGCGCTTAGGGTGTCTGAAACCACCGAACTTGGTTCGGCATGTGTAACAGCCCATCTTAAGAAATCCGTGGGGGCCCATCCCAGATTTTATCGGATTAAAAAATCAATTTTTTCCGCTCTCGCGCTATCGCTGGCTGTCAGCTTTGCCCTTTTTAGGCAACAGCGCTTCGAGCCCCGATATTGGTTCAGTGACCGGAAAACTACGCCGGCTTTCCAGCTGAAGGTCAAATTGAGCGTTGTCGGAATTAATCTTACTCCAACGTCGAACGCGCGCTTGTGCTCGGCTCAATTGTGAAGGTGATATCAAACTCCGGAGAAGCTCGCGTTCGCGAATCGCCGCACCAAGTCCTTGTTCGGCTGCCAACGATGTCCAGACATATGCCTCGATGATGTTACCCCGTGAACTCGCACGAGCCTGAGACAGTTTGCCGAGGTTATATTGTGCGATCGCAGAATTTTGTTGCGCTGCCCGCAAAAACCATCTCCGTGCTTGCGCTTGGCTTTTCTGGACCCCTCGACCGTCGATATAGTTTACGGCTAGATTCACTTGGGCATCGACCTGCCCCTTTTTCGCAGCTTTCAAGTACCACCGCGCCGCTTTCGACTCATTCTGAGTGACCCCAACACCCTTGTCGTAGCACCAGCCCAAATAAAATTGCGCAGACGCGTGACCTTGTTTAGCGGCCATGGCGTAATACATGGCCGCGCGCTCCCGCCGTTTTTTGTGCTTAACACGGCTTTGTCGGTAAAACTCTGCGAGACGAAATTGCGCTTGAAGGACACCTTGATTGGCGGCCCTTTGTAACCATTTGACTGGGGCTTCGAGCGTATTCTCCGAATCCCTCTTCTGAGTCGACAAGAGGAATAGATTGTATTGAGCCGCAGCGTGGCCTTGTTCTGCCGCTTTGCGCAACCAACGATACGCGGCCTCATCATCCTCTACGACACCGTCGCCCATGGCAAAGGCACCGCCAACGGAATTCTGGGCGTTCGCATCGCCCTCCTCGGCGCGCTGGAGCATGGTTTTGAACTGTCTCTTATAAGCTTTGCTACTGACCGTGATTTCAGGTTCTTGAGCGCGAGATAAAACTGGGGTCAACATAAATACAAAAAGTAAGAGCGTCGATGTAGTTCTTAAAGCTTGCCTGAGCATGATGAACCGTTCCCATCAACGTTCTTGCCGCGATTTTCAAGGATGCTGCGCGAGCCAGATTCCGGCTGTAACGTGCTGTGCTGAATGCCGAAGCGCCGACCCAGCAGGGCCTGTAGTCGCGGTAGGACCGCATCCCATTCACCTATCTCATCAAGTTTGATTTGTGCCGATAAGGCGTGACGACTCGACGATAGAGACCAGACGTGAATATGGTGCGCCTCAACGACACCACTAATCTCGCCCATGGACTGCTTCAACTCGTCAATATCCACATCGCTAGGTGAGCCCTCCATAAGGACTCGCATGACGTCGCGTAAAATATTTATGCTCGCAAAACCAATCAGAAGGCTGATTAATAACGAAAGCAACGGGTCTATCGGCAGCCAGCCGGTGAGGTAAACGATGAAGCCCGCCAGCAACGCCGCTACAGAACCCGCCAAGTCACCCATTACGTGCAACAACGCGGCCCGCACGTTCATGTTTTTTTCGCCCCGCATCAGAATCCACGCGACGGCGATATTTACGAGTAAGCCGATGAAAGCGACAACCATAACGGTCGTTCCGCCAACTTCCTCTGGATTCGCAAGTCGTTCAAATGCGGCAAAAACAATCCAGACCACAATACCCAGCATGAACAGAACGTTGACGAGCGCTCCTATAACCTCAGCGCGTGCATATCCATACGTAAGGGTTTTTGAAGCGCGACGCTGACTTAGCCATGCTGCAAAAGCGCCGATTCCGAGAGATAAGGAGTCGGTGATCATATGGCCCGCATCGGCAATCAGGGCCAGTGAGTTGGCCCAAATACCACCGACTACCTCGACGCCAGCGTATGCAGTCGTAAATATCAGCGATATGATAAGCAGTTTCGTGCTACCTGCATTGCCATGGCTATGACCGCCGTGCTCATGCTTACTCATCTGGGCCTCCCGATTTCGACGAAATTTGCACCGCCCCTTCGTTACGTTGCCCGTCGCTTATACGAATGGCCTCCCGCAAATCTGATATGAAGACTTTTCCATCACCGGGGTGGCCGTCGCCTGTACGTGCGCTTGCCAATATCGCGTCTACGACGGTCGTCGCAAGCGACTCCGGCACATCAATTTCGAGCTTGGCCATTTTGACCCGCCTCAAGCTGCCGTCCTGGACGTGGCCATATTCACGTAGATGCACCACCGCGATTCCGGGTATGTCGTCAATATCAGCCAGCGCCGAAATCACCTGTTCGAGCATGACTTCACGTACGTAAGCCTTGATTTCCTTCATCGTCTGTCTCCTTTTGGTAACTTTAGTTGACAGAGGTCAGCCGTCGTCGCGAATAGTGACCGTAATTGCTCTGTCATTCGGTCATCACGTTCCAGCTCACGCGACGTCTTCGCTCTGCGCTACCCAATTTTCATCATTCTTGTGTAAAACCAACCAAAGTAATCCCAGCCCCGCCAATGCGGCGATTAAGGAGCCAGCCAAAATGCCAACGCGTGCGGCCG
>MDSW01040406.1_pt1 | contig 40355 bp, 27 predicted proteins | sample 811171 | NCBI WGS metagenome assembly MDSW01 (sample SAMN05326641, study PRJNA326480) | marine metagenome | isolation source: seawater | place: Atlantic Ocean: North West | collected 2012 | reverse complement strand
TGATTTTTTTTCCATTTTGTGCCATGGCTGACGAACGATTGATCGGGCGGTCCCCGATCATCCGCGTTAGGATTCTTCGATGAATTCGCCATCGTTTGCCGGGTCGTAATAAAAAGTGTGATCAAGTTCCTTTCAAATCGGTAGTTCCATCGATCAAGTTGTCGGTCAAACTTAGTCGTCAGCGGATTTTTCACGACATAAAATGCTACATAGTCAACTCGCTCTCGCGCAGAAGTCGTTCGTCGAAGTATCACACCTTGTCCCGGGTGCTCGCGTCGTCGTATCCTGACTCGCTTCGTCGTGTCTTCTTCTCCGAGAATCAACTCACAGTCTCCACTCGAAAGGGTACTCGACGTCGGATTCGTTGCCCTGCTTCTCCAGCTTCTTCTGGAAGTCCTCCAGCAGCGCCTCCACGCCCGGGCGCGTGAACTCGGTGTCGATACCCAACTCCTCGTTCGTGTTCTCTCCGAGGAGCTTCTTCCACGCCTTGGCGAGGTCTTTGCACGCCGACTGCATCTCGTCCCCTTCATCCCACGCCTTGTTGTCGTGCATCCACATGTCATCCATAAACAGGGCGTAAGTCAGCATGGAGAGCTCGTCCAACTTGGCAGTTTTTGAAGGCTTCGCCATCGCCTTCTTCACACAGTCCTTGATACCGTAGACCACCTCGTTGCCCGAAGAGGTGGTGAAGAAGCCTCCATCCGGGTCGACGAACTCAAAGTAGCGATCTGCCGCCTTGGAGCGCGCGGGAGTGCTCATGAGAAGCCTCATGCCGGCCAACTGCTCCTCGGTGGGACGCGGGGGCTCCTCGTCGTCAGAGAGATCAAGGCCTTCGCTCCAGTTCCTCACGACAGCGCACTTCTCCGCGCCGTAGCGAGCGAGCGCAGCCTTCAAGCGCGTGTCGAACGCCTTCTCCGCCGGAGTGCAGTTCTCAGGGTTCTCAAAGTCGGACATTGCGGCACGCAGGTACCTCTCTTGATCGATCGATGCTCTCCGCGCGGGGTGTACAAGTAGTGGGGGTGTTCCTCCGCCTTCCTCTCCCGTCCTCTTTCTTCTCCACGGCCGAGGAAAACTTTTAAACCGAAAGATATGATATTTTTCCGAGGAGACCCTCCTTGTGTGGAGCGCCCAGCCTCTTCTCACTTCCACGCGCAGCGCGTGAACCGACGCGATGAGCAATGTCAGCGAACAAGCGCGAACGGTGGTGGAGACCGAGGTGGTACCGCCCGTGGTGTACGACGCGAACATCACCCTCACAGGTTCGTCTCCGCGGAAGAGAGCTGTCTTTCCCTCCCCAGCGTTGACGCAGCCCTTCTCTCCTCTACCCGCGCAGAGTGCGACGACTGGTACTGCATCGATACTCGACGCTCGTGGGGCGACATCAAGAACGGCGCCATCATGTCCGGCTCCGTCGGCTTGGCGTGCCTCTTCGCGTTCGGTTTGATTCGCACCATCAACAAGGTGTATCGCACGCGCGCGCTTCACTCTCGGGTCACGACGAAACCGCCGCCTTTGCCGTCGTTCGGGGCCGCCTTCCTCGTCGACTGGGTCGCGCGCGTCGTCTGCGTCTCCGAGAAGACCCTGTACGACACCGCCGGTCTCGACGCTCTTTACTTCGATCGCGTGAACCGCCTCTGCCTCGCGATCAGCGCGTTCTTAGCGCTCGTGAACCTCGGAGTCATCCTTCCAGTGAACTACCACTTGGGGACGGTGATATCGAGCGTCGGGGCGACGCGCGTCGGCGGGATGTCGCTCATGGATAAAATCTCCATGATCAACGTCCCCGCGGGCTCGCCCCTGCTCTGGATCCACGCCGCGGCCGTGATCGTCACCGTCGCGTTCGTCTCGATCCTGCTGTACCAGGCGTTCGTCGATTACCGCGAGGATCGACAGTCGTGGCTCGGGCACTCCGTGGAATCCGCCGCGCGCGCGCCGCTCGCCGACGAGGATGACCTCGCGGAGAGGCGAGGGACCTCCGAAGGGGCCGACGCGCCCACGGACGCGACGGAGGTCTCCGAGGGCGGCGGCCTCACTCGTCGCCGCACGGAGTCCGTTCGCCGCGTGGACTCCATGCTTCGCCGCGGACTCTCGAGACACGTGTTAGACCACGAACAAGTCGAAGCGGCGAACGACCGCGGGAGCGTCGTCTCGGAGATTCACGCGCCGCTCTCGGTGTTCGAGCGTCAGCACGTCCTCCTTCCCTCCCCCAGGAACGCTCTCGACCGTCGCTCGAGTCAGATCGCGACCCGCGCGGTGAAAGCGCAGCAATACGCCGTCCTCGTGACCAACGTCGATCCTTCGTCAGGGGCGTTCCAAGTCCCCGGCGTCGCGCCCAACCAGTCCGCGCGGCTGGCGGTGTCTCGCGCGTTTGAGGATATTTTCCCCGACTTCGTCGCCGCCGCGCCCGCGCTCTATCACCGCAAAGTGGACGCTTTTTTGCGCGCGCTGGATCGAACCCAGGTGTCTCTGCTGCGCCTGGACGAACGTATCAGGACGCTGGATGCTGACTCTGAGCGAGCGAGGACTCTCGCCGCGCGAAGGGAGAAACTCGAGCTCGAAATCAAACGACTCGTGCTCGGCGTCGCGAGCGAGCAGAGAGACGCCTACAGAAATCCTCGCAGCGGTCTGTCGTACTTCGTCACGTTCAGGTCGCAGGTTTCCGCCTCCATCGCCGCGCAGACCCTGCTCCAGGAGCCAGGCAGCGAGGTCGCGTGGAACGTCGAAGCCGCGCCCGCGCCTGACGACGTCAACTTTTCCTCGCTCTGGATGTACCCCGGCGAGAGATGGTGGCGGTCGTTCGTCTCCAAAGTCGCCGTCGCCGGCATCATCATCTTTCCGATCGGCGTCTTCACGAGCAGCATGGTTTCGCTGAGCGCGGCGCTGTGCGCGCGAGACGGAGGGTTCTACTGGCCTTGGCTGTGCGACCACAGGGAAAAACGCGACCAGACGTTCTTCTTTCGCCTCCTCACTGCGTGGGTTCCGAGCCTTTTGCTCGCTACCTGGAACGCCGTCGTGGTCCCTTACGGGATGGCGTGGCTCGCGTTATTCGAGGGCACCGAGTCCATGCTCAGCGGAATCGACCGGAAAGTGTTCCGCTGGTTTTACCTGTACGCCTGCCTGAACGTCCTCCTCGGCGGCATGCTCGCCGGCACTCTGTTTTCGCAGTTGGAGAACATCATCCGCTCGCCTTCGTCCGTCTTTGTCCTCCTCGGACACGCCGTGCCGCAGTCGTCCGGGTTCTTCCTCGCGTACCTGTCCACGAACGCGCTCATGCTCGAGCCCGCTCGCGCGCTCGTCCCTCACGCCGGCGCGGTGTTGTTTCCCGTGCTGAGAATCTTCGCGCGGACCGAGCGAGACCGAGCGGACGCGTGGACCCCGAGGAGCACGCGCCCGGGCGCGCACTACGGGAGCCAACAGCTCATTTTGCTCATCTGCCTTCTGTTCTGCAACGCCTCGCCGCTCGTCACCGCGATCGGGGTGGTGTATTTCGCCCTCTCCTTCGTCATCTGGAGGTACCAGCTCCTCTACGTGTTCGTCAGGTCGTACGAGTCCGGCGCGAGTTTTTTCCCGACGGTCGCCTCGCGCGTCATCTGCTCGCTGTGCATCTACCAGGTATTCATGTCCGCGTACCTCCTCATCAAGATGGCGTACATGCCTGCGTTTATCTTGTGGATCACGGTTCCGCCTTTTCTGTGGCAGTTTCACGCGTATTGCCTTCGCACGTTCACGACGAAGTCGATGTACCTTCCTCTCGCGCTGGCGAAGGAGACCCCGGTCGCGGACATTCCGGAGGATATCTTCGGCGCGCCGCAGATGCACCCGACGTTCAAGGGGTGGGGTGCGGAGGTCGGCAAGGTGTGGCAAGGGTACGGCGCGTTCGTGAAGAAGTTCGTGTGATGAGTCCGCTTTTATTGTTTATGAACGAAAGTATTACACTACGCCGCGGGCGCCTCTAGCTTCTTTCCCGACCGACCGAACCACACGTACATCAATATGAGAACGACGAGCGTGCAGAACATGCCGCCGTAGACGAGAATGGCGTCCATGCGTTGCCTGCGATCGATGACGCGGAGCAGCGACGACGAGACGCCCACCGAATTCAACAGGTCCAGCATCTTGTGCTGCGCCCCCTTCAGCCGATCCCGCTGGTCCCCGAGCGCGCCCAGCACGTTCGACCCGTGCGCGAGTAACTCGTCCATCATGCCCCCAGATTTTTCAAGAGAGATCTTTGCTCCGGCCTCCGCGTCGTACTGACCGACGAGCAACCTGAACTCGTCGTCGGAAGTGACCCTCTGCATCAGTTCGGCGCGGTCGCGCTCCTCCGCCTGCCGCCTGTTTTCCCTCGATTTGAACCTGTCCAGCGATACCCTGAACTGGTCGCAGTCCTCCACGATCTGCTCCACCTTCCGCTTCCACAGGTCTCTCTTGCTGGAGTTCTCCTGCACGACCAAGATTCTCCACTGGCTCTCGATCTGCTGCGTCACCTTCTGCAACTCTCGAAGCTTGGCGTGCATGTCCCTCGAGAGCGCCGTGCTCGACTGGATAGTGCCCCTCGCTTCGGCACCCTCGAGTTGCTCCTGAGCGTGCGAGGGAGGAGGACGCGGTCAGGTTCGGGCGCCACATATTTCGCGCGCCCGCGTTCGGTCAGACTCTATCGCGTCGGGTTCGTGACGCACCAGTCCGCTTCGCATCTCTATCGTCATCCGACGCGCGACGGTGTAGAGGTCTTGCAACGACGCCATCTTCGCGCCGAGGGCTCAACGCCGAATCTCACGCGTGGCGTGGCGCGCGCTCTGCGTCACCAGACGACGAACGCGGTCGAACGATGCGGCCTCCCTTCACCCTCGCGCGACGGGTCGAGATCGGAGCTCGCCCTCGCGCGCCCGCCTTCGTGGCGCGAGCGAAGTAATGACGCTCGCGGGGCGTGTTCGCGTGCCGCCCTCTCACCCACCTCGTCCAGATTTCAGCGGTCACAACGGATGCATCGAAGGACACGCGCGCGCCGATATCGTTCGGACCGACGCCTTGATTTTCGCCTCGTGTCGGCTCCGACCTCACACGCACGGAGCGCGACGCGCGCTTCCCCTTCTGCGCTCTCGGGCGCGCCGCGGGTCGTTCGTCGCGTGCGCGACAGCTCGACCCGCTCCGAAGTCGCCGAAGACCGCCGCTCACGAGGATGGTGACGCGAGGCGCGTCGGATCTGTAATTTCGGGACGCGCGAGGAGGACCGACGACGAATCATAATCATGCGGGCGCGCACCCTCGCCGCCCAGGACGCGTCGACGACGTCCATCGAGCGCGCGCCCTTGGTCGAGAGCGACGACCCCGGTTCGAGCTCATCGTGGCAACGCTCACCGGAGCTCAGCCCGAAGGCGACGCGCGGGTCTCTCGGGCGGGTGAGGCTCAGGGTCGAGGGGATGACGTGCGGGGCATGCGCCGGCGCGGTGGAGTCGGCGCTTCTCGCCGCGCCCGGGGTGAAGCGCGCGGCGGTCTCCCTCACCACGGGCGACGCCGTCGTCGAGCTCCAGGCCGGCGCCACCGTCGTCCCCGAAGATTTGGCGCGGGAGGTCGAGGACGCCGGGTTCGAGGCGACGATCGTGCGGGACGCGGAGCGTTCCTCCGTGAAGCTTCTCGTGGATGGGATGACGTGCGCGGCGTGCACGGGCGCGGTCGAGCGCGCGCTTCGAGCGGTCTCGGGCGTCGAGGACGTGACCGTCGCGCTCCTTCCGGAAGGCTCCGCGGAGGTTCGCTTCGATCCCGACGCGACCGGGCCGCGCGCGTTCGTGGAGGCGATCGATGACGCGGGCTTCGACGCGCACGTGTCGTCCTCGGACGGCGCGGGGGCGCGGCGGGGGCGCTCGGCGACGGCGTCGGAGGCGGAAACGTACAAGTCCCTCTTCTGGACGTCCCTGTCGTACACGGTGCCCACGTTCGCGATCAACATGATCCTTCCCCACGTGTTCGGGTTCTCGTGGCTGTACGTGGACGTCGTGAACAAGGTGAAGCTCGCGTCGTTCGTGAAGTGGGCGCTGGCGACGCCCGTGCAGTTCGTCGTCGGTCGGCGCTTCCACGTCGGGGCGTACAAGAGCCTGAAGAACGGCGCGGCGAACATGGACGTGCTGGTCTCGCTCGGGACGAACGTGGCGTACTTCACGAGCATCTACCTCATCTTTCACTGCGTCGCGACGGGGCACAACTTCGGGAGGGACATGTTCGAGACGAGCACGATGCTCATCACGTTCATCCTTCTCGGAAAATACCTCGAGTCCATCGCCAAGGGGCAGACGTCCGACGCCATCTCCAAACTCATGGACCTCACCCCGAACACGGCGACGTTGCTCAAACCCCTGGACGGAACCGATCCGGACAACCCCGAGTACGCCGAGGAGACCATCTCGTCCACGATGATCCATCGCGGGGACCTCCTCCGCGTCATGCCGGGGTCGCGCGTCGCCGCGGACGGGGTGGTCGTCGAGGGCGACGACGCGCACGTGGACGAGTCGATGATCACGGGGGAGGCGCTCCCCGTCTTGAAAAGAGTCGCCGACGGCGTCGTGGGCGGGACGCTCAACGCGGGGCGCGCGTTCGTCATGCGCGCGGAGCGCGTCGGCGCGGACGCGTCGCTGTCGCAGATCGTCAAGCTCGTGGAGAACGCGCAGCTCGCCAAGGCGCCGATCCAGGCGTTCGCGGATCGAATCTCCGGCGTCTTCGTGCCCTTCGTCGTCTTCGCGGCGACGGCGACGTGGTTCGCGTGGTACTCCGCGGGCGCGGCGGGGTATTACTCCGACGCGTGGCTTCCCGAGGGAGAGACGAATATGATCTTCGCGATCATGTTCGGCGTCTCGGTTCTGGTCACCGCGTGCCCGTGCGCCTTAGGACTGGCCACGCCGACGGCGGTGATGGTAGGCACGGGCGTGGGGGCGTCGAACGGGATCCTCATCAAGGGCGCCGACGGTTTAGAACGCGCGGGGAACGTCACGATCATGGCGTTCGACAAGACGGGGACGCTCACCGTCGGGAACCCGACGGTGGTGGATCACAAAATCTTCGCAGTCGGGATGAGCGAAGCGTATTTCCTCGGCGTCGTCGCCGCGGCGGAATCGCAGAGCGAGCATCCGATCGCGAGGGCCATCACCGGTTTCGCGAGGTCGAGGTTAGCGGGGGGCGGCGGCGAGGGCGACGACGGAAGGGTTCGGTTACCCGGCGTCGACGCGGTGGAGATCGTTCCCGGTGAGGGTCTGCGGTGTCGCGTCGGGGGAAAGGAGGTCGCGATGGGGAACGCGAAACTGCTTGAGGAGGCGGAGATCGACGTCCCGAAAGACATCGCGGCGTACGTCGGGCAGGTGCAGCGGGACGCGCGCACGTGCGTGCTCGTGGCGATCAACCGCGAGGTCGCGGGGTCGTTAGCCATCACCGATCCCATTCGCCCCGAGGCCGCGGGGGTCATCGCCGCGCTCAGCCGGATGGGCGTGCACAGTCACCTCGTCACGGGGGATAACTGGCAGACCGCGCGCGCGATCGCGGCGGAGTGCGGCATCGTGTCCGTGCACGCCGAGGTGTCTCCCGCGGGGAAGGCGGCGAAGATCGAGGAGCTCAAGGCGCCGCCCGTGAAGAAGACGCTCACGGGCGCGGTGAAGACGGTCGCGCACAAGCACAAGCCCGTGGTCGCCATGGTCGGCGACGGCATCAACGACGCGCCCGCGCTCGCGGCGTCCGATGTCGGCATCGCCATCGGCGCGGGGACAGACATCGCCATCGAAGCCGCGGACTTCGTGCTCATGCGAAGCGACCTCGAGGACGTCGTCGCCGCCGTGGATCTGTCGCGCGCGACGTTTCGACAGATTCGACTGAATTACGTCTGGGCGATGGTGTACAATCTGCTCGCCATACCCCTGGCCGCGGGCGTGCTCTATCCCCACACGCGCATTCAGGCTCCGCCCTGGGTCGCGGGCGCGGCCATGGCGTTCAGCTCCGTCTCCGTCGTGTGCTCGTCGCTCTCGCTGCGGTATTATGAGAGGCCCAAGCGGGTGATGCGCGAGATTCGCGTGGGGGGGGAGGGGGGAGAGCAAGAGCTCGTCGAACTCATCAGAACTTGAAAAAGACATTCACTCATGCTGTAGCACTCGCGACCCGTTTCTTCATCGACGCCGAACCTCCCTCTCTACTCCGCTCTTTTCTTTCTCGGGGGCGGCGGCCCTCGCGCGCGCTGTCGCTTCGGTTTCTTCGTTTTCTGTCGCAAGTCCAAGAGCCCCGCCGGGGGCGTGATCTCGATGACGCCTTCCTTCGTGTTCACCACCGGGACGATATCGCGGACGAACGGCACGAACACGTGCTCTTCGGGACCGTTCTTTGGCTCTTCGCCGTCGGTCGGTGGCAGCGGGGGAACGGCCACCTTCAGGAGGTCGTGACTTCCCGCGCCACGAAAGACGTCAGCCACCACACCGACATCCTCCCCCGTCTCCTGGAGCACGACTTTCATGCCCTCGAGCTCGGACGAGTAAAACTCGTCGTCCCCGTCGCCGATGTCTTCCTCGCGAAGCTTCGGTCGGTCCGACGCGAGGACGTACAGACGCCTCCCGATGAGTGCGTCCGCCGCGTTGCGATCGTTCACGCCCCTGATCTTGATGATGCACTCGTTGCGGCCTTTGGACGTGACCTCGCGGCCCGTGACGATTTTCACCGCCGACACCGCACCGGGAGGTTTGTCGTACCCGCCAGCCTGGCTCCTCCCCTGCGCCTCGTCCTCCAGGAATTGCGTGCAAGGCGAGTAGAACCTCTCCTCGACGAAGTCGGTGAAGGGCATCACTCGCACCTCCCCTTTCAGCCCGTGCGCGCTGACGACGGCGCCCGACTGGACGAGCTCCTCGGGCGCCACGTCGGAGGCGGCGGCGGCGGCTCTGAAAGCGCGAAGAGGACGCGCGACCGCACTCCGCCGCGGCAACCCCGGGAGCGGGGCCGACCTCGCCGAGCCGCTCAATCCGCGGAATGCCTTCCTATTATTCCATCTCAGGCTCGCAGACGCGTCCGCGAGAGCGGATGCCATGGTCGCAAACCTCGCGCGAGGTGTTGTGGGGCACGGCAATCCAGGGGCGTGAAGTTCGGTCAGGTGCCCGACCGCGTCGTCGAACGATTGTTTGTTTCCCCGAGGCGGATCTGAATTGCGTCGCACTCACTGGAGCGCGCCCTCCCTGCGGGGAGAGCCGGCTTCGTTCCCGGAGGCGCTTGCGCGTTCCCGATGTCCTCCTCTCGTGAAAAACCCAAGGTGGTGGTCGTCGGTGGACAGTTCGCTGGTCGGCGCGCGTCTCGCCTGCTACGACGCGGGGGCGCGTTCGACGTTAAGCTCGTCGACGCCAAGGGATATTGGGAGTTTACCCCAGGTGCTCTGCGGTGCTTGGTCGAACCCTCGGCGGCGCGGTGGATGGTCCAAGCGCAACCTCGCGGGACCGTGCGAGCGACCGCGGTGGGGCTGGAGACTTCCGACGGGGACTCCGCGGCGACGGCCGTGAAGCTGAGCGACGGCACGAAATTGCGCGCCGATCACGTGGTGTTGGCGACAGGGTCGACGTATCCGGCGCCCATAAAACCCGTGGGCGGCCAGGTCTCGAGCCCCGAGGAGCGACGAAAACATATCTACGCGGCGCACGAGGAGTTGAGCTCGGCCGCGAGCGTGCTCATCGTCGGTGGCGGCACCGTCGGCGTCGAGCTGGCGGCTGAGATTGCGGGCAAGTGGGGCCGCCACAAAGTCGTCACGCTTGTCACGCCGAAGGATCGATTATTGGAGCGAATGCCTCCTCGCGCGGGAAGGCTCGCGCTTCGATGGCTCCAGGAAAAGGGGGTGTGGGTCATCCTGAACGATCGCGTGGAGGATTGGGGCGGCGCTCCGACGGATGCGGCGACTCCCCGCCCGAACGGCGGCGAGTGGGTGGTTCGAACCGCGCACGGGCGCGAGATTCGAGCGTCGCTCGTGTATCCGTGCGTCGGCGGCCGTCCGAGCACTATCGGTTTGGGCGGTTCGCGCGTGGGGTCGCGTGGGCAGGTGAAAGTCGACGCGGGGCTGCGCGTCGAGGGCTTCGATAACGTGTACGCGGTGGGAGACTGCGCCGGAACCGATGAGGAGAAGAATGCGTTCACCGCCGATCTCAACGCCACCGCCGTCGCGCGCAGTCTCCGGGCGAAGCACAGAGGTCGACGCGCGCTCGCGTATCCAAAGTCCGTGTGCGGACGCGATCGCGCGCCGAGCATCGCGGTGGTTAGTCTGCACAAATGGAACGCGGTGATGCAGTTCAACGGGTTGGTGCTCGGCGGCACGCTCCCGGCGTTTGTGAAGTGGTTCATCGAGACGATGCAGATTCGCGCGGCGGCGGAGACGCCGGGATTCGTCGCCCTGTGGGACGCGGTGGAGGCGGTGAACGTGTTCCTCGGAAGATTCTTATTCTAACAGCGCCGCACTTCATCACGCGTGACGCGTTGGCTCCGTCTCTCGCCGCACTCTCATTCGAACCTCGCACCCGTCGTCCTCTTTGCGCTCTGGCACGTCTCGTAAGAACCGAAAATCTCTGCTGTCTCCATTTGATCGGACGGCGGTGAGAGTTCGTCTCTTTTCCCCCCGCTCTTCTTTTTCAGATCGCGCCGCCTCCCTCCACTCGGCGTCGGCGCACGTTCGACGACGGTAGCTACGATCGTAAGACCTTCTCGATGGTGTTCGCGATCTCCCAGGAACAGAGAGCCGACCTCGTCGGCCGCGTGGCGGACGGACTGGCGGGTATCGGGTTCCACAGCTACGGACTCACCTTAGAAGCTGGCAGCCTCAAGGACAAGGCTGAGGAGATCGAAGCGCGCGCTTTCAGCGTTGCCGAGGTCGCCAGCAGCACGACGAAGGAGTCCTGGTCCGCCGGCACGGGCGGCGAGCGACCGATCGCCGAACTCATCAAGCTGTATGCCAAGAAGGCTGGCGAACTCATGCGGGATGAGGCGTTGCGCCTCAGCGAGACGGCGAAGGATGCCTCCCCTGCGGGTGGGGAGGCCGCCGCCGACGACGCCGACTGCTTCGATCTCTCGAGCAAGGACCGCGAGTTCTACACCCAGCAGCGCGCCGAGCAGGTGCTCAAGCCGCTCATGGCGAAGGGTGCGAAGTACTCCAAGGTGAAGCTGAGCACGAAGAGCTTCGGTATCGACGCCGCCAAGGTGGTGACCAAGGCCTTCGCCAACATCGCGTCGACGCTCACGGAGGTGGATCTCTCCGACATCATCGCCGGCCGCCCGGAGGACGAGGCTCTGAAAGCCATGCAGATTATCACCGAGGCCACTCTGTGCGCGAAGATTACCGCCGTTGACGTGAGCGACAACGCCTTCGGCGAGAAGGGCGTCCGCGCCTGCGCGGCGATGTTGCAGCAGCAGACGGGTATCGAGAGCCTCAGCTTCCAAAACAACGGCATCTCCGAGCAAGCCGCGGCGGCCATCCTCGAACTTCTCGCCTCGCCGCAGTCCCTCAAAAAGTTCCACCTGGACAAGAACATGACGGGCGACGAGGGCATGGTGCACGTCGCCGCGCTCATGGCGAAGGCTCCGAAAATGGAGGACTTCAAGATGGCGGGCTCCAGGTTCACCGCCGACGGCGCGAAGTTGCTCGCCCAAGGACTCGCCTCGGGGTCGTCCCTGACGAAGATCAACCTCACCGATAACAACGTCAACGAGGAAGGAGGCGTCGCTCTGGCCCAGATGCTGTTCAAGCAGCCGAACATGCGCCACGTGAACCTTGAGGCGACGACGCTGGGACCGAACGCCGCGGGGGCGGTCGCGTCGGCGCTGGCGGCGGGGTGCCCTCAGCTGGAGTATCTGAACCTCACCGCGTGCGACATCACGCCAGAGGGCATCCCCGCCGTGGCCAAGGCCGTCTCCGCGATGAAGAATCTGAAAGAGCTCGAAATCGCGGAGAACGAGCTGGGCGACTTCGGCGTGGCCCAGCTGTGCGTGGCTCTGAAGATGTCCGGTTGCCCGCTGACGAAACTGAACGTGAACACCAACGAGATTTCGAACTCGGGCGGCGTCGCTGTCGCGCGCTTGGCGGCGTCCAAGGCGGGTTTCGCTTCGCTCAACCTGGATGACAACTACATGGCCGACGAGGCAATCGAGGAGGTGAAGAGCGTGATGAACGCGGCGGGGTGCGGTGATGCGCTGAGCGCCGAATCGAACGACGACGATCTCGCGGAGGAGGACGACGAAAACGCCGCCGGTATCGAGGCGATGCTCGATCACCTCAAGCTGTGAGCGTCGTCGAGCGACGGAGGGCGAGGCCGAGAGAACTACGAATATTGATCGATTAACGTTACGGACCATACTACGCGCTTCGTTCAGCAGTTCCCGGAGGCGAGATTGACCCCGAGATACATGAGATGGTCGGCGACGCTGGCGCACGATCCGGCGATGCCACATACTGAGTCCTGACACATTGGATCCTCCCCAGATGCGTCACACGTGATCTCCACGTTCACCGTCAAACCGCCTGTCCCGGGAATCTTAACCGTCCTCTCCCAAACCTCTCGCGCCGTGTGATGGTAGCCCATGTGACGATACGGAACCGAAGGGATAACATCCCTATCGTGTGTCACGCGTGTGTGCACCAGCGTGCTGTTCATCAGAGCCTTCGCGAATGCCGCGTTTCCTACGCGTGGACACCCGAACGTGTACAGTCGCACATTCTTCAACTCCAGCTCCGTCACCAGCTCCGCGGCGCACAACGTCGCGAGCGCGCCTCCAAGGGAGTGCCCCACGACGGTGACTGGTGGCGCCTCGCTCCCGAACTCCGCGCTCATCAGCTCTGCGCGTGTTGCGTTGATTACATTGTCGTGGAGGGTCGACTTCGTCCACGACCTGTAGAAGCCGTCGTGTACCTTTGCGTCAGGCGGCATGCCAGGGAAGGCGACCTTCGTCCGGAAGGTCATGAAGTTATTCTTCCAGTTCTCCAGCGAGTCCTCGACGGTCCCTCGGAACACCACGAGCACGCCGCGTCGCGCGTCGCGCCCCACGTACGCCTGCAAGTTCCACTCCGGGTCGTACACCACCGCGGAAGGGACGAACCCGGGGTGCTCCGCGCAGCGCTTGCACGTCCAGTTGCCAATCTCGGAGGGGTTGCAGTACGATACCGCGGCGAGCTCGGCGAGGGCTATTCCCTCGCTCAGGTCGAAGAAGGCGTCGCGAGAGGGGAGCGTCCCGAGCGTCCCGAGCGTGAACACTCCAACCGCGACCATCTTCCAGAATGCAGTCAACATCGGTCCCTCAGTACCCACTCCCCGCGCCTCGCGCGACCCGTACTTATTCGAAAGCTGGTGGTGACTCGGCACTCATCTCAGCGCAATGCGGCTCCAATCCAGGAATTGGAAAAGCCCAAGCCAAAAAAAAAATCAAAGCGTACGGTAGAAAAAAAAAGGAGGTGCCGACAGGAAAACCTCGGGGCGCAGTGGCGGACGCGCGGGCGGGCGCCGCCAGTGTAACGCACGCGAGGATTTACCGTGGTGGTAAGGCGCACCATGTCCATCCCTCTGTACTAGGATATTCACGACAGCCCTAAGCTAGAGAGCCCAGAGCTGACCAGCTTGGGGGATCGCCGTGCCTCTCTGTTTGTGCCTCGCGCCCCGTGGATGACACGATGAGCGGTTGCATAAGGCGTGGGTTGATACCACTGCTCGAAGACATATCGGGGGCCCTGCGCACCATAACGTCAAACACTCATCGACATCGTCTCAGCTGTCTCAGGAACGCTCGTCGCACATCTGTGTCGTCTCCTGGTGGCGTGACGGAGGGCGAGAGCACAACACACCATCACGAAATCGATGCCCTTCTCGAGCGAGTCGATGCTCACTGGAGCGTTGTCGACGACCCTGCGCATGCCCGATCACTGCTGCAGCATGTCCGCCTGTGCCACACGATCGGCAGGAACATGCCGAAGGACTTGATGCTGCGGTTCGTCATCGCCAAGGATGAGAGAGACGGCAAGTTTTGGGTCCTCCCGGATGCCAGGGGCACGTATCCCGGGCGCGGCGTGAATGTTGTGGCGAGCTTTCCTTCGGTGACGCAAGCCCCCAACTGGTTCTCTCGCGGATTTAAAATGAATGGTCTGCGCTTACCGAATGACTTCGAACACCTCGTGGACGCGGAGATGGTGCGTGACACACAGCGGGCTTTTCTGAGTGCGTGCGCCAGCGCTACCGCAGTGAGAGTTCTGTCGGAGTACCCGGCAGGAGGCGAAAGACCGGATACTGCCAACGCGACGAATTCATTCAGTGACGAGCTCGATGCAGCCGTGTTGTATTCTCTCAGGAAGCACGAACTGCGCGCGATCGAGATGAACACGAGTGAGGAAATGGTGACATCCTGGTTACTTGACATGAGTAACGAGGGTGCAAAAAGCGATTTGCCAGAAGTATTTCGAGCAGACGATGGCACGGTATTTCGTGTCCTCATGGGCATGCGCGTGGATGAAGTGCGTGATGCTTTGAGCAGGCGGGTGTCGAATTTTGATGCGCACTCTAGGGAAAATTCTCAAAGCGTGGAAGAAAAGCTGCTTGACGCATTGAATAAATTTCAACCTCAAGATGTTGGAGCGACAAACAAATACATTGTTCTTGATGGTGTAAAGAACAGCGTGTCGAACAAACTCAGGGGGTCTCAGCTGCGGCTGTTCACATTTAGACGAACGCAACGCGAGTCTGGTACAGCCCTCGCTGTCAACAAAGTCGCAAATTGGAAGAAAATAATGTAAACAGCGTAACATTTTTATTGTTTGTGCGACCAGAAAAGAAATATTTTCTCGAATCGTGCGTGTGATCGATCGCCTCAGAGCGCCTCTCGGCACATGATCATTCGCACATCATCGCACATATATCGCGATGCACGGATGCTCCCGACAATCTCTTTACGAATTTAGGCTATGTTTTGTAGAAGGCGACCATTATATTCTTTGGATATTCATTTTGGCGAATGATTTCGTACCACAGCTGTTGCATTTTCGGGGCATGCGCAAGTTTGTTTCACCGTTGTTTTGCTTTCGGCAATATAAATCATACGCCTCATCGTGTTGCTTCACATTCGAGCCCTCATAGCTCAGGAGCCGATACTACCTACGCCTCAAGATTTGTTATAATATTGTCTTCGCACGCCTGCCTGCTGCTCGTAGTACTTCCACAAGTGTACTGCTTGACGTAACGTCATTATCTGCGCTTCATGTTTTGCTTCCACTTCCATGCATTCCTATATTTCCTGTATTCTTTCGCAGAGTACGGGAGCTCTCAATATAGCTCGATAACGTCCACCTTTTTCCATTCTCGCATTCCTTTGCACAATCTTCTTGCCAATGCTTTAAACTAAAATCATTTTGTAAATCTCGGGTTTTCTCCGACGTTATTCGATCCCTTCCGCAAGTTTTATTTAACACAAAAGCCTTTGTTGTCGCTCCAGCACCTCTCTTTTCGTCTTGACTTTTCATTTTCGGCCATGCACATTGCTTCTGCATATTTCATTTCTGCTGATTTGAATGTTCAATGATTCAGAACGCGTTGTTTCCTGTCCAGCAGCGTCTTTTCTTCACAACATTCCGTATCGCGTTTGTGCGCGATCTTTGAATGGTTCGCACCTATCTCCCGTCCTGATTCCAAGATTCATGACCGTGTGTACGTGTGTACCTCCGGAAGTATAATAATACTCTGCTCCAGACATGAATAACATTTTCTTTGGACTCACCCATGGCGCTTCTTCCGCTTCCTCATATACACCAGCAGGGATAGTATCTCCAGGCGTTCGCGCAAAATATGGCTCTCAGCAACCACGTCATGGGTAGGAAGAGCCTGCGGGAGGGGGCGGACATTCAGCTCACCAAGATGCTCGCGGGACCCATACATACACTAGGACCTTCGTTTGGCACTTGACGGAGGAGCAAAGGAGGTATGACGATGGTAACTTGTGCTCACAGGCAAAAAACACTTTGTATTGATACTCTACTAGATAGATATACGTCGTGCTCGTACAGCCTTATGCATATTGTCGATCCGCGAAACGTTTGTGTCTCCCCGTCGTGCACCCGCGTTACCCACTCAACGTAAGCTCCTGTTCCAACTCCCTTCTCGTCTCGCTCAGTACAGGAACGCCGCCGCCGCGAAGATCCCGAGGAGGCCAAACTCACTCACGACCGCCGATGGCGAGGACAGGGGCCCGAGAGGAACGATATCCACACGCAGCCATCCCTGAACGATGCCTCCGAGCACAGCGCCAGAAGCGAGGCCAAGGAACGCAAGCGAGATGGATCGGCTCAGCGTCAAGTTCTTGTTGCGCAGCAACCACACAGCACCCAGCATCGCGAGCGAAAGCTGCACGCCCGGAGGATCATCCACACCAGGAGGCTGTGACACAAAATTGAAGAAGAGAGTATGGAGTACCACGTTGGTTAGGAATCAGCTGTAGGGAGATGGAGCATGGGGGTGTCGTCGGCGCGAGAGGGTCGTTCGCATCGAGGAAAGAAAAGATCCTCGAAACGCACCTGCGAGCACCCCTGCGCGATGATCAGCACCGAAAGCACGGCCAGCGCGATGCCGCCCTGCGTGAGGATCTCTCCCTCGGGAGCCTCAACGGCTGGTCTAGGGGGGAGCTTGCTGGACATGTCCCGCGCCCACGGGGGAAGTTTCTTCTTCACCACCGCACCCGGACTCAACACGTCAGCGTACTTGACCCGGTTATCAGACACCTCGCCCTGAGACCTCTTCATGAGGCTCCTCATGAGCACGACGTCGTACGCTGCCTCGACCTGAGCGCGTTGGGAAGAGTGAAACGCGTGAGTCATACAGGGTGATAAAGCGCGCGCGAATGAGACGCGAAAGTCCGTCAAAACTCGTCTCCAGCAGCCTGAGCTGGGTAGGGGCCACGACGGCATTTTTTTTTTCCGGGCGCGACGGAAGCCACGTGGGTGGGAATGACTCACCTTTTTCAGCTTCTCCTCCTCCTCGCGGTAGCGCGACATCATCTGGTTCTTCGCGCGCACCATGTCCTCGGAAGACGCGGAGTCGTTGAGACCGAGGAATCGCAGCGCACCCTGGTAGTCCATCGTGGAACTCTCGGGCGCGTTGTCCGACGCGCGGACGACCAGAGTGCTTGCCCTTCGGGAGTTCCACCGAACCCCCGAGCGCGTCGTGACGGATCGCGCACGCGAGCAGGAACGGAGCTTGGCGCTCCAGCGCGCGGTCGCGCACTGAGCGCTTCCACCGCAGATGATGCTCATCCTTTCCGGCGAGTTCACGCAGTGCGGTCGTGTCCTGCCGCCTGCGTAGTGACGCGCCCCTCCCCCCCCCGTCGGACTCGATCTTCCGTGGGGAAATAAAAATATCCGCAGTGTGGTTTTGATTTTCTCCGCTTCTTGTTGGCCCTCGCGATTCCCCGAACGAAATCCAAATCCAGAATCGGCGGGTCCGAGCATCCGGGTTCTGGGGGGCGCCGAAACTCGAGACGGGGGAAAAATGTTGGAACTGGAACCCCTTGACATGAGTGTTGGTGCGGTCTTTCGAGATCCGCCGACCACACCTCCCCCGCCGCCGCCTCGGGGCCGCGCGGGCGTCTCGTCGTGGCGTCGTCGCGGGACATCATCGGCCATGAGTAGCCACGATGTGAAGCGCGCGAAGTATTCGATTTCCGCGCAGACGAAGCCGGATTGGTGCCACTTCTGCAAGTGCTTCGTGCAGACCCATGCGAACGCGAAGCGCATGCACGAGCAGAGCAACGCGCATAAGAAGAACGTGGAGCTCAAGATGCGAGAGGTGAGGAAGCAGAAGCAGAACGAGGGCAAGGAAGCGGAGGCGATGCGGCGGACGATGGCGAACATCGACGCCGCGGCGGCGGCCGCGTACAGGGCTGACGTCGCGTCGGGGGCACGACCGGAAGATGCTTCGAGCGCGGTGCCGAAAAGCGCCGCGGCGCGCGCGCGAGAAGCGTTGGAAGGCGAGAAGCAGGAACTGACGGAGACGCTGGAGAAGGAGCTCAAGGCAAGCGCGGAGGAAGAGTACCGAGAGAAGGGCGTGTGGAAGTTCGACGAACGCTCGAACTACTACTGGAACGCCAAGACCGCGCACTACTACGACCCGAAGTCCGGGATGTTCTTCGACCACAAGGCGAACGCGTGGACTCGACGTGCGCCCCCCGGCGCGCCGCCGATCCCCGTCACCGCCGGTCTCGCCGCCCCAGCACCGGAGGTGCCGAAGGTCGAGGCACACGTGCGCGAGCCGGAGGGCGACAACCAGTATCCCCTCGGACCGTTCTCCGCGAGTGCAGTAAAGTCGGCGGAAACCGCGAGCGCGTCGGGCGCGGGGGACGCGGCGGCGGCGAAGGTTGCGTCCGGCGCCGCCGGGTGGTCGCACGCGTCGAAGCAAACCGCGGCGGGGGGGGTCGGGACGAAACCTAAGAGCCTCACGAGCATGTTCAACCTCGGGTACGGCACGAACCATCCGAAGTACGAGGCGGCGAAAGCCCGAACGCAGTCGTCGGCGTCGCGCGCGCTGGAGGGCGCGGGGGGGAGGTCGTTCGAGGCGAAGGGCTCCAAGAACCTCGGCGTCGTCGGGAAGGACGATGGCGACGGTGGTGGCAAGCGCAAACGCCAAGACGGGAAGGGCGAGGGGAAGAAACCGAAGGTGAGCAAGGAGGAGGCCGCGGCGTTGGCGAAACGTGAGGCTGCGAGGGCGCGGGTCGAGGCGCGGTCGATGAAAGCCTTCGGTCTGCAATAGTAAGAGACAAAATCATAGCGGAGTCAACCGAACACCTTCTTCAGCGCATCTCTCACGGTCGGGACGGCACTCGCGTCCACGAGCATGCACAGCCGCATGGGCTTCAGATCCTGAATATCATCCTTATCTTCAGTGTCTTTTGACTTCCACATGAACGACCAATCGCACGACTCCTGAAAGAACTCGTCCTCCGGTCTGATGTGCATCAGCACCGGCTCACCCCCGCGTTTACGCTTCTTGCCCGCCTCCTCCTCGGGCTCGTCGTCTCGGAACAAGCGCGTGACGAAGAGGTACTTTTTGAACTTGAAAGAGTTCTTCAGCTCCTCCGTGGGTTCATCCTGCGTCGCCCATTCGATCTCGTCGAAGAGCTGGTTTACCATCGGGGGAGCGGTCTCCGGGGGGACGTTGATGATGCGCTCGTTGATGATGAGTCCAACCCCCTCGTCGCCAAACGCCCCGTCAAGCTTCTTCCGGAGATCCTTGGGGCACTTTCCCTTGAGCCATGCGGCGAGCTCCTTGACGTATGGCGCGTCCTTATTGGTGGTCAGGTTCACCACCGACATCACCGCGATGGGGTCGTTTTCGTCTCCCGCGCCTTGGGCCTTGATAACAGTGCCCACCGTGTTCTGCTTGATGATGAAGTCGCACAGCTCCGAGCTGCTGAACTCTGCACCGTCGAGGTAGTTCTTGAGCAGCGCCTTGAGTCCATGGAAGTCAGTCTCCTTAGGGTCCTGAAATTCGAAATCGACCATGATCTCCTCCTCGTCGTCGTCCGACCCGTCGAGGTCCTCCTCGTCCTCGGAGTCTTCCTCCGTCTCCGTCTCGGATTCTTCCTCCTCGGATTCCTCCTCGGGCTGCTCCACCTCCTTCCCCTTTCCCTTCGCGCGCGGCGGAGCCATGTTGTGCGCCGAGCCGTGGGATCGAGGTGGTACTTCCGCCGGAAATTGCCTCGACGGGCAGCGCGCGCGTGACGACAGTGCTTCGGCTTGTCGGCGGCGACGAATTTGATATCGGCGGCGGCGGCCGAAAACGACTGAGTTTTTAGAGGGTCTTGCCGGTGTTGGAGTGGTGTTGTTTCTTTTCGCGAAGGTTTGTTACTTCATCAGATGCTATTTCCCAACACATGTCCAAGGCCAATCACCGCTCGATGGCCGCCTCGTCCGTGTCGAAGTTTTTCCTCGCCTCCTTGAGCTGCATGTTCATGTCCAGCAGTTCGTTCACGCGCTGCATTTTCTTCTCGTCGTCGCGGATGAGGTACAGCAAATCCTCCGTTTGCAACTTGCCGCGGCGCGCGCTCACCTCCATGCATCGGTGGGCGAAGTTGGTCAAGTAGTCCACCGTCATGTCCTCTAAGAGGTCCACCGTCTCTGGATCTGGTTGCTGCGTATCACCGAACCCGTACATCATGTATTTTACTGCAACATATCGAAAAAAGGGGTTCAAACGATGTCAGCGACTCGCGCGGGAGGGTTCGAAGAGGGAGTTGGGAACGAGGGACACGAGGGATTGTTGTTTTTGATCCGCCCGCGTCGGGAGCCACTTACGGTCTCTGGTCAAGATGCCGCGCTTGCGCTTCTTCTGATCGATCTCCGGCGCGGGGTTTGCGTCCTCTTTGTCATCCTCGTCCCCGCCATCGGCCGGCGCTTTGCCCTTTTTGTCGGCGGCGGCACCCCTGCCCCTGCCCCGGCCGCGACCGCGGCCAGGCCCCCTTCCTCTTCCTCTCCCACGTCCCCTTCCCCCAGGCTTCGCCGCGGGCTCGGATGCCGAAGGTCCTGCGCCATCAACCCCAGCAGGTGCGGACGGAACAGCAGGTGCGAGCGGCTGTTCCGTGGCGGACATCCTCGCGTCCCCCACCCGAGCGCGTAGGGTTGTGAGGCACCCGATTCTTTCCGGGCTGGATTTCCAGTGTCGCGGAAGTGGCCTCAGGATTCTGCGCGTCGACGACGAAACCAAGCGGGGACGAGCAGTCGCGAACGTCTCGGCTTCTGCAGACCGCCCGACGTTAAACCGTCTCGCGCACAACGGTCTCACTTCTATCACCTCTCGTCTACGATGTCGGTGAAGGCGTATCTGCTGTGCTATAACATCGCGCAGGTCCGACTCGCGCGCGTGCGCTGCGTGCCGTCCAATCGCCTCCTCCTCTCGACGTGGCTTTCCTATCCATGCTGACCTTCTCTTCTTCTCACGTCATCGCAGACGCTCGTGTGGTCGTCCGCGCTCGCCTTGACCTTGAAATCAATCGTCGTGAACGGTGGAAGCCTCACCTCGGTGTACGACGATGCTGGATACCTGGTGCGCATCGGTCAGGTCGGGTCGGGCATGGAGGTGCTGCACTCGATCTTCGGGTTTGTGCCTTCCCCGGTTCTCACCGCGCTGATGCAGTGGGCGGGGCGGACGCACGTCCTGATGTCCGTCGTCCACGCGATCCCAGCCCTCCACGCGACGAACGCGGCGGCGCTCATGTTCCTCGCGTGGTCGCTCACGGAGGTGATTCGATACCCGACCTACGCGTTCGGGTCGAAGGTGCCCAGTTGGTTGAACTACCTGCGGTACACCGTGTTCATCCCGCTGTACCCAATCGGCGGCCCGTCGGAGATCTGGCTCATGGTCAACAGTCTGCCGACGATGGACGCGAAGCAGATGTACACCGTCACGATGCCTAACGCGATCAATTTCGCGTTTCACTACCCGACGTTTCTCAGAGGCCTCATCGTCGTGTACCCGTACCTGCTCTTCAAGCTTTACGCGCACATGTTCCACCAGAGAAAGAAGAGGCTCTCCGGCGGAGGAAGGACAAAGCGCGACTGATTAAATAAGCTTGAAGGACAGGGAAGACGGAGGGACCCTAGCTAGACGTAATACTGTATCATTACTACTACCGACACGGAGGCACAAGGACCCCCCCCCACATCGATCGGCGGCGAGCGTCACCCACCGGTCACGCCCCGGAAGAATACGCGCGTCGGCGAGTGCGCCGCGCGAATCGTGAACGGTTTCCCCTCTGTCACCTCCGCGGGCTCGACAAACTGCAACGCCTCGTTCCAACACCTCGTCCCTTCTTTCGCGTGACACCGTTCCGTCATCGCTGGGTAGGTACACACGTCCGCCGGCGCGTCCCGCGCCTCTCCGCGATTCAGCGTCAGCGTGAACCAAAACACCACCGCGTTGACCGTTCCAGTCTCCGACGCTTCGATCGCGAGGTCGCATTCGCGGCTGTATTCCGCCGTCGACGCCGGGTCGTCGAGGGGCGCGTCGAAGTCGAAGCCGAAGACCGGGAACGGCTCCGAGAGCGCTCGATACGCGACGCGATCGAGACGCACGGACGTGTACTTCTTCACCTCGGGGGGGCGCATGCCGTCGTACCCGGACCATCGGCTCGCTCGCGGATCGTCCGGGACGGCGCTCGCGGGCGCGATGATCGGCTCCGGCTGAGGCGGGAGAGACACGACCTGTGCCCAAACCTTCGCCGCGGCGGGAATCACAAGCGCGTCCGGCGTCGCCAGGTGCCTCCTCGCGTGCGCGACGGTCGGTATCACGCCCTCGCCGAGGAGCCCGTCGTCCAAAACCTCGGAGAGGACGACGGTGGCGCGCGCGGCGTTGGCGAAGCCCAGCGACGCCGGCTCGAGATCGAGCGACGACCCGTGGACGACGGTAATCTTCCCGGCGAACCCGTTAGACGCCAACACCCGCGTCGCGCACGCCGCCATGTCCCCCACGCGCTCCACGGTCGCCACCTGCTCCGCTCCCGCCCGCGCCGCCATCATCGCCAAGAGTCCGGACCCGCCCCCGATGTCGACGCATCGACGCCCCGCGACGACTTCGCGCACCGCGTGATCGTACGCCCGGTTCCGGCGCTCGTCGTTCACCATCGGGAAGTGCCACCTCTCCACGGACATGCTCACGCCCGCGGAGGCGCGGGCGAGAAGGCCCTCGTCCCGCTCGAGCGCGAAGCGAAAGTGCCCGGAAGCAGAGTCGTACGCGCCCCTCACCCGCACCGGCGTCCCCGCGCGCAGCGTCGCGGGCGTCGGCAGGAAGCTCAACATCTGTCTTCTGCTCGGTCGGTCCGCCCCGCCCGAGAGCGTCTCCTCGGGGAACTCGCAGTCAGTCCACACCGCCACCGCCGTCATCTCGCCGTCCTCCAACGCCTGCAGGTCCATCGCGAAGCCGGCGGTCGGGGCCCACCCGCGAAGCTCGCCGTCCTCTCCCTCGGGCGGGTCTTCCAGCGACACGCGCGCGAGCGCTCCCCGGGTCGTCACCTCGACGTGCTTGATGTCGCCGAGGCGGATCAAATCCACGGGCGCCTCGCCCCTGAACGCGTTGAACGCGCTCAAGTCGAACCCGGACACCGTCCCGACCCGAGCCCTGACCAAGTCCGTCTGCGCGGGGACTCGGACGCCCACGGCGCGAACGACGACGCTCGAGGGGAGCACGCGCGCGCCGGGCGCCAAGAAATTCGCGTGCGCCTCCGCGACGTCATCCAGCGCCTTGCCGACGGTGGCGATGTCCTCCGCGCCCGGAACGAGGAGAAGGCGCGCGGGAGCTCCGGGGGCGTCGTCCGCGGCTTTTCGGTTGGGGCGATACACCCCAGGGCTGGACTGGAGGACGCGAGTGGACTCGTCGAGGGCGTTGTCCTTGATGACAGCTCGAAGCGCAGAGGCGATGGGACGTCGTGGCTCGAGCACGTGGACGAACCTCGCGGGAAGCTGCGCGTCGCGTATCGCACTCGCCGCGTACACGGGCACGGACGGAAGCTCGCTGGCGTTGCTGAGGACGTACACCGCGCCCTGATTCTCGCGGCACACGCGAGTCACCGCCTCTCGCCAGGCGCGCTCGCGATCGGCATCGTGCAGCGGCGCGAAGTGCCACGCGGTGGGCCGTATGAAGGCGTCGTACAGCATGTACTGAAGCAACACGCCCCTCAGGCTTCGCTTCGTCTTGGGCGCGATCGCCTCATCGTCGCTCGACGAATTCTCGACCGAGGAATCACCTTCCGTCGTCATGGCGGCACGCCACGGCGCCGAGATGTGTGGGAGTTGACGCATCGCTCCGACGTCGAAAAAAGCCGGCACCGCGCGCGAAAAACTTCGGCGATTCCGAGCGATTTGAACATCCCAGAAGGTGCCTTCAATCCCTCTCTGAGGAGTCGTCACCTCATAGTCCCATCCGCGGCCGCGAGGCTTGTGCGACGTGCACGTCCATACCGCGATCCGCCGCTGCCGCGATGATGGCACGGGCACGTGCCGCACGAAGAACGGCACGCCTCGACTCGTGAATCGGGCGCCGACGTGAAAATGGCGGGGCGCCCGATGTCAGCGCGAAGGCTGGGCCTCGCCCTGTTCCTCGTGCTGGCGTTCTGGGCACAGCCCTCCGCGCCACAGGCGGCGGCACGACTGAGAGGTACGGCCGAACGCATCCACCCCGTCGTCTGCGACATTCGCGCGTTCCAGCTCCCCTCGCGACGCTGCGCATCCTTCCCCCCCCCCACGCTCACGCGTCTCACTCGCTCTCCTCCGAACGCGCAGGCGTGGCCCTCGAGAGCATCTCCCCCGACGTCGGCACGGCGCATGCGATCACGTCCGTCGTCTTCCACGGGAACGGCCTCGAGGAGAAGCTCCCGACGCTCGGATGCAGGTTCGGCGATCGCGTCGTGGCTCCGCTGGAGCGGTTCAACCACTCCGTGCGGTGCCTCTCGCCGGCGGCGTTGCCCGGCTTCGTCGTCGTCGGCTTCTCGCACGTGACCGGGAAGACGTACGCGCCGGGGCGCGACGACCTGAGCAAAGAGCAAGGATACAACGTGTTCGAATACGTCGAACCTTGGCGAATACATTCGGTGTTCCCCGAGGAGATCCGCTCGAGCGGGGGCCAAAAACTGTTTCTCGCGGGGAGGGACGCACGACCGAATCTGCGGTGTCATTTCCTCGGTTCGGGCGCGTCGCTCGACGGCGGCGATCTCGAGTTCGTCTCCTCCGCGCTCGCGGTGTGTGAGTCGGAGCCGTCCGCGCGTTCCATCGAGACGCTCATGCTGGGGCACGACTCGCACGCCGCGCCCGGCGGACAGCAGATGACGTTGAGGTACCGTCCGACCGCGTCCGTGCTGTACAGCGGCGGCGGGTCCGCGACGCCGGGGGAATCCATCGCGTTCGTCTCCTCGTCGAGCGACGAGAGCGGAACCGCGCCGTCCTCGCGCGCCTCCCGCACGGGGTGCCAGTTCGGGGGCGTCTGGACCGCGGCGTCGCCGAGAGGCTCTCCCTCGGAGCTCGGGTGCGTGGTGCCCGCGTCGAGCTTCGGGGCGACGCAGGTGACGGTGAGCGATTTGCACTCGCTGACGCCGCTGCCGTTGCTCGAAGACGCGCGCCTCGCGGCGGTCGACGACCCGGCCTCGGGGCGGTTTCTGCTGCGCGTCCGCGAGGCGCCGGTCGTCGACGCGCTCGTGCCGTCGAGCGGCACGCCCGGGGGCGCGCGCGCGGACCCCGCCGGCGTGGACGTGTTCGGCCAGAGACTCTCGTTCGACGATCGATCCGCGCTGGCGAGGTTCTGCGCGCGACGCGCGTTTTCGCCGACGGCGGAGGAAGAAAGCGCGCGGGCGAGATGCGCGCCGGCGCTCACAGACGCGGGCGCGCTCGGCTCCGCGCGAGCGTTCGGACCGGGGTTCAACGCGTTAGGGGTGACGGGGGGTGTGGGGTTTCGGTCGGGGGTCGACGTGCAGTTCGCGTTGTTCGATCCGCCGCGAATTGTCGCGGCGACGACGACGGCGGCGCGGGACGGCGACGTCCTCACCGTCGTGGGTGAAAATTTCCGGGACGCGTCGCCCGGGACGAAATGCGTCGTCGGCGAGACGTCGGGCGAGACGAGCGTCGCGTCGTCGGCGGTCGCGCGGTGCGTGTTATTCCTCGACGAGCCCTCCGCGTCGGGCGGGTCGACGGGGGCCTCCTCTTCGGGTCTGGCGCGCGTCGGCGTCGGCGCGGGCGATTTCGCGCCGCGCGCGTCGAGCCTCCTCGTCGTCGCGTGGCTCTCCCGCTCGCCGCGCGTCGGGACCATCGCGCCCGACGCGGGATACTCCGACGGAGGCGCGCGCGTCACGATCACGGCCGCGTCGGGGGGACTCGGCGCGGCGCGGTTCCATCCGTCCGTCGCGTGTCGCTTCGGCGCCGTGCACCCGGTGGCGGCGTCGGCGGCGGGCGCCGACGCCGTCGGATGCGCCGCGCCCGCGCTCGCGCCCGGATCGGTACCGGTCGGCGCGCCGGACCCGGGTCTGTTCGAGAACGCGATCGATTTTCGCGTCGTGAACGCGGCCGCGGTGCTCATCACCGCGGCGGCGACCTCCGCGAGCGTCGAGGCGGGGCTCTCGCGCTTCTCCGCCGCGGGGTTTGGGCGCGAACCGTCGCCGATTTCGTTCGCGTGCGCGCCCGGCGGGACCGCGGGCGGGGCGGACGCGGTCTTCGGCCCGGGCGGACAGTGGACGTGCGGCGTGCCGACGTCGCGACCGGGGTTTACCACGCTGGATATCGCCGCCGTCGGGGTCGGGGCGGCGCGGGAACGCATCGCGTCGTGTGAGATTCGAATCGTCCCTCGGACGCCCCCGTCGACGACGCGGTCCGGCGAGTCGTACGCGGGGGACGTCCTCTTTCTCCTCGCCGCCGGCGGCGGTTTCGAGAGGACCGATCTTTGGTGCGTGACGCGGACCGAAGGCGCCGAGACGCGATCCTCGGCGCACGCCGTCTCCTCCGCCCTCGCGGCGTGCGAGGTTCCGAGCTTCGCGGCGGACGGGTCGTCGCTTCCGGCGGCGACGGTTTCGGCGTGCGCGTCGGAGGAGTGCGGGTTCGTCACCTCCGCGCCGGCGCGGACGCGGGACGGGGGCGGGCGTCTCATCGTGAGCGCCGAGAAAACGCTCACGGACGTCTCACCGACGCGCGCGTCGACGGGCGGCGGCGAAACGGTCGTCGTGCGTGTTCGAGGACCCTCCGCGGACGCGTCTCGGCGGTACTCCGCGTGCAAATTGGGAACGATCGGTCCCGTGTCGGCGTCGGCGGCGACGGTCGGCGGCGCGACGGCGCTGGAATGCGTCGCCCCGGCGCACGCCCCGGGCGTCGTCCCCGTCGCCGTGGCGAGAGGCGCCGGCTGGGAGGGCGAGTGGCCGCTCGCGTACGTCGAAACCGCCGAGGCGTCGGACGTGGACGGAGACAACACGCTCGAGGCGGCGCTCGCCGTCGACGCGTCCGCCTCGGACGCGTGCGCGGCGAACGCGCCCGCCGGCGACGTCGTCGCCGTCGAGCCGTCGTTCGGATCCTCGGAAGGCGGGACGGAAATCGTCGTCGTGCTGGGATTGGTCGCGGCGCGGCCCGCGGACGAGTGCGCGGGGCACTGGGCCGCGTGCAGGGTGGGCACCGCGTGGCCGGTCCTGGGGTACCTCACGGCGACGGGCGTGTCGTGCGTGGCGCCCGCGCGCGCCCCCGGGACGACGGAGGTTTCGGCGCCGAGGATGCTCGCCGGCGCGGGGCGGCCCTTCGCGTACCTCGCGGCGGCGGGCAACCCTTCGGCGGTCTCCCCGGACGATGGCGAGCGAGCCTTCGGTCTCTCCGAGCGCGCCTCCGCGCCACGGCCCGTGGGCGTGAAGGCCCACCCGCGGTTCGTCGGCGCGTCGGCGCGCGTGGACGCGACGCTCGCCGGCGCGCTCGGCGGCGCGGCGGCGTGCGTGTTTTCCGCGCCGGCTTCGGGGAGCGTTCGCGCGGCGACGCGCGCGACGGCGCTCGTCTCCGTCGGACACGCCGTCTCCGCGACTGTCGTCCTGTGCGAGACGCCCTCGGCGCTCGACGCCGACGGCGTCGCCGTCGTGGAGCGCTCCGCCGTCGACGCGCTCGCCGCCGACGCGGGCGCGGCGTCCTTCGCGGGGCTCGCCGCGGTTTCGGCGTGCGCGTCCCTCCCGGAGGTGGCGCCCGCGCGCGGGTCCCCTCGCGGCGGCGTCGTCGTGACGGTCACGTCGGGGTGCCTCGCGCGGTGGGCGACGTCGGACGCGCGGCTCGGGTGTCGCTTCGGGTCGATCGGGCCCGTCACCGCCGCCGCGGGGTTCGAGGGGGAGACGTTCCGCGCCGCGTGCGTCGCCCCCGCGAGGGCGCCGGGCGTGGCGCCGGTGGCGCTCGTCCCCGACTGGAGGGACGCGGCGTTCGTCCCTTCCGCGACGTTCGCGTACGTCGACGACCGGGGGGACGGCGAGGGCGGGTCGGGGTCGGGGAATGAACTCGCACAACTCGCACTCCCCGAGTCCGGTGGGCGTCGCGCGCCGGAGCCGTTCGCGCACGGCGTCGTTCCCTGGGTGACGTGGGGCGGCGGCGCGGCGCACGTCGCCGGGAGGGACTTCCCCGGGGGCGGGCGCGCGGCGTGCGCGGTCGGCGGCGCGACCGTCCCGGCCCACCACGTCTCCTCCGCGCTCGTTCTGTGCGACCCTTTCTCCGCGGTCGGCGGGATGGCGCTCGGCGTCGGCGGGAGCGCCGCGGAGGTTTCCCTTCGCGTCGTCGCGCGGTCGGAGGCGGAGGCGGCGACGAACGCGGCGACGACGGCGGACGCGAAAGACGCGGACGCGGCGCTGAGCCTTTTCGTCGTCCGACGCGCGGCGGTGATCGGGGTCGACTTCGGAAGCGGGTGGGCCGCGGGGGGCGGCCACGTCGACGTCGAGCTCGCGGCGTGGGCGCCCACGGGCATGCTGGACTGCCACTTCGGCGCGGTGCACGTGCGCGGAAGGGGGCTCGGCGGCGCGGCGTGGGCGACCGCGGGGGAGGCGCGCGAGCGGTGGGCGGACGACGCGGTCGCGGCGACGAGCGTGGAGTGCGTCGCGCCCGCGTCGAGGGTCGGGCGCGTGCCCCTCGGCGTCTCGCTCGCGCGCTCCAACGAGGCGTCCTTCGGAGAAGACGTGGAGTACCAGTATTTCTGACCGACGCCCAACGCGCGCGGAGCGTCTACCGTAAAGTTTGAATATCAGTCGTAGCTATGTAGTAGTATCGTCGCTCGGGCGGGGGCGGGGTCGGACGTTTCTCCCCCTCCCCCTCGGATGTTTCGCCTTCGCGTTTCGTCTTCAGATCCAGTCCTCGACCCCGTCGTCGTCGCTGTAGTCGAATCCGTACGACGTCCCGCCGTACTGTTGCCTGAAATAGTCCGCGGACGCGTAGTGATCGTACCGATCGTACGCGGACCCGCCGCCGTAGCCGTAGCCGGCACTCCGTGTCGCGCGCGAGTTGGCGGCGACGCGCTCGGCGCGCTCGGCGCGCATCTTGGCGCTCTCCCACTTGGCCCTCTCCGCGGGGTCCGTCAAGACGCGGTTCGCCTCGCCGACGTGCTTGAACAGCTTCCCGGACATCACCGCCCGCGCCTTGGCCACGCCCGCGCTCGCGCCGCCCTTCCCCGCCTTGTCGGGGTGGTGCACGAGCGCGAGCTGCCTGTACGCCTTCTTCACCGCCGCCCCCGCCGCCGCCGCGTCGACGCCGAGGAGCTTCGCCCAATCCACGGGGTGCTCGTTCTTCGCCCTCGCCCTCGCTCGCTCGAGCCCGGCGCGCGCCTGCTCCTCCTCGCTCGACTCAAGCGGCAGCTCCAGCATCGCGCCGTACGCCGCCTGCGCGTCCGCGAGCATGCTCAGCTCCGCGTAAATCGTCGCTAGCCGGCTGTGCGCCTTGACGAACGTCGGCGCGACGCTCACCGCCGTCCCCGCGGACGACAGCGCGTCGGCGTACCGCCCCAGGGCTTGCTCGCACGCGCACTGGTTGGAGAGAAACAAACCCTCCAGCATCGGCACCCCCGCGGACATGCGGAGCGCCTCGGCGTACGTCGCGAGCGCCTCCTGGTGCTTCCCCCTCTGAAACGCCGCGCGCCCCGTCTCCTTGCACGCGGCGATCTTCGCCGCGCGCTCCAGGAGCAGAGTCAGGCCCTCGGGGTCAGGCGCCGACGCGAGCTCGGCCATGAGCGTCTCGCGAACCTCCGCCTCCGCCTCCTCCTCCTCGCCCTCGGGCGATTCCTTCGGCTCCTCCTTCTCGTCTCCGTCGCGTTTCTTCGCCGCCTCGGCCCTGAACTCCGGGACGAGGTCGAGGAGTTCTTTGACGTCCTCGCCGGCGTCCGCGCACGCGGCGAGGTTCCCCGCGTCGAAGTGTAGCCTCACCTCGAGGAACCGCCGCCGCGCGTTCACCGCCTTTCTCCCGGAGAGGAGCTCGAGCGCCTCCTCCCCGCGCCCCAAGAACCTCAGCGCCTCGGCCTTGAGGGTCACCAGGTCCGGCACCTGCGGCGCGAGCACGAGCGCGGCGGCGATTTTCTCGAGCGCCTCCTCCGCCGTCTTTCGCGCGTCGAAGTCGTCCACCCACACGCCTGCGCCGACGGGGACGTTCGCGGCGCCCTGTGACGCCTTAATCTCAGCCAGTTTGAGCGCATCCCCGACGTCCTTGATCGTGCCCTCGACGGCCTCGACGTCCTTGACGACGTTCCTCGCCTCGGCCTTGCTCTGGAGCTCGGCGTTATCCCGCGTCTCGACGTCCGACGCCTCCTGCTTCGCCTCGGCGAAATCCCCCAGCTGCAGGAGGCACCGCGCCAGGCGCACCTGCGCCTTGGTGTGCGCGCTGTCCAGCCTGAGCGCCGCGCAGCAGTCCTCCGCCGCGGGGAGCGGGTTCCCCTTCATGAGGTGCGCCGCGGCGCGGTTCGTGTGCAGACCGACCTGGATCGCCCGGACGCCCCGCGCCGCCTCCGACGCGTCGCTCACGTCGCCCGCCGCGCGCAACGCCGCGTCGTACCAGGTGAGCGCGCCGTCGTAGTCCCCGCGGCGGTACGACTCGTTGCCGACCAGACGGTCCCTCTCCACGCACGCGACGAGTATCTTCTGGTGCTGCTCCGAGGCGGCGCGGAGATCCTCCGGCGTCGCCTCGGGGAAGGAGACGATCGCGTCCACGTGCGCCTTCGCCGCGTCCAGGTCGCCGAGCTTGATGCAGCAGTTCCCCGCGCGGCTGCGCGCGCGGACGTTCTCCGGGTTGAGGCCCAGCACCTCCTCGCACTCCGCCAGGGCCTCGCGCATGCGCCCGAGCGCCATCAGAGCCGCCGCGCGGTTCGTGCGCAAAGTGAGATGACTCGGCTCCTCCAGGACGATCCCGCACGACTGGAGCTGGTCGATGGCGCTCTTGTACAGCGCCTCGGACGCCGCCGAGTCGCCGCGGCGGTACGCCTCGTTGCCTCGCTGGCGCAGGTCGTCCGCCTCGACGATGGCCCTCGCCTGCGCCTCCGCCTTGGCCTTCGCCGCGTCCTCCTCCGCGCGGCGCGCCTTCTCCTCCGCGATGAGATTCTCGACGTCGCTCACCTCCTCCCACGCGACGTGCGCGCGGCGCTGCACGTCGTCGCGCTCCGCCTCCGCCGCGGCGAGCGCCTCGCGCGCGGCGCGCACGGACTCCTCCGACGCGACGAGCTTGAGCTCGAGCTCCACGTGCGCGAGCTCCGCGCGGCGCAGGTTCATCTCCAGCTCCGCGTCCATCCGCCGGCGGACCTCCGCCTCCTCGGCGTCGTGCTCGTCGTCGACGCGGGTCTCGGCCAGGTCCACCGCGCTCGCGTCGGGGGCGCGACCCGCGGCGTCGTCGTCGTCGTCGTTCTCGTCGACGTCGAAATCGTCGTCCCGGATGCCGAGGCGCTCCATCTCCGCGGTCAGGTCGAGGTCGTCGTCGTCGTCGAGCGCGAAGCTCTCGTCGGGGTCCGCGTCGTCGACGCGCCCCGCGGCCTCGTCGGACATCGCAGGCGTCTCCGGCGCCGCGGGTGGCCTCGCGCCGCCCGCCGCGGTCGCGTCGTCGGGGGGCGCGCGCGCGCCGAGGACGGCGCCCTCGACGCCGAGGGTGCTCTTCGTGGACGCGACGACGCCGGGGGCGACGACCACGCCGGAGGCCTTCATCGGTGCGCCCGCGGGCTTCGACCGCGCGGACGTTCCGTTAGCGGATGAAAGAACGCCGCCGCCGCTCGCCGCCATGCTCGCGAGGGCCCCTCGTTGTGCCCGTCGCCTCGTCGCGCCCCGGAGGAAACAACGGATCAAAAGGTCAACGCGAAAAATTTCAAACGTCTCGGCAGTGGGAACGCGGCGGGCGACGACGAGCACTGGTCATTGCAGTCGGCACCTCGCCGTCACCGGCCTCCCCCGCGAAGGGAGCGCCGCGCGGGGCGAGGGAGGATGCCGCGCGAGATCATCACCGTGCAGGTGGGTCAGTGCGGGAATCAGATCGGATGCCGCTTCTGGGAGCTCGCGCTGAAGGAGCACGCGGCGCACAACACGCGCGCGCGGTACGACGAGCCCCTGAGCAGTTTTTTCTCGAACGTCGACGTGCGTTCCGATCCCCCCGCGCGCCTGCCCGTGGGGGACGGCAAAGGCGCCATCCACGCCCTCAAAGCGCGCGCGGTGGTGGTCGACATGGAGGACGGCGTCACGAACGAGCTGCTGTCCGGCCCGATGCGCGACGTGTTCGACACGAAGCAGTTCATCACCGGCGGGCAGAGCGGGCAGAGCGGTTCGGGGAACAACTGGGCGTGCGGCTCGCACCACTACGGCCCGATGTATCGCGACCACCTCATGGAGGCGGTGCGTCGCCAGACCGAGGACGCGGACTCGCTGCAGGGGTTCATGCTCACGCACTCCCTGGGCGGCGGGACCGGGAGCGGGTTGGGGAGCTACATCCTCGGCGCGCTGGCGGATGAGTTCCCGGACGTCTACCGCTTCTCCGTCTCCGTGTTCCCGTCCGAGGAGGACGACGTCGTGACGTCGCCGTACAACGCGATGCTGTCGTGCGCGGCGCTGGCGGAGCACGCGGACTGCGTCATGCCCGTGGAGAACCAGGCGCTGATGGACCTCGTGGCGAGCATCGAGAATAAAACCGGCGCGGGATCGCGAAGAGGGTCGGCGCTGAGCGGCGTGGACGGCGGCGACGTCGCGGGGCACGGAGGCACGCCCTGGGACGGGATGAACGGCATCGCGGCGAACTTGCTCCTGAACCTCACGTCCGGGATGCGCTTCGACGGCTCCCTGAACGTGGACATCAACGAGGTGACGACGAACCTCGTGCCGTTCCCGAGGATGCACTTCCTGCTGAGCGCGATGTCGCCCGTCGTCGTGCCGGCGGACAAGGGCAAGGCCGCGCCCGCGCCGAGGACGATGGACCAGATGTTCACGGAGGTGTTCGGGAAAGACCGCCAGCTCGCGAGCGTGGACCCGCGGCGGTCGACGTACCTGGCGTGCGCGCTGATGATGCGCGGCGACGTGGCGGTGTCGGACGCGAACCGAAACGTCGAGCGGCTCAGGAAAGGCTTGCGAATGGCGCACTGGGTCTCGGACGGGTTCAAGGTGGGCCTGTGCGATCGCGCCCCCGCGGGCGTGCCGTACAGCGCGCTGTGCCTCGCGAACAACTGCGCGATGAGAAAACCCCTCGACGCCATGACGGCGAGGTTCCGAAAGCTCAGAAAACGGAACCTGTACGTGCATCACTACGCCGAGTACATGTCGCTCGAGGACATGGACTTCGCCGCGGAATCCATCGAGGAGCTCGCGGCGGAGTACGGACGAGTGGACGCGAGCGAACCCCCGGAGACGGTGCCGTCCATCGAACCGCTCGGGGTGAGGTGACGGGGTGACGGTCGTAGTGCGAGTACCGCAGGCGCGAGCGGTGTGATGATATCGTGCGGGGAAACGAAAACGCGCGAGGGGGCGCGGCGGCGGTGGTGAGGCGACGCTCCGCCGCGCGTCCGCGACTTCGACTACGTCTTCATCATTCCAAATGCCAACCCGCACGCGCGCCCGCCGAGCGTCTCGACTCGCTCAACCCCGGCCTCCCTCCGCGCGCCCCACCTCCGCGAGGTTCGTCGCTCGATCCCGCGCGCGCCTCGGCGCGTGCCTAACACCCTTCGAGCCCTCCTCACCCATCCGCCCTCACCCCCAAACCTCTCTCCGCGCGGGCGTCCGCGACAGCTGTCTCCCCGGCCAACAAAATCGCACCGTCGCACGGCGACGTCATCCCAGCAGGCGCCCGCTACTTCCCGCACCCCCCGGGTGCGCGAGTGGTTTTGTTTTTGAAGGCGCGTGCTCAACCCTGCGCGTAGCGGCGGGTCCACTCGTTCGCCGTCTTGTCGTGCGCCTCGCGGTCGTTCAAGTACTGCTGCGCGATGCTCCCGACGAGGGGATCGTGCGGGTTCGCGTCGGTGAGCAGCGAGCAGATGGACAACAACACCTTGGAGATGGTGAGCGCCGGGCTCCACTGCTCTTTCAAGATGTCGAGGCAGATCTGGCCGCTGCTGTTCACGTTGCAGTGGTAGATGCGCGTGCGGAACGTCACCTTGGGAGGCTTGAACGGGTAGTCCGAAGGGAAGTGGATGTCCAGGAAGAACACACCGCCGGAGTAGGGCGAGCCCGAGGGTCCCATGATGGACGACACCCACTCGTAAAGGTTGTCGCCCTTGGGTCCGGCCGAGCAGTTGGTCGGGGGCTCCAACGAGATCTCGGCGAGCTCCTTCTGGATGCGCTTCGCCGCCGAGCTCATGGACCCACCCTTCGACATCGTCGACGTTTAAATAGCGAGTCGCCCGTGAGGCGAGGTGGCTGTCCCTGCGTGCGCCCCGCGGAGGTGCGCGCGTCGGTAGTAGTGGCACGCGGCGAGGCGAGGCGTCGTTCAAAACTTCTTTCGTGATGTCGGCTGGTCGAACAAACGCGAAGCTCGGCTGGCGGGCGGACGATTTGAAACTGGTCCGCTGACCGACCGGAAAGCTCAGTCGCGGCGAGGTCAGCCTCGTCGGGCCGTCTCTTCCCGCGTCCCGAGTTTTCGGTGACTCACCCGCACATACCCTCGCGCCCGCACGGGATGAAGCGGGGGTGGACATCGCGTGATGATGATCGTGACAGTGATGATGACGTGCTCAATGCCATGATGGACGAGATGGAGGGACGACGGAGCGTTTCGACATCTAGCAACCCCTCGACGTCCGCGAGGGCCGTGTCGCCGATCTGCGTGGACGTAGACACTGGCCAGGGAGGCGGACGAGCGAAGGGGTCTGTGCACCACCTGTACGTCCTGGAGCTCCAGAACCACCATTGGTACGTCGGCACCACGACCAATCTTAAGAAGCGCTTAATCCAGCACATGAGCGGTAAAGGGTCGGAATGGACGAAGCGATATCCGCCCGTGGGGGACCGCTTTTCGTCCACCGAGGAAATGAGCAACGAGACGGAGGCCAGAACGAGAGAAGACGCAAAGGTGGTGGAGTTGATGACCAAGTATCCGATTCACCATGTGCGGGGTGGATCTTACTCGATGATCGATATGGACCGCGATACCGTAAAGAGGCTCATGCCGCAATTACATCACGCCAAAAACCTTTGCATGAGGTGCGGGAGAAGAGACCACTGGTCAAAGTCCTGCGACGCAGACGAAGATGTCTTTGGAAATAGACTTGAAGAACCTCGCCGTCACCATGACTACGCTTCCGGCAGCGGGGCGAATCGGAGAGCAAGCACCGGCGGAAACGTGCACTGCTACAAGTGCAAGGGCTTTGGTCATTACGCGAACGTGTGTCCCGTGCAGACGACTCGCGGTCCAGCATTCGCGAGCGTGAGCTCTCGAGCGAGCTCGGGCGTGCAACTGAGGTGCTTCACATGTAATCGCTTGGGTCACATTGCAACTGCGTGCCCCAGCAGGAACCCAGGCAGGGCGGGCTCGGGCGCTCGCGTCTTCTCCGGAGGATTGTCACACAGCGGCTCCGAAGAGGAGGAGTGCTCAGACGACGGGGGCAGCGACGACTCTTACGAGTAGAAGTTAGCGCTTCGCGTTTCTAATACCATATCTATCAGCGTAGAGGGGGCTCTCCGCTCACCCTCCGCTTGCGCACGAACGACCCCGTGAGCTGTCCGCACGCGGCGTCCGCCTCGAGCCCCCGCGTCTTTCGCACGGTGAGCGTGATTCCCCTCTCCCTCTCCAGCGCCTCCGCGAATCGCCGCGTCGCGTTCGCGCTCGGCCTCGCGTGCGTCTCCTCCGCGCCCCGCACCGGGTTCCACGGGAGGAGGTTGACGTGGCACCCGCCCCCGACGTTCCGCCGCAGGAGCGCCGCGAGCGCCTCGGCGTGTTCCACGGAGTCGTTCTCGCCCGCCAAGAGCGTGTACTCGAACGTGACGCGCCGCCCCGTCACCTTCTTATACGCGCGACAATCACGCAGCAACGCGTCCAACGGGCACGCCTTCGCCGAGGGAATCAGCCGCTCCCGCAGCGCCTGGTTCGGGGCGTGCAGACTCACCGCGAGCGTGGCCTGGAGCTTGTGCGCGGCGAGCTTGGCGATGGCGTTGGGCACGCCCACGGTGGAGATGGTGAAGTACCGCCCGCCGATACCGACGTCGGCGTTGAGGCACCGGTGCGCCTCGAGGACGTTCCCGAGGTTCATCAGCGGCTCGCCCATGCCCATCATGACCACGTTCGTGGCGCGGCGTTGAAACACATCCTCCAGAGCCATCACCTGATTCACCATCTCCGCGGCGTCCAGGTTGCGCTTGTACCCCTGCCTCCCCGTGGCGCAGAACGAACACCGCATCGCGCACCCGACCTGAGAGGACACGCACGCGGTGAACCGCCGACGCCGCGGGCCATCCCCGCTCGCGGCGTCCCCGGGGACGTCACCGGGGATCCCCACCGCCTCGATGACGCTCCCGCAGCGAAGCTCGAGGAGAATCTTCTTCGTGCCGTCGGGGGACGACACGACGTCGGCGGGCGCGACGCGCCCGATCTCCATCCCCGCGCGCACGAGCTTCTCGCGGAACGCCCCGGGGAGCAGCGCCATGTCCACGACGCGCGCCTTGCGCATGCCGTATATGGAATCGTGCATCTGCTTCCCTCGGTACCCGGGCTCGCCCATCTCCCGCGCCAGGCGCGTCAGCGCCTCCTCGGACATCCCCAGGAGAGACGTCGTCGGGGCGTCCACGACCGCGTCGCGATCCTCCTCCGCGCGCGACGCGACCGTACGCCTCGCGAAACGCGAAAACGCCGCGAGCGACGAGGGGGAGTCGCGACACCGCGTCGCCGCGGCCGCCGCCGCCGCCGACACCGCCCGGAGCGCCATCGCTCGCCCCCCCGCCCGCGCCGCGCGGTGTGTTCGTGACGTCGAGAGCTGGGCGACGCGAACGCAGCTACGAAAGTACGAGTACTTTTATGATATTCTCAGTCATCGAAGAAGGAAAAATATTGTATTCAACTCTTCTTCATCTCCGCCTTCCTCGCGTTGATGGTGTCGGTCATCTCCCCGTCGACGCCGTAGTCGTGCTCGAGGATCCACTGCATCTGCGCCTGCGTCATCACGAGCACGCGCATCGGCGTCAGCGCCCTGACGTCCGCGCCCCTCCGCCCGCCAACCCACTTGTTCTTCACCCTCAGGAGCGTGGCGACGTTGACGATGCTGTCCGACGCCTCCGGTCGGTCCCCCGGGACGGGGCTGTCGCTCCGCGAGTTCGCGCCGGACCCGGTCGCCGGCGCGGGTTTCACGTCGTAGTCGCCGTCCGCCCGGATCTTGATGCCCATCTCGCCCACGAACTCGCCCTCGCCGCGCTCCGCCACCTTCGCCTCGCTCCCGTCCGGCCGGTTCACGACCACCTCGCACCGTCCCGACTTGATGAGGAACACCTCCTTCGCCCTCGCGCCCTGCTTGATGAGGAGATCCCCCGCGTCGAGCTCGCGAACGGTCAACGCGTCCTCGCCGAGCTTCTGGTCCGCGAACCGCTGCATGCGGCTGCGGTTGATCGGTTTCTGCGACGTCAGCGCCGCCTTCGAGCTCACCGCGCCCGTGATCCACTTGTGCTCCAGCGCCTCCGCCGCGGTGAGGCGCTTGACCCTGTCGACGTCGAGGAGCTTGGAGAGGAGGTCGAGGCCCTTGGCGCTGATCTCCTCGGACGGCGCGTGCATGCGCCCCTGGGAGATTCGGCGGAACATCGCCTGGTCGTCCTCCTCGAAGAACGGCAGCTCGCCGCACAGCAGAGCGTACATGATGCACCCGGTCGCCCACATGTCGACCGCGGGAGTGTACGCCTTCCCCGTGACGAGCTCGGGGGCGACGTACGCGGGGGAGCCGCACTGCGCGCTCAGCTTCCCGCGCGCGGTTTTCATCTTCTTCGCCAAACCGAAATCGGCGATCCTGAGCGACGTCACGTCCCCCTCCTCCGCCAGGATGAGGTTCTCGAGCTTCAGATCTCTGTGCGTGATGTTCTGCGCGTGCACGCCGACGAGCCCGGTGAAGAGCTGCTTCATGATGATCGCCGCGTCGCGCTCCGAGTAGTGCCCCATGGAGATGACCGCCTCCAGGAGCTCGCCGCCCTTCAACAGCTCCATCACGACGTACACGTGGTTCTCCGCCTTGTAGAAGTCGTAAATCTTCACCACCTGAGGGTGCGTCAGGGACATCGTCAGACGAATCTCGTCCGCGATCTCCTCGATCGTCATCCCGTCCTCGTCCCCGCTCGTCGACTCGGCGATGTTCATCACCTTCACCGCGTACTGCTTCTTCGTCCGCACGTGCGTCGCGTGCTTCACCACCGCGAACCCGCCCGTGCCCAGAACCTTCCCGAACTTGAAGTCCTTCAGAATCGACGTCGAGATGCCGCCCGTGCGAGCGTCCTGAGGCGAAGGAAAAACGAGCGAGGGATCCGCGAGGGGGGGGGACGTCAGTCAGAGGCCGCCGAACGAGGTCGCGACGCAGGATTTTGAGGCCACTGACAAACGGACGATCTGTGCGAGGCGGATTTCTGGCGTGACCCGAACGCGTGCTGCTGGCGAAAAGCCACGTCGGTCGCGGATCGAACGCGCGGCGTACCCTCTGGGGATTCCCCGCGGTGAACGTCTTACGGGGCAGAGCGGAGATGTCGACGCCCGAAAGGGTGGAATCGATGCTGCGCGAGCTCTCCTGCCTCGCGACGTCCGTCATGACGTCTTGCTTCGACGTCGTGCACCCCATGTTGGCCGAGTCCGATGAAGAACCGCTCTCCACGAGTGAGGGTGTGGGAAATCGCAGAGAGGTTCCAGACGCGGTCGGCCGGAGCGACGCCGCGAGCACGCCCTGCGCGCGACGACGGCGACACCTACTCGGCGGGTTTCGCGCGGTGCGGGGTGTCCTCCTTCGGACGGGCGAGCGAGCGCACGCGCGCGACGTGCACTGCGAGCGGAAGGCCGGGACGAAACACCGTCCGAAACTGCGTGTGTCACGCACGCCCTCGAACGCATCGGGTGGCTTTCGGGTGCCGTTCCGGAATCGGAAAAGATAGACCGTCGATGACGGTTCCCAAGGACACCCGCGACCTGCCGCCTGGGACGAGTGTTCCGGTCTCGTCTCGTCTCTGCACTGACCAGCATTGATTGCCAAAGGGCGGCGGCGGCGGTGGTTCCATTCCCGCGACGCTCCCGCGACGCCTCGGAATCGCCCGAGAAAGCCGCCATGGTGCGTGCTCACGTTCGTGCCGTCGACCCCCTCCCCCGCCCATCGTTCCGAGCCTACCCCCGTCGCTGACGCGCTTCCCCCGCGCGTGCCTCCCCGCGCAGGGTGACGAGACCAAGCCCGCCGCCGACGCCGGGTCCAAGGATGGGAAGAAGCGCAAGCCTCGCACGCCGAAGCGCGACCGCCCGAAGCCGACGAAGCCGAAGGAGAAGGCGACGGCGGTCGCGAGCGGAGGGGTGAAGAAGAAGGTTCGCACGCCGAAGAAGAAGGGCGGCGGGGGTTCTCGCGGGGACGCGGGTCCTTCGGGGAAGAAGCCGTCCTCCGCGTCGATCGCCCCGGGCGGCGGCGGTGGCGAGAGCAAGTGGAAGCACGGCGACTGGGCGTGCGCCAAGTGCGGCGCGCACAACTTCCGCGGCAAGGACTCGTGCTTCCGGTGCAAGTACGCTCGCGCGAACTCCGTCAAGGCGGCATCCGCGGAGAGCGCGATGGAGTACCTCACGCGCCGCGCCGGCGGGGCGAAGGATGTCGATTCCGTGCAGCACCTCTGGCTCCAGAAGAACGCGTTCAACCGCGACGTCAACGACGCGACGTTCGACCTGTACCTCGCGTACGCGGACGGTCTCGAGAACAAGCACAAGCTGCAGATCCTGAAGCGCGCGAAGCTCGCGGCCGCGCGCGCCGCGAGGCTCGTGGAGGCGCTGAAGGACACGCCGGAGGAGGAGCGGAAGGACGGGGAGAGGGAAGGCGGCAAGAAGCGAAAGCGCAACAAGAAGAAGAAGAGGGACGAGGACAAGGGGGGCGAGGGAAAGAAGGAGGTTCCCGAGGCTGAGCCGAAAGCCGCGAAGAAGGCGAAGGCGGCGTCGGAGGAGAGGTCGAACGAGAAACGCCAAAAGGCCGAGGCGAAGGCGCCGGCGAAGGAGGAAGAGACGGCGAAGGCGAAGGCGAAAGCGTCGCCCGCGAAAAAGGAAAAAGCGGCCGGGGCGAAACCGAAACCCGCCGAGGAGCCCGAACCCTCCCCCGCGCGCGTGACGCGAAGCAGGGCGGCGAAGGCCAAGTGACGCGGCGTCTTGAAACGATGAGATGATTCGATCCGTATCCGTCGCTTCGCGTCCGTATTCGCCACCCGCGATGACCCCCCCCCCCCCCCCCCCCCCCCCC
>MDSW01065345.1_pt1 | contig 40405 bp, 35 predicted proteins | sample 811171 | NCBI WGS metagenome assembly MDSW01 (sample SAMN05326641, study PRJNA326480) | marine metagenome | isolation source: seawater | place: Atlantic Ocean: North West | collected 2012 | reverse complement strand
TCCTTGGTCTAATATCCCACAATCAATACTTATAAGAGCATTTACTAAATTAATTGCTACCTTTTCTGGCGCTACAAAACCCCCATCATTAAGAAAAATAGAATTTTTAATCGAAAATCTTAGAACCCAAAAACTTCCTTTCAATAGGACACTTGGTGGTTGTCGGTTTATTTGGAAAAACTCAAATAAACCATTTCTAATAGTTCGAGAGTCTGGAAGAATAAAAGATATTATTAAAATCTCCCCAGGTGAAAAGGTTCATTGGGATGGACGTTTTATAGTTGGACTTGGAAATATGACAAAAATAAGCGGATACGTTAGAAAATTAACCCAAGAAGATATTGCTCATATTCGTCGTTTTAGTCAGAATGGATATAATTTTAAACAATATGAAACTTTGCCTAGTCCAGTAAAGTTAGGATTACCTGCAATTGAGGGACTTGACGGTTGCATAAAAATCCCCCACTTAGGGTATGTAGTGCATACTCGAGAGCCTTGGGCTCAGTTTAGTCCATCCATTTCTCTTTGTGAGAGTATATTCAATGGTGCTTCTAACTTGTAATTAATTAAAGTTAAAATAATCTGGTTTTTATGCAAAGTTGTAAAATAATAGTTAATTTAAGGAAAAAAATTGGGAAGTTTTGGTAAAAATCTAGCACTTTGGGTTATTATTGGGTTGCTATTAGTAGCCCTATTTAATCTTTTTAGACCTTCCTCATCTTCGCCACCTACAAATGAACTAGCGTTCTCGCAGTTCATGGCTGAAGTGGAGGGCGGGCGTGTTACTGATGTTACAATAGAAGGAAATGCGATTTCCGGTCATTTAGCTAATAGCGAACAAGCTTTTAGTACTTATGCGCCTAATGATCCTGACCTTGTTAGAACTCTTCGCGAAAATAAAGTTGCTATAAATGCCAAGCCTGTAACTGAGCGCAGCCCGGGTTTTTTTGATATTTTGATTAACTGGTTCCCAATGCTCCTTTTAATTGGTGTTTGGATATTCTTTATGCGTCAAATGCAGGGTGGTGCCGGAAAAGCAATGGGGTTTGGAAAGTCAAAAGCACGACTTTTAACTGAGCGGACCGGAAAAGTAACATTCGACGATGTAGCCGGAATAGATGAGGCTAAGCAAGAATTAGAAGAAGTTGTGGAGTTTTTACGTGACCCACAAAAATTTCAACGTCTTGGTGGAAAAATCCCTAAAGGGGTATTACTAGTTGGACCGCCTGGAACAGGTAAGACTCTTCTTGCCCGGGCTGTAGCAGGTGAGGCAAATGTGCCTTTTTTTACTATTTCGGGTTCAGATTTTGTTGAAATGTTCGTCGGTGTGGGAGCAAGCCGTGTAAGAGATATGTTCGAGCAAGGGAAAAAAAATGCACCATGTCTAATTTTTATTGATGAAATAGATGCGGTTGGACGGCACAGGGGTGCAGGTTTAGGGGGTGGTAATGATGAAAGAGAGCAAACGCTAAATCAACTCCTTGTTGAAATGGATGGTTTTGAAGCTAATGAGGGAGTGATTCTTGTTGCTGCAACAAATCGACCTGATGTTTTAGATCCTGCCCTACTGCGTCCGGGCAGGTTTGACCGGCAGGTTGTAGTGCCTAATCCAGATTTATTAGGTAGAGAAAAAATTCTTAAGGTTCATATGCGAACAGTTCCGTTAGCACCGGATGTTAGACCTCGAACAATTGCGAGGGGGACCCCGGGTTTTTCAGGAGCCGATCTAGCTAACCTAGTCAATGAGGCAGCACTATTAGCGGCTCGAAGAGGTAAACGTGTTGTTACTATGAGTGAGTTTGAGGATGCCAAAGATAAAGTCATGATGGGTGCAGAGAGAAGGTCAATGGTTATGACCGACGATGAAAAACGACTGACAGCTTATCATGAAGCTGGCCATGCACTTGTAGCTGCACATCTTGATGCCTCAGACCCAATACATAAAGCAACTATAATTCCAAGAGGACGAGCACTTGGCATGGTTGTGAGGCTTCCAGAGCATGATAGGATTTCAGTAAGTCGAGAGAAATTGTTGGCAGACATTGCCGTCGCTATGGGGGGGCGAATAGCCGAAGAGACTATTTTTGGTTATGAGAAAGTTACAAGCGGTGCATCATCAGATATTAAGGCTGCAACTCAGCTAGCTCGAAGTATGGTGACCCAATTTGGTATGTCTGATGAATTAGGTCCTTTAAGCTATGATGAAAATGAGCAGGAAGTATTTCTTGGTCATTCAGTTACCCAGTCAAAAAATGTTTCTGAGGCAACAGCAGATAAGATTGACTCTGAGGTTCGTAAATTAGTCGACGAATGTTATACGAGTGCTAAAAATATAATTGTAACTAACTTGCAACAGCTGCATTGTATTGGAAAGGCTCTTTTAGAGTATGAGTCTTTAACAGGAGATGAAATCAGTGCCCTTTTGCGTGGGGAAGCAATAACACGAATTGAACCTGAGGAGGAAGTATCTCCTTCTAAGCCTTCTAAGAGTCATGGTAGTGGTACAGTCCCAGCTTCAGGAAATTCTATTGGAGGAAAACCTTCTGATCTGGAACCTAATCCTCAGCCCGGCTCTTGAGCCAATGAATTGGCAAAACTTAATACAACAGCTAATGGTAAATACTTTTTGGGACCTCTAGGGTTTGAGTTTCCAAAATCGGTTAGCCGAGATTCACTAATTTATCTTAGTCCCATTGATGTTACCATAGCCAGAGTTATGTCATGGCAGCAAATTGATTTAATAATTCGTGAATCAGCGGGCACGTTTACTAGAGTTCGAACAAATGAGTTGGCTTTAAAGAAATGGGCAGACCAGCAGTTAGGTGAAGTTCAAATAAAGGTGTGTCAGCGATTAAGTGCACTTAAGATTCCTCGAATTGGTCCAAAAGGAGTTCCAATAGAGGTTCCTCATGTAATGGCCGTTCTTAATGTTACTCCTGATAGTTTTTCCGATGGTGGTAATTATAGTACACCTGATCAAGCCATATCAGCTGGTATCAAAATGGCAAGTTATGGTGCAGATATAATTGATGTTGGGGGTGACAGTACTCGTCCAAAATCAATGCAACCTAGTGCTATTATAGAAGAAGAGAGAGTATTGCCAGTTGTAAGGGGGCTGGTAAAAGCAGGTCTGACTGTATCAATAGATACAAGGCGACCCGAAGTTATGGTTAAAGGTGCAAGTGAGGGTGCTGCTATCTTGAACGATGTAAGCTCATTATATGGGAGTGAAAAAAGCATAAAAGTCGTTTCTTCTTTGGGATTACCTATAATACTGACACATATGCAAGGTATTCCAGAAAATATGCAAGATAATCCAACTTATAATGCAGCACCATTTGATATTTTTGACTGGTTAGAGACCAGAATTTTAGATTGCCAGAAGTCTGGAATTATGTCTAAAAAAATAATTATTGATCCAGGAATTGGCTTTGGTAAGACACTAAATCATAATATTGAAATTTTAAGTAATTTAGGGATTTTTCATGGGTTAGGTTGCCCAATTTGCATTGGAGTTTCAAGAAAGTCCTTTATTGGTAATTTGGGTAAAGAAAATAATCCAAAAAGAAGACTAGCTGGTTCTCTTGCTGCAATGCTTCATTGTGTGAAAGAGGGAGTTCAAATTATAAGGGTGCATGATGTGAAGGAAACAGTTCAAGCTTTGTCAGTATATAGAAGTATAAAACAGTGATTCCCGGATCAAAGACAAGGAAACTAAATTGTGTGATGTTGTTGATAAGCTGATTTTGATATCGTTTATCAAAAAATAATTGAGAATGAGTGAGGGATATGGTCCGTAAATATTTTGGCACAGATGGCATTCGTGGCACCTCTAATAGCATACCAATAACTGCAGAGATTGCATTAAAGGTTGGACAGGCGGCGGGGGCAAGGTTCCTTCGCGGTAACTATCGTCATCGTGTAGTTATTGGAAAAGATACCAGACTTTCAGGTTATATGTTGGAGCCTGCATTAACTGCAGGGTTTATATCTGTGGGTATGGACGTTGTATTAGTTGGACCTATGCCAACACCTGCAGTAGCAATGCTTACTCGTTCTATGAGAGCCGATTTAGGTGTAATGATTTCTGCATCACACAACTCTTTTGAGGATAACGGGATAAAGATTTTTGGTCCTGATGGGTATAAACTATCAGACAGTGTTGAGAGTGAGATCGAAGAACTAATGGCTAACGGTCCTAGGGAAAGGCTTGCTAAACCCTCCTTTCTAGGTCGCGCTAAACGTTTAGATGATGCTTCTGGGCGATATATAGAGTTTGCGAAAAGTACTTTTCCAAGTGAGCAAAGCCTTGAGGGGCTCAAGATTGTCATCGATTGTGCTAATGGAGCAGGCTATCGAGTTGCTCCAACAGTTTTGTTTGAACTCGGTGCAGAGGTAATTACTATAGGTGCGGAACCTACCGGATTTAATATTAATGAAAATTGTGGTTCTACTAATATAGAGCAACTCTCTTCTAAGGTTATTTCTAGCAAAGCTGATTTAGGTATCGCATTGGATGGAGACGCAGATAGGGTAATATTTTGTGATGAAAAAGGTGAAGTTATCGATGGCGATCAGTTAATGGCATTGATAGCTGGTTATTGGGCTCAGGAAGGTAAATTAAAGGGTGGCACAATTGTCGCCACAGTTATGTCAAACTTAGGCTTTGAGAGGTATTTAGAGGGCATAGGAGTGTCTCTGAAAAGAACAGGTGTAGGTGACAGATACGTAGTCGAAGAGATGAAGTCGAGTGGTTGCAATTTTGGAGGAGAACAATCTGGTCATATTATTATGAGTGACTATTCCACAACCGGTGATGGTCTTATATCAGCACTCCAAGTTTTATCAATTTTCTCACTTGCAAATGGTAAATTTAGCGAAATTGGGCGAAGCTTTATTCCAGTGCCACAGAAGTTAGTTAATATTGAATATAAAGAAGACAACCCGTTAGGATCAGCTAGTCTAAAATCAGCAATAAGTGATGCTGAAAAAACATTATATGGCATTGGAAGAGTTTTAGTCCGTAAATCTGGAACTGAGCCTATTTTAAGAATAATGGTTGAAGCTGACAGTCAATCATTGGTTGATTCAATTTTAGATAATATTGTATCTGCAGTGGATGAAAAAAAACGATAGGGGATATCGAATGAATGGCCGCGTGTTGGTGGTCGCTGGCTCTGATTCAGGAGGAGGTGCTGGAATTCAAGCTGATATTAAGACCATAACGGTTCTTGGAGGTTATGCAACAACTGCAATTACAGCGCTCACAGCCCAGAACACAAAATCTATAACCTCTGTTCAGGTAATGCCTGCTCACTTTGTAGCAGAGCAAATGCGAGTTGTTATTTCTGACATTGGTGTAGATTGTATAAAGACAGGAATGCTACAAAATATAGATATTATCGAGGCCGTTGTAGAGGTCTTGGGGGAAATCTCGCCAAAAGTACCCCTAATAGTTGACCCTGTAATGATATCAAAGTCAGGTGTTGGTTTGCTTGAGAAAGATGCTCAGCAAGCTCTTATATCTCAAGTATTTCCCATTTTAGATTTAATCACACCAAATATTCCCGAGGCAGAAGTTTTTTCAGGAAAAACAATTTCATGTGTTGACGATATGCTTTTTGCAGTTGAGTTAATAAAAAATGCTGGTGCAAGAGCAGTGCTTCTAAAAGGTGGACATCTCGACGGAGATACTTTGTTTGATGTGTTAGTTTGTGATGAAGGAGAATTTATTTTCCAAGATAAACGTATAGATTCAATAAATACTCATGGTACCGGCTGCACTTTATCATCAGCAATAGCAGTTGGAATTGCACATGGATTGAGTCATAAAGAAGCAGTTATTCAGGCAAGAAATTATCTTCGTAAAGCAATTATAGAAGCCCCAGATTTTGGTTCGGGCCATGGTCCTGTTAACCATGGAGTAACATTGAAATGATTAATTTTAATCCATATTTAATTATAACCTAAAACGTTATAAATGTAAGAAACCTTAGGCATATAAATAAAGTGTTTTCTTCCTTTCAAAATAAATTATCTGAAAACAATAAAAGCTACAAAATTGCTTTATGGTTGTTCACTATTGTGGGTCTCCTTTTTGTCATGATCATTCTAGGAGGAGTAACCCGTCTAACTGGTTCTGGGTTATCGATTGTTGAGTGGGAACCGCTTACAGGGATTATACCACCTTTATCAGAGGTCCAATGGTTAATTGAGTTTGAAAAGTATCGTAGCTTTCCTGAATATCGTTCAGTAAATTTTGCCATATCAATATCCGATTTTAAAGAAATTTATTGGTTTGAGTGGGCTCACAGATTACTCGGAAGAATTATTGGAATAGTTTTTTTTATACCCTTAATATGGTTTGTCATTAGAAGGCAGGTTAGCTCATACCTTGCTTTACATTTAATTGGCATATTTATCCTTGGTGGACTTCAAGGCCTCCTTGGTTGGTATATGGTGCAAAGTGGGTTAGTTGACGAACCAGATGTTAGTCCATATCGCCTAGCCGCACATTTAGGTTTAGCTTTAGTGATACTTGTTTATGTTCTTTGGGTTGCTTTTGGTCTACTTAAAGTAAGGTCGAGGGGTGCCCGGAGGGAAGGCTCGTTTGGTTTTCTGAGGGTTGCTACTCCAATTTATACTATTCTTGTTTTTATCACTATTTTGACTGGTGCATTCGTTGCAGGTAATGACGCAGGACATGTGCACAATACATTTCCTCTAATGGATGGTCAGATTGTTCCATCAAATATATTTGTAATTGAGCCTACTTGGCGTAATTTTTTTGAAAACTCGGTGCTAGTTCAACTCGATCACAGACTCGCAGCGGTTCTCACCGTACTAATTGGTATATTTCTCTCTATACTCGGCCAAGGAAGAGGTTTGCCACTAAGTGCAAGGCGTATTTTTTTAGTCCTTGGTTTACTAGTGCTCACTCAATTTCTTATAGGAGTCTTTACTCTTTTATTATCAGTGCCAATACCTTTGGCGGCATTACATCAGGCTCTCGCTATATTAATTCTATGTTCTTCAGTTTGGTCCTGCCATGAGCTATACAGACGACAGTAAGGTAAATTTATAAATTTTTTCGTCTGCCTCTACCACTCAAGCGTTTTCATTACTCCTATTGGTCTTACTCCTGCTTTAAAACAAATGTCGCCTATATGCTGCATTGAAATATCTTCTTCTCGATTTTCCTCTATACCTCCTGCTAACAACCCCCCTGTAATTAAAAGTCCGTCTAGTCCCATATTTTTAGCCCCGAGTATATCTGTATTTATTCCATCTCCTATACATAGTATTCGCTCTCTATTTTTTGTTAATAAACTATCTAAGCAAAGCTCGTATATAAATTTATGTGGTTTTCCAAAGTATAATACTTTACCACCAAGTTCCTTATATTTCTCTGCGATTGCACCAGCACAAAGTTCTCTTTTGCCAAGTCTAATAACTTCAATGTCAGGGTTTACACAAAGCATCGGAATTCTTTTATCAATTCCATCAGAAAGTAAGGTCATATGCTCTGATGTGGTATTAGTTCCACTGTTTAGACCTATAGCCAATATAAAATCAGCTTTTGATAAAGATTTTACTTGTTTATAAGGAAGCTCATGGAGAAGATCACTGTCGCTTTGAGGACCAATCAAGATATAACGATGTCCAAGATAAGAAAGGTCATTTAAAGATTTTGTGGAAAGTGCTCTTCTAGTTGCCTCGCCTGAGGACATAATGTTATTACAAAGTGTATTTGGTAGTCCTTTTGATTCCAAGAGCTTAGACACATGAATGGTCCTTCTTGGTGCATTTGAGAGCAAAACTATTTCTTTGCCTAAACTAAGAAGTGACTTTAAGCAATTTGTTGCCTCAGGGTAAATAGGACCCCCGCCATGGATAACTCCCCATATATCAATAAGAAATGCATCGTAAGAGGGTAATACCTCCTGGAGAGCTTTAATTTTTCGCATATGTATACCTTTAGAGGTTTTATGATGATAATTTTATTATAAACTTTTATTGACCTTAATTGAAATTAAGCCTTTTACTTTTTTATTTCCTAGGAATTATTCTTAGATTATTGGCGGTGAGATAGCCAATGCGTTATGTTTCCTTATTAATTGGTTTTGAAGGGACGCCGTTAACCCGGTGATGTGCTAGTGAAATTACTTGGTTATATCGCACTGATAATGGGCATAAGTGTCATCATTGTTCTTGTCGTATATCAGGGTGCGGGCGATGTTGCTAATGCCTTAGCAACAGTTGGTTGGGGCTTGGTTCTTATCGTAATAGTTCGTATTTTACCAATTATTATAGATGGTGCCGCATGGCGGCTTCTTTTTGCTACTGATTATCGCCCTAGAATGCTTGATATTCAATGGGCTCGTTGGATTGGTGAGGCTGTAAACACTCTTCTTCCTGCACTCCAAATTGGTAGTGCCCTAGTTCGTACTAGGTTAATGATGCTCAGAGGGGTACCCGGAAGGGTTGCTGGTGCAACAGTTGTTGTGGATTTAACAATTAGCACACTAACTCAATTACTTTTTACCCTCGTAGGTATTGGGTTTTTACTTTCTCATTACGGAGAGAGCAATATTGCTAAAGGAGCTGGTGCTGGTGTTGCTTTTGGACTTTTACTGGTTCTATTATTTTTTGCCTTTCAGCAAAAGGGGATGTTTGCATGGTTAGTTGGAATAATTGGACGTATCTCTAAAGGTAGAGATTGGGTTAAAGCTGTTGGTGGGGCTGAGGCTTTAGATAAAGCAATAAGGGATATTTATAGACGTAAAAGTACATTAATACTTAATGCATCAGGACAAATGCTTGCTTGGGTAATAGGTGCATTTGAAATATGGCTTGCACTGTATTTTATGGGTTATGAAATAAGTGTTGGAGACGCAATGCTATTAGAGAGCCTAATTTTGGCTGTGCGCGCTTCAGCTTTTTTTGTCCCTGGAGCCTTAGGTGTGCAAGAGGGCGCCTTTGTTCTCCTAGGTGCAGTGATAGGTCTTTCACCAGAAGTAGCTTTAGCGTTGTCCTTAATAAAAAGATTTAGAGAGTTAGTAATAGGTGTCCCAGCTTTATTAGTTTGGCAGTTTGCTGAAGGTCGTCAAATGTTACTTTATCGAAAGTCAAGAAATAACTAGAAACCTATAGAAAATTGTTTTTAATCTAAACTTATTTTCTACTCAATGATTGTTGAATTAGTTCTACTGTTTCGTTAACACCATATAAGGCAATAAACGAGCCCATTCTTGGACCTTGAGGTTGACCAAAAAGAATCTCATATAAAGCACTAAACCATAATTTAAGTGATTGATATTCGTGTTTTTTTCCGATCTCGTAAACCTGTGTTTGGATATCTTCAGCATTTGCTGAATTTGGAAGTTTTTTAAGTATATTTGCAAGGTCTTTTAATGCTAAACGGTCAGTTTTATCAGCTTGGCGGTATTTCTTATTTGGCTTAACAAAGTCGTTATAATAATTAATTGCACATCCAACTAGTTGATCAAGAATTGGTGCCGTTGCAGGTGAAATACCAGGGGCATATCTACTTATAAAACCCCATAATACCTCGGGGCTATCAGTATTGCAGACATTAGCTAAATTTAAAATAATGTTATAGCTGATACCGTCTTCTGGTTTTGGTGGCGATCCAAAATGTATATGCCAAACAGGGTTTGATATTTGGTTTTCCGGACTTTGCTCGCCATATTTATCAAGGTGTTTTAGGTAGTCGTCAACATGCTTGGGAATTACATCGAAGTGTAATCTTTTAGCTTTACGTGGAGAGTTGAACATAAAAAGAGATAGACTTTCTTCTGAGCCATAGCGTAACCATTCATCTATAGTTAATCCATTGCCTTTAGATTTTGATATTTTTTCACCATTTTCATCAAGGAAAAGCTCATAAGTAAAATTTTCTGGAGGAATAGAACCAAGAATTTTACATATACTTGCAGATAGTTGTACTGATGGAATTAGGTCTTTTCCCGACATTTCATAATCAACACCTAAAGCATGCCAGCGCATTGCCCAATCAGCTTTCCATTGTAATTTACAACTTCCACCAGTAATCGGAATTTCAACACTTTTATTAGATAAAGGGTCGACATATGTGATAGAACCCTTAATTACATCATGAGATAAAACAGGTACCTGAAGAACCTTACCACTCGAAGGGCAAATTGGTAGAAAAGGGCTGTATGTTTGACGCCTTTCTTCTCCGAGAGTAGGAAGTATTAGTTTTGTAATAGCATTATAATTTTTTAACACATTCATTAATGCTTCATCAAATGCGCCTGATTTATACATCTCAGAAGCACTTTTAAATTCGTAATCAAATTCAAATTGATCAAGAAAAGTTCTCAGCCTAGAATTCATATTAGCGCCGAAACTATCGTGAGTTTCAAAAGGATCAGGAATTTGCGTAAGTGGTTTACCAAGATGTTTGGATATTATTTCTTGTTTAGGAATATTGTCTGGGACTTTCCGTAGCCCATCCATATCGTCAGAAAAAGCAATGAGTTTAGTTGGTAGACCTGAGATTTGTTCAAACGCTTTTCTCACCATAGTTGTTCGCACAACTTCACCAAATGTTCCTATATGAGGTAAACCTGAGGGTCCATAACCAGTTTCAAAAAGAACAAATTTGTTTTTTGGTTTTGATAAGTTATACCGTTTTAAAAGCCGGTTTGCTTCCAAGAATGGCCAGGAGCTCTTATTAGTTATTAAGGATTCTAATGTTTTTTGGGTCATTATTGTATCTATATAGATTTTATTATTAGCAAGGAAAGGTTATAAAAAATTTACTATAATATTCTACATAAAATATTCTTTGCTGTATTCAAATAATCAGAACTAAAACAAACTCAAAAATTTAAACATTTGGTAAGTTTTTCTTTTAAACTTAAAAAATACGAATCGCTCTATTCAAATATTGCAAAGACTCGTTGCTATAATTTAAATTATTACTCTTAATAAATTAAACTATAGCATAAATTTTTAAAAACAAATAATGAACATATTATAAATATAGTATTGTTTTCAATGGCTTATAAATTTCATTTGCATTAAAGAACAAAACGTGCACATTAGTATGAATTGCACTTAAGCAAGCCCTGTGAAATAAGGAGAGATCAATGGCAAATCCAGCTTTAAAAGTAGTGGAACACGAAAACATGGATAAGCAAAAAGCACTTGATGCCGCTTTAAGCCAAATTGAGAGAAATTTTGGCAAGGGCTCTGTTATGAAGCTAGGGCAGCAACAAACTGGAATTGAAATAGAGTCAATATCGACAGGTTCAATTGGTCTGGATATAGCTCTTGGAATTGGTGGTTTACCAAGGGGGCGTGTCGTAGAGATATATGGCCCAGAAAGTTCCGGAAAGACCACTCTTGCGCTTTCCACTGTAGCTAGAGCTCAGGCTAGTGGAGGAATATGTGCATTCGTAGACGCTGAGCATGCATTAGATCCTATTTATGCAGGTAAATTAGGCGTTAAAGTAGATGATCTATTAATTTCACAGCCAGATGCAGGCGAACAAGCCTTAGAGATTGCTGACACCCTTGTGCGCTCAGGAGCGGTAGATGTAGTAGTCGTAGACAGCGTAGCGGCTTTAGTTCCAAGGGCCGAGCTAGAAGGTGAGATGGGTGATACCCATGTAGGTTTGCAAGCTAGGTTAATGAGCCAAGCATTGCGTAAGTTGACAGGTTCAATAGCACGTTCACGTTGCATGGTAATATTTATAAATCAGATACGTATGAAGATAGGTGTAATGTTTGGAAGCCCAGAAACTACAACTGGTGGCAATGCTTTAAAATTCTATTCGTCTGTTAGACTTGATATTAGGAGAATAGGGGCAATAAAGGATCGAGATGAGATTGTTGGAAACCAGACTAGAGTAAAAGTAGTAAAAAATAAAATGGCTCCACCATTCAGAACTGTAGAATTCGATATAATGTATGGTGAAGGCATTTCCCATACTGGAGAGTTGATTGATCTGGGCGTAAAGGCTGGGCTGGTGGATAAATCTGGATCATGGTACTCTTACGAAGGTCAGCGTATTGGACAAGGGAAAGAAAATGCTCGACAATTTTTAATAGACAATCAATCAGCTGCCAACGAGTTAGAAAATAGTATTCGTGAATCGGCTGGTATTAGTCCTGTGGAGCCAACCTCATTAGAATCAGAAGATGAGATCAATGAAACAGCTAGCTAGCTATAAATTATTAGGTTATGTAATACTGTTTGGCTGTATAGTTAAAAAAAAACCATTTTCAGTTCTAAATATAATACCTTAGCTGGACAGTATAGTAACTAAGCAGTAAAAACGCTTCATATGTGCTATGCGCTCAAATGAGGTTCTTTATGCCAAGTGTTAATGACATTCGTAGTCACTTTCTCCGATTTTTTGAGGATAATGGGCACAATCCTGTTCAATCGAGCCCATTAGTACCACATAATGACCCAACATTGATGTTTACCAACGCTGGAATGGTTCAGTTTAAAAATGCTTTTACTGGTGCGGAAAAACTAGATTTTAGTAGAGCGGTTACAGCACAAAAATGCGTTAGAGCAGGTGGAAAGCACAATGATTTAGATAATGTTGGGTATACCGCGCGACATCACACATTTTTTGAGATGCTGGGTAATTTTTCGTTTGGCGATTACTTTAAAGAACAGGCTATAAAGTTTGCTTGGGACCTTATTACAAAAGAGTTTGAGTTACCGAAAAATAAACTTTTAGTTACAGTTTATGCTGATGATGTTGAGGCTGAGAGTTTATGGAAAAAAATTTCCGGTTTATCGAATAATAATATAATTCGTATTAATACTGCTGATAATTTTTGGGCAATGGGTGATACAGGTCCTTGTGGTCCTTGTTCGGAAATATTTTATGATCATGGTCCAACTATTAAAGGTGGACCTCCAGGATCAAAGGACGAAGATGGTGATAGGTACATAGAAATATGGAACCTCGTATTTATGCAGTATGAACAAGTAGATTTAAACACTAGAGTAGATTTGCCCAAACCAGCAATTGATACAGGTATGGGTTTAGAGAGAATCTCTGCAATCTTGCAAGGTACGCATGATAATTATGATATTGATTTATTCCAAAAACTAATTCAAGCCTCTGCAAAATTTTCAGAAACCTCTGGAAATAAGGAGTCAGATAGTTCTCATAGAGTTATTGCAGATCACATACGAGCTGGTGCATTTCTTCTTGCTGATGGTGTTAGTCCATCAAATGAGGGACGTGGTTATGTCTTAAGACGCATCCTCCGACGAGCAATGCGACATGCGCATCAAATGGGATGTGAAGATCCTTTGTTACATAAAATTGTACCAACACTAGTGTCTGAAATGGGACACGCTTATCCAGAATTGAAACGCGCAGAATCTATGATTACTGAAACGCTACTAAATGAAGAAACTAGCTTTAAAAAAACATTAACCAGAGGTTTATCTCTTCTAGAGCAAGCATCTATGAAGTTAAAGCCAGGAGAAAAGTTAGATGGTAAAGTAGCCTTCCAACTTTATGATACTTATGGTTTCCCCTTAGACTTAACAGAAGATGCTTTACGTGAATCTGGGCATACAGTTGATAAAGATAATTTTAACGCTGCCATGGAAAAACAAAGAGAGGAGGCAAGAGCTAATTGGATTGGATCCGGCGATACCAGCGCTAATGAAATGTGGTTTAATATTCATCAAGAATACGGCATTACAGAATTTTTAGGACATGACCTGGAATATTCTGAAGCAAAAATCCTTTCGATCATTAAAGATGATAAGCTTTTAAATATAGCAAAAACTGGTGAAGAAGTTGCGTTAGTATTTAATCAATCCCCTTTTTATGGTGAAGCAGGCGGGCAACTTGGTGATACCGGTTTTATAACATCATTAGATGGACTAAAAGCGAAGGTATTAGATACACAAAGCTTTGCTGGCGGTGTGATAGTACATTTTGTCAGGGTAACAAGTGGCGTAATGAGTGTTGGAGGCAGCGTCAGTCTGCATGTTGATATTAATCGAAGACAGAGGTTACGAAGTAATCATACAGCAACCCATCTTCTTCATGCATCATTAAGAAATTATCTTGGTGAACATGTTACTCAAAAAGGATCATTAGTAGCTGATGATAGGATACGTTTTGATATTAGTCATAACAAGGCAATTTCTAGGGATGAGCTGCTTAAAGTTGAAATAGAAGTAAATTCAAGAATCCGTGACAATCTTCCAGTCACAACACGTATTATGAGTCCAGATGAGGCAATCGAGGCAGGTGCTCTTGCTCTCTTTGGAGAAAAATATGGATCAGAGGTGAGAGTTGTTAGTATAGGCGAACTCTCTGATACTAGCCAATATTCTGTCGAACTTTGTGGAGGTACTCATGTTAGAAGAAGTGGTGAAATAGGTACGTTTAAAATAACTTCTGAGAGTGCTACAGCAGCCGGTATTCGCCGAATTGAAGCATTAACAGGTCAAGGGGCACAAAGATATTCTACTGATCAGGATTCATTATTAAGTGAATCTTCAGCTCTTCTAAAAGTTTCTCCTACTGATTTGCCAAAAAGAATTTCTTCACTCATAGAAGAAAAAAAGCAGCTTGAGCGCAATATTAAAGATCTTCAGACCCAGATTGCAACTGGTGGCGGTGCTTCACAAGAACATGAGATAAAAACAATATCTGGTATTTCCTATGTTGGGCGCCATATCAACGGGGTTTCGCCTGGAGATCTTCGTGGATTAGTTGATACAATAAAAAACGATATAGGTAGTGGAATTGTTGCACTAGTATCAGTTGTTGATGGAAAAGTTGCTATAACTGTTGGTGTAACAAAAGATCTAAATAATAGGTTTAACGCTATAGAACTAGTCAAAACTGGTGTTATAGAATTAGGTGGTAAAGGAGGTGGTGGAAGAGATGATATGGCCCAAGGGGGAGGTCCAAACATAGCAAAAGCTAAATCCTCTTTATTAAAAATTGAGACCCAGATAAAAAATTTGTGTAGTTTAGGCGATAAATAAATATCTAATATATAGAAACATAATCTTAAAAATTTGTTGCTATATATTATTCAGCCTATCTAAGCCCCTAGGTTTTTATCAAGCGTTTGTTGAATGGAATTGAGAAAATCACTAGAATTTAACCATTCTTGATCTGGTCCTGCTAATAGAGCTAAGTCTTTAGTCATTTGACCAGCCTCAACTGTTTCTAGACATGACCTTTCCAAAGTTTCAGCAAATGATAATACTTCTGGGGTCTCGTCCATTTTTGCTCTATATTTTAACCCTCGTGTCCAAGCAAAAATAGATGCTATAGGATTTGTCGAGGTGTTTTCTCCCTTTTGGTAGGCACGATAATGCCTAGTGACAGTTCCATGGGCTGCTTCTGCTTCTGCTGTTTTTCCATCTGGTGTAAGTAAAACTGATGTCATTAGACCTAATGAACCAAAGCCTTGTGCAACAGAGTCAGACTGTACATCACCATCATAGTTTTTACATGCCCATACAAATCCGCCATCCCATTTCATGGCACATGCTACCATATCGTCTATAAGCCTATGTTCATAAATTTGATCTACAGCTTCAAACCTTGTTTTAAACTCTGTTTCATAAACTTCTTCAAAAATATCCTTAAACCTGCCATCGTATGCTTTAAGGATTGTATTTTTGGTAGACATGTAAAGTGGCCAATTGCGATCTAATGCATAGCGCATGCAGGCTCTTGCAAAGTCCCTTATAGATTCATCTAGGTTATACATAGTTAAAGCTACTCCACTAGATGAAAAGTCAAAGACATCCAAATTCATTGGACTAGAACCATCTTCAGGGTCAAAGCGCATTGTTAGTTTCCCTTTGCCAGGTATTACTACATTTGTCGCCCTATACTGATCACCAAATGCATGCCTACCTATTACAATAGGTTTAGTCCATCCGGGAACTAAGCGTGGTATATTTGAGCAAATAATTGGTTCTCGAAAAACAGTTCCACCTAAAATATTTCTAATTGTTCCGTTCGGAGAGAGCCACATTTTTTTTAGGTTGAATTCTTCGACTCTTTCTTCATCAGGGGTAATAGTTGCACATTTAACTCCAACGCCATGTTTTCGAATGGCCTCTGCGGCATCTATAGTTACTTGATCTTCTGTTTCGTCTCTATATTGGATTCCTAAATCATAGTAGTGCAGGTCTATTTCCAAATAAGGTATAATTAGACGTTCTTTTATCCATGCCCATAGGATACGTGTCATTTCGTCGCCATCAAGTTCTACAATAGGGTTCGCGACTTTTATTTTTGACATTTGTTAATCTCCCGGAATTAAATAGACGAAACGTCTTTAAATTGTCTTAGATAAGGCACAATACCATTAAGATACTATCGGTCAACTTGCCTATTTAAATGTTATTTATATAAGTTAATTTTTTTATGTTATTGTCTCTGCTTTTAATGATTTAAATAAATTTTTTTCATCTGTAACAAATTTAAATAGGGTTTTTGGGTCTTGATTAGCAAACCCACTGGATAAAATATGCTCTATGAGTTTCTTTAACGGATCCCAATAGTTATTATAATTTATGATATAAATATTTTTTTGATGTAAACCAATTTGTTTCCAGGTGAGTATTTCAAAAAACTCGTCCAATGTGCCAAAACCCCCAGGTAAAACAACTATTGCGTCTGATTTATTAAACATTATTGATTTTCTTTCATGCATACCATTAGTTATTATTAATTCACTGAGGTTTTTATGAGCAATCTCGCGCTTTTTAAAAAAACTTGGAATAATTCCTGTGACCCTACCGCCTTCTGCGAGTGAAGCATTTGCAACTATTCCCATTAGGCCTATATCCCCACCACCATATACTAATTCAATATTATTGCGGGCCGCTAGCTGACCAAACTGTTTTGCTAAGTTTTTATAATGTGGGGTACTACCAGTTTCAGATCCACATAATACACATAATCTATACATATTATTTATTCTTCCGGCACAAAATTTTAAAATCTAAAAATAATTTGAATATTTCTATAATCTTTGTGTTTGAGTGTTAAAATTCTATTTATTTCGAATACTTTAACTTTTTAAAAACAATTAATTTTTCTCTCTAATATATTATTTCTTTTAATATCAATTTTGATATTATTAGAGACTATTAAAGTTTCATAGCAAAACAGCTTTTAAGCAAAAATAGAATCCTTTTAAATTAAACTAATACTGTCGAATAAAAAATCATGAATAGTTGAGGCCGCAAATGATTTCTTTTTTTAACTCTTTAAAATTTATTTTTGCACTGTTTACTATTGTTTTAGTATTAAGTGGAGCAACAGCTTCATATAGTAGTGAGCCTGATAAAATTATTAATTATCGTAAGGTTTTAATGAAAGCTACAGCATCCCATATAACTGCCATAGCGAGCATTGTAAGGTCAGATACAAGTTATATCTCTCATATAAATGTTCATGCTAATGCTATAGCTAATATTGCTAGTATAATGCCTGCTACCTTTCCTGAAGGTACATTAGAAGGTAATACTAGGGCAAAAACAGAAATCTGGAGTGATTGGCAAAATTTTGTGCTCTTAGCGGCTGAACTAGAATCAGCAGCACTAATGCTCGCTAAAACTTCCGACTCAGGCGATAAAAAAACATTATCTGATGGTCTAAATAATATAGGTAAGGCTTGCGGTAGCTGTCATGAGCTTTTTCATAAGCCTGCCCGATAGGAAATGAAGAGTTGTGCTGGTTTCTATTCGGATCTTTATAATTACTTTTGTGACTATAATTACTATCACTATATCTCCCCCATCATTTGGTATAGATGAACCTATAGAAAAAGACTCGGTCACTAGGGGCTTTTATCTTGCAAGAATATCAGGTTGTATATCCTGTCACACAGATACTAACAAAAATGCTCAAATTTTAGGTGGTGGAAGGGAGATCTTATCACCATACGGATCTTTTTATTCTCCAAATATTACTATTGATTTTGAGGAAGGTATTGGAAATTGGTCTGACCAGGATTTTATAAATGCTGTTCGATATGGAATTAGACCAGATGGAAAGTTTTACTACCCAGTATTTCCATATAATTCATACAAAATGATGAATGATAGTGACATATTAGATATTAAGGCATGGATTAATACACAGAATGCTGTTTCGTTAGAAAATAAGCCTCATGAAATTAGCTTTCCAGCTTCATGGCGTTCTTTGTTAAAACCATGGAGGTGGTTATTTTTTAATAGTAACGAAGATTCATTTTATGGTCAGTTATCAAATAAATTAAACCGTGGCGCTTATTTAGTTGAGGTGTTAGGGCATTGCGGAGAATGTCATACTCCACGGAATATGTTTGGTGAATTAAAAAGTGCAAGGATGTTTGCAGGAACTAGGTATGGACCAGCAGGTCAATTTATTCCAAATATAACCGCAGACTATGATACTGGTATTGGTAAATGGACAGAGGCTGAGCTTACATATTTCCTTCGAACAGGTCTAAAGCCAAACGGGGATGATGTGACGGGTGATATGCGAGAGATTATTGAAAATAGTCTTCGTCATCTTAATGATAGTGATATAAGGTCAATGACCCTATATCTAATGCAACTAAAACCTGACCATAATATGGTAAAAGTTATTTCCAAATCAAAAAATACAGCAGATAAAATGGAGGCTTGGTGGGATTAATTGAATATTTGATAGTCTATTAATCGATTTGCTGTTGTCTACGTTATCGATAGTGTAGGATCCTTAATGAACTAATTCTGGAAGTAAATCGTGAGATATAATCGTACAATTTATACAGCTTTTGCTGGGGTAATAATTGTAGTTGGTATCGTTCTTGGTATTGTTTTGCCTGGTGAGGACGAAATAAAGCCTGAATCAGTTGTTGCAAGCTTGGATGAAGGTCAAATTATACAAGACAAAAATTCTGTAAATAATTCTGATTCATCTACTGGTCAATCGCAAATAAATCTTCCAACTTTTGATGTTGTTCGAGTGAATCCTAAAGGAGATGCAGTAATAGCTGGGCGTGCTACACCTGGGTCAAAGATTATGGTCATGGATGGAGACAACTTAGTTGGCTCTGTTTTTGCAGACTCTCGAGGGGAGTGGGTTTTATTACCAGATATTGCACTATTACCAGGAGATAGACAGCTTACCTTAATTGAAGAGCTTACTAATGGAGTAACACTAGAATCTGCCGATACAGTAGTTCTTTCAATTCCTGATAGGGCTGTGGAAGAAGGACAAACCCCGCTTGTTGTCCTTAGCCCTAGAGAAGGAGGTGAAGGTAGTCGAATATTTCAAACTCCTAGTTCTGGAAAAACTGACTTTCAACATAGTGAGGAAATCATAGATCAAGTTAATTTGGACAGTGTTGATTATGATGCATCAGGAGAAATAATTATTTCTGGAAGAGCTACCCCAGAATCTTTTTTAAATGTCTATGTTGATGACCAATTCATTGGGTCAGTAAGAACTGATAAAGAAGGTAATTGGGAGTTAATCCCTGGTGAACGATTAAAGCCTGGAGACCACAGAATTCGTGTTGATAGAGTGGATGATGTTGGAGAGGTTTTAGCAAGGATTGAAACACCACTTACGCGTGTTAGTGTTGATGAACTTTTATTAGGTGATGCGCAGGTAGTTGTACAACCTGGTAATAGTCTTTGGAGAATTGCTCGTCGAGCTTACGGTGGGGGTATAAAATATACGATAATCTTTGAGGCAAATAGGAGTAGGATTCGCGATCCAAACCTCATATACCCCGGGCAAATATTTTCTATACCTTTAGATGGATAATTTACATCTATCTTTACGATACTTCTCATATATAACTAGACTCGTTCTAGTTATATAGAAACTAGGACTATGATAACCTAGCAATCATATATGAAAGAAGTCCATTAAGGCGTGTTTTATCTTGAGGTGTCATGCCATGGGTGGCAAGTGCGTTTACCTCTTGGACAAATGGTAAAAGATCATCTCTTAATTCATGACCTTTGTCCGTTAAATGAACTTTTATTTCGCGTCGATCATGGGAATTACGATTACGTTGAATAAATCCATCACGTTCCATACGTTTGATGGTATTTGTTGTTGTTGGTTCCTCAATTCCCACGCGACGACTTAAGTCCTTTTGTGATAAACCATCCTGTTCCCAAAGGTGGAGAAGAAGAGGCCATTGTCCTGCTGAAACTCCAAAAGTTGACATACGATTGTTTAAAGCCTTGGTAAAAAGGCGAGATGCCTGTGAGGCAAGATTGGATGTGCTATCGTCAATTACAAAAGTAGATGTTGAATCATTGGAAGCAGTTAGTTTTGCCTTACGAGTTACATCATAGCTCATTCCATTTACTCCTTTAGACAGTCGATGCTATCGTCGTTCTCGAGAACCAGCAAGGATACATTTTAGTATAGTGTAAATATATAACTGATTAACTTATTGCCCTTAAGAAGTGTTAGTAATTTCAATTATTATTTTATCAAGTTTATAAGGATTTTAAAAATGTCGTTAGATAATAAATTTAAGAAAAAAATGAGTCGTGGTCAGCCAGTTATTGGTTGTTGGCTATCAATGGGAAGCTCAATTGCGGCTGAAATTATTGCTACGTCAGGCTATGACGCTGTTGTACTAGATCATGAACATGGGCCTGGACATTTACAGGGAGCAACAAGCCTGCTTCAGGCGCTTGGGGAGGATGGACCTACGCCGATAATGCGAGTTCCTTGGAATGACGCTGTTTATATAAAGCGTGCCCTTGATATAGGCATGATGGGGATAATTATACCTTATGTACAGAATGCTGAGGAGGCTCGGGCTGCAGTAGCTGCATGCCATTACCCATTGGCTGGAATCCGTGGAGTTGCACCTCATGCTGGAAGGTGCTCTAGATGGGGAATGCGTCTAGAGGAATATCTAAATGATCTTCCTAAAAAAATTCTGGTTATATGCCAGATTGAAACTGAAGAGGCTATATCTAACATTGATGAGATTGCTGCAGTACCGGGAGTAGATATGCTGTTTATGGGACCAAGTGATATTTCTGCAAGTATAGGAAAAGCGTTAGTCTCTGAGGACCCTCAAGTAAAGCGTATTTATGCTAAATGTGAACGTAAAATGAGAGCCTCTGGAAAGTTATTAGGTACTGTTACAAGACCTGGAAAAACTGTTGAATGGACTTATCGCAGGGGGTTTGATTTTGTGATCGCTGGAAGTGATGCAAAGCTTTTAGCAAGTGCTGCTCAATCCCAAGTATCAAACTTTAGGTTAAAACAAAAAAATATTAAAAAATCTATAGCTGCTACAAAAAAAACAAAATGAGTAATAATTGTCTATGATAACAAGCCCTAAACCAAAATATTGGTCACTTGCAATATCTGAGCTAATTAACTCTGACAGAGTATTAGCACAAATTATCCAGAGTTATAGTGGTGAAGGTCTAGCCCCTAGGGGTGACCCCTTTGGAACTTTAACAAGAGCAATAGTTGGTCAACAAATTTCAACTTTGGCAGCCACTGCTATATGGGATAGAATGGAAAAAAGTCTCAAGGTGGTTACACCTGAAGCAGTTATAAATCACGAAGAGAGTAAACTTCGTGACTTTGGTCTCACCAAACAGAAGTGCTCATATATTTTTGGACTTGCAAACAGTTTTTCATCAGGAGAAATAAACTCTGGTTTATGGGATGAGAGTGATGATGAGAAAATTGTTCAATCACTGATAAAATTTAAGGGTATCGGTCGTTGGACAGCAGAAATGTTTTTAATTTTCTATCTTGCTCGCCCGGATGTTTTACCATTAAGTGATCTGGGACTTCAGAAAGGAATCTCAAATTTATACGGCAATGGGAAGGAATTTTCACAACTTAATATTTCAGAGATTTCTGGGGTATGGCGACCTTGGCGTTCAGTAGCAACATGGTATATTTGGCGTAACCTTGACCCAAAGCCAGTAAACTATTAATCAAATTTATTCTTTATAATCTGGCTGTGTCTTGTCTAGTATTTTTTTTAGTGCTTTGAAGTGGTCAAGTGCATAGTTATTGTTTGATAATATTTGTTGGGAAGTCATAGTCGCCAGATCTTCCGGTATAAGCTTTAAAGTTTTATTTCTGCTTTCAGCGAGCACTTGTGTTGTTGCTGCCCGCTCAAGGTAATAAAGGTCGTCGTATGTGCTAGCTACTGATATACCGCCAACTAATACTCCATGATTTGCCATAAATAAGATATTTTTATTCTCCATTGCTGCAACAATTCGATCTCCCTCAATTTCTGCAAGAGCAAGACCATTATAATCATCATCGTATGCTATTCGCCCTTGAAAACGCATAGCATTTTGGCTTGCAGGAAGAAGCCGTCCTTTTTCTGTCATGGCTATAGCAAGAGTATATGATTGATGTGTATGCATTATGCAGCTTAAATCTGGTCTTAATGCATGAATTCTTCCATGAATATATAAAGCTGTATCCTCTACTACTCCTTTACCCTCTATAATATTTCCGCTTATGTCGACTATTAATAAGTCACTGGCTCGGGCCTGGCTCCAGTGGGTACCATAAGCTATTATTAAAAAACGGTCTGAGTATCCCGGCACGACTAAAGTTAAGTGGTTACATATGCCCTCACTTAGTCCATGCATATCTGCAAGGCGATAAGCTGCAGCTAAATTAATTCGTGCTTCTTCAACTGTATTTTTCATTAAAAATAAAAGCCCATTATTAAATAGCCAATTAGCGTTCACGCAATGCTTCAGATTTTGCATTAATTACTGGTTTTAAAAGATACTCTAGTACACTTTTAGAACCAGTACGAATATCTACCATAGCTTGCATCCCTGTAGAGATAGGAAGGTCTTCAGGGTTTTTACCTAAATAGGTTCTATCTGTCTCTGCTACAACCTTGAAGAATGTTCTGCCTGTTGATGGGTCTACCAAAGAATCAGCTGAAATAGAGGTTATTATGCCTTCTAGACTTCCGTAACGAGTGAAATCATAGGTTGAAATTTTGACAGTTGCAGGAAGACCCACTTGAACGTAGCCGATATCAGTAGGGTCTAGCATAGCTTCAACAACTAATCGTTCTTGTGTAGGAACTATTTCCATTATAGGTTCACCAGGTCGAACGACACCACCAATCGTATTGTGTTTTATACTTTTGACAACACCATCAATAGGACTTTTAATTTCGCTTCTTATAACTTGATCTTCTGCTCTTGAAAGCTCTTCCCTAGCTCGTGCAATTTTTCTTTCTACAGCAGATAACTCGTCCAGAGATAACCGACGTTGGTGGGAAGTTTCTTCCTCAATACGTTTACTAGCTTCGATACTTGCTGCTTTTGCCCTAGAAATTGCAGCTTCAATTTCACTAATTTCTCCATCAAGCTTTTGTACTTCCTGTTCAAGTTGTTTATGCTCAAGTTTTGGTGTTAATTCATCTTCAAGTAAATCAGCAGACATCGCCAGTTTTTCCATAGAAAGTGTAAGATTATCCTTTGCAGATTGTAGTTGAATTTTTAATTCACGAGTTTCTAGTTCTCGTTGATTAAGTCTTTCATCAAGAACATCGATAGTTGCAAAAAATTCTCGTCTTCGTGCAGTATGGGTTTCTCTTTCTGCAGATACTAATTCTGGTCGACGATTGGCCACTTTAGAGGGAAAAGTTAATAAAGCATTTGAATTTTCTGAAGCCTCTAACTCTAGACGAGCACGGGTTAGTATAAGTCCATCAAGCTCAATTAATGCTTCTTCCCTATTTGACCCTATAATATTTCTATCAAGCTGAACTAAAATCTGATTATTAGACACACTGTCACCTTCTTTAACTTTTATTTCTCTGATTATTCCCCCCTCAAGGTGTTGAATTACTTTTACTTGTCCATGTGGAATAACTTCCCCTGTTGCTAAGGCAACTTCCTCTAAATCTGCATAGTGGGCCCAGATAATTGCACCTCCAATAGCAAAAATTATTAACCAAGCTGTTAATCTCCAGCTTGTTGGTTTTAATTGTTTCTGAATCTCATCTAGTTGGCTCATTGCAAACTATCGCCTCTCTCATTTTTATTGTTTTGTTTAGCAATGGACTTTTTAGTTTCATTTTCAGGATTTCTTAGGTGAGCTAAAACTTTTTGTGCAGGACCTCCAATAGAAATTTTACCATTTTCTAATACAATAATATTTGTACAAGCAGCGAGAAGTGTAGGAGTATGAGTTACTATAATAATAGTTCGATTTTTAGCGAGCTCAGCAAGGGTTTTCGTAAGGTTATTTTGAGCCTCAGTATCAAGGTTTGCTGTCACTTCATCAAGTAATAGCACGGGTGGATCTGTAAGAAGAGCTCTTGCTATTGCTATTCTTTGACGTTGTCCACCGGACAGGCGTGAACCTCCTTCACCTATTTGGGTATCGTATCCATCTGGCAGGTCCACTATATATTCATGAACTCCAGCAGAAGCCGCGGCTCGAAGAATTTCGTCGTCAGTTGCGTTAGTAGAGCTGAGAATAATATTGTCTCTGATCGTGCCACTAAATAGGAAGCAATCTTGGGGTACATACCCGATTGCACTTGACATATCTCGTCGACCGAATTGATTGATATCTGCACCGTCAAGCAGGATTCTCCCATGCTGTGGTTTATATAACCCTTGGATTAATTTTAGAAGGGTAGTTTTCCCAGACCCATTACGTCCTAAAACCCCAAGAATACAAGGTGCTTTAATTTGAAGGTTGATACGGTCAATAACATTAGTTGATCCAGATGAATAAGAAAAAGATACTTCTTGTAATGTTATAGCGCCTTTTGCCCTTGGTAGTACTACAGACGATTCTTCAAGTTCTTCTGGCAGGGCAAAAACAGAGTCTAATCGTTTCATAGCTTGAATTACGCCCGAATACGAGCGCCAAAAGCCAACTAACTGGTTAAAGGGTCCAATTATTCTATTACCTAACATAGTAGAGGCAATTAAAGCTCCTATTGTCATCTCTAAATCAATTATTGCGAGTGCCCCTACAGTAACTAATGCTACAGTTGTAAGCATGCTTAGAAAAGTTCCTAAATTACCTAACCCATCCATTTTACGACCACGAGCAGTTGCTTGCTGAATGGAAGCGGCGTGCTTCTCTTCCCACTCTACTTTTAGTGCCTTATCAATACCAAGGGCGCGGATTGTGGTTCGCCCTTGAAGCATTTCAGCAAGAAAAGCATCTCTACTTATCCCAGTTTTCCTCTCTCGTCGTGTTGCTTTATCAATCAATATTCCTGATACTATTGCTACTGTTATAAAGATTGGGATTGCTATGAGTAGGACCCAGACAATTGGTGGAGCAATAATTGCTATTAATCCCACAAAAAGTAATGCAAAAGGTAAGTCAGTTAGTAAAACTGCAGTTGCCCCAGAAAAAGTATTTCGAACCAGTTCCCCATCCTTAAATAAGGTATGCCAAAAACCGCTGGGGCGGCTCTCTAAGTTTTTTAAAGGGAGCGATGCAATTCTAGAAAATAAGGCTCTTCCTAGGAAGATATCTATTTGGAGCGCAACTCTTTGAAGAAGTCTACTTCTAGCCTGCCTCAGAAGGAAGTCAAATAAAAGCGCTAGGATAACTCCAATGAGTAAGGCTTGGAGAGTGCTGATCCCATGATGAAAAACAACACGATCATAAACCTGAAGGATAAAAATAGGTACTGCTAGTGCTAAAAGATTAATGAATAAGGAAACAACGATAGCCTCTTTGAATCCTTGCCTAGCAGGTTTTAAGACTTGCCTTAGCCAGGCTCGTCCCTGTTTTTGATCAGTCTCAAACGGCTCTAAGTTAGTTTTACGCATATTTTACCTTGGAAAAGGCTATTGGAATATTATTTATCTAGGCAATTCACGAAGGTTATCTTGAAGTTTTTTTTAACCCAATTATATATCAGTCTAACATTGTTTCTATCTATAACGTAGACTGTTATTTATACTCTAACTGAAAACTGTTTCTATACTAATTTAGGATTGTCATAGTGTATAAAAATATATTTTTAATAATAGTATCGTTATTATTTTTTATAGCTCCAACAAATAGCCATGCCGATAAACCTATTGAATGCCAAGGTTATGACCATAGGCATTGGACTATGTGTTATGGCGTTTTGCGAGCAGGATTATCTGGGACATATTTTGGTGAGTTTCTTAATGGAAAAAGACACGGTAGAGGCATAGAAATTAGCTTTGATGGTATAAGGCAAGAGGGCATTTGGAAAAATGGTGAGCTAATTAAATTATTAGACCGATAAGTTTGAAGGAAGCTCTATAGATAACATTAAATATGATAGACTCTTACCGTGTGTATCCATTGCTAGGGTGTTAGTAACACCTCCTCCTTTTAAATTATTTATCAAGAAGTTAAGAGATAGTATATTTGGTAATTCATATCTTTTTACAGGTCCATCAGCTAAGTGAGAGAAAGTTTTGAATACAATCTCAGGAGTTAAATATTCCAGCAGTTCATAATAACCCGAATCTTTACGGGCTATAACTGCTATGTTTATTGAATTTCCTTTATCTCCTGCTCTTGCGTGAGCTATGTCGTATACTCTGCGTCTCATTTTTACTCAACGATTTCTATTGTTGGGGAAATAAAATTACGGGGCAGAAGAACTGACTTTACAGCTAAAATTTCTTTTATAGATTTTGAATCTCCAGCTCCTCCAGCTGGACCATTTGTGTAAAGAGCAGATACTTCTCGACCAATGGCTTCAACTGCCCTTTTATTATCAGATTTTCCAGCTATTCTAAGTCTAACCTCATTTAATTCAGGTGAGTTGTTACTGTTTCCATATAGGCTATTAAGACCTATATAATCAGTTCTAAGCTCTTTGTATTGAAATCCACCTAAGGTCAATCTTTCTCGAACAACCCGATCGGCAAGCTTAGCTCGCTCAATTGCGCCTGGCCCACCGTAGGATAATTGCCCATCTCCTAGATAGCCATCGAAATAACCAACACTAACTTTGTAAGAATTTGTTCTAGGCTTAGCTTTTGATCCATGCACAAGAATTTTGTTTCTACCTATTTCCTCAAAATATGTATTTGTTATATCCAGTATACAATCAGGAGTAATATAACAGTTAGGGTCCCCAACCTCATAAAGTAATTGTTCGCTACAGGTTGCAACATCAACTCGTCCCCCAGTGTCATCTAACTTACTAATTGTCACTTTTCCATTACTATCTACATCTGCAAAAGGGAAACCTAGGTTTGCTAGATCAGGTATTGTTATATTCTTTGGATCTGCAAAATATCCTCCGGTAACTTGTCCAGCACATTCTAAAAGATGGCCGGCGGTAGACCCTTGGGCTAATTTATCATAATCATCGTAGGACCAACCTAATGAATACAGCATCGGGGCAAGAAAAAGTGATGGGTCAGCTACTCTTCCTGTAATAATGGTAGGTGCGCCAGTTTGAATAGCCGCAAGGATAGAATCGGCCCCAAGGTAAGCATTAGCAGAACAAAGTTTAGGTAAAATACTCTCTAAAGGTTCATTGGTCTCCATAAGGTTAAGCCCAGGTTTATTTGAAATTATATGAGTTACATCGTCTCCGAGTAGTACTGCAGCTCTACAGTCTTTAAGCATAAGGTTTCGAGCAATAACGTTAGCCTGCTCAGCGGCTGCCCTAGGGTTTGCTGCTCCCATATTTGTAACCAACTTAGTATGGGTTGCCTCACATCTAGGTAAAGCAGCTTCTAATCTTTCTTCAAGGTATGGATTAAAGCCAGTTCCAAGACCCCTATTTAAAGTTAAAGACTCTCGCGCAATCGTGCGTTCAGCAAGACATTCAAAAACAATGAAGTCTAACATACCTCTATTAATTAGTTCGATTGCAGGCTCAAGCCGATCTCCGGCAAAACCTGCTCCAGCACCAATGCGTATTTTTTGGAGTAACATTTGGTTATAGCCTGAATGGTAACTTTATAAATTATTTGCACCTAAAATATAACATGGCTTGAGCTCACCTTATATGTCTTATATAAAAATTGAACATTTAACTCTTAAAATAACCATACTTTTCAAGGTCTAATTCTAATTATTCTATTAGATTTTAGAGATATTTTTATCAAATTTGCTATATTTGTCATATTCTAAAACTTCATAAAGTTTTGATCTTGTCATCATATTATTGACTAAGCTTTTTTGATCTCCATCATTTTTGAGTGTTTTGAGACCAGTTTCTATTGCATGCATTCCAAGGCGAAAGGTAGAAACCGGATATATAACTATATTGTAACCTAGGCTTTCTATAATTGAAGATTCCAAGATTGGAGATTTTCCAAATTCTGTCATATTGATTAGTAATGGTATTTTTATAGCTGCTCTGAAAGCTTCAAACTCATTTATATTGTTCAGTGCTTCTGGAAAAATAATATTTGCACCTGCTTGTTCATAAGCCTTAGCTCTTTTAATAGCGCCATTGAGACCTTCTAAAGCTCGTGCATCTGTTCTTGCAATTAATAGAAAATTTTTATCTGATTTTGCTTCTGAAGCTGCTCTAATGCGTTGCAACATTTCTTTTGTTGACACTAATTCTTTATTTTCTAAATGTCCGCATCTTTTTGGGTTTAGCTGATCCTCTATATGACATCCAGACAGTCCTGCATCTTCTAAAAGTGTTATAGTTCTAGCTGCATTAATGGGCTCACCAAATCCAGTATCTGCATCAACAATTGTTGGCAGTTTTGTAGCGCTTACAATTTGTCTGGCACGAGATACGACTTCAGTTTGCGATGTAAGACCTATATCAGGAAGCCCGAGGTCAGCGGATAAAGCTGCTCCTGATATATACACGCCTTCAAAATTTTCTTTTTCTATTAATTTTGCAACAAAAGGAGAAAAGGAGCCTGGAAAACGCAATAGCCTTCCAGAACTAAGGTCCTTAACTAGTTTTTTTCGTTTTTCGAAAGCATTATGAGTTAATAGCATGGTCAGTCCTATCCATGATTATACGATGTAATTAAATCATATTAATAAAAGATCCAGAGTTATTGGGATTTATTACATTATAAATATTCGAAATCGTTTCAATCAAGTTTGACTGCTAGGATGAGACTTTATAATCTGCCATATCAAATGGGGTGTTGCTGGCATCTGTATGTCACGAATATTAAATTCCTTTAAAGCATCAATTAAGGCATTAATAACTGCTGCAGGAGAAGCCATGCATCCAGACTCACCGCATCCTTTAACTCCCAGTGGATTTGTTTGGCAAGCAATTCCCTCATTATGCCAGTCAAAATTCGGCATGTCTTTTGCTCGGGGCAATGCATAATCCATAAAAGAACCAGTGACTAACTGGCCTGAAATTTCATCGTAATTTGCTTGCTCCATAACTGCTTGCCCTAGTCCTTGGGCAATTGCTCCATGCACTTGACCTTTTACGAGTGTAGGGTCAATTAAATTACCAAAATCATCGATGCATATATATTTATCAATTGTGAATACACCTGTTTCTAGATCAACCTCAATTTCCGCAACATGGCACCCGTTGGGATAAGTTTCTTGAGTATATTCAAAAAGTGCTTCGCTATTTAAAATTGAATCAAAAGAATCCAGTTTAGTCCAAGAATTACAATTCTGTGAGAGAATTTCAGAAAATTTTACGAAACGGTCTGTGCCCTTAACATTATACGAGCCATTTTCAAAAATTAAATCACTTTTACAGGTTTCAAGATAATCTGCTGCTATATCAAGACCATTCTCAACAGCCTTTTTAGCAGCCTCTATTGCAGCAGACCCACCGATTGAAGTAGAGCGAGATCCACTAGTACCTTTTCCGTATCGAAGCTTTTCGGTGTCTCCTTGTAAAACAAAAATTTGCTTTGTACTGAGACCTAAATAATTTCCAATAATTGAAGCATAAGATGTTTCATGCCCTTGACCTGTTGATTGACTCCCAATTTTTAAATGGACAGATTCATCAGCATTGAATTGGATTTGAGCTAGTTGGTCTCTTCTCCCACCACAAGGCTCAACATACATGGCTAGCCCAATACCTCTTCGTATATGTGGTTTTATAGAATCTTGCCGTCTTTTATCAAAGTCAAACCAACCTGACTTAGTAAGTGCTTTATTTAAAATATTTAAAAAATCACCTGAGTCGTATTCTGCGCCAAGTGATGTCTTGTAGGGGAGGTCGTCTTTTGAAATTAGATTACGTTTTCGTATTTTTATTCTATCTATTCCAATTTCTTTTGCCGCTACATCAATAAGCCGCTCCATAAGAAAACTATGCTCGGGTCTTCCTGATCCTCTATAAGCATCAGTAGGAGTTGTATTGGTATAAACAACATTTGTTTCTACGTATACTACTGGAACTGAGTAAGGCCCTGTTAGGGCTTTTGTGCTTCCTTCAGTAGGTACGATTGCACCAAAATTTGAACAATATGCACCAAGGTTTGCTGTATTTTTAACGTACAAGCCAAGAATCTTTCCTTCGCTGTCTAGTGCAAGTTTAGCATATGAATGTCGATCACGTCCCTGACTATCGCTTTGAAAGGATTCAGTGCGTTCACTTATCCATTTGATGGGGCGCTGACAAATTTTTGAAGCTAAAAGAACAAGTGCATATTCAGGGTATAGCCATATTTTTGTTCCAAATGCACCTCCAACATCTGGAGTTAATACTCGAATACGTTCTGAGGGAATTTTGAAAATATGTTTGGCTAATGCATCTCTTATTAAGTGAACACCTTGTGTGCCAGCATGAAGAGTATATTGGTCATTTTCTTTATCATAAGTTCCAATTGCTGAACGAGGTTCCATTGGGCATACGGCAACGCGGTTATTATATATGTTTAATTCTATGTTAAATGCTGCTTTATTTATGACTTTATTTAGCTCGATTTTGTCTCCATAGCGCCACTCAAGACACAAGTTATCTGGTGCTATTGAATGAATTATTGAGGTTTCAGGTTTCGTTGCGTTTTGTGAATCAGATATACTATTAAGTACTTCGTAGTTAATTTCGATAGTATCTGCTGCATCTGCGGCATGGTGGTAGGATTCTGCAACAATCATTACAACCTCTTCTCCTACAAAGCGTACTTTATCAGTTGCTAAAATTGGGCGAGAAGAGGTTTTTGCTGGTTTCTTATCGTAGCTTAGTGGGGAAACTAAAGCTGGAATACCGCCTAAATTAAACTTTTCTAAATCTTTTGCTGTTAATACAGCTAAAATACCTGGGTAAGTTTTTGCAACATCTGTATTTATAGATTTAATATTAGCATGAGCATGAATAGATCTTACAAAATACGCAGTAGCTTCATTGGCTATATTAATATCTGAAACATATTGCCCTTGACCAATTAAATGCCTTGCGTCTTCTCTTCGCCCCCAATTTTGTTTGCCAAGTCTATTTGTTAATTTACGTTCTTGCATAATTTATTAGATAATCTTAAAGGTTGATGAATTACATTTAATAGAAGTTTTATATCCTACAATATTCATAAGCAAACAATCAAAATGATAAAAAATAAATTTCAATAGGAGACCTTCGTGGAACAAAATAATTATAACTTTGATTTAATAGTAGTTGGTTGTGGAATAGCGGGTCTTTCTGCAGCTGTAGCTGCATTGCAGAAAGGTCTTAAAGTCGCAATTTTAGAGCGTGCTCCAATTGAAGAACGTGGCGGGAATACTCGTTATACAGAATCTTATTGGCGTATGAAGTCTCATGATGAGGTTTCAGACGATTTTGAGGAAAGGTTTGCAAATAACGCCGGAGGTTATATAGATCCTGAATTAACCAAAGATTGGATAAAACCATATTCTGATTGGTCAGGAATTCTTAGGGCGCAAAGTTCAACTGATCCCGAGCTGATTTCAGCGTTAGCGCGTGAAGCACCAAGGGCATTAAAGTGGTTGGAAACATTTGGAGTAAAGTTCGATTTCTTACCTAATTATTTTATTTCACAGTCTACTACTCGAATAGCACCAGTTGGTGGGGGGCTAGCACTTATTGATGCTTTGTCAAAGTTTGCTGAAAGGTTTTCAAATCAAATTTATTTTTTTTATGAGACTACAGCACAAGAATTAATCATAAGTAAATCAGGAGATCTAGCAGGAGTATTGGCTAGAACAAAAAATAATAAATCTCAAAATTTTGTTGCTAAAAACGTAGTTCTAGCTAGTGGTGGATTTGAAGGTAATCCAGAAATGCTTAGCAGGTATCTTGGTCCCAAGTCTCAATTTATCAGACCAGTCGCTAAGGGCGGTTATTTTAATCGAGGTGAAGGTATCAGGATGGCACTCAAAATTGGTGCTGCACCCGCTGGTGATTTTGGAAGTTTTCATGCTCAACCAGTTGATCCAAGATGTGGTGAATCTGAGGCAGTAGTATTGCACTTTAATTATGGCGTCTTAATAAATAAGCTAGGGACTCGTTTCACTGATGAAGGTATTGGTATGATCGATGTTTTTTATGAGCCCATAACTCGTGAAATTTTAGATCAGCCAGAGGGGATTGCATATGCTTTTTTTGACGCAACAATAGATGATATCCCAAACTGGCAGAAGACAGTTAGAACAACTGTGCCTCCCTATGAAGCTGAAACAATTAAAGAGTTATCTAAAATGATTGGCTTGCCGGTTAACGAGACAGAGTCAACTCTTGAGGCATATAATGCAGCTTGTAATTTGGGTGGGTCATTTGATCCCTTAGGAATAGATAACCTTTCAACCAGAGAATTAAGTCCTAAAAAATCTAATTGGGCTAGACCAATTGATAAAGCACCATTTAGAGCTTGGCCTATAATCGCAGCTAATTGTTTTACCTTTGGTGGACTAAAAATCAATTCTAAGGCTCAAGTTTTAAATATGGATGGAGAAGTTATTCCTGGATTGTATGCAGCAGGCGAGGTAGCTGGTATTTATCACCGTGTTTACACTGGTTCTACATCAGTAATGAGGGGAGCTATAACAGGTAAACTTGCCGGAGAGGATTCTGCAACGTGAGTCAAACAAAGATCAGAGCCTCGTTTATACGTGGTGGGACAAGTAAAGGCGTATTTTTTCAAGAGAAAGATTTACCAAGAGATCTCAATAGTAGAAATAATATATTTATGAGAGTGCTGGGAAGTCCAGATCTTAATGGCAGGCAGTTAGATGGACTAGGTGGGGGAACATCATCTTTATCAAAAATTATGGTGGTGAAGCCATCTGTAAAAAAGGGAGTTGATATAGATTACACATTTGGGCAAGTTGCAGTGGATAAACCATTAGTAAGTTATGAAGGAAATTGTGGAAATTTAACTTCTGCTGTCGGACCTTTTGCTATTGATGAAGGTTTGCTTAAAGTTTCAGATGGTACTGTATCATTACGGTTGCTTAATACAAATACTGATAAGTTGGTCGTAGCGCATTTTAATGTGATCAAAGGGAAAACAGTTGTAGATGGAACGGAGACAATGGCAGGTGTTTCAGGTAAGGGGCATCCCATAAACCTAGAGTTTATTTCTCCTTCTGGATCAGTTACCAAAAATATTTTACCTTCGGGTAAAGAAATAGATTTTATAGAAGTTGATGGAATTGGTTCTATCCCGGTTAGTCTAGTAGATGCCTCGACTGCTTGTGTTTTTGTATCCGCTTCTTCATTAAAAATAGATGAATTTGCAGAATTTAGCCTGCTAACGGAACAAAAAAGTTTTATGGCTCTTCTAGAGAAAATTAGACAGCTTGGCGCAATTAATATGGGGCTATCGGGCAATACCCTCTCCATTCCGAAATTAGTAATTTTGGGCGGGGCGTGTGAATACTCAAAATTAGATGGTAATAGAGTAAAGAAAATGGAAGTAGATTTGACAGCTCGTGCTATATCTATGGGTACTCCGCATAAAGCAATACCTTTAACCGCAGCAATGTGTTTATCTGCAGCAGCAAGAATACCAGGAACTATAGCTAATCAACTATCTTCCATTCAGCCAAAAGTCAGTAATGTTATTCGAGTCGGGCATCCTTCTGGGGTTTTTTCATCTAAAACAACATTTGTAAACGACATTTTAAGCTCCATAATTGTTACAAGAACTCAGAGGCGTTTAATGGATGGCTATGTTTACTATTAATTATGTATCAAAATAAAAAAGATTATGAATAGCTGTATTGATTTATATACAAATGCCATTCAATATATGAGATAGCCAATAGAATAAATATTCAAAAATTTCCTTAAGGGAGGAACAAATATGAGGCGAAGAAAGTTTTTAAAAGGAGCAGGAGCTGCAGCGGGGGCTGCAATAGTTGCACCTGCAATTATATCTAGCAGGGGAGCTCGGGCAGAAACTATAAAAGTTGGCGCCATGCATGATAGAACGGGTAGTCATGGAATCTATGGTAAGGAAATGGATGATGCCATTAAGTTTTCTATAGACGAAATTAATGCAAGTGGAGGTGTCTTAGGACAGCAACTTGAGTTAATAGCCTTTGATACTGCTTCCAATATGCAAAATTACGCTCAATATAGTCAACGCCTCGCCACACAGGAGCGGGCCTCAGTTGTATTTGGTGGGGTTAGTAGTGCGTCAAGGGAAACAGCAAGGCCAATCTTTGATAGATATAAAATGCTTTATTTTTATAATACTTTCTATGAGGGTGGAGTATGCGATAAGACAGTTTTTGTTGGAGGCGAGACTCCAGCACAAATGATAGGTCCTGCACTTGATTATTCTATGAAGGCATTTAATGCCAAAAAAATATACACCATGTGGGCAGACTATAATTATGGTCATATTTGCTCGCAATGGTTTAAGAAATTTACAGAGGCTAATGGTGGAGAAGTTGTTGCAACAGAATTTTATCCTTTGGATGTAACAGACTTTTCAACAACAATAACTAAGATTCAGGAAGCTGATCCAGATATGGTTATGTCTGGTTTGGTTGGTGGAGCACACATTGGTTTCTATCGTCAATGGCCAGCTGCAGGAATGTTAGGTAAAATTCCTTTAGCATCTACAGTATTCGGTCCATGGGAAAAAAGTTTTCTTAAAGCTGAGGAGATAGAGGGAATTGTTAGTTCATTCCATTATTTCCAAACTATAAAATCTGCAGCTAATGATGAGTTCGTTGCCAAATGGCATGCTAAGTTTGGATCTGATTATGCAGAGCTTGGTACACTTGCGGTATGTACCTACAATGCTCCATGGTTGTGGAAGGCTGCTGTAGAAAAGGCAGGAACCTTTGACCGTGAGCCAGTAATAGAAGCTTTGGAGTCAGGTATTAGTGTTGATGGAGCCGGTGGTCGCGTATCTATAGATGCAAAGACACATCATAACGTGATGTCAACAGCGATTGCCGAGGTCCGTAATGGTCAGTTTGATATTGTTAAAACAAACAATGATGTTCACCCGCAGGATACGGCAGAGGTTTGTGATTTGATAGCTAACCCAAATCAGGCTACACAATATATCCCTGAAGTTTAGGCTAGTGAAGTGAGTAAATAATGTTGGGTTTATGGCTATGGATTTAGCAGCTATAACCATAATCCAAATTGTCAATTTGATTGCCAGCTTGGCGCTTTTAAGCATCGGGCTGGCAGTCATTTTTGGTATGATGAGGGTTATAAACCTAGCCCATGGCGAATTTCTGATGCTGGGTGCATATGCTGTCCTAGTTCCTACTCAGGCAGGCGTTCCTTTATGGATTTCAATGTTTATTATAGCTCCTTTGTTTGTGGGTATTGTGGGCGTAATTATAGAGCGGCTAATCATTCGTCACTTGTATGGCAGAATGATGGATACGCTTTTGGCAACTTGGGGTCTTAGCCTTCTTATAGTTGGGGCTATGACGATGATATTTGGAAATACTATGGAGGGTATCTCTACGCCCTTTGGAAGTTTCACCATAGGGTCTCTTGCGGATAGCCAGTATAAATTTTTTACAATAGGTATTACAGCTGTTGTGCTTTTGGCTGCATACGTGGTTTTGAAATATACTAGATTTGGTTTGATTGCCCGAGCTACTATGCAAAATAGTGATCAGGCATCTGTTTTGGGTGTCAGTCCTCCAGCTGTCTATACACTTACATTTGGTATCGGGGCTGCTTTAGCTGGTCTCGCCGGAGCAATTTTAGCTCCAATTAGCGGCGTTTTACCTACCATGGGGGCAGCATATATAGCTAAAGCATTCATAACGGTAATTGGTGGTGGCGAAGCAATTTTGACTGGTACAGCCGCAGCTTCTGTATTTTTTGGGGCTATAAATCAAACAACAACTTTTTTTACTAGTTCTGTTGTAGGGGAGGTGGCGCTTCTTGTTGCAGCAATCATCCTTCTTAGACTTTTACCTCAAGGCATTACCGGAAGGTTTTTTAGGAGAGGCTTGTGAGAGCAGTATCCTGGAATAAAGGGGGGTTGCTTGCAGCACTAGTTATCAGTGTTTTGGCATTGGTAGTTATACCTCAAGTGGCACCATTCTATATATTATTACAAATTACACTTTATTTTTCTTTTGCAATTTTAGCACTTAGCCTAGCATTTATATGGGGTTTTGGCGGTGTTTTCAGCTTTGGACAAGCAGCCTTTTTTGGTCTTGGTGGCTATACATATGCAATTTTATCTATAAACATGGGCAGCAGTACCGTGCCTCTTATTGTGGCAATAGTATTACCAACAGTATTTGCCTTGCTTCTTGGTTATTTGATGTTTTACGGTCGTTTAAGCAGTGTTTATTTGGCAGTCATTACTCTCGTCGTGACTTTAATTTTTCATAAATTTTTAGGACACACAGCTGGTTTTGAATATCGGATAGGTAATGCACACCTTGGTGGATATAACGGAATACCAGCTATTCCTCCCATTAACATGCCTGGAGATGTTAGTAAATTTGCCTTTCCTGAAGACATGTTTTACATCGCTGGTGTTGCGTTAGCTTTAGTATATTTTGGCTTAAGGTGGCTTCTATCAAGCCATTTTGGGAGAACACTAGTTGGAATAAGAGAGAATGAAGAGCGAGCAGAGTTACTAGGTTATGATGTTCGCCTATATAAAATGATTGCATTTGCTATAGCTGGGGCTATAGCAGCTATTGGTGGAGTAATGTTCACCAATTGGAATTCTTTTATAGATCCTCATGTTTTTGATCTGGGTATGAGTGCGCAAATAATTATTTGGGTTGTAGTTGGTGGTCTTAGTACATTGATCGGTCCTATAATTGGAGCATTTGTTTTAGGAATTCTAGCACTGGAACTTGGCACGCAACAGACTGTTGATGTTAACCTGATTTTAGGTGCGATATTGATTGTAGTAGTATTGTTTGTTCCTGAGGGGTTTGTGCCAACGATAAAGCGAATGTGTATTTGGTTCGCTGAGTCCAGAGGATGGCTTTCAACAACAGTTAAGCAGGCTGACCAAGCAGAGAAACAGGGGCAAGATGAGTAAGGAAAATTTTTTACTTGAAACACGAGGTTTAACAAAACGTTTTGGCGGAGTAATTGCAGTAAACGATGTTAACTTTACTTTAGAGCCTGGTGAATTACGTTGTTTAATAGGTCCTAATGGTGCTGGGAAGAGTACTTTTTTTAAATGTCTAACTCATCAGCATAAGCCAAGCTTGGGAAAAATATTTTTTAAAGATCGCGATATAACTAAACTACACACTCACCAAATCGCACATCTTGGAATTGGTATAAAGACACAAGTTCCAAGCGTGTTTGATGGTATTCCAGTAAGAGAAAATATTTGGCTGGCAGCTCGTCGTTATCATGGTAGACGTAATGCAAATAAAGTAACTAGTGATGTTATTGAACGTGTTGGACTCGGTGATATACGAGAGTCCATGGTTGGCAGGCTAGCTCATGGAGAGAGGCAGTGGGTTGAGATAGGCATGGTGCTCACCAGTGACCCAACTCTACTCTTATTAGATGAACCCACAGCTGGTATGACACATGAAGAGACTGAACAAACAGCTCGATTGATTAATGAAATTAGTGAGTCTGCTTCCTTAATTGTTGTAGAACATGACATGCAATTCATTAAGGCCATTGCTAACCAAGTTACTGTTTTTCATCAGGGTGAGATATTAGTAGAGGATAAAGTGGAGTCTGTTATGGCGAATCCTTTAGTTCGTGATATCTACCTTGGAAAAGAAAAAGATTAGGGTGTTATGCTAGAGGTAAAAAAACTCAAAGTTTCTTATGGGCGTATTCCCATTCTACATGGCGTTGATTTTAATGTTTCAGATGGAGAGTTTGTGGGTATTCTGGGACACAATGGAATGGGAAAGACAACTCTTCTTAAGGCATTAGTTGGTCTGTTGAAGCCAAATGCCGGTGAAATTAGGCTAAAAGAAAAAAATATTACCAAATTACCGCCGCATAAAAGAAATCGAAATGGAATTGGTTACGTTGCACAGGGTCGAGATATTTTTCCAAATTTGACTGTAAGGGAAAATCTTAGAACCGGTATTCTAATGCATAAAGGTCTACGCGCTAAGGAAGCACAAATCATAGATGAGATTTTAGAAGATTTCCCCCGTTTAGAAACTTTATTAAACAGGCGTGGGGGTGTTTTAAGTGGAGGAGAGCAGCAGATACTCGCACTTGCAAGGTGTCTATGTGGAAGTCCGGAAGTTTTGCTTTTAGATGAGCCTACAGAGGGTATCCAGCCATCAATTGTTGACGAAATTATTGAAATTTTGAAAAATTTACGAGTTAAGCGTGGTCTAACAGTTGTCCTAGTGGAGCAAAACCTTGAATTTATTTCAGCTCTTTCAGATCGTGTTTATGTTATTCGTAGGGGAGTTTTCACTGGCGAGTTGTCCCCCGATCAATTGGCAAACCCTGAGATTGTTCAAGAATTTGTTGGCATGAATTAGTAATGATATCTATAGGTTAAACTCTTGTCACGAAATCATATTAATACTTCATTAAGAGTTCCTATTATATTGTTGGACTCTATTACTGAAATTAAACCTACAGACTCTGGATCGATTATAGTATCAGCTTCTCATGGTGGAAGTAGTTCAGGAAAATTTGCTGTAAAGGTTAATTCTTCAGTGGTGTTTTTTAATGATGCAGGTGTTGGAAAAGATGCCGCAGGGATAGCTGCTTTAGAATTCTTACAGGTTAATAACTTAGCTGCCGGCACTATCGGTTTTATGAGTGCTAGAATTGGCAACAGCACCGATTCTTGGGAAAATGGGATAATTTCTTATCTTAATAATTCTGCGAAGAAAATTGGCTTCCTGGAAGGTTTGCCGCTAAAGGAGCAAGCTATACGATTGTATGGCAAGGAGGATAGAAATTCATAAATGGTGCTTATATAAATTCTTAAAAAAGTTAATCTCAGAATTTTTACTTTCCCTTAAATATAGCTTCGCGTTTTTCCTTAAATGCACTTGTTCCTTCCTTTAGATCTTCTGAAGAACCTAAATCATGGAAGGACCTCACCTCTGTTTTGAGAGCTTCAGGTAAAGACATTCCAACTATCCTTCGCATAGTTTCTTTAGCGAATTGATGCGAAAGAGGAGCTCTTTTAGCAAGCATTTTCGCATAATCTAGGGCTTCCGAAATTAATGTTTCTTGTGGATAAACTCTATTCACTAAACCTATTCGATGAGCTTTTTCTGCTTCAACAAGTTCACCGGACAGAATAATTTCCATTGCATGACCTAGGCCAACAATCTGAGGTAGTCTTATTAAACCACCGTCACAAGCATGAAATCCCCACTTTGAGTCTTGTAGACCAAACATAGCGTTTGGAGAACAAAACCTTAAATCACAAGCAAGAGCCAATTCAAATCCTCCTGAAATTGCATATCCGTTAATTGCAGCAATTATCGGCTTATCAATCTCTAAACCTCTAGTTATTCCTCCTAAACCATATCCGTTTACAAAGTCAGACCTGAACTGTGATGCTGGGGTCGTAGCAAATTTCATAGTGTAAGTTTTTAAATCTGCTCCTGCGCAAAAGGCTTCATCTCCAGAGCCAGTTAATACAGCTACTCTTGCTGTTTTATCAGTATTAAACTCCTCCCAGACCCTGATAAGGTCTTCATGAGCAGAAAAATCTAATGCGTTCATTTTTTTAGGACAATTTATTATAATTAACCATACGCCATTGTCTTTTTGCACTAGAATATTTTTACTCATTACTAATCATACCTTTCTCATTATCAAATGTTTAACCGAGGTTAACATTGTTATATATTTAACTACAGAGGTCCTTTCCATGGCTAAATTGTATTAATGCAAGATTTATTAATTATGTATATTTTAAGTTGTCATAACTGGTGAAATTTTAGTCATTAAAAAGAATTTAAAAATATTGCGGAGTGTAAATTATGGTAGGCAGAGTTATATGCAAAGGAGTTATGGAACCTGAGGGTCCTGTTTGTTTGTCAGATGGCCAAGTATATTTGGTTGAGAT